>Ga0210401_10001355_pt1 | contig 28487 bp, 23 predicted proteins | sample IncBWH32MmetaG_FD_150866 | JGI IMG/M metagenome (GOLD analysis project Ga0210401, IMG submission 150866) | Forest soil microbial communities from Barre Woods Harvard Forest LTER site, Petersham, Massachusetts, United States - Inc-BW-H-32-M | ecosystem: Environmental > Terrestrial > Soil >...
CGACTTCGGAACTACCGTCTCCAACGTCCGCGAAAAAGTGGACATCAAGCTAAGCGATTCCACCGCCGCCGAGTTGGCCAAGCGGCCGGTTCAATATGAAGGCGGCTTTACGCTGCTTCCAGGCAAATATAAGATCAAGATCCTGGCCCGCGACGCCGAGACGGGACGCATCGGAACCTACGAAACCCCCTTCGTGATTCCCAATTTGAATAAAGAGGACAAGCGGATTCCCATAAGCTCCGTGGTCTTGAGCAGCCAGCGCGTGGAGCTGAAAGATGCGCTGTACAATGCCGCCAAAGATAAGGGGAAAGCCGAGAGCGTCAATCCACTTGTGCAAGAAGGCCAGAAGCTGATCCCCAGCGTGACGCGAGTCTTCAGCAAGAGCCGCGACATGTACATTTATTTGCAGGCTTACCAACCCAGTGTGGAAAATGCCCAGCCGCTGGTGGCTTTCGTCACTTTCTATCGCGGCCAGGCCAAGGCATTCGAGACCCCGCCGCTCCAGGTAACCGAGGCGCTTAATAACCGGTTGAAGACCACGCCTCTCAAGTTCAGCCTCTCACTTAGTAAGTTGCCGCCGGGCCAGTATAACTGCCAAGTTACTATCTTGGATCCAAGCGGTCAGAAGGCGGCATTCTGGCAGGCTCCGGTCATGCTGGTGCCGTGAGCTTGGTCTGCCTTCTACGGCAATCCGAATACGTACAAAGCCTGACCACTTTGCGGGATCTTGATGTCCGGCGCAATCGCCGCCGGCACATTGCGGGGACTACCGCCGCCCAATCCCGTCATCACCGCGATATATTGCTTCCCATCCACACTGAACGTAACCGGAAAACCCTGTACTGACGTGCCCAGCCGCGTCTCCCACAACATCTGGCCGCTTTTTACGTCGAGAACATGCACCCCGCGGTTGATGTCGCCGACCAGCACCCAGCCGCCCGCGGTCGATAAAGCGGCCGTCAAAAACGGCGCGCGCTGCTCGTATTTCCAGGCCTCGTTCATGGTCTTCACGTCGTAGGCTGCGAGTTTGCCGATGTTTCCGTTGGTGCCCGGCATCGGCAGAAATTTGCGGTCTGCGGCCCCGCCGGCGCCCCTTCCGTTAAAGTCCACTTCGCGCGCGGTAAAGTCCATGCACGATTGACTGAGCGGCGCTATGATCAGGCCGGTTGGCGGATTGTAACTCATCGCTTGCCAGTTCTTGCCGCCTTCCGTGCTGGGGCATACGTTGATCGGCTTATTGATCTGCATTTCGAGTATGTCGGTGCGATACCGGGGCGTTCCGGTCTTGGGATCGATGTGATCCCACACGGTCTGCTTCACCATTTCTTTGCTGCCCAGATATTGCCCTGTCTTCCGATCCAGCTTCCAGAGGATACCCGCCTTGCCGGCGTTGAACGATACTTTCTGATCGCCAATGTCCACCAGAACACGCTCGAATACCTCGTCGAGGTCGAATGACTCGCCCGGCGCGTGTTGGAAATACCAGACCAGCTTGCCGGTGTCCGGATTCAGCGCCACGGTCGAGTTCGCGTACAGCGTCTTATCGAACGGCGTCAGCTTGCGGCTCAAGAAATTCCAGGGCTTCGATTGCGCGACGCCCCAGTACGTGATGTTGAGATCGGGATCGTAGCTGCCCGCCAGCCAGGTTTCGGCTCCCGCCCGATTATTCATGGGCAAAGTGCCCCACGTATCGCTGCCGGGCTGTCCCTCGCGCGGAATCGTGTAGAAGCGCCAGGCCCGCTGCCCGGTGTGGATGTCGAATGCGGAAATGTAGCAACCTTCGCCGTCAAAGCGCGCGCAGCCGGTTAAGCCCATCAGCACCTTGTCGCCAATCACGATGTCGCCGCTGGTGGAAACATGCGGCTTGTCGGACGCCGGCGTGTCCCACATAATCTGACCGTTGCGGGCGTTGATCGCCACCATGTGCGCGTCGCTGGTGGACAGCAACACTTTGTCTTCGGCGATCGCGATGCTGCGGATACCGCCGTAGCCCGGGGCTTGATCGGGACCCGCGCGCGTTTCCCAAATCAGATCGCCCGTCCTGGCATCCAGCGCCTGAACGATATTGCTGGGGCTCGCCAGATAGATGATGCCGTTGTGAACGATCGGCGTGGTCTGATTGGCCCCCGAGTCGTTCATGGCCCAGGTCCACTTCAATTGCAGGGTCCGTACGTTGTCGCGCGTGATCTGATTCAGGGGACTGTAGCTCCAGCGCTGGTAGTTGCGCCCGAAGATCAGCCAGTCCTCGGGCGGCGGGTTCCGGAGCATCTCTTTGGTCACCGGAACATAATTCTTGACCTCGCCGGCAACGTTGACGCCGTGAGTTGCCGCCACGCCGCCTCTTCCGTTACCCGAGCCCGCGCCCACCACCATCTGACCGCCGCCGCGACCACCGCGCCCTTGAGCTTGCGTGTTACCCGCCGGCGCCTGGCCGTTGGCAATCGTGCGGATCAACATGGAAGCGCTACCAGTCAAAGCCTGTTGACCCGGCTGCGCGCCGTTGCGCTCCAGGATGTATGCGGTCGCGTTAAGAGCCGCCGGTTCACCCAGCGATCCCGGATTAGTGGGCGGCATCGTTTGCAGAATCTGGCCGAATAGCTCGCTGACCATCTTAGGACCCCACTTGAGCATGAACGTGCCCCCGGCGAGCGCGGGCGCATCGCCCGAGCCTTCGAAGTCAGCGCCGTGGCACGCGGAGCAGTTCTGCTCATAGACAGCGCGTCCGCCCTGGGACTGCGCGGGAGTGAAGATGCCCGGCTGCTGCGCCGAAACCACGCTCACCGTTATCGCCGCAAACACAGCGCACCAGAACAATCGAGACGAAGGTGTGAAAGGCCGCATATCGAATTCCCTTAGTATACTGCCTTCATGCGGTTCGCAAGTGCTACTGTGGTGGGCGCCTTAATTCTGAACTCTGTTTCACACGGAGCATCGCGCCCCGAAGTCTGGACCTTCGATCGCCTGGATAAAATCGGCGGTCTCCGAACAACCGTCGTCGGCCATCCGCACGTCATCAATACTCCCTTAGGAAAAGCCGTACAGTTCAATGGTGTCGATGATGCGCTTTTCATTCCCGAGCACCCGCTCGCGGGCGCGGAAACCTTCACCTTCGAGGCAATTTTCCGGCCTGAGCGCGGGGGCGCTCCGGAGCAACGCTGGTTTCATCTGGCCGAACAAGATCCCAAGACTGGTCAGGACACGGATACGCGTTTCCTGTTCGAAATCCGCGTGATCGGCGACCAGTGGTGTCTGGATGCATTCGTCCACACCCCCACGGCGAATCAGGCGCTGATGTATCGGAATCTCCTGCATCCGCTCGACGTCTGGCATCAGGTCGCGATGGTCTACGACGGACAAGAATTCAGGAGCTACGTCAATGGCGTGCTGCAGGGAAAAGCCGCCATCCACTTCTCGCCGGAAGGGCCCGGACATACATCCGTCGGCGTGCGGATTAACAAGATGTTCTACTTCAAAGGTTCAGTTAGGCAGGCGCGCTTTACCCGCAAGGCCCTGACGCCCGCCGAATTTCTGAAGCTCCCGGCGCAGGCCGCGGCGCCTCCGGTGCATTGATTGATGTCGCCCATACCAGCGGCCGGCCGCAATCTAACGTGCGTCGAGCGCTTCCAGCGGCGGCCAGCAGTGAACGCTTTCAATGTTCTTGCTATCGTTAATGAATTATGCGAACTTTCGCGAGATGCGGACTTTGGGCGCTATTGGCCGCCGTTACCCTTTTGGGCCAGGCGCCCAGTAACGTGAAGATCGACAGCCCGCAGGCGCGGGTCTTGGTCGTTACCGAGCAGCCGCATCATCCCAGCGCCCTGCATGAGCATCCCATGAACCGCGTCATGATCTACCTGGGCAGCGGCCAAATGCTACGCAGGACGCCGGACGGGAAAGTGCAGAAGCTCGAATTCAAGGCTGGCGATGTGCGATGGAGTCCAGCCGAGGGAGCGCACACCAGCGAGTATATTGCCGATCAGCCATTTCAGCTCGTCGAAATCGAGCTAAAGAACCAGCCCCAGCCTCACATCGAAATGCCGGGCAACGATCCCCTCAAGGCCGATCCGAAACACTACTCGCTCGAATTCGAAAACGACCAGGTACGGGTATTACGCGTACGCTTCGGGCCGCACGAAAAAGGTGTACTGCACGAGCACAAGCTAAACCACATCGTCGTCTATCTGAACGACCAGGCCAAGGGGAAAGCCGGAGAGGTGCGTTTGGACGAGCCAATGACTCACACCGAAGAGAACCCGCTGGATCACGCCGTGGAGCGGATCGCTGTGGATTTGAAATGAGAACCGGCTAAGGCTGGAGCACTTTCACGACAAAATAGCTCACCTGACTGGGAACGCTCTTGAACCAATGCGGGGTCCCGGCCGGGACCACCAGTACATCGCCCTTGCTCAAGTTATGAGTTTCCCCGCCTTGGATATCGGTACCGAGGTGTTGATCTGCTTTAGTCATCTTGCCGCCGATCATAGTCCCGCCAGTTACGAACGTCGCCGTGCCGTCGGTGACGTAGATAACGTCTGTCTCTTTGTCGTGCACTTCCACACCGCCCTGTTTGTCGCGATGGCTCCCCATCACGATGTAGTTTGGCGTGCTGACCATGGTTCCACCTTTGGCCAGTTTGGCTGCCACCTCATCGTGGCCGATGTACGACACCGCGTGCGTTTCCACCGCGACAGTCATCAAAACGCCGAGCGTCATTCCAATTGCAACCGCCAGCAAAACTTTCATAATCGCTCCTTTTAGGCAAACAGCCGTCGAGTATGATAACATCCACCACCGGAATAGTAAAATGGACCGAGTTCGGCCAGGAGAAAAAGTATGAACATCAAACGCAGAGATTTTATTGGCGCGGCATTGGCCGCGGGCGTGGCAACGGCGCAACAAGGAGAATCGCCGAGTACCAAGGGTAAGGAAGGCCCACCCACGCACAAGGCGAAGGTAGTGAAAGTTTTCAAAGGGCCGTGCGAACATCCCAACGCTCTGGAGGCTACCAAGGACGCGCTATGGATCGGCGACCAGGTGAGCGAGATCGCGTACAAGGTCGACTGGAACACTCATAAAGTCCTGCACCAGGTTCAGACCGAGTCGCACAACACCAGCGGTATGGCGGTTGGCGGCGGTTATTTATGGATGTCCGCCAACGGAAGCGTGAACAACCGCAGGCCGGCGCGGCCCACGGATTCGCCAAAAGATGAAATAGTTCAGTGCGATCTCGAGACCGGCAAGACGATCAAAAGGTATCAGCCGCCATGGCCCAGCGGCTCCCACGGGATCGTGTGGGTGGATCAGACCAACAGCCTATGGGTCACGGCAGTGGGCTTGAAGTGCATCGCGGAGTTGGATGTGAAAGACAACTTCCGGATTAAACATCTGATCCCGGTTCAATATAATCGCGTTCACGGAATCGATTGGGACAACGGCGCGCTATGGATTATGTTCTCGAGCGACTACGTGATTCAAAAAATCGACGCCGAGACCGGCAAGGTGCTGGAAGCGGTGACGCTATCCAAGGAAGATCCGGACCCGCACGGCATGTGCATGCACGACGGCCATTTATATTACTGCGACGCCGGCTTTCCGGTGGGCAGCAATGTCAGCAACGATCCGAATTCCGGTTGGATCTGCCGGATCGACGTGTAGAGCCATCCTACGGTAGGCTACACGACGGCTTAAGATTCGCCCACAGGCGAATTATGCCAACCGCGCCACCGCGCAACTAGTTCGCTTGCAGCGCCAGGCCAATCCGGAAACTGAAACTGGAATCCTGAGCCCAGCAGTCGGCCAGGCACAACGCGGCGGCTCTTCAGAATCAGCTCCGATTCGGTCTGCAAAGCGAAAGCGCCAATCTCTACCATCCAGCTGGGGATGGGCAAGCCGATGCGGATGCCCCACGCATCTCGGAGGATCCGCATGAACTCACGATTGGGAAGCGGATTGGGAGACGCCAGGTTGATGATACCCGAGAAATCCTCCCGCGCGATCAGCAGTTCCATCGCCTTCACAAAATCGGCCTCGTGAATCCAGGAAACGTACTGGGTACCTGGCCCTTGTGTCCCGCCCAAGCTGCGCCGCACCAGGCCTAACAGCACATCGAAGACTCCGCCCCGCTCCGGACTCAACGTCAACGCGCTACGGATTGCGATTTTCCGCGTGCGCGGCGTAGGAGTTGCGAAGAACGCTTCTTCCCATCGCTTCGCTACTTCGATGGAAAAGTTCCAGGTGTCCGGCGCCCCTGGTTCGTTCCCGCCCAATTCGCCACTCGCCTCGTCCATGGCCCGGTCCCGGGCATGACGGTAGATGGTCGCAGTGCTGGCATTCACCCATAAGCGCGGAGGTTGTTTCAGGGATGGCATCACTTGATTCAACAAGCGCGTGCTTAGCACTCGCGATTCTTCGATGGCCTGGCGGTTCTCCGTCGTGTAGCGGCAATTCACGCTGCGCCCGCTAAGATTGATGCACAGGTCGGCTTGTTCAAGTTCCCCGGCCCAGGTGCCGGCAGTGCGGCCGTCCCACATTATCATGCGCCAGGGCGTAGCTCGTGGGCTTCGACTAAATACAATGACCGTGTGACCTTTGGAATGGAAATGGCGGGCCAGGATACGGCCAACCTGTCCACTGCCGCCGGGTAGGATGATCCTCATCGCTTCGGCTCGCTCAGACCCGTTCCTCGGTTGCTGGCAGATACTTTCGCCACTCCGGCGATTCGGCGATTTCGCGGATCACGGCGTTCCGCTCACTCAGCAGCGTTTGCATGTAGCGCCCAAGCACCGTGCGTTCAGCGATGCGTCCCAACATTCCGAGGGGCGCCGCAAAACAGAAGACGTCTCGCATCTCCGTCTCATCGCGTGACAGAGACCGAAAGAAGTGATCGTGGATCATCGATTGGAAGGCGCCCCGAATCATCGTGTCCTGAAAGTACACCGGCCGGTCCATAACCGTGATCTTGCTCGTGAGTTGCTGCCAGAAGCCAAAGTGCTTAGCGCGCCATGTAGCACGCTGTCCCAAGGCGATCAGTCCGCAGATAACTCCGGCTGCGGCCACGGCCTGTTCACCCCAATGGACGTTGCCGGCCAAATGTACCTCCACGCTTCGCGCCAGATCGAAACATCGTTCAATCGGCGCACCGATCTTCGTGACTTCTTCCAGTCTCACCATCAGTGCTCACTCGCGCGCTCCGCCAGCATCCGGACATGATTCAGGACTCTCCAGTGAATGCGATGGATGATCGCGTCCGACCACCATCTCCAATATTCCACCGGCCACAAACCGTGTTGGTACCAGGTGCTCCCTTCGAGTAGCGTGTGGCCGTTCGCCAACGGCGTCAGCCGGAACTGGCCTCGCTCGGAGACTAAGTATCCGTGCAGATGCTTAGGACGGACCTTTGCATAGGGACTCCACTCTTCCATCGGAGTTGGATTTTCCGTGACGCGGAACCGCAGCAGGCGCGGCTCGTCCCAGACCTCAATCGGTTCCACGAATGGGCCGGTCGAGAACTCACAATACCGTACAGCCCCTGGACCGGATCCGTCTATGTGAGCGCGTTTCGGATAGGCCAGACCGGCATGAAAGAACCACTCGCGCGGTTCGGGCAAGTCCGAAAACGAAACGACTTGTTTCCAGACTTGTTCGGGCGTGGCCGCGACGGTGATCGTGGTCCGGACTTCAAACACACGTGGAGGAGCCTTGGCATCGTATAAAACAGACGCCGGCGACAGGAGCAGCACCATTGTGACGCCCCGAGTCCTGTACTGGGAAGACGCCGCAAGGTAGACCAACAAAGCTCCCAGCGCGCCTAATGGCACGGTCAGTGGTAGGGCCATCGCAATGCAGAGCAAGCCGTCCAGTCCTAATAACAATAAGAGGCAAGCGGCCGCTATCACCGCGATTGCTCCGGCACTTGCGGCGCCGGACCCGGTTGCCGGCCGAACGACCCAGGACGCGGTTGCTCCGAGGACGCCGGGTAGCAGCAAGAAGATTGTCCATCCGTATATGCCGGCCTTCAATAGCGCAACTCCACAGCCAGCCAAGGTAATTACGAGCAGCAGTCCAACAACAGCACGCAATAGTCTGTCCATGGCTTAGCTTCCTTTTGCGATTTCGATTATTTGGAGCACGGTCACCCGCAACGGCCGCATGAGTGGTAGAGCTGAAAGCCGTATCAGGGTGGCGACGCTCTTCGACGCCAGTTCCAGCAGTTTCTCGGTCCTGGCTTGGTTCGGCGATTCGTCGGTAACCCAGAAGAAGATCACGCCCATCTGAAAAAACCAGAGCACTCCTGGCAGCTGAGATTCGAGATCGCGGGGAATACGCACGCCGCAATCGATCAGAATGCGGTGGAACCAGGCGATGTCGATGTCGCGGATCTCCTTCGTTTGCGGGCTGAATGGCGAGAGCGGGTGCTTAGGATCCGCACCGTTTCTCAATAGGGCTCGCAGGACTCCCCGGTTCGGGGCAAAATGGAGCAGCTTAGCGCGAATTAGCTCCTGCAATCGAGCTTTCAAGCCGCTGGCATGCTCCAACGCCGCTTCGATTTTGGGTTGCATCTCCGCGCAGGAGCGCTGGTAGAAGTCCATGACGATAGCGTCCTTGGAAGGGTAATAGTAATATGCCGCGCCCGTCGCAACTCCGGCCTCCCGCGCGATGTCCCGCATGGTCGCGGCGTCGAATCCGTCCTTCCGAAAGAGCGCCAATGCGGCCTCTAGAATCCGGAAGCGGGTATCGTCGGCTTTGGGAGTTACTCTGCTAGAAGGGGCATTCTTGAACGTGTTCAAGAATGAGTATGCGCCTGTCCGAACATAAGTGTCAAGATATTTTTGAACGTGTTCATAAAAAGGACTGAGCACCCCGGTTGGATCCGCCGGATCGACCTGTAGATCCCACCTTACGGGTCTAGTGGTTCCAGCGGATTGGCTTGTAGAGAAGCGCGCATCGGCAAGAACGTCAGATCGAAGGCCGAGATTCGGCTCAAGATTTTTTGCGGAACATAGCCAAGCTCGTCCATGCAGCGCTTATCAAAAGTGCTGCTCTCAATGCTCTGGCTCTGCCAGGGGTCGGTTGTCACCAGCGCCGTCTTGTCAAACGGAATGCCGTAGCGGTAGATTAGTCTCGCGGCGTTGCGCATATTGGTGGTGGTATGACGTGCATGCGGGTCGACGATAATAGAGTCCGCCGGAATGCCGAAGCGTGTCATCAGATCGTGCTTCATCTCGATCGCTTCGGAGAATTCGGTCCGTATCGGATGAACGAAGCCGCCGGAGACGATGAGAAATGGCGCTTTGCCAGCACGGAAGCGTTTCGCCGCGAGTTCATCGCGCAATCTGCCCGCGGGCGAAAGGTTGACGCCCGGCCGGTCGTTGCCGGCGCCCGGAACCACGATGACCGAATAGGGATACTGAGCCCATTCCACGGTCTTGACACGCTGGAAAGCCGCCGCATTCTCGCCAAGCTCCAGGGGTTCATACCGGCCCGCTTCATCCCGGTGGTTCAGAAGAATGAGCTCAGATGAAAAACGTAGCGACGGCAGGAAGAAGAGATCCAGGGCCGCACGATCATCTTCCAGTACGAGCACCAAACTCTGGACCACCTGGTGATATGACTCCGTTTTAGGATCGTAGGTCATCGCGTCAATCGCTGCGTAGCGCGGCGCCTTCCCAATTCCGTAGACGTCGATTGCGAGATTCATGGCGCGCGCGCAGTCTTCCCAGGCGTGTTTCAACAGTTCATCGCCACTCAATCCCTGGTAGAGGACGTACATTCCGCTGGCGCGCAACGGTCCATCGGCCAATCCACGAAACATTGACGACTTTCGGTACAAGGCGGCCAGTGCATTGCCGGCCTCCAATGTTTGGACTTCGCTCCATCGGAACGCCTGGGCGTTGCAATCCAGATCGCTACCGCACGATTTTGCCGCGTGATCCATGGCCGCCAGCCGTTCTTCCGCAATCTTATGGAGCGTCGAGTCACCCTTAATTTGCGCATGTACGTCCAGCGTCCTCTCCAGCAGCGTGAGCAAATAGAAATTCTTATCCAGCACCGGAGAATTCATCGCAATTGGGGCGTGCCTTGGCTCGGCGATTTGGGCTTCGGCAAACATGGCGCCGGCAAGCAGCAGCGCCGCGGTGCTCCATAGGACTCCCCACGCTCGTGGGCCAAATATCAAAGATGACATCGCAATCGCTCCAGCAGTTTCACGTGGCGTATTGTATCCCAATCGTTAACAGAAACATTACTGGGACGCTGGCTTCCCGGTGGGGAGCAAGGCAATGGACGCCTGCCGATGTTAGCTAGGCTAAAATCCGATTGGCCAACATCGGATTCTATTCGTAAAAGGCTGCGTACGGAATGATACGGTTATCGCCGTTGAAGCGGCTTGATGAACACAGGGCGCACTCGGCGCGATAACTTGGGTTGAGGTCGTGGATAACTCGCGGCAATACGACATCGTCGTCTGGTAGATGGTAACTGTCCATCATGAGGCGGGGCTTCCATTTGATGAGAGTCTCCTTAGCTCCCACCAGCGCATGACGCTCCGCGCCTTCAATATCCATTTTGATGAAGTCGACTTTTGACACGCCGATGCTGCGTAGAATGTCATCGAGCGGTCGTACGGGAACGCGAATATTCTTTCCCCCGACCTCCGGCAGAACGAGACTTCCCGTCCCCGAGTTTGCGACGCCAACGCTAAACTCCAGAGTGTCTTTTTTGTCCCATGCACCTTCCGCTACGACTACAACACGCCCGTCGGCAATTTCATTCTTGAAGTTGCGGTGAATGCATTCCACATTTACCGGGTCCGGCTCAACTAAAATGACCTTCGACGCTCCCATCCGCAATGCATCGTCATCGAATGTTCCGATGTGGGCACCTACGTCTACGACCACATCGCCCGGTCGAACAGCGTGTCCAGGCTCGGATTGAGTAATCCATTTCTGTTCGGCTAGAATGTAGGCCAACAAATGCCTGCCATCCATATCTTCGCCGTTCTTCTTAGTCCAGAACGGACGTGTTGGCGAATCAATCCGTTCGATCCCCAGGGATGAATCTTCAGCAGTCACGGTCAGCGATTTAATTTCGGTCTTTCGAAGCTCTTCGAACTTCTGCATGGTCCAGGGATACGCAAAGAGCTTCTCCCAGGGGCACGGCTCGTAGCCTCCGAGCGCCTTATGGGCAATAGCAAATCCATAGGGCCGCTGCAAAGCCGCAAGATAAATGCAGAGGCCAATCACGATGGCGGAAATATATTTCGCAATTGCCAGCATCACAATCGAATACTATCGTCGTTTTAAGTCCTTATCTTTAGTCGCTCCTTAAAGTTAGCGGCGAATGTCGGGCATGCTACAAAATACCTCTGTCCGCCGTCAGACTCCATTGACTCTTTTATCGAGCTGGGCGAGCTGCAAAGATAGTCGCCGTTTCTCGCCGGGGTTTGGGCCGTGATATCCTTGCTCCAATAACCGAAGGATGATTGCATGCCCGTCGTTTCAGATATATCTGCGTTTCACGTATTCTTGGCAATCGCCTCGGTCGGATTCATCTTTCTGCTGGTCTCGCTGATCTTCGGCGAGATCTTCGGCCACTTCGGCGACGCGCATTTCGACGCTCTGGATCATGGCGGCCCCAGCTTCTTCAGCCCGCGCATCCTCAGCGTGTTCATTACCTCATTTGGAGGCTTCGGCGCCGTTGGCATCCATTACGGTTTGTCCATCCTGGCGGCGTCGGGCGTCGGATTCTTGAGCGGTGTTTTCTTCGCCGGCCTGATCTACCTGTTCGCGCGGTTCCTGCATGGACAACAAGCCTCGACCGACGTGCGCAATGCCGATCTGATCGGCCAACCAGCCCGGGTTGTGGTCGCGATTCCCGCTGGAGGCGTCGGACAGGTGCGCTGCCGGGTTGGCGAGGAAATGTTCGACAAGATCGCCCAATCGCGCGAGGACACACCCATTCCGGAAAACACCCTGGTGCGCGTGGAAGAGACGCTCGGCGACATGGTTATCGTTCGTAAACAGTAGTCTTTCGAGGTGAAGTATGCTATCGGACCTGGCGGGATTGCTTCTCCCTTTAATAATTCTCGCCGTCGTACTCGCGTTAATAATCGCCGCGGCGCTATTCAGCCGCAACTATCTGAAGGTGTCCCCGAACATGGTGGCCGTGTTGAGCGGGCGCAAGCGCAAGCTCGCCGACGGACATTACGTCGGTTACCGGATGGTCCGCGGTGGCGCCGCACTCAGAATTCCGCTGCTCGAAAAGGTCGAGTATCTTTCCCTAAACGTGATGACCATCCCGCTAGAGATCAAGCGGGCCTACACAGTCCAAGGCGTGCCGGTATCGGTAAAAGCCGTGGCGAACGTCAAGATTCGTGGGGATGAGACGTCGCTCCACGCCGCCGCCGAGCGCTTCCTCGGCATGACCCACGTCGACATTCAGAAGGTCATTTTCCAGACCTTGGAAGGGCATCTTCGCTCCATCCTCGGCACGCTGACGGTAGAGGAAGTCAACAGCGATCGCCAAAGCTTTGCGCAGAAACTCACCACCGAGGCCGCCATGGACCTCGAGAAAATGGGCCTCGGCGTCGACGTTCTGACCATCCAGGAAGTCAGCGACGAAGAGGATTACCTCAACGCCCTCGGCAAACGCCGGACGGCGGAGGTTAAGCGCGACGCTACTATCGGCGAGGCCGACGCGAATCGCGATGCAAAAATCAGGTCCGCCAGCGCGATGCAGGAAGGCGAGAAGGCCAAGCTTGGCTCCGAAGCCGACATATCGCAATCGCAGCGCGACCTTGCTCTTCGCCAAGCCCAGTATCAAGCCGAGATTGAAGCCGAAAAAGCGCGAGCCGCGCAAGCTGGTCCGCTGGCGCAAGCCAAGGCACGACAAGCTGTAGTTGCCGAAGAGGTGAAGATCGATCGCACGCGCACCCAGGAGCAGATCGCAGTTCAGGAACAAGAGGTGCTGCGCAAGCAGCGCGAGCTCGAAGCTACCGTTATCAAACCCGCCGATGCGGAACGCCAGGCGGTGATCGTTCGCGCCGAGGCCGCCAAGTCCGCCGCGGTCTTGGAAGCGGAAGGAAGGCGCTCTGCGCTGATCGCCATGGCGGAAGCCGAACAGCAGAAGCTGCGAATGGAGGGCGCCGGGCGTGCAGCCGCGGTCGAGTCCGAAGGCCGCGCCGAAGCCGCCAAGATTGAGGCCATCGGCTTAGCGCAGGCGAAAGCAATTGAGGCGCAGGGTGTCGCCGAGGCCGCTGCTATCTTACGCAAGGCCGAAGCCTGGAAGCAGTTTAACGAGGCGGCGCGTCTGCAGACCGTGTTGGAAAAGCTACCAGCCATCCTGCAGGCCTCCAGCGGGATTTTCGGCGCGGTCGCGGCGCCTTTGGGTAATATCGACAAAGTGGTGGTCATCGATCAAGGCTCCGGAGACGGCGCGTCCAGCGGCATTGGCAGGCTTGCGAGGGCTGGCCCGACGGTCGTGTTCGGCCTCTTGCAGCAACTCGAAGCGCTGGGGCTCAATGTTCCATCGCTGCTTCAACAATTGGGCGTTCACCAGTCCAACGGCGGCGTACCGCCGGACAGCTCGCCACCCGATATCTCGAGGCCTGACATCTCGATAGTGAAGAAGACTCCGGACCGCACAGACTGATACCGTGCCCCCATCGGTGTATTACACTTCAGCGCACGGCGCTGGTAGCGAGTCGAAGCCCCTTGTGATTCATTGCAGCGACCCGCGCTATCAGCCCCATTTCCAGGAGTTTCTTCAGACGGGACTGGGTCTGGCGCACTACGCCTTGATCGCCGTTCCCGGTGGACCGCACTGTCTCACCTTGTCCGACTATTTGCCTAAATTCGCTTGGGCCGGATGGCGCTGGGTCAAGGTGATGGAGCGAGTTGCCCAACCGGAGCGGATAATCCTGATCGCTCACGATGACTGCCGATGGTATGTGAGTATGGGATTCGTCTCAGCTATGACCAAGCTGCGCGAGCGGCAGATTGAGGACCTGAAGACTGCTCGAACGGAACTCGTGGAACGCTTCAGCACCAAAGTTGATCTCTACTATGCGCGCCTAGAAGGCGATCACGCCGTGTTCGAAAACCTGTAATTCGGGACCGGTCCCACTTTACCGCCATTACGATCAACATCACCTGATCGAGGTAAGTTTTTGTATAAACTGATCGTGAACAGTCCTTAATGTTCCTGGGACGTTCGCGGGAGATTCGAAGAAATGAAACGCCTACGCCTGATCGGTTTGATGCTCGCTACACTGACGAGTCTTTTCGGCGCGGACAACGTTCTGACGAAGCAGGAGCGGGCCCAAGGTTGGATCCTGCTCTTCGACGGCAAAACTCTTAATGGCTGGGATTCAACCGCTACTCCGGCTCCTGGACGGGGCCGCGGACCGAGTGGCGCGGCGAAACAGGGCAAGGCGCCTGCTCAGCCTGGAGCGGCTCCGCAGGTGGGCTCGAATCCGCGGGCCTGTTCCACTCCAGTAGGTCTCGCGGCTGTGCCCGCCGGCGCCTCGCACTGGGAAGTTGTAGATGGATTGCTGGTCCCTTGCGGTGAGCCGGCCGGCTATCTGACGTCCAAGGAGAGTTACAGGGATTTTGTCCTGCAGGTGGATTTCAAAACCGGAGAGGATACCAATAGCGGCGTCTTTATTCGCTCTCCGGAGGGCAGCGCCGGCTACGAAGTGCAGATTTGGAAAGCGCAGCCGCAGGGCTACAATACCGGATCTATCGTAGGCACTGCGAAGACGGAAGGGGAGTTCAAGTTCATTGCGGACCAGTGGAATCACTACCAGATTACCGCCGAGGGCGACCATATGGTCATAGTTCTGAACGGAACAAAAACTTTGGACGTTCACGACTCGAAGTTTCCGGATGGTCGCATCCGCCTTCAATATCAAAAATTTCCGATCGAATTCAAAAATATTAAATTGAAGTTGATTAAGAACTGAGAAGTCTTAGTTGGTCTTGCGGGCGGCTCCGGGAAGTTCTCCGGCGCGAAAGCCGTTGAGCAGACTCGGCACAGCATAGTTGCCTTCGTGGCAGGCGTATTCGTAAATCGGGCCGGACGCCCGCGCGATTGTCAGTTCGCCTTTCCAGGGACGCGTGAAAGCGGTAGGGTCGTCAATTTCGAACCGATAGAGAATCGTATCCCGATCAAACAGGCTGAACCGTTCTACAACGTGAAGATTTCTATCCCAGCCATACATACCGCCGGCGTCCCCATAGAAGCCGCCGCCATCGTTGAAGTTGGTCGTGTCCACTACGAGCGTGCTGCCTTCCCAATGCCCGACTGAATCGCCCACCCAGAGTCTTACGGTCGACGGCAGGTGGGGGCGGCCGTCTAGAGGAATGATTCGCGTATCGTGGATCATCTCCACGTGAATTATCACTGTATCGTTGGTCTGGACGATCTGGTAATTGCTGTTGTAGGAGTACGGAATCATCGGCGGTATGGCAGTTGGAAAGACCAGACACCGGTCCTGAAGGCCGAGACTCTTGACGCTGGTAGGGTGACGAAGCAACTGCTGGCGACGGCGCTTTTCGGCGGCAGCGGCAGGCGTAAGAGCGGGAATCAGGCCGTCGGGAGGATCCGTAATGATGGCAGTCCGGAGAGTTTTCACCACGTGAGAGCCAAATTCCCGGAAGGCGGTATTGTAGGTGCCGACGCTTTTCGAGACGGCACGGGGTGGCGTGTCCTCATTTTCGGCTGCCGTCAGGCGCTCCCACTCGGACGCTTCCCGTAGTGTGAAGAACTCCTTGTCTTTGAATCGGGCAGGGCGCTCCAGGGGAGTGGCCGTTGCGGAATTCCAGATGCCGGCGAGATCGGGATGCTGGAGTGCAACCGGTACCGGGCGTTGCGCGGCCGCCGGGCGGGCAAACGAAATCGCCGCCAGGACCAGAAGCCATTTTCCAGTGTAGTTCTCCAAGGGACACAGAATAGCACGGCATCCAACGCCGACGCGTCAGCAGCCGCATTCAGTATCATCACGACGCGCGTGCGCGTCAGCAGCCGCATTCAGTATCATAATTACGAGCCTTATGCAGTTTCGAGCCCTTCCTGTCGTGTTTGCCATGGCCGCCCTGCCCGTTCCCGGCGCCACCCGCGCCCTGGACCGGCAGTTCCAGCAAACCGTCCGACCGTTTGTCGAAAAGTATTGCTTCGGATGCCACAGCGGCCAAACGCCCACCGCACAACTCGATCTGAAATCATACTCGACCATGGAAATGGTGACCCGTGATTATCCTCGCTGGGCGCTGGTGCTCGAAAAGCTGACAGCCAACGCGATGCCGCCCAAGCCGGTTCCGCAGCCGCCAGCGGAAGACCGCAAGCATGTGATCGATTGGATTCAGGCCGTACGAACCGAAGAGCTACGGAAAAACGCAGGCGATCCGGGATTGGTGCTGCCGCGCCGGTTGAGCACCGCCGAATACAACTACACCATCCGCGACCTGACCGGCCAGGATATGCAACCGGCGCGGGAGTTTCCCCTGGATCCGGCCAACCCAGCGGGCTTCGACAATTCCGGCGAATCGCTAACCATGTCTCCGGCGCTGCTGAATAAGTACCTGCAGGCCGCGCGCGGAGTGGCCGAACACATGGTGCTGACCCCGGATGGAATCGACTTCGCGGCTTATCCGATGCTGGTCGAGACGGATCGCGACAAGTATTCGATCCAGCGCATCGTGAACTTCTACCATCGGCAGCCAACCGACTTTGCGGATTATTTTCAGGCCGCGTGGCGCTTCAAGTATCGGGCCGCGCTCGGAAAGCCAGCCGCGACCCTGGCCGCGATCGCAGTGGATTCGAAGGTGAGCGACACGTATTTGCCTATGGTGTGGCGGATTCTGGGGGAGAAAGACGCGATTGGTCCCATTGCGAAGCTGCAGGGGATGTGGCGCAATTTACCGGGGCCGGGCGCGGACCAGCCGGATGTGCTGCGGGCGAAATGCGTCGAGATGCGCGATTTCGTGGTCAAGATTCGCAGTCATACGGCCATGCAGTTCGCTGCGCCAGTGGTGAAGGGACTGCCACCCGCGTCGCAGCCTCTGCTGGATTGGAAGCTGCGTGAGTTTGCCGCGCACCGCCGCGATAGCGACCCCGCGGATCTGCGGAATGATACCGATCCGCCGCCGGTTGTGCCTGAAATCCCGGCCTATCCCGGGCTTCACCGGGAAGCCGCGCCACGCTGGGCCGCTCTTTCGGCCAAAGCCCGCGCGGACGATTCCGATCTCGTGGTTCCGGCCGCCGAGCGCAGCCGTTATGAAGCCGCGTTCGCGCGCTTTGCTTCCGTTTTTCCAGACACGTTTTATGTCCAGGAGCGCGGACGCTATTTCCCGGACGATTCCGAGGACAAGGGGCGCCTCCTGAGCGCGAGCTATCACAACACCATGGGTTACTTCCGCGACGATACCCCGCTGATGGAACTGATTCTCGACGAAAACGGCCGCAAGGAGCTCGAACGCCTCTGGAATGAATTTGACTTCATCGCGAGCTACACGGCCCGCACCTATGTTCAGTACTTCTTCAATCAAAGTGGCGAGGTTCAGGGGAAGGGCGCCGAATCCGGCACTGCGCGTCCACCGGATCACGAGGTAACCGACCAGGAAGTCATCTTCGGCTTGCGGGACGCTTATCTGGACAAAGCACTGGCCGATCCTCGGAATGACGCGGTCGCTCTCGACGCAATCAACGTCCACTTTGATGGCGTGAATGCCACGCTTCGGGCTCTGGAAAAGGAGCGGAAGGATGCCGAGCCGAAGCATCTCGATGCGCTTGTGCGATTCGCCACGCGAGCCTATCGGCGGCCCCTTACTCAAGCGGAGCGCAAGGATTTGGTGGCGTATTACCACCGGCTTCGGGAAAAGAACGGGCTGTCGCACGAGGACGCTGTGAGGGAATCGATTGCCGACGTGCTGGTGTCACCCGATTTTCTCTACCGGATCGATCTGCTCGACGCGAGCGCCGCTTTCTCGGGATCGGCCATTCGTCGCGTGGTCATGAAAACCTCCGCGGGAATCGAAAGCCGGCCGCTTTCCCCCTACGCTCTAGCGAACAGATTGAGCTACTTCCTGTGGTCCAGCATGCCCGACGACGAGCTGTTGCGGCATGCGGCGGCGGGCGATTTGGAAAAGCGCGACGTTTTGCTGGCCCAGACTCGCCGGATGCTGCAGGATCAGCGCGTGCGCGGACTGGCTACCGAGTTCGCAGGCAACTGGCTCGATTTCCGCCATTTTGAAACCAACAACACGGTCGATCGCGAGCGCTTCCCAGCCTTCAATAATGATCTGCGCGAGGCGATGTTTCAGGAACCTGCCCGGTTTATAGAGGACATCGTCCGCAACGATCGCTCGGTGCTCGACATGCTGTATGGCCGCTACACGTTTGTGAATCCCGTCCTGGCGAAGCATTACGGCATGCCCGAAGTAAAAGGGGACTCCGACAATTGGGTTCGAGTAGACGATGCCGGCAAGTACGGTCGAGGCGGCCTACTGCCCATGGCAGTCTTCCTGACTCAGAACTCGCCGGGCCTTCGAACAAGTCCCGTGAAGCGTGGATACTGGGTGGTTCACCGCGTGCTTGGCGAGATCATCCCTCCCCCACCGCCCATTGTTCCCGAACTGCCGGCGGACGAAGCGAAGTCGGACTTGCCGCTCCGCGACATGCTGGCTAAACATCGTTCGGTCGCCGTGTGTGCTGGCTGTCATGCGCGATTCGACGTGTTCGGGTTAGCGTTTGAAGGCTACGGCCCGGTGGGCGAGGCGCGTACCACCGATCTCGCTGGACGTCCGGTGGATACCAACGCGGTTTTTCCGGGCGGCAGCCAAGGCGCCGGAATGGAAGGCGTCGCGACATATATCCGCGAGCATCGCCAAGCCGATTTCGTAGATAACCTCAGCCGCAAATTGCTCGCCTACGCGCTCAACCGCTCGCTTCAGCTCTCGGACGAATCTGTCATCGATCGCATGAAAACCAGGCTTCTAACGAAGGAGTACCGCTTCGATTCTCTGGTGGAGACCATCATCACCAGCCCGCAGTTTTTAAACACGAGAATTTCGGACTCGCGGGAGACACCCGACTTACACCCAAGCAAGGCACAATCCGGCAAGTTACAATCGAAAAGGTGAGGAAGATGCCCCCATCGTCAAAGAACTCCGCTCCACGCATTTCACGCCGCACGGTGCTGCGCGGGGCGGGCTGCGCTATGGCGTTGCCGTGGCTCGAATCTCTGGACGCTTTCGCCGATACGGCCACACCCGCCGCGTTCCCCAAACGGTTCGGCGTCGTATTTCTGGGGTGCGGCATCAACGAGGACCATTGGAGCGCCGAAGGCGCGGGCGCCGCCATGAAGCTCAGCAAAACGCTTGAGCCGCTGGAGCCCTTGAAGCAGAAGATAAATGTGATCGATGGGCTGTACGTCAATGCGCTGACTGGGCAAGGCATTCATCCCGCCCAAACCGGAAGCCTTCTTTCGGGCGCGCACATCTCCAAAGGAGCGATCATCCATTCCGGCATCAGCGTGGATCAAATGATCGCCAACCGTGTGGGGGAAAACACGCCGCAGTCCAGCATCGTTCTGGCATGCGACCAACCCATGACGGGCTACCACGAGACCAACTTCTCCCTGGCCTACAGTTCGCACATCTCCTGGCAGACCCCCGACTCTCCCGTCCCAGTGGAAGTTTATCCGTCGCTCGCGTGGGACAACCTTTTTGACAACCGCGGCAGCCTGCTAAATGCCAGTCTGCTCGACCGCGTGAAAGACCGCGCCGAAGCACTCAACCGGAAGGTTAGCTCGGCCGATAAGAGCAAGCTGGATGAATATTTGACCAGCGTGCGCGAAGTGGAGAAGCGCGTGGAGGGCATGCGCGCCAGCAAAGATAATGCGGATGACGCGGCCAAGGCGAAAAATACTGTAGCAGCCACGATGGACCGGCCGGCGAATGGCCTGCCCGAAGATCTGCGCGATCATGCGCGCCTGATGTGCGACATAATCGCCATCGCGTTCCAGACCAACCGTACTCGGGTCGCGTCGCTGATTATTTCACGCGATCTTTCGGCGATGTACTATCCATTCCTGGATGTCAAGGATGGGCATCATGCCGCATCTCACAACAACAACTCGGACGGATACGAGCGCATCGCGCGTTTCCATGTCAGTCAGTTCGCATATCTCGCGTCTAAGCTCGACAGCATGAAGGAAGGCGATGGCACGGTGCTCGATAACACCTGCCTGATGTTTCTGTCCAACCTCTGGATCGGCCGCAAGCACGACAATTTCAGATTGCCGCTGGTGCTGGCCGGCGGATTGGGAGGCACGCTCGAAACCGGTCGGACTCTCAATTACCTGAATGCGGGCGAGGACAATCGCAAGATGTGTAGTCTGTACCTGTCGCTCATGGATCGTTTCGGGGTAAAGCTAGAGCAGTTTGGCGATGCCCGGGAGCGGCTGGAAGGTCTGTAAATAAATAAGAGAGAACCTGACGTCGATTCCGGCCATTGTCCGCATGGCTGACACAATGGCCGGAATCCCTGGATGGAACTCCCCTACGCTGCGATAAAAAGCGCAGCGCCCCGCGAGCTCATCCTATTGCGCTGGCTGACTCTCCTAATTGCATCGACCGGGCTTTTCACCGGGGCCGCCCTCAAGGCATGGGATCGCGCTCAGGAACGTGTATATGGCAGTAATCTGACGGTCGGTCATGTTCTGAAACGCAGGCCAGGGCATGACCTGGAGCTTAGCACCGTCGAACGGCGGAACTCCTGGAGGGTTGAACCCAGGAAGCCCAAGCAGGCAGTTGGTGGTTATCGGAGGATTTGCAGTTAGGCTGCAGTTCGGGTGAGCTTTATCCAGATCAACCCCGGTCCTGAGGATCTGCATAAACTGCGAGAGCGTGTGGTCGCCTTCCGGTAATCCGGATTTGCCGGGAGTCAGGTTGCGAGAGATAATGTGCACCGTTCCACCGGGACTTGGAAACGCCCCAAAATCAGAGCCGCCGCCCAGGTAGGCTGCCGGATTGATCTTTGTGACACCGCGAAACGGGCCGTTAGGGGGCATCAGCAGGTAGGGATTGCCGGGGGCCGTGTACTGAACGGAAGGGTCCGCAGTGTGACAACCGTTGCAATCGCCGCCAACATTGACCATAAAGCTTCCCAGTCCGACCATGTCCGGGTCTTTGCCGGCCATATTCAACTGAATCCCGCTGCTTATGGCAACCGTGAGACCGATCTGAATCATTTGTTTTTCGTCTTGGGAGCCATTGTTGTCGTTGGCTGCCCTTCCCCGCGAAGGAACAGCCGATATCCCCAGTACCAGGACAGCGCCGAAGGCTGCCCCGGTTGTCACTGTCTTCATCATTTTGTTTTTGAGCATCAATCACCCCTCTTAAGGTGCGGGTTGATTATACACCCTAGTAAAAACCCCTGCATGACACTCTAGTAAAAACCCCTGGTTTGGTCATCGCCCATGCGTCCCCGGTCACCTAACGATAATGGACAGTTAAGACGTGAGAAGCTTCAAATGCAGCCGAAACGAGACTGAATACTACAAAGGACAAACGGAATGGCAACTCCTCTAGGAACGATCCCACCCGACAATCTCACCCGCAATCTCACATTGGCGCAACCCAACCGCGTCCCCAACTTTGGGCTGGTCGGCGATACCTACACCATCACCGTGACGGGCGAGTAGACCGATGGACGCTTCTGCGTAGTTGATATGCACGTCCCACCAGGCGGCGGACCGCCACCGCATCGGCATGACTTCGAGCAGACTTTTATCCTGCTCGAAGGGGAGATGGAAGCAACCTTCCGTGGCAATAAGTCGATCGTCCGTGCCGGCGACACGCTGAATATTCCCGCGAACTCTCCCCATCAGTTTCACAATACTTCCGCTAGGCCGGTACGCATGCTCTGTATCTGCTCTCCTGCGGGACAGGAGAAATTCTTCATGGAGGTCGGGGTACCGGTCGCCACCCGCACGACGCCCCCGCCGAAGTTGGACGAAAAAGACCAAGCCGCCTTCATCGAGAAAGTGAAGGCGCTCGCGCCTAAGTACCGCACCGAACTACTTAGAGAAGCGTAGACGACGAAGCGCCTGGCGCCAGTTAGAATTCACGTGCCAACGAAGTTATTTTGAAACCGGATGCAGAAGACCTCGGAATCATCGCTCAGCTTACTAACCTATGTCCCGCGGCCGGCCTGCGCGTTATTTATAAGTCATGAATCCGACGACTGAAACCTCGAGTCTCCAGGCGCCCGTTCTTGGCATGGCGTTTTTGATCAGCTTGATGAATAGCTTTGGCCCGGCAATGGCCCAAGCTCCAGCCACGATCGTACGCACCATGCCGCCGGCTGCATTGCGTTCGGTTGATCTTTTTCCGAACGCAGAAATTCCGAAAACGAACACCGCTGGACCTCACGGATCACACAAGTCCTTGGTGTGTATATCTATAACGGAGGCGATTTACTTGCCTAGTATCCCTGCTTAGACTGTAATGAGAGGTGACAGCGTGATCCAAACCATTGCGTCTTTCCTGAGTGAGCTGAGGGTCGGCGCCCGTTCCCTGGCCCGCGCAAAAGGCCTCACGGTGACCGTAGTACTGACCCTGGCCCTCGGAATCGGGGCCAATGCCGCCATGTTCAGCCTCGTGCGCGGCGTCCTATTGCGCCCGCTCGTCAACCGTGACGAAGATCATCTCATCTACATCCGCCAGAGCGCTCTAGGCAGTGGAAACGCCAATGCATCCTTCTCCGTGCCGGAAATCGCGGACATCCGCTCGCGCGTGAAAACGTTGACCTCGTTCGGCGATTTCTCCGTCATCGGTTTCACCCTGGTCGGACTGGGTGAACCTCGCTCGGTTCAGGCCGGCGTGGTCGGAGGATCCTATTTCCAGGTGATGGGATTGCGCCCTGTGCTCGGCCGCTTGTTAGACGCGCACGACGATGGCCCCGGTGCCGCCGGCGCCGTGGTTTTGACCTATCGTTTCTGGTCGACTACGCTGGGAAGCGATCCCACCGTACTTGGTAAAACCGTCCGCCTCGGTTCGTTCGTGGATTCGCGGCCCGCTACCATCGTCGGTGTCCTGGAGCCATGCGTCCCCTATCCCCAGGAGACGGAAATCATCGCCAACATCGTGACCAGTGAGCATCATCTTTCCGCCACCATGGTCACCGGCCGGATCCATCGCATGACTGAATTATTCGCCAGGCTGGCGCCGGGCGCGGATCTGGAAGCGGCGCGTACCGAACTGCGCTCGGTATACGAGCTGATGAAGCACGATCATCCCGACGCCTATCCGGCCAAAGCTGACTACCAGATCAGCGCGGTGAAGCTGCGCGATGAGCTCACGTCGGGTGCGCGTACCATATTGCTGGTGCTGATGGCAGCGTCGGTGCTGGTTTTTGTCATCGCCTGTTCCAACGTCGCGAACCTGATACTTGCGCGCACCGTCCGCCGCGAAGGCGAGCTCGGCATCCGCGCAGCGCTGGGAGCCAGTACCGGGGCTTTGCGACGTACTCTGTTGGCCGAAAGCCTGCTGCTGTGTGTCGGTGGGGCAGCCCTCGGATTATTCATCGCCGAGCCCCTGGTAACCGTGCTCGCGCGCTACGCCTCCCGCTTTTCTGTACGTGCCCTGGACCTTACAGTGGACTCGAGCATGCTCTGGGTAGGCGTGGGACTGGCCGTAGTTGCCGCGGCGCTGCTAGCTTTCGTCCCGCGCCTGCCAACCTCGGGGGGCGCCCAGGGATTTGCGCTGACCAGCGGGAGCACTCGCGTCACCGGCGTCGCGAATCGGAAATTGAGAATCTTCGCGGTCGTGCAGATCGCCGCCTCGTTCGTGCTGGTGGCGTCGGCTGGCGCCTTCGTGAAGACGCTGCTTACACTTGAGGCCGCGCAGACACCTTTCGAAATGCGCCAGGTGCTCGCAGTCGACGTGCCGGTGATGCACGAGGGAAAGACCCCCAGCCAGATCGTGCAATTTTACCGTGAAGCAGCGCGGCGAATCCGGGAACTGCCCGGTGTTCAGAACGTTTCGATCGGCTCGGCTGTTCCGTGGCGCGACGGCGACAACATTTTCGCGCTCGAATTTGGCACTGATGGTCACGTTCCAGCCGAGGGCGAGGAACATCACCGTTCCAGGCTTCGAGTGATCTCACCTGCTTTTTTTGCAACCCTTGGCCTGCCTATGATCGAAGGACGTGATTTTAACGATGCCGACCGCAACGGGAGCGATCGCGTCGCAATTGTAAGCCAGAGCCTCGCGCAACGGATGTTCCCCAAGGGCGAGGCGCTAAACCATCATCTGATGTGGACTGACCCGGTACTGAAGTTCGCCCCCAGTTTCGACTCCGAGCCGTTTCGCATTGTCGGTGTGGTGCCGGACATGGACGACATAAATGTGGTGCCCAAGCCCACCATGACCGTGTACCTTCCCTTCGACCAGGAGTCAGCCTTAGGCGGCGGGCGCATGTTTGTTCATACACGCTCCGATCCGTATGCTCTCGTCACCCCCATCACGCGGATCCTCCGCAATATGTCCGGCGACCAGCCTGTGGAGCGCGCGGCGACCCTCGAAGACGTCCGTGCGAAAGTGCTCTCCTCGGACCGGCTCAACGTGATCGTCTTCAGTGTTTTCGCCGGAGTGGCCCTGCTCATTGCAGTGGTGGGCGTCGCGGGCGTGCTGGCATTCTCCGTCAGCGGGCGCACGCGCGAGTTTGGAATCCGGCTGGCGATCGGGTCGCAGCCCCGGCATCTGCTGACACGGGTGATCGCTGAAGGCGCGGCCATGGCCATTGGCGGACTGGCTGTCGGACTTGCCTGCGGGCTAGCGCTGGGGCAACTGGCCGGCACTTTTCTGGGAGATTTGAAAATGCCTGGCGTGCTGCCGGTGGCCGGTTCGGCTTTGGTGCTGCTGCTTGCCGCCGTGATTGCGTCGGTGATACCCGCGGCGCGGGCCGCCCGAGTCGATGTGATGCAGGCGCTGCGAACGGAGTGAGGTGTGCCTATCGACCGGGCTGCCGAGTTAAGATCGGTGATGAGATCCTCTCATGCCCCGTCTTTTAAGCATCGCGTTCTTGATCATCCTGACTGCTGCCATAGATCCAGCAAAGGCGCAAGCTCCAGCCTCGGTCGCGCGCCCGCCGCGACCCGCGCCGCCGACCCGCGATCCCAACACGCCTGGCTATGTCGCCGCGAAAGAATTACCCGACGGCGCCAACGCTCCAGCGAATGCCGATGGAAACTTCATCCTCGGTCCTACGCACGCCCCCGCGCCGGAGATGACCGTGCAGGAAGGGGTGCCGCAGGGAACGGTCTCCACCTTCACCATGGAATCGGCGGACAGCAAGATCTATCCCGGCATCGCCCGCGAGCCCAACACATTCGGAACAGCCGATCCCACTGATCCCGCCAAGCTGGTGGTCACCACCAGCCATCCCGCTCCCTACACTCGCCGAGTAGCTGTATATGTCCCCAAACAATATGTCCCAGGCACGGCCGCGCCGTTTATCGTCGGAGCGGACGGCCCTGACCAGTTGTTGTTCACGGCGCTGGACAATCTGATCGCCCAGCACCGGGTGCCAGTGATGATCGCCATCTCCATCAGCAACGGCAGCGGCGACGCTCAGGGAAGCGAACGCGGGCTGGAATACGACACCATGTCAGGCCGGTACGCGGAGTTCGTCGAGAACGAAGTGCTCCCACTGGTCGAAAAGCAATACAACGTAAAACTGACCAAAGATCCCGACGGCCGGGCGACCATGGGCGGCAGCTCCGGCGGCTCGTGCGCGTTGATCATGGCCTGGTACCACTCCGAGCTTTACCATCGCGTTCTTACTTACTCGGGCACCTACGTGAACCAACAGTGGCCGCCGAGCCCGGAGACTCCGCACGGGGCCTGGGAGTTCCATGAACATCTCATCCCCAACAGCCCGGTGAAACCGCTGCGCATCTGGATGGAAGTTGGCGACAGGGACCTTTTCAATCCGAATGTCATGCATGACAATATGCACGACTGGGTGGTTGCCAATGAGAACATGGCCAGAGTGCTGGCCGCCAAGGGCTATCATTATCAGTTTGTATTTGCGCGCAACGCCGGACACACCGACCGCGCCGTGAAACAACAAACGCTGCCCGAGGCTCTGGAATATTTATGGCAGGGATATCCTGTTAGCGGGCCAAGGAAGTGATTCCAATCTCTTTCAGCTGACCGAAAAGTTTGTATTATTTGGTAGGACTCGGGAAATTCCGACGAGCTTTTTCGCGCTCCCCAGGGCTTCCGCTTGACGATAATGGGTGAAACGGTTCAAAGAGCGGCTGAGAGGACGCTAACTAAGCGCTACGAAGCGCTCTTCCGCGTTTCGCAAACCCTTATTTCAATCCGTTCTTCAGAGGAACTCTTCAGCATTCTCGCGCGCGAGTTGCGAGCCGTGGTGAACTTCTATGTCATGGGTGTCGGCATCTACGACGAGAAGGCGCACGAGATGCGTACCAAGTCGTACGGTGAGCCGGGCATCCCCCTTCAGGCTCCAAGCTTCGCACCGGAAGAAACCTTCGGCTGGTGGGTGTACCAGAATCAACAGCCCTTAATAATTCCCTCTTTAGACGCGGAGACTCGATTTCCGAGGGTGGCCGAGATGCTCAAGAACCGGGGAGTCCGTTCGGTTTGCGCGCTTCCTTTAACGACCGTACACCGGCGCCTAGGGGGGCTCGCTTTGGGAAGCATCGAGGCCAATGCCTATAGCCAGGAGGAAGTCAGCTTTCTTTCGCTGGTTGCCAACCAAGTGGCGCTCGCGGTGGACGACGCGCTGAATTTCGACGCCTCACAACATGCCACGGAGGCCTTGCGCGCGAGCGAAGAGAGTTTTCGCCTGATCGTCGATAGCATGCCTGCGTTCGCATGGTACGCGGGTCCGGATGGGGGGATCGAATACCTAAATAAGCGCATTGTGGACTATACCGCCGAACCGCAGGAGCAGTTGGTGGGTTTTGGGTGGGCTAACGTACTCCATCCCGAGGATGTCGAGAATACGAAAAAAGCATGGTTGCGTTCCATCGAAACCGGTGAGTCATGTGAAGTAGACCAACGTGTGCGCCGGTTCGATAACACCTATCGCTGGTTTCGCACCACCGCTCAGCCCTTTCGGGATGACAGCGGCCGCGTGATTCGCTGGTATGGCGTTGCAACTGACATTGAAGACTGGAAGCGCGCTGAGGAAGGCCTCCGCGCAAGTGAAGAAAATTTTCGCCTGATAGTCGATAGTATTCCCGGTCTTGTTAATACTACGACGGCCGAAGGAAAATTCGAATTCGTCAATCAGCAGATCTTGGATTATTTGGGCAAAACACTTGAGGAAGTGAAAGGTTGGCGCGCCTCCGACATTGTTCATCCCGACGACCTTTCTGGCCAGTTGACTGTCTGGAACCGCTCGGTCAAAAGCGGGGATCCCTATGACGCTGAGTACCGCATCCGTCGTGCCGATGGAGTGTACCGCTGGTTCCATGTACGCTCGCTCCCCTGCCGGGATGCGCAGGGGAGTATCGTCCGCTGGTATACCCTGCGGACGGATATTGATGACAGGAAGCGCGTTGAGGAAGCCCTGCGCGCGAGCGAGCTGAATTTGCGCCTAGTCGTCGATAGCATACCTCAGTTCATCACTGTCCTTGACCCGGAGGGAAGAGTCCTCTATGCGAACCAGCTGCTGCTCGAATACATCGGTTCGAATTTGGAAGAGCTGAAAGCAAATGATTTTCCTGCAATGATTTTCCATCCGGATGATTTCGAAAGGTTGCGGGATGAACGCCAAAAGGTTCTTGCCCGTGGTGCTCCTTTTGACCTGGAGCTACGGTTACGCCGGAATGACGGGCAGTATCGTTGGTTTCTCGTCCGTTACAACCCGCTGCGCGATGAACGGGAAAAAGTTCTTCGCTGGTATGCGTCGGCAACCGATATTGACGATCGTAAGAAAGCAGAAGACCGGTTGCAGTTGCTCCTCGATGTCACCAATCAGGTTGTCTCAAATTTGCAGCTCCGCGATCTCCTGGGCGCCATCTCGGCAAGCGTCCGGCGCGTCATGCGGTGCGATCTGGTGGCTGTCTTCTTGCCGGACTCCGAGGGCAGGCGCTTGCAAACCCTCGGGCTCGATTTTCCGGAGAGCAAAGGTTTTATTCGAGAGGATTCCTGCTCAATGGAAGGCTCGCTGGGCGGTTTCGTCTTCCGCACCGGCAAGCCCTGGACAGGCAATTCCGCGGACGTGCTTCAGCTCGGCCTAGAGGATGATAATGTCATCCCCGAGGGCCTCAAAACCGGTTGCCTCCTGCCGCTTGTCAGCCGGAATCGTGTCCTCGGTCTGCTGGGTCTCGGCAGACGAGACGAGAATGCCTTCAGTCAGCCTGATATCGAATTCCTTGCGCAGGTAGCGAGCCAGATCGCCATTGGGGTCGAGAACGCTTTGGAATATGAGCAGATAACGGCGGCCAA
>Ga0210401_10001356_pt1 | contig 28484 bp, 21 predicted proteins | sample IncBWH32MmetaG_FD_150866 | JGI IMG/M metagenome (GOLD analysis project Ga0210401, IMG submission 150866) | Forest soil microbial communities from Barre Woods Harvard Forest LTER site, Petersham, Massachusetts, United States - Inc-BW-H-32-M | ecosystem: Environmental > Terrestrial > Soil >...
GGGGTCCCCTCGCCCTGGCGGCGGGACCCGCTGTGTACCTGCTACTGCGACACACAATCCGCGAGAAAAACGCGCCACAGAGCGTGGCTTAACAGGCTCCGGAAAAACTACTGTAGCGCCGGCGTCACGCCGTCTGTCGCGAGGGCGGGATCCCCAGCGAGCGTTCTTGGCTTGCTGGGGTGGGAGGGCATCTTGCCCTCGCCGTGCAAGTTCGTGTCAGGGCGCGCCGATCTCGTTAAGAAATGACAGCGGGTTTAAAGGCTCCGGGAGGCGGAGCTCAGTGCAGATTCGCCACCAGCCCCATGATCACGGACCCGATGAACGCCGCTGTCAGAATGTAGAGTGCGGCGCGGGCTTCAGAACTCTTTACGGATTCGAACATATTCCACCTCCGGGCCTCGCTTGTACAGATACGAAGCAGCGCGCGATTATACACGCCGCAGGCTCGAATCGCGGCTAGCTCACCCAGTCGAGCACTTTGTAGTACGCACCCGCGAACGGCAGAAACCACGGCTTTCCGTTGTACAAGCCGAGTGGCGCGCTGGGAAACGGAATGCCCTCGAAGGGATTCTCCGGCTCCTGTCCAGCAATCCGCTGTCCCATAAGATGCCCTTGAAGGGTCGCCATCGCCACACCATGCCCGGCATAGCCCACCGCGTAGTAGATCCCATCCATCTGCCCGGCATGCGGCATGATGTCGAAAGCAAAATCCAGGGTCCCGCCCCAGACGAATTCCACCTTCGTGTTCCGCAGCTGCGGGTACACCTCGATCATGCCCCGCCGCAAAATCTCCGCGCTCTTTCGCACCGTATCGCCACTTTCCGGGAAGAACGCCGCCCGCCCGCCGAACAGCATGCGATTGTCCGGCGTCAGCCGGTAGTAGTAGATGTAGTTCTTCGAGTCGTAGATCATGCGGTTCCGTGGGCTTAGCTCGCGCGCCAGCACCTCAGGCAGTACTTCGGTCGTAATGATGTAGGAACCAATGGGAATGATTTTTTTCTGGAGCGCGGGCGTGATTTTGCCTGTATATCCGCTGGTTCCGACGAATACATCGCGAGCCCAGAGAGTCCCCCGTGAAGTGCCAATCGCCCAGCCTGGGGACCCCTGCCGGCTGCCGCGCTCAATCTTTTCAACTGGCGTCTTCTCGTGCACGCACGCGCCCACCCGGATTGCCCCCGCTCCGAGCCCGGCCACGTAACGAGCCGGATTCAACCCGACGCTGGTTTCATCCACCATGCCGCCGTAATAAATATCCGAGCCGATCTCCGATCGCAGTTCATTGCGCGGGACAATCTTCAGCTCATGATTGAATTCGCGTCGTACAACCTCCGCCTGCCGCGCGTAGTCGTCAAAGTGCTTCTGCTTGCAGGCCACCTCCAGGTGCCCGCAACGGGAGAAGTCACAGGCAATCTCCTCCTCACGCACGATCTTCTCCACGCAATCAATCGACGCCAGCGACGCCTTGTACATCTGCTGCGTCCGCTCGCGCCCATACATCGAGATCAGCTGATTGACTCCCAGTTTCAACCCGCTGAGCACCATGCCGCCATTGCGGGAACTGGCGCCCCAGCCAATCGTCTCGCTCTCCAGCACAACAACCTTGATGCCCTTCTTCGCCAGTGTCCGCGCCGCCGACAACCCGGTAAATCCCGCGCCGATGACTGCCACATCCGCTATCTCTGGCAAGGCACGTGACGTATCCGTCCGCGGCATTTCCACCGTCGTCAACCAATAGTTCTGTTCCTGGATCACGTCACGGTGCTCCTACAAGTTCATGGGTTTTTACGGTCTTGTGTCTTTTTGGCGCGTTGTTAGACGTAGACTTCCGTTACTAGCAATGCGGTCAGGTTGCCGCAACCCGCAGTCAGCCAAGACGGCTCCGACGAGAATGTGCCGCCCTGCTATTCCCGTGCTCCGCATTGTCGTCGAGTCAATCGTTATTGCGGCTGCAGCACCAGCGGCCGTTCCAGCCGGAAATGCAGGATGGTTTCTGCCGGAACTTTTACCTGTTTCCCACGTGTGAACAACTGGGTTAGAAACCCTCCACCCGCGCCGGACGCGGCGCCGATTGCCGCTCCCTGCCCGCCACCGAAGATCGCGCCGAACAGTCCACCGATTGCCGCGCCGCCGCCCAGGAATTCCGCCGTCCGCTTGTTCTTCCCGAACCCTTTGTCGTTCGATTCCTTCAGCTCTGACGTGTACACGCGGTGGATTTTCCCACTAATGCTCACCGAATCGAGGTCAAGGTAGAGATAAGGCGAACCTGCTCCGCCGCCCGACTCCGAAATGATCAGAAGTTTGGCCGGCGAGTGGCCTGGAATCGCGACTGCTCCGGACAGATCGTCCACCGGCTCCACTACCTCTGCCGAGAAGCGCTGCCCCGGCGACGCGTTGTCGGAATCGATCTTCTCGTTCGTGCGAATGCTGATTTCGCTCCCGGTCGGGATGACCTTCGCCCCTTGGGGCGGAGCCGGCGCCACGCCGGTCTCGCTCAGAATCAGCGACTCCACGTCTTTCCGTGGGAACTGGTACAGAATTCCCATGTTGTCTTTAAACGGCAGCGGATCGGCGCCGTTGAACTTACCCGAATAGACCTTACCGTTGCGCAGGGTTACGGTGTCGTTGGTCGCCGTAAACACCAGCGACTGCACATCGCTGACAGGAAACGTGTAGCCAATGCCGCTTGTGTCGGTGAAAGAAATCATCGCTTCTTTCGCCCCGAGGAACCTTCCGGAGTAGCTCGCTCCCTCTCGCGTAATGATGGTGTCAGCCGATGCGACGGCCACCATCGCCAACCACAGCGCCAGTACAGACGATCCCCAACGATTGATCCGCATTTTTTCTCTCCGTAGGAAAATTCCGGGCGCACGCAACCGCCAAACTCCGTCGCCGGAAGGCAAGCATTCTACTCTTGTTTCAGGCGTGCCGATGCCGGGAAGCCCCTGAACCACGTGCCTTGAAGCAGGTCCCTCGCCCCGTTACACTTATTACGATGCATATGCACGCGCATTCCGGCGCCGGACACGGCACCTCCAAGGTGCTGCGCATCTCGCTGTTCGTCACGCTGGCTTACATCCTGCTGCTGGTAGTCGCAGGAATTCGCGCCCATTCCCTCGCCTTGCTTTCCGAGGCTGGCCATAATCTTTCGGATTTCCTGGCACTCCTGCTGTCGCTGGTCGCCGTCTATCTGCAATCCCGACCGCCCAGCGCCACCAAGACGTTTGGCTATCATCGCGCGGGAGTCCTGGCCGCCCTCATCAACGCGGCCTCGCTGGTGGCAATCGCATTTTTTATCTTTTACGAGGCCTTCCGGCGCATCCAGCACCCCGAAGTCGTCCATGCCGGACTCATGATGTGGGTGGCAGCCACGGGCGTCGTGATGAATGGCGTGATCGCCCTGCTCCTCTATCGCACAGGCGGCGACGTCAACATCCGCAGCGCCCTGATCCACGAAGTCGGCGACACGCTCTCCACTGCCGCAGTCATCATTGGTGGCTGGGCCATCATGGTCACGCACCGGTATTGGATCGACTCCGCACTCTCGTTCGGGATCGGTGCCCTGATTCTGTGGTCTTCGATCGGAATCCTTCGCGAAACCATGAACATTCTGCTCGAAGGCACGCCGCGCGGCATGAAACTCGACCGCCTCGAAGCCGCCATCCGCAGGGTCGAAGGCGTCAACGATGTGCACGACCTGCACGTCTGGAGCATCGGGTCAGAAAGTCACGCCCTGTCCTGCCACATTGCCATCGCCGACATCCCGCCATCGGCCAGCGAGCGCATTCTGCGCGATGTGAAAGAAATCCTCCAGCACGATTTTCGCGTGGTCCACACCACGATCCAGTTCGAGCACGCCGAATGCGAAGTCGCGCACGGCTGCGTCATCCCGATGGGCGAAGTGGAACATCACCATCACTAAGGTCTGAACAAGCCCCCAGTAGCCTTCGTGCCTTGTTAACCAATTCCTCATTCTGGGTGTGGTGTGGTGAGGCGCCAGCTGAACGGGAGCGAAGAATCTTTGCGGTTTCTTACCGGGCCTCCGGGCATGAATCCAACCCTCACACGCCACCGTGACGACCGTCACAAACTCACCGGACCATCCGCGCTAGGCTAGCCTGCCAGGGCGCGCACTGCCTGAACCTATTCAGGCTCCGCGCCGATCTTTCCCTTTTGCAGGTGCCGCATGTCCGTTTCCACAAAAAACACTCGCGCCGTTTGGCTCGAAGGCCCATCCGCCGTCTGCCCAGCCCCAACGGAACTCGCACACTGTTGGCGCGTGATCCTGCTTGGTGCGCCAGGAGTCGGCAAAGGCACCCAGGCCGACCTGCTTCGCCGGGGTCTTGGCGCCTGTCACCTGTCCACCGGCGACATCTTCCGTGCCGCCGCCGCGCGCACCGACTGCGAACAGACGCCCGCGATGCGCGCCGCCCTCGATTTCATGCGATGCGGGGCCCTCGTGCCCGATGTAACGGTCTGGGACTTGGTTCGCGAGCGGACCGCCTGCTTTCGCTGCCGAGGTGGCTTTATTCTCGACGGCTTCCCCCGCACGCTCCTTCAGGCCGAATTACTGAAGCGCCTGATCGAAGACGAGCAGATTACGCTCAACGCCGTGGTGAACTACGAATTGCCGATCGCCGAAATTGTCGAGCGCCTCGGCGGGCGCCGCACCTGCGAAAAATGCAAAGCCGTTTACCACATCACGCGGCAACCTTCGCAAGTTGAGGGCATCTGTGACCGCTGCGGCGGACGCCTCTTCCAGCGTGAAGACGACCGCCCCGAGTCGGTCACCGTTCGCATGGAAGCCTACGAGCGAAGCACCGCCCCCCTGATCGAGTTCTACAGCAATCTTGGCCTTCTCTTGCCAATCCCGGCGACGGGATCGCCCGAGGAGATTTGCGAGGGAACGGTCAGAGTACTCAAACAGCGGTTAGCGGTGCTGCCGAAAGGCTCTGAGTTCGCGAAAGTGCGTTGAACCGCGTCAGCACGGACCACTCGTGATCGAGCCGACCATCAGCCGTTCCGCCGAACCTCACTTTTCTGCTGCGATTCGTAAATCTCCCGGACCCGCTCAATCGTATCCGCTTCCTCTGCCAGTTTGTCGGGGCGCAGCCGCACAATCCGCGGGAACCGCAAGGCATAGCCGCTGTCGTGCCGGTCCGACTTCGTAATGTTGTTGAACGCGACTTCGAGCACGATTTCGGGCTCGACCTCACGGCGGAATCCCTGGTCGTCGACGGTGTGCTCCAGGAACCATTTCGTCATCTCCGCGATCTCGGTGTCGGTGAGCCCAGAGTAGGCCTTGCCGATATTCACCAGCCGCTCGCCGTCGCGAACCGCGAAAGTGTAATCGCTAAGAACGTTGATGCGCTTCCCGTGACCCCACTCGACGGCGGTCACCACGACGTCGAGGGTGGCGAGTTCGCGCTTCATCTTCAGCCATGACTTGCCGCGGCGCCCCGAAGCGTACGGCGACTCGAGATCCTTGATCATGAGCCCCTCATTCCCGCGGGCCTGGGCGGCAGTGAACAGGGCTTCGAGCTCTTCCGGAGTCGAAGCGCGTGCGAAAGGGACGCGAATCAAGCGATCGACCACGGGCTCGTCGGCCAATCCGAATTCAAGCCTCCCCTGCGTCTTCCTCCGTGACTCAGTGCCTCCGTGGTGGGGTTTCCTCTCCGCGGCCAGCAACTCATCCAGGATTGCTCTCCGGTCCCGTAACGGCCTCTCCAGCAAAAGCTCTTCTCCGGCGTAAAGCACATCGAACACGAGATACACAACCGGCACGCGCCGGATCAAATCGGAACTAACTTTCTTGCGCCCCAGGCGCTGTTGCAGCGCACTGAAAGGCAGGGCGCTGCCGGGGCCATCGTCGGTGTAGCTCCACGCAAGAATTTCTCCGTCGAGGATGACGTCGCGCGGCAGTCCCGCCAGCGACTCCGGCAGCTCGGGGAACGATTCGGTGATTTCATCGCGCGTGCGCGAGAAGAAGCGCACCTCGCCTTGCGACACATGAGCCTGGGCGCGGATGCCGTCGTACTTGTCTTCGATCGACGCCTGCTCGAAGTAGCTGAGCGCTTCTTCCGCGGATTCAACGGGACTGGCCAGCATGAATCCCAGCGGATGAAACATCCGCATGTGCGCTTCTCCAAGCGCCCCGCGTGATGCCAGCCGCAACGTTTCGCCAATGTCGCCCACGAGCATGTTCGCGCGCTGTACCTCGGCGAGCGTTCCGCCGTAGGCGCGTGCGATCGCTTCCTCGACCAGGCTTTCCTTAAGCCCGATCCGCAGATCGCCTGTCATGATCTTCACCAGGTACTTGGCTTCGAGTGGAGTCGCCCGCGCCAACAGTTCGCGCACTACCGCAGCCTTCGCCGCCGGACCGCGGGCCGCCGCGACCCGCCGGAAATAAGCCTCGGCCTCGATCACGCTCAAGTCTGCATCTGTGGAGACGCGCCCTTCCGCCTGTCCGCTGGAGCGACGGGCGTCCTCGCCCGTCGGCCGAGCAAAGCTCGGCTTGTTTTCCATCACCGGCTCCCCACTCAGTGCCTCTCCAGCCACCGCACCCACGTCCCCCAGCTTCCGATACTCCGCGGTCAACTCCGCATCACTCCATCCGGACAATTCCGACACGATATGCCACAAGGACCGCTCGCCGACTTGCAGCGTCGCTTCTTCGTAAGCGGGAAACGGCCTCCCCGAAAGATAGATCGCCGAGACGGACGCTTCCTCGACTGTGCGCGAAGTCAGGTACTCCGCCACGATGCGCGTCTTTTCGAGCTTCTTCGTGGTTGCTGCGATCGCCTCGCAGGCTTCGGCGAATTTCTTCATCGAGTCATGGGAACCATGAACTTTGGGTTGCGTGCCACCGCTCAAAATGCTTAGGTCCTTCGCTTCGATCAGGATGACAAACTGGGCTAAGTGCATCCCCGCCAAAAACGACCGGGGAGCAGGCCATAAGTGCATGATAAACAATCGCTTCCGTCGGTAATCTCGCCAACCTCACAGCCATCTGTGATACCCTTAACTCCTGCTACTTCCCCGCCGGAAGTATCATCTAAGGAATGATGCCTTATCTGCGAAACATGTGGCGTTTTCTGGTCGCTCTGCAGCTCTTGCCCGCTCTGGAAAGCGGGGAAGAGACGCTGGTCGGCGGTCAGGCCGTACTCGAGGGCGTCATGATGCGTTCGCCCCACGCCTGGGCCATTGCGGTACGCCGACCTTCTGGCGAAGTCGCCACCCACAGCGAACCGCTCGAGCGGCCCTCGGATAACCATAAATGGATGGCCTGGCCCATCATCCGCGGCGTCATGACGCTGGGTTATGCGATGACGCTCGGTTTCCGGGCTCTGCGCTTCTCCGCCGATGTCGCCCTCGAACACATCGCCCCGGTTCAAGAAAAAGGCAAGAAAAAACTGGAAATTAGCGGATGGGTGGCGGCCATCAACATCATCATCTCGCTCGGGTTCTTCATCTTGATGTACAAGTTCCTGCCGCTCTTGGCCGCGCGGCAACTTGGGCACTTGAATCCGTTCTTCGCGAAACCCAACGTCGTGATCCTGTTCGACGGCCTGATCCGCCTCGCCCTGTTCCTGCTGTTCATCTTCGGCACGTCGCTGATGCGGGACATCCGCCGCGTCTACGAGTACCACGGCGCTGAGCACAAGACGGTCTTCGCCTTCGAGAACGGCGATCCGCTTTCCACAGGCGCGGTCCAGAAGTATTCGACGTATCACCCGCGCTGCGGCACCAGCTTCCTGATGACGGTGATGATCTTCTCCATCGTCGTCTACATGGTCGCTAACGCGCTCGTTCCGGTCGCGACCTTCGCCGCGCAATTTGCCACGCGCATCATCCTACTGCCGCTGATCGCCGGCCTGTCGTACGAGATCATCCGTTTCGCCGCGAAGCACCGCGGCTCGCTCTTCGCCCTGATGACCGCTCCCGGCCTGTGGCTCCAACGCATCACCACCCAGCCCCCCGCCGACGACCAGGTCCACTGCGCGATCGTCGCACTCGATCAGGCCATGGAGCTGGAAAAACAGCACGGCGGCGAGCTGGTAATTGCCTAGGGGGGCCACCCCCTAATTGTCGTTGGTCGTCCGTCTTCGGTCGTCGGCTCAAAAAATAAGCTTCTAGCCGATGCATCACGCAAGACATGTTCAACTGCCCTTGGTAGAGTTGATATGGTAGGGCTACGGTCGATGCTGGAGGTGTCCATGTCAGCATCGTTTCGGGACTTGCGAGTTTGGCAGGATGCAATGAAACTAGCCAGTGAGACCTATCGGGTTACAGCGAACTTTCCGAAGCACGAACTTTATGGGCTGAGCCAGCAGATGCGCAGAGCAGCGGTTTCAGTGCCCAGCAACATCGCGGAAGGCAAAGGTCACCGCACCGACAAGGGATTCGTCAATTTCTTGTTTCACGCTCGGGGATCCCTGCTTGAGTTAGAAACACAGCTTGAGATCGCGCGTGACCTCAACTATCTACCAGTCGAACAGGCAGAGCACTTGTTCAGGCACACGAAAACGGTTGGCAGAAGTCTGACTGGACTAATCAACGCCCTGGGCGCGCAGGAGCGCTCGCGGCAGTCGGAGACTTGGTTGGCCGACGACCGACGACCGACGACCGACGACTAAAAGCCCATGTTCGACAGATTGTCCCAACTCGAAGCCCGCTACGAGGAACTCACCCGGGCCCTCGCGTCGCCGGAAGTCATCGGAGACTCGGCGAAATACCAGAAGACTGCCAAGGCCCATAGCGAACTCACCGACATCGTGGAAAAGTATCGCGAGTACAAAGACCTGACCCGTGGCATCGCCGAAAGCAAGGCCGTCCTCGCCGAAGAAAAAGATCCCGACATGCGCGCTTACGCGCAGGAAGAACTGACCCAGCTCGAAGCCCGCGTCGGCCAGGTGGAAGCAGATCTGAAAGTTCTGCTGATTCCAAAGGATCCCAACGACGAGAAGGACATCATCCTAGAAATCCGTGCCGGCACCGGCGGGGATGAGGCCACCCTCTTTGCCGACGAGATGTTCCGCATGTATTCCCGTTACGCCGAAGCTAAAGGCTGGAAAGTCGAAGTGCTTTCGACTTCGGAATCATCGGTCGGCGGCCTGAAAGAAGTCATCGCCATCATCGAAGGCAAACGCGTTTTCTCGCAGCTGAAATACGAAAGCGGCGTGCACCGCGTGCAGCGCGTGCCCGCAACCGAACAGCAGGGCCGCGTACATACGTCCGCGGTCACGGTCGCGGTACTGCCCGAAGCCGAAGACGTCGACGTCAAGATTGAAGCCAAAGACCTGCGTATCGACACATTCTGCTCCTCTGGCCCCGGCGGACAATCCGTAAACACGACCTATTCTGCCGTCCGCATCACGCATATTCCGACCAACACTGTAGTCAGCTGCCAGGACGAGAAGTCGCAGATCAAGAACCGCGAAAAGGCCATGCGCGTGTTGCGCTCGCGTCTCTACGAAGTCGAAATGCAGAAGCAGCAGGAAGCGCTCGCCAAGGAGCGCAAAGCGATGGTGGGCTCCGGCGACCGCAGCGAGAAGATCCGCACCTACAACTTCCCGCAGAACCGCGTCACCGACCACCGCATCGGCCTGACCATCCACCAGCTCACCGAAGTGATGGACGGCAAGCTCCAGCCCATCGTCGACGCGCTGATCACGCACTACCAGGCCGAGAAGCTGAAGGCCGAAGCCGCCGCGCCGGTGGCGTAAGCCCGAACCGTGTAGGGACAGACGCCCTCGTCTGTCCAGCCGAGCAAAGCTCGGCCTGTTTTCCCCCTAGGGATTTCCTCCGTGCCCTCTGTGTCCTCTGTGGTGAAATAGCGTTGGAATGCTGCGCGAAGCCCTCCAAGCCGCCATAGCCCGCCTAACCGCCGAGCACGTCCCCTCACCGCGCCTGAACGCGGAAACCCTCCTGATGTTCACCCTCAACTGCGATCGCGCCCACCTCTACGCCCATCCCGAGCGCGAACTCACACGGGAAGAGCAGTCCCGATACGAAGAAGCCTTGACTCAGCGCTCGAAAGGCGTCCCCGCGCAATACATCACCGGGCACCAGGAATTCTGGGGGCTCGATCTCATTGTCTCGCCCGCCGTGCTTATCCCGCGTCCGGAAACCGAGCACCTGATCGAAGCGGTTCTTCCGCTCGCCAAGCCGATGAAAGCGCCAAAGATCGCCGACGTCGGCACCGGTTCCGGAGCGATCGCGCTTGCCCTCGCCAAGGAGCTCCCTAACGCCGAAATCCATGCCACCGACAACTCGCCCGCTGCCCTCGAGATCGCCGAAGCCAACGCCGCCCGCCTCCAGCTTGAGTTCTCTTCTAAAGATCACTATCCACCGCAGCGGCGGATCTTCTTCCACGACACTGATCTGCTCAACGGACTTGAGGCCGGAACGTTTGATTTCGTCGTTTCCAATCCACCATATGTCGGCCTGTCAGAAGAAGACGAGGTGCAGCTCGAAGTGCGCAAGTTCGAGCCGCGGGCCGCGGTGTTTGCGGGCTCTACAGGGTTGGAAGTGATCGAGAAGCTGATCCCGGCTGCGCGTGCGGCAATGAAGCCGGGCGGTTATCTCGTGATGGAAATCAGCGGCACCATTGTCGACGGCGTCCGCTCGCTCCTCGCCGCCTGGCAAGACATAACCATCACGAACGACCTGCAAAACATCCCGCGCGTGGCCACTGCGCGCAAACCGTAGCGCCGGCAGCCTGCCCTGAGCGAAGCCGAAGGGTCTCGCCGGCTGTCGCGAAAGCCCGCCCTGACCTTGCCGAAGGGGGCGTCCTCGCCCTCGAAAAGCAATGGCCCCGTATGGCGAGCCCACTCGAGGCCGCATTCGAGAAAACTTCATCCCCGCTCTCTATCGCCGAATCTATATTGCAAACGATCCTACGAGGCTGCCCATGCAACTCAAGCCTTTTCTGCTCGACGCCTGGCTCGACCAGTACGAACACAATATTGAATTCAATCTCGGCGCCAGCACCGGCCCGGTCTGGACCGTCAACGACATCCTTGCCCTCGCTGACGAGGAGACACGCCACCGTTTTCTCAACCACAATCTGGTTTACAGCCGTCCCGCCGGTGCCGACAGCCTGCGCGAAGCCATCGCCGAGATGCAGGGAGTCGACGTCGAAGCCGTGCAGGTCGTTACTGGAGCCTCGGAGGCCCTGGTCGCGTTGATGTGGCTCGCGGCCGAACCGGGCGCCAATGTAATTCTCCCGCAGCCTGGATTCACCACGTTCTCCGCGCTGCCCGAATCGCTCGGTCTCGAAATCCGCTACTACCGCGTGCGCCGTGAGAACAGCTTCCAGATCGATATCGACGAAATCAAGCATCTCGCCGACTCGCGTACCAAACTCATCCTGATCAACAGTCCGCACAATCCCACCGGCGCCACCATCAGCGACGGCGATATGGAATTGCTGCATGCCTTCACCGCCGACCGTGGAATCCAGTTGATCAGCGACGAGGTCTACCACCCTATCTACCATGGACAGAAAACGAAATCTGCCGCGCGCCTCCCGCACGCCACTGTCATCGGTGATCTGTCAAAGGCATTCTCCATCGCCGGAGTACGCACCGGCTGGATGATCGAGCACGATCCCAAGCGCCGCCAGCAATACTGGAACGCCCGCGCCTACTTCTCCATCTGCAATGCGACCACCGGCGAAATCCTCTCCGAAATTGCCATCCGCAGGCGCGACGTCGTGCTCGGCAAGACGCAGGAGATCGCGAGCAAGAACCTCAAAACGCTCGACCGCTTCATGAACGATCACCGCGACGTGTTGGGCTGGATTCCGCCGAAGGGCGGCATGACCGCGTTCCCCTGGCTCGTGAGCGGCGAAGACGCCCGGCCCTTCTGTCAGGTGGCTACGACTCTAGGATTACTCTTCGCCCCAGGAGATTGCTTCGACGCGCCTTCCCACTTCCGACTGGGCTTCGGCGCCGTCGGCGAGCACTTCGCGAAAGCTCTAGATCGAATGGAAGAACTGGTGATGGCAATCGAACAGCGGCGCGACACCATCGAGCCGAAAGTGGGCAGCCGGAACTAGCTCGCTGAGCCACCATAAGTCAGATTCTCACCTCGAGGATCCCCACTTACGATGGAGGGACGGGCGTCCTCGCCCGTCGCATCGGGAAACGAAAATGCGCCGTGGCTGAGTTTTGTTCAGCCGACGACCGAGGACCGACGACCGACGACGGTCTTCTAGAACGTGACCCGCACCCCAATCTGCGCCGCAAATGGAGTCCCCACCGTCGTCCCCGGCCCGAAGAAATCTCCCAGCGCCCCCGCCGGCTTGCGCAGCTGATTCAGGCTCGTGATTGGAATCAGCGTGCTGCAACTCGCATCCCCGCACAGGTCGGTGACGTTGTTGTTGGCAATCTGAGACGCCGGCACATTCAACGCTCCCACGTCCGCCACGTAGTTGTTCGCGGGATTGTTGCGGTTAAATAAATTGAAGAATTCCACAAAAGGATCTACCTGTGCCCGCTCCCCGATCTTGAAAGGCCGCCCCACCCGCAGATCCACCTGCATGTAGGGAGTGCCACGGAACTGGTCAAGCTTTGTCTTGACTCCATTGATCACCGCGCGATCCGCGCCGTTCGCTAACGTGAACGGGCGCGCGCTCTCTAATTGCGTCAGCGTGCTGACCTCGATCCCCAGCGGCAGGTGCGCCGTCCCCGCCAGCACAAAACGATGCCGTACGTCCTCGCCCGACGGCCCGTAATCTCCCGGGGCAAACGCATGCAGCGGGTCACATACGCCATTCACATAATCAAAAAGTTCGCCCACGGTGCAACCCCAGGTTTGCGCCTTGGCCAGCGTGTAGTGCGCTATCAGATTGACCCGTTGTAGATTGCCCTGCAGCTTGACAGTCAGCCCATCGTAACTGGAGCGGTTGTCGGTCCTGTAAACATCGACGTTCGGAACCACGTCGGCTTGCGACACGCCGGGCGGCAACGTCATCGGAGTGAACAGGCTGTCTCCGCCAGCAAATGGGTAAGCGCGGTAGGCGTGCGTGCCGTTCTCGTGTGTCCAGTCGGCGCTCAGCGTCCAGTGTTCGTCGAAGGCATGCTGGATCCCCGCGCCTGCGTGTAGTGCGTACGGTGTCTTGTAGTTCGGATCGATGATCGCGCCCTGCCCGCCAAAATTTGCTCCCGGCAGACAGCCCGCATTGTCCGGATTCGTGAGCCCGGGGTCGTTCGCCGGATCAGTGCACGGACCCGGCGCCGCGTTCACCGCCTGGAACGCGCTCACCCAGCCATTCTGTGCAAGGTCGTTGTAGTACAGTCCAATACTCGCCCGGAACACCGTGTTCTCCAGATGCCCCGGTGAATAAGCGATCCCGAGCCGCGGTCCGAACTGTTTGCGATAGTCGTGCGGGGCGCTTGTAATCAGTGGGATCCCGAGCGCCTTCAGCGTGAGATACGCCGCGTTTTGCAACTGGCTCCGTCCCGATGCGTCGAACAAGCCGAAGGTCATATCCCACCGCAACCCGTAGTTGACCGTCAGGTGCGAGTTCACACGCCACGAATCCTGCGCATACAAACCCAAGCGCCGAATACTCTGCGTAAAGCTGCCATTGCCCGCGGGAGTCTCGGTGCAGCTCACGTCACTCGGCGTCGTGACGCAGCTTGGGTCAAAGGTAAACGTCCCGGGATTGGCCACGTAGAAACTCGGATCATTCGCATACTGCAAAAAACTCTCCGCCGTGCCCGACAGCGCTCCGCTCAATGCCGGCTCATGAATAAGGCTGATTCCGAACTTGGGCGAGTGCTTCCCAGCCGAATGGCTCAGGTCGTAGCGGAACTGATATTTCTCTTGCTTCCGTAGCACGGGAAACGCCGTGATCGGCGTCTGGAACTGGTTGTCGCCGAAAGTCTCGAATCCCGAGATCGTCGAAAACGTCGAGCTGAACGGGAACGCCAGCGCGAAGCCCAGATCCTGGTTCCGTGACTCCGTGTGATGGAGAAAACTGGCATCGAACGTGAACGAGCCCAGCCACGTCGGGCTGAACGTCATCTGGTTGTTCAGCACGATGTTCGTGTACTTCGACCCTGAAGTTGCTCCCGTCGAGGGCAAAGTCGCCTGCTGCACCAGGTCATTATTCGTCGTGTAGTTGTCGAGCGAGCCGCGCACGAACCACTGCGACCGGTTCGACTGCGCCCAGTCTAGCCGCAGCAACCCCATATAGTTGCGGAAGGGTACTTTTACCGAATTCGGCACCGCGATTGAATCCACGCCCAGCGCTTGCCCATCGGAATTGACTCCATGAATCAGCCCCATCGAGGCCAGCGACGCCAGTGCGTTGAACTCCCCCAGGCTGTTCGTGCTGTAGTTGACGCTCGCGTTCTCACGCACCCCTTCAAACGACCCAAAAATCCAGAACGTGTCTTTCTTCAGCGGCCCACCCAGTGTGGCCACATAGTTCTGCCGCGAAAACGGCTGTTTTGGCTGCGGCGGCGGATTATCAATCGGAAAACGCGCATTCAACCCCGACGCCCGCTCGTAAAATGCGCCGCTGCCATGCCACAGGTTGGTTCCGTGCTTGGTCGTAATGACCACCGAACCACCCACCGTCCGCCCGGTATCCGCCTCTTCATTCGACGTGCGGACCGCAAATTCCTGGATCGCGTCCGGCGAGAAGTTCTGCAGGAATCCGCCAATATAGTCGTCGGAATTATCGCCGCCATCCACCGATAGGTCGACGTTCAGCCCAGAACTCCCCCCAAACGACACCGCCGTAATCCGCGCCTTCGTGGGGTCTGAGGGTTCCACGGGCTCGGTTCCCGGAACCAGATAAGCAATGTTGGCGAAGCTGCGATGTGCCAGCGGAATGGTCTCGAGGTCGCGTGAGCTGACCGCGCCCTGGTGCACCGCGCTCGCAGTGTCAATCGGCTCTGTCGTCACTGAGGATGACGTCGTTCCTTCCACGCTGATGGATTCTGGCGCAGCTGCCGGGTTGAGCGTCACCGTGACATCGCGAACCATGCTCACTACGACATCGATGTCCGCGCCCGCCGGTGAAAAACCCTTTGCATTCACGCTGACGTGGTATGCGCCTGGAAGCAGCCCTTCAATGCGGAATTCTCCGCGATCGTTGGTTTCCGCCCCGCTTGTCAGCGACGAGCCTCTCGATTCCGCGACTACCCGTGCCCCCGGGATGCGGGCTCCACTCGCATCCTGGACTTCGCCGCGCAACGATCCGCGCGGGTTCTGTGCTTGCACGGCTGGCGCGACGATCAGACAAACGATCCCGACCCACAAAGGCAAAAACCATCGGAGACGCGGCAATCTGGCTGTGACGGTGAGGGTCTGCATGGACATTGGTCAGGGGGAATCTTTCGAACGGGTTCCGCCATTCCAGCGCTTGAGTTTCTTCGGCCCGGCAGGCGGCGAAGGGCGCGGCAATCGTTCGAGGCTATCGGCAAGCCACTTCTACTACCAGAACTCGTAGCCATCAATGTACGTCCGCGAGAAACTATTTGATTTGCAACTAGAGGGATAGTAGAGTCCAGACCTCCCAAAAAACGTGCGCGTCGGCAACTTACAACGGTATGTAAGTCCCGGCAACCAGGCTAGGTGGAAGTCAACCCTTTTTTGCTTTACTCACCCACGAATTCTCCAGGAGAAGTAATGACCCCAGGCATGCGCTGTACTTCCGCAGTACTTATTGGGCTGGTTCTGCTGTCGCAGGTCGCTGTGACGCAAACCACTCCTACTAAGCCGCCCTTCCGCGATATCGATTCTTTCGTCGCCTACGTCAATGCTCACATTCGCGCTCCCTTTGACCGAGACAGCGCGCGCCTGCCGAGTGGTGCTCAGAGCGCAATCCTTGCCAACGCTGCGAAAGCCAAGGCTGTGCGCGCGACAGCGGCGGCATCCACAGCCGCAGCTACCCATAACATTAAAGTGAATCAGGACCGCAACCCCTGGCCCAAGGCGGAAGTCGGCGCCGCCGTCGACCCCGTGACGGGAAAGAACTACGTGGTTATGACCAACGATTTCCGCGAGAACTACGATTATCAGTTCTACCACTCCTCCACCGACGCAGGCAGCACCTGGCATGACGACGCCATGGTCGGCGGGTTCGACCCCGTTAGCGGAGGTATTCCGCTCACGTTTCAAAGCGACCCCGGCGTGGCCTTCGACTCCGCGGGACACAGTGTGCTGTCCACCATCACCGGCAATTTGATCTTCGACTTCACCGGCGACGGCTATATCAATCAGGATACCGAGATCGAAGTCGCCGAGGGCTTTGCCAACGGCACCTACACCAGCCTCATTCCCATGGTGGTGGATTTCCAGCAATGCAGCGGAACTTTCCTCAACTTCGTCTGCCCGATTCAGCTCGATAAGCCACTCATCACCATCGACAACGTGCCTGGCAGCCCGAACAAGGGCACCATCTACGTCTACTACACTGTGTTCTGCGTACAGAACGCCCCCTGCAAGGATGGCAGTGCGACCATCCCCGCTTTCTCATCCTCCATCGTGGAGTCTCACGCTGCGGGCGCGGGCCTGCCGTTTTCCGTGCCTAAGCTCGTAAGCGGCTGGCATGCTCAGGAACAGTTCTCGTCCCTGGTCATCGACAGCCACGGCACGCCGCACATGTTTTACGACGACTTCAGCCTGCTCAGCGGCGTGGTGCGCATGTTCGAGTCGACCTACAACGGCACATCGTGGAAGTTAGGTGCGGCTCCGGTTGCCAGCTTCAACTTCAACGGAATGGCCAGCCTGAACTGGGGCTTCCGCAACTCCGGAACGATCGCTCCGGGCTGCGGAATTCACGGTGACACCGCCTACTGCGCCTTTTCGGCCAACCAGATCGTCGGCGGGCCGGCAGAGAGCGGAGTAAGCGCCTACGTCGCCGTCGTCAACACGCTAACCGGTGCTTCCAGCGTACATCGCGTGAATAACGATACCTTCGGCAACAGCAAGGACCACTTCTTCCCGTGGGCCACCGCCAAAGCCGACGGATCGGTGTACGTTGGCTTCTACGACGACCGCAACGATCCGTTCAACACCAACGTCGAATACTTCGTCGCCAAGTCGACCGACGGCGGCAGCACGTTCTCTGCGCAAAGCGCCGTCAGCGACGTTGCCTTCAATCCCTGCACCGGCTTCCCCGGATGTGGCTTCTTCGGCGACTATACGCAGCTGGTTTCAGGTCCCGATGGCGTCGTCCACGCCGCCTGGTCTGACACTCGCGACGGCGCCAGCATGCAGATCTACTCGCAAGCCGTTACCTGGTAAGTGCGACAAATTCACCTAGCATTCGCTTCAGATTCCGGGAGAGTTCAGACTCTCCCGGGATTTTGATTTTGGACAGTTTTAGTTCGCGACCGAAGCTATCTCATAAATCGGCTTTGAAAGGGCGTGGCTTGACAGCTTGCAGAAAAACGACCGTAGCGCCGGCGTCCCGCCGGCTGTCTTGAGGGCATCTTGCCCTCACGCACTGTATCAGCGCACTCCTTCAGCCACGCCGTCCAGAGCCGCATAAAAGCTGGGGCTTTAGCACCTGAAGAGACCGAAGCTTACACGTTTGGCCCACTATTTTCCTTGTCAGCATTTCCGCGGCTCGACCATACGGGTTGGCTTTTCACGAACTCACAGCGTTTCCCCTCAGGCTCGGTGTACACTTCTTCGCTCTGCCAGTTTCTCGACTTCCTCTTCCTTGGAGCGTGATCTTGAATCGGCGTTGCCTGAATCTCATCCTCTTCACATTGCTGGCAGTTCAAATCGGATTCACTCAGTCCTCCGCGCCTGCCTCTGGACCCGTAAAACCACTCACGATCGAATCGATCTTCGCGGAAGGTGGAATTACCGGGCGCGCGCCAGAGGCGGTGCAGTGGAGTCCCGATGGCAAGAAGCTGGCATTCGTCCAGCGCGATGATGCCGGCGAGCACGGCGAGCTCTGGTACGTGGACGCCGCTACTGGCGAGAAGAAAGTGTTGGTCAGCGAAGCGAAGCTCGCGGGCCTTGCGCCCGACGCCACCAAAATTAAGGATGAGCGCGAAAAGGAGCGGGTCCTCCGCTATCACGTCGCCGCCTATGTCTGGAGCCCGGACTCGAAGTATTTGTTGTTCAATGCCCAGGGACAGCTCTGGGTCTACAGCCTCGAGAATGGGGTTGCCGTGCAGTTCACTTCGTCGCCCGAGCCCAGTGGTGATCCCAAATTCTCGCCCGACGGCATGCGCATCGCCTACATCCGCAAGCACAATCTCTATGTGCAGCCAATTGCCGGACAGGACAGCCACGCTCTTACCGATGACAACGACGAAAACATTCTGAATGGTGAAGTGGATTGGGTCTACGCCGAGGAACTCGAGGTGCGCAGCAACTATTTCTGGTCCCCCGACAGCAAGGAAATCGCCTTCCTTCAGATGGACGAAAAGCAGGTTCCGACCTATCCCATCACCGATTGGATTCCCACGCATCCCAAGGTCGAACAGGAGAAATATCCCAAGGCGGGGGATCCCAATCCCGCGGTGCGGCTTGGGGTCCTTCCCGCCAAGGGCGGCAAGCCCAAGTGGATCACCCTGACCACCGACACCGACATCTACGTTCCGCGGTTCGGATGGGTGCGCGACGGCATTCTGTGGGCGCAGGTACTAAATCGCGCGCAGGACACCTTGGACCTGTACTTCATCGACGCGAGGAGTGGGCATTCGCGCAAAGTTCTCAGCGAGAGCAGTCCGGGAAGCTGGGTCAACGTCAACGACGTTTTCCGGATTCTGAAGTCGGGCGATCGCTTCCTGTGGTCGAGCTGGCGCGACGGCCACACTCACCTCTATCTCTACAGCTTCGCCAAGCAGAATCCGCTCGACAGCGATGCCAAGCTCGAACGACAGCTCGAGAAGGGTGATTACGAAGTTTCCTCGATCGAAGGCGTGGACGACAACTCGGTATACTTCGTCGCCAATCAGGGAGACTATCACCGTCGGAACGTATTTTCGGTAAAACTCGATGGCAGTGATTTTCGCCGCCTTTCGCAGGCGGACGGCTGGCACGGCGCCGACTTCGCGGAGGATGGAAAGCACTGGCTCGATCGATACTCTGCCGTAGTGACCCCGCCTGAATGGTCGTTGTGCACGACAGGCGGTCTCTGCACCAAGGTATGGGAATCGCACAGCGTCGCTGACTATGGGCTTGTCCCGCCGAAGTATCTCGAGTGCAAAGCGGACGATGGCAGTACGCTTTACGGCCAGCTCTTTCTGCCTCCCGACAGCCCCGCCGGAAAAATTCCGTTGATCGTCTACGTTTATGGCGGACCGGCGGCGCAACTGGTGACTGACGCCTGGGAAGGCACGAACGGACTGTTCCACCAGCGGCTGCTGCGGAAGGGTTTCGCGATCTTCACCGTAGACAATCGCGGCACGCCCAATCGGGGGCGCGATTTCAGCGCCTCCATCCGGCATGAGTTTGGCGCGATCGAACTCAAGGATCAGCTGGCCGCGCTCAAGGAACTTCTGTCTCAGTACCCGCAACTGGATCAGGATCGGATGGCGATCTGGGGATGGTCCAACGGCGGGTCCATGACGCTTTACGCCATGACCCATTCGGAAACGTTCAAGGCTGGGATCTCAGTTGCGCCGGTGACCGACCAGCGCAACTACGACACCATCTACACCGAGCGCTACATGGGTCTGCCAAAGGACAACCCCAAGGGATACGACGACGGCGCAATGGTCAAGGTCGCGGGGCAGTTGCATGGGGCCTTGTTTCTCGTACACGGCACCAGCGACGACAATGTTCACTTCCAGAACAGCATCCAGATGATCGACGCCCTCATTAAGGCGGACAAGCCCTTCCGCCTCATGATTTATCCCAACAAAACCCACGGCATCGCCGGCAAAGCGGCGCGCACCCACTTGTTCCAGTTGATGGAAGAACACTTCGAGCGGGAACTGAAGTAGCGGGGCACGCATGCATCGCATGGCACTGGGTGATTTTGAGTTGAGTGTCTTCTCCGACGGAACCTATCCGCTCGATGGAGGCGCTTTCTTCGGAGTCGTCCCCAAAGTGATGTGGTCCCGCAAAGCGGCTGCCGACGACAAGAACTTCGTCTGGGCAGGTCTCAACTCACTCTTGATTCGCACCGGCAAGCACAACGTACTGGTCGAGACCGGCATCGGCAGCAAGCTCAGCGAAAAGATGGTGAAGATTTACGGGCAACCCGCGAAGTTGCTCGACAATCTGGCAGCCGGCGGCATCGCTCCCGACGACATCGACATCGTGATCAACACGCACCTGCACTTCGATCATTGTGGCTGGAATACAGTGCGGAGGGGAGACAAGGTAACCGCCACCTTCCCCAGGGCAAAGTACTACGCGCAGGAAGGCGAGTGGCGCCACGCCCAGGAGCAGCATATCCGGGACGCGGTCAGCTACATCAGCGACAACTACAATCCGCTGATCGAGAGCGGGCAGATGGAACTGCTGCACGGCGACCGCGAGATTGTGCCGGGAATTTCCGTGAAAGTGTTCCCCGGTCACACCGCGCATATGCAGGCGGTCGTGGTTGCGAGCGCCGGGAAGACCGCCTGCTACATCTCTGACCTGATACCGACCAGTGCGCACCTCGATCTGACGTGGCTCATGGCGTTTGATCTGTACCCGCTGGAGACGATCAATAGCAAGCGCAAATACTACGCGGAGTCCATGCCCGAGAACTGGCTCACCGTGTTTACACACGACCACGCCGTGCCCTGGGCACATATCGAGAAAGATGAGGCGGGGAAACTACTAGCGCGGGCGGTGTAGGGCACGAACTGCGTAGGGCACGAACCGCGTAGGCACAGCCGCCCTCGGCTGTGCAGCCGAGCGCTAGCTCGGCAGGGTTTCTGTGCTAGTCACGAGAAACGCGGAGCTTCGCTCCGCCGGACAGCCGAGGGCGGCTGTCCCTACATGAGCGATTCTGTTCTCAAAGAAGTCTTCCACCCGCTTCAAAATCTCTGTGTCTTCCCGCGCTTCGTAAATCGCTTTCCTCAGCCCCGCGCCGCCCGGAACTCCGTGCGTGAACCAAGAAGCAAACTGCTTCATTTTGCCGGACGCATCCGGGAACTTTTCCTCGATCAGCATTCGGAAGTAGGTCCGGATCATCTCGTAGCGATCGGTCTCTTCCGGTTCGTCGTACCGGCCAGTGGCCGTGTACTGAACAATCTGGCGAAAAATCCAGGGGTTGGAGGCTGCGGTACGGCCGATCATGACAGCGTCGCATCCAGTTTGCGCGATCATCGCGCAGGCGTCCTCGGGCGTGCGAATGTCGCCGTTGCCGATTACCGGAATCTTGACCGCGTCCTTCAGCGCCGCGATCCATTCCCAGCGGGCATTGCCGCTGTATCCCTGCTCCCGGGTGCGTGCGTGCAAGGCAACACCGCACAGGCCGCAGGCTTCGGCCAGCTTCGCCAGCTCCACGCAGACGATTTCCTCGTCGTTCCAGCCGGCGCGGAACTTCACCGTGAAGGGAATTTTCACCGCCGCGCGAACCGCCTCGAAGATCTTCCCAATCGCGGGCAAATCGCGCAGCAGTCCCGAGCCGCCATTACACTTCACGACCTTCTTCGCGGGGCAGCCGAGGTTCAGATCGACCAGGTCAAAGCCCAGCCCCTCGACCATGCGCGCCGCCTCGGCCATCACCTCGGGATTACTGCCGAACAGCTGCGCCGAGATGGGGTGCTCGTCCTCGTAAAAGTGCAGGTAGCGCTTGGCCTTTTTGTCCTTGGCGCGGAGTACGCCGTCGGCCGAGGTGAACTCGGTCATGATCAGGCCGCAGCCCGTCAGATTGCGAATGAAGCGGCGGAATACTGTGTCGGTGACGCCAGCCATCGGGGCCAGAACCGTTGCCGGGGCAATTTCCACCGTGCCCAGACACACCTTAGTGGGCACCGGAGCAAGGCTGCGCTCTTGAGGGGTGTTGGCCGGCTTGTCCCAGTACTTACGCACGTCGTTATTCTAGCCCGAAGGCAACAGAAAGCCCCCGCCTAAGCGAGGGCTTCGATTTTCGAGCTGCCGCGAATGGTTACTTCTTCGCCGCTTCGGCCTTGGCAGCATCGCTCTTCGCGTACTTGCGGCGGAAGCGCTCCACGCGGCCGGCCGTATCGAGCAACTTCTGCTTCCCCGTGAAGAAAGGGTGGCAGTTCGAGCAGATTTCCACATGCAGATCGCCCTTGTGAGTCGACCGGGTGGTGAAACTGTTGCCGCATGCGCACATGACGCGAATCTCTTCGTATGTGGGATGGATAGCAGCCTTCATAATAGGGTTAACCTCAATTCGAATCCTTTGATTCTACAGGAAGCCCGCGAGATTCAGCAACCTCCAAGCTGCTGACTACACGGTGTTTCCGGGCCGGTACGCTAAGGGACTTGGTATGATTCGGGCATCGTGGGTGGCGCTGACGAAAAAGAAAAACGGCAGGACCGACCTCCTGCCGTCGACGAACCTTAACCTGTCGACCTATTTCTTATTGACCGCCTTCTTCAGTTCAGCTCCCGGGGTAAACTTCGCGACTCTGCGGGCGGCAATTTTGATCGTGGCACCGGTCTGCGGATTGCGCCCATTGCGAGCCTTTCTCTGCGAAACAGAGAACGTGCCAAACCCGATCAGAGCTACCCGGTCTCCCTTCTTGAGGGCAGCAGTGATGCTGTCCACTGCGGTGTCGATCGCGGTGGTCGCTTGTGTCTTGCTAACTTCACAAGCTCCCGCGATGCGGTCCACGAGATCAGCTTTGTTCATCGTCTCTCCTAGGCAGAATTCCAGTCTGCCCCAGCCAGATTCTGGGGGAAGTGAAGCACGCTTGCCGAGGCGGAATCCTGATGGCGCTATTCTCCCCCGACTTCTCGCATTGTCAACTGTGAATAACTCACCGCAGCCGCATGGTTCTTGCTTGCGCCGCAAGAGCCATGCGATTAACCCGCCAAAACCCTGCTGGGCGGGGCATTTGAGCGTCGCAGGTGACGATCTTGATTCCAAGGTTACTCAGAAGTACATGCCATCGGAATCGCTGGCACGAGGCCTGTATTTCCCGGTTTTCCTCGGTCCTCCACAGCCCTGCGCGCTGCTCCACAGGAAGTACACACCCATTTGCCAGTTTCACCTTGCCCGAACTTGCTGACGGGTGGCACAGTCTAAACAGAGGAAAGTATTCGGCCATGAAGGTGTCGGCAGAAGTTTGTCCGCTGTGCGATGGAACGGGGTGGAAGAGCGTCAACGAGTCCGGCGACCGGCGCGTCGCCCGCTGTGATTGCCGGCTGAAGGCGCGAGCCGAGAAGCTGCTGGAAGCGGCCCGCATCCCAAAGCGTTACGAGCATTGCGAATTGCCGAGCTTCACCACGGACTTTCCCGGCGCCCACGCATCGCTGGCATTGGCCCACATCGCGGCCTCGAAATTCGCTCAGGAGTACGAGTCGGGCGACGGCACCGGCCTTCTGCTGATCGGCAAGATCGGCACGGGCAAAACGCATCTTGGCGTCGGCATTCTGAAAGAGCTGATCCAGTCCCGTGGCGTCAACTGTCTCTTTTGCGACTATCGCGAGTTGCTGAAACAGATTCAGAACTCCTACAACGCCTCGGTACAAACCACCGAACTCGACGTGCTGCGCCCGGTTTTTGATGTGGAGGTCCTTTTTCTCGACGAACTGGGAGCGGTCAAACCGACCGAGTGGGTCTGGGACACGGTAAGCCTCATTCTGAATACGCGCTACAACAACAACCGCACGACCATCATTACTACCAACTTCGACGACCAGCCCGCCGCGGCAACCAGCGGTTCTCTGTCCCCGGCTCGCGCCGCTGTGCGGGAAGAGACTCTCGGCGACCGCATTGGAGAGCGCATGCGCTCCCGCCTCCACGAAATGTGCCGCATCATCAAGCTGGACGGTCTCGACTTCCGGCAGAAATTTCGCAGCGCAAATTTCCGCTAAGCCGCTCCTTGGATGGTGACCGAGACCGCGGCTTCTACGATGCGCGAGTCAGACACGCGGTCGGCTACGAGGATGCCCGCGTTTTTCCGCGCACTCTTCGAGCCCCGCGCCAGCGTCTCCCCGAGTGCTTACCGAAAAAGTCGGTGTCTAATCTGCGTTGCGGATTCTCAAGGGCCAGCCTGTGCGACGAATCGGATCGAAGAACGGGGTACCCCCCCTCCCCCGGTCTTGTGGAATCACGAGGTTACGCTGAAGAGAGCAGCAAAATCTTTGGTTTCAAAGAACTTATAGGCAAAATATTCCGGACAAAGGACTTAGCGTCCGGAACCGTCCTGCCTGGGAGATACGCCCAGCGAGTTAGCTATATCGCACGGAGCGCGGAGCGGGATAGGAGTTAGGTCACGGGTGAGTGTGACGGACGAACCTCGGGGGTGAGGCGCCTGATCCCAGGTTAGCGTCCAAAGAACGGACGCTAACCTGCGGCACCTGACAACGCCGCTTTTACGAGTCTGTCGTCTCGACTGAAAGCAAACGAGTCGAGAACCTGCGCTACACCAAAGACACCCGGTGAAACGCGGTTTGCTGCTCTAACCTGATCAATGGCGCTGGAGCAGTTATCGACATTACCGCCTATGGAGAAGCAGGCCTGGTGTTAGTGGACGAGTAGAAGAATGCGGAGCTCAAAGTTCGTGCCGGGGTGAGGTTGCGGTTCTTGCCTCCCACCCTTCGAAAACCGCGAAGGGTGGGGCAGCCTCAGTTGTGGTAGGTTCAGAAGTTCGTGAAAGGTGGGCCAGCCCCAATGTTCCTACATTCCATAGGAGATGAGATGGGGTCATTGAATCGTTCAGACGAAGAGAAACATTCTACGCCGAAGCCTATTTTGTTCATTATGGCTCGCGGAAGGTCCAGATTTCTTGTGATTGGTTCGTTAACTGGAACCATCATCTTGTGGATAGCTGTAAGCGGCGTACTTCTGATCCGTGGCTCCCTTCACGGTTTAGGTGTAGCGAATGTGGTTGTGTCGTTACTGGCTGTCTTTCCTTTTGCATTGGCAATTGCCTACTTCCAATGGAAAAAGTTTCAGAAGATAGCCTCTATGGAAGGTTCATCCGTCGGTGACCAGGACACAAGAGAAAGGAAGTAAGTTACGCCGCAAAGAACAATGCTCCGAAACGCGAACCCCGAAGCCGAGTCAGTAGGGTAGCAATGGGGCTGGCCCACCTTTGCCCGGTGTTGCGAAACCCTCAACAAATGTGGCTGCCCCACCTTTCGCGGTTTTCGAAAGGTGGGAGGCACGAACCTCAAACCCTGCAGGTCGCTGACATGGGCTGGGGTTCTCCTCCGCAAGGCGAAAAAGGTCCGCGGGCCGAGATTAGATTGGGGTCCGCGCTTCCCACCCATCGAAAAGCGCGATGGGTGGGGCAGCCTCAGCTGTGGTAGTGTCCCCGAAGGGCGGCGAAAGGTGGGCCAGCCAGCCCCATATTGATCTATGTCCTCGGCGTTACCCGCCGCAGTGATTCCCGCACAGAGATTATGCTCCAGGCTCCAGCGGACGGAAGGTATGACCGCCAAACTGGTCTCCGGAGTTCATCGGTGCCAGCTGAATTCTAGTCTCGCTCATTCGCAAATGGACGCGAACGACCCCCACCCGACCGAGAGTTCGGTTCCGTAGGCTTCAGGTCACAACACGTCGTGACACACGGCGTTGCCAAACGGCGTTCAGAGCGCAAACAATTGAAATGAATTAGGCGGTGCACGGATGAATTTAGGCGGTTTCTCAATTTGGAGATTTCTTGGGATTTCGGCTTTCAAGTCTAGGACTTCGCGAACAATCGGTATTCCCCTTACAAAGGGCGGGCGACGTCGGAAGCTTGGCGCCATGATTCTGAGAATATTTGGATTCTAAAGGCGCATGAGGAACTGGAAATCATGAGAGTAGACGTGTCTGGACACAACTTTGTATTTCCCAACCAGTGCGCTTGTTGCTGCGCCCCGCCGAACAGCGAATTAACAATCTCGGCGAGCAGATCCCGTGGGCGCAAGGTTGTTCATACGGAAACCAAGTCCTGGGACGTCCCCTACTGCACTGATTGCATTCGACACATAAGGCTTGCTGAGGCAGCCGGTTCATTTGCAAGGTCATTTACCGTCCTCTCGGTTCTTCTCGGGGGGCTTTTGGCGTTCGGTATAAATCTGTTCTTGGGCGCTGCAGTTGGGGTTGTTGCGATTGTAGGGACGATAGCAGTCTTCGGCATGAAACTACGCCAGGCGCGCGCGGCGTGCAGCCCTAATTGTGTCGATGTCGACAGAGCAATTGCCTACTTGGGGTGGTATGGAACACTACACAAGTTTGAAATTCGTTCTCAACGCTTCGCTTCCGATTTCATAACAGCAAATCAAAAGAAATTGGTGAATCTGAAATCTGACGCCAGGCAGCTGTTAACAGCAGGCGATTCGGCATTCAAGCCGACTATGTCTCGTTCGCCGCGTCGGTATGTCAGTTGACGTGGCTCTTCCTGCTCAACTGACTATGCAGAGCCACAGCCGCCCAGCCGCCAAGCGAGTAAAGGACACGGGCATTAACCTGCGAAACTGGGCGCAGCATTCCCTAATTTAATGCGGCCGTCGCCTTTGATTCATGGAGTCGAATTTGCTCCATAACGAACCGATGGAGCTCACTGACCGAGCCTACGAATCCATCGTAAATGTCCCGCAGCTGGGTAAAGGACACGAAACTGTCGGGATCATCAAAAGTGATCACATTCCTCTTGAGCAATATAGGATCAAATTTCATCTTCTCAATTTCGACTTCAACAGCAACCCATGGCGCGGTCTCGTGAAAGAACAACTTTCGATTTTCCCGGAGCTCAGCAATCCATCTGGTATCGATGTTATTGTCTGCCAGAATCGACCGAAGATCGGCCTCCTTCAGTGCTCTTCCAAATAACGTACGGAGAAGCTCGACGAGAAACTTGCCCACGATCTCGTACAGGGATCGCGTCTCGAATATGAATGAATCCATATCTAGCAGCAGTTCATAAGGCAAGTCTTTGTCTCTAGGGGTAAAGACACTTTGCCGTGCCAAGGCGTCTTCAACCTTCGGAATGTCTGACTTTAATTCCTCGCGAAGTTGGGCGACACGATTGTTGAGGCGTCGGATGCACAATCCCAGCATATGCATGCGCGTTGTGATCGCAAAACCCAGCTCCACTCGAGGGGTCTCCGACCAGCGTTCGAATGCCTTGCGCAACTCGGGATCGGAGCTGTTGAGCAGCCTCGACATGATTGTCAGGACCCATCCGTTTTCGGGTACATAATCTATGTGCAAGTGCCGAACGGTCATTTCTTAATTTTAACGTGGCGGGACCAGATCCGGGGGTGCATATTCCCTCCCGTCATCTTCTAACCCTCCACTGGTTTGACGGGGTAGTATCCTTCGGGACAAATTCGGCTACACCCCAGCTGCCAACCTGGAGCGGTGCGCGAGCGGTCCGGCGCGGGATGGCGGGCGCGGGCAGAATGGGATGGCGAGCGTTACTTGTGAAACAGCACGCCCGGCCCGTCTTTCAACGATAATTCAAGCCATGCCTATCCTGCAGGGCGGCGTGTGCGAGCATGCCGAAATAGAACACGTCCGTAAGTTTGTCGCATACGCCAAGCACCACGTCAACAACACTAGATACTATCCGCCTCTCAACGGCTATCGATACATGGTGGCGCTGGCCTTGTATTCGAAGAGCTTTACCGTTGCCGAGGCAACTATGGCGCTGCTTGATGCGGGCTTCAACGACGAAGCCTTCGGCATAACGCGCACACTTGCTGACATTTACATCACATTACGCTACATCGCCAACCAGGACACGGAAGAGCGCGCCAAGTTGTACTTTAACTTCGTGGCCAAGGACGTGGTCGAGTGGGTGCCCGTAGTCAAAGACTTCTGGCCGCACCTTGCACAGCCCATCGACCCGCGTTTAGCGCCTACGGCCGCCACCTACCCGAGCCCACATCGGTGGTCTGGCAGGTCCGCGAGGGAAATGGCCGTGGAACCGGACATGCACGAAATGGACGTTGCTACGGGCATGCCGGCTGTGCACGACTTTGATTACAGGGTGGTTTACCGCTGGACTTCGCACTATGTCCACCCAAGCATGGTCTCTTTACGAAATCACCTGGTTACACCAGGCCACGATCCCTTTGTCGTGCACAGCGGACACGAGCAGGGGCCACATTGCAACATTCAACATCGCGGTGTATGTGGCCAAGGCGATGGTTTCCTTTTATCGTTGTATGGGCGATCCCCAACCGACGCGTATAGCTACCTGGGCCAAAGCACTGTTGGCACACCTCGCGCAGCAGCACAAGGAGGAGGGGTAGGGCCAGCATCAAACACAGCTCCCAAGTGACGCCCGAGCAGGCGCTTGCAACGCCACTAAGCGGCTATCTGCCCCCATCCGAATATCCGCTTGCGTCACCGACGAGCGCCCCAATGAGAATCGCTGCCCCGACCGCGACCCCGAGAATCAATTTCCACATGCTAGGGGACTCTCCGT
>Ga0210401_10001359_pt1 | contig 28453 bp, 24 predicted proteins | sample IncBWH32MmetaG_FD_150866 | JGI IMG/M metagenome (GOLD analysis project Ga0210401, IMG submission 150866) | Forest soil microbial communities from Barre Woods Harvard Forest LTER site, Petersham, Massachusetts, United States - Inc-BW-H-32-M | ecosystem: Environmental > Terrestrial > Soil >...
CGTTTACCAGGCGCACCCGGTTGTTGCCGGTGTCAACGATGTAGAGATTGTTGGCCGCATCTTCCGCCACTGCGTTGGGAAAGCTGAGTTCGGCTTGGGCGGCGGGGCCGCCGTCGCCCTTAAAGCCGAATCATCCCACTCAATAAGCGCGCTCTTGAAACCTTGAAGTTTTGGGCTCAGCAGTTCCCAGAACGTAAGCCAGAGCACTATGTTTTCCCGGCGGAGCGATACGGCGGCTCTGGTGATGTCTTCGGTGCCTGCGCGTACGCCACCGATCCGACAAAACCAATGGGGAGCGTCAAGGAAGCCTGGGAGGCAGCTAAAGGACGTGCCGGAGTTAAGTGTCGCTTCCACGACCTAAGGCACACTGCAGTAAGCCGGATGCTTGATGCTGGCGTCCCAATCGCCAAGGTCGCCAAGATTGTCGGCTGGAGCGCCGCCACTATGGTTCGCATGGCAGCACGCTACGGACACTTCTCGCTGGAGGATCTCCGCAGTGCAGTTGAAAGCATTAGCAGGCCCGGAGTTCAGGAAGAGTCCCCGGTAAATCCCCCGGGTATGGCTGAGGTGAAAGGTCAGAGGATTAATTAAACGCTTGGAAAGAAATGGCTCCTCAGGTAGGACTCGAACCTACAACCCTCCGGTTAACAGCCGGATGCTCTGCCATTGAGCTACTGAGGAGTGTTTTGGGGCGCGTCCGAAGGGCGGGCCCTTTTTTGTCGTTATCAATAATATCATTTGCTGGGCTTTCAGGGTCCTTTCGCATTTCAAAAAATCTTTATACTGGTTATGGTGGGAGTTTGATTGGCTCCCGCTTGCATTCGCCAGTGAGAGGTGTTCATGGCAGGAGGTCGTGTTTTGTTCTGGATTTTTTCTTTGCTTGGGTTCTTTTTGTTTGCTGGCGTGGTGTTGGCCGTGGATGGAGCTTCGAGTACGCCGGCGGCGCCTCCAAAGGCCCGCGTGGAGGTTGTCGAAGAAACCTTGAACGGGCATCGCGTCGCTGATTCTTACCGATGGTTGGAGGATGCGGAGAGTGCGGAGACGCAGGAATTTGTTCGCGGGGAGTTGGCTTACACTCGCGGCATTCTGGACCCCTTGCCGGGACGCAACCGGATCAATCTGGAGCTGACCGAACTGCTTTCCATCGGGAGCATCGGGACGCCACAAGTTGGCGGGAAGTTTTATTTTTATGTACGGCGAGAGGGAACCCAGAATCAGGCTGTCCTACTGGTGCGGGAAGGCATCCACGGGAAAGACCGGGCGCTGGTGGATGTAAATCAGATGTCGGCGGATGGCACGGTTGCGCTGGACTGGTGGGCTCCGTCGGACGACGGCAAGTATGTGGCTTATGGCACTTCAGCCGGAGGGTCGGAAGAGAGCACTCTGCGGATCGTTGAGACCTTGAGCGGAAGAGTGCTGCCCGACACCATTGATCGGGCGCGGCACGCAAACGTCGCCTGGAAAAAGGATAACTCGGGTTTTTACTATGGACGCACTCCGAGAAAGGGCGATGTGCCTGCGGGCGAGGAGGTTTATCACGTCAAGATTTTCTATCACGCGCTGGGCAGTGATCCGGGGAAAGACCCGCTGATTTTTGGCGATCGTCTCAAAGCGCAGGATGTGCCCGTGGCGCAGCTGGCAGACGATGACGATCGCTGGTTGCTGTTCACCGTATTCGAGGGCTACACCAAAACTGAAATGTTTCTGCAGGATCTGAAGGTGGGGACGGCGCCGGTTGAAGTCACCAGCGGAAAGGATTTCAGTTACAGCGGCGAGATTCTGAAGGGGGAGCTTTACGTTTTGACTAACGAGGATGCGCCCCACTATCGCGTTTTCCGGGTTGACGCGCAACAGCCGGGGCGCGAGGGCTGGAGCGAGATCATTCCGGAATCAGAGGCGGTGCTAAAGAACGTGGTCATCGTTCACGCAAACTTGGTTGGCCTGTACGAGAAAAACGCAACGTCACTGCTGAAGATATTCAGAACTGATGGGCATCTGTTGTCGGACGCGAAGCTGCCGGGGATGGGTTCGATCACCGAGATCGGTGGTCAGTGGAATAGCAACGAAGCTTTCTTTGGGTTTCAGTCGTTCACGGTTCCGCCCAGCATTTACAGCATTAACTTCGAGGAGGGCGAGGCGCCGGAGCTGTGGGCGCGAGTGGCCACGCCTTCGATTGATCCCTCGGCTTACGAAGTCAAGCAGGTTTGGTTTTCATCGAAGGACGGAACCAAGGTCCCCATGTTCGTCTTCTATAAGAAGGGTCTGGTGCTGGACGGCAAGAATCCAACTGTGCTCACGGGATATGGAGGATTCAATATCAGCCTGACTCCGAGCTTTGTGGGTGATCGCTATTTGTGGCTCGAGCATGGCGGCGTTTTCGCCGTGGCCAACTTGCGCGGCGGGGCTGAGTTTGGGCAGGATTGGCATCGGGCCGGCATGCTGGAGAAGAAGCAGAACGTTTTTGATGATTTCATTGCGGCGGCCGAGTATCTGATTGCGCAGAAGTACACGGATAAAGAGCATCTGGCGATTCGTGGTGGATCGAATGGGGGATTGCTGGTGGGGGTGGCGCTCACGCAGCGTCCCGATCTGTTCCGGGCTGTGGTCTGCGCTGTGCCGTTGCTCGATATGCTGCGCTACCAGCATTTTCAGATTGCCAAGCTTTGGATTCCCGAGTACGGATCGGCGGATGATCCAAAGCAGTTTGATTTTATCTATGCTTACTCGCCCTATCAGCATGTGAAGGCGGGAGTGGAATATCCGGCGGTGTTGTTCATGACCGCCGACAGTGATACTCGCGTCGACCCAATGCATGCCAAGAAAATGGCGGCCTTGATGCAGGCTGAAGCGGCGAACGGGCAGAGCCGGGAGCATCCGATATTGTTGCGGATTGAGCCTAAGGCTGGGCATGGGGTAGGGAAGCCGATTACCAAGCAGATTGAAGAGTTGACGGATGTTTATTCGTTTTTATTTTGGCAGTTGGGGATGACGTCGTTGGTCGTTGCTCGTTAATCGCCGGTGTGTACGGGCTTCTGATCGCGCGGGCGAAAAGGGTGGAGATCCTTCGACTCCGCTTCGTCTCTGGAAACTTCAACGTCGGTGCTGGACGAGGTTAGCTCTGTTTCGGGTTTTCGAGGGTTATTGGGCAGCGACCAATTGGAATTCCCAGCAATTTGGCTTTACGTTGCAAATGGATTAATTCGTCGTGTTGTTGTCGTTGTTCGTAATAGGCAGCTCCACGATCGACCCGATCTTGTCCTTTCATGAGCATACGGTAGGCAGGCCAGATAACGGGCCATGGCCTTGATAGCTTTGGGTAGCTTGGGAGCTCCAAGTCGCCCGCGAGATATCGCAAATACTGGTCGCGGTATTTTTTCTCGTAAAACTCCATTTCCTTGTCCGAAAAGTGCAGAGGTCCTTCGGGGGGAGTCGCTTGTTGGGGGGAGTCGCTTGCGCGCGAGCGGGTCCACTTCTTCAGGATGACATGGTTAGTTTTGGCCCGTGGGATCAGATCGAGATTCCCTGCGAGGCCTGAATCTGGTTTTGGGCCTACCCAGGGCTTACGCCCTGGGCTAAGTTATGCCGTCCCTCCGGGGCTGGATTGCGGCTGATGTTGGCTTAATAGCGCCGGAGGTGGATCGCTTTTTTTTAACCGACGGCGGCGCCGAGTTTCGCTCGGTGGACAGCCAGGGGCGGCTGACGTGATCCCGACTCCACTTTCGTCAACGGCCCGCGCCATCACCCCCGTGGAAGGCGCGGGCCGCACGGTCCGGCGTCTCGCAATGTGCAAAAGCGAAGAACCCACCCCCCTCATTGCTGCGGGTTCCACTTGCTAGTCGGAGACATCCGGAAACTTGGTCAAGTTGGATCAGTCGGCTAGCGGCGTCGCCCGTGCGGACGAATGCGCGGTAGCCTTCCCTGATCGCTTACCTGGAAATTCGGGTGTCTCTCAGATCAGGAATGTACAGAGGAGTTCGCGCAATGGGTTCACACGCCAGTGCGGCGCGAGTGAGACCGATTCGACCGAGGTGCGAATTCCGTCACCGGTATGGTCGAACGATCTGGGAAGAATGAATCGAACTTCTACGGGAGGCACAAATTTCACCCATGGAGCAACCGGGGTGGTCTGGTTGACCGGAGTGTCAATTTCGTTGAATGCAGTTTCGGGCAGATCCGCTATGGGCAGGACGGAAACAAAAGTGACCGCGGTGGCCAGGAGAAGGAGAAACGCCCACTTACTACGATTTAACATGCGCGCACCCCAAGTTGGGAGGAAGATATCGCGGGGGGAGTGGGTTGTCAAGGACTTCTTCGACTATTGGAGGTAGTAGTAGTTGGGGATTTGGGGCCGTGACGGCGGATTTTCCGTGTTGGATTCTTCGCGGTTTGGGTCATGCCTATAACTATAAGAAGATAGTTTTGCTGTTACGTAGCTGTTGATGCTGAGTCAACGGGTGGCTGATTTTGTCTTTGATTAGCGTTCGAAATGGCTTGATTGGGCGGGAAGAAGCAGATTCCTCGACGGCTAAAGCCGCCTCGGAATGACAAACGGTGGGGAGTGGGGATCTTTTACGGCAGTGTCGATTGTGTTGGCGGAGTTGACGGGGTTGCGGGAGGATGCGTTGCGAAAGCCACGTCGCAATCCGAAACGTAGAGGGGAATTGGCGGAGGCCGCATTTCTGTTGAAGGTGCAGAGCATGGGTTTTCGCATGGCCAGGCCTTGGGAGACAGCGACCGCTACGATTTTATCCTGGATTCCGTCGGAGGGCGGTTGTGGCAGGTGCAGCTTAAGTCGACCGAGGTTTTGCATTCGCGGGGGTACGAAGTGCAGCCGATTTATGGGGCTTATGGGAGAGGCAAGAGCGGGTATCCGGCTGATGACATCGATGTTCTGGTGGTGCGAATCGGGCCGGTTGACGCTTGGTATGTGCGGCCGATTGCGGCTGTGGCTCTGGCGAAGAACCTGCGGTTCTATCCGGACATTGAATGCAAATGCACGCGGTGGGAGGGTTATCGGGAGGCTTGGCGGGTGATGGGGGAAGGGGGTAGGCAGTTCAAAGTGCAGAGATCCTTCGTGGGGAGCCCTGCGCGAGCGTAGGGCTCCGCTTCCTCAGGATGACGGCTTAGTTCTTGGATGACTAGTGCGTTTTCGGGGTAGAATTGCGTGCGTTTAATCTGGGGAATTTGGGGGAGGCATGAGGAAGAGGATATTCGGGCTGGGGATTGGGTTGGGGGTTCTGGCGCTTGCTGGAGGTGTTTGGGGTCAGGCTAGCGGTGGGGTGGTCACGATCAATGGTGGTCGAAACACGATTTTAATGCGGACTCCGTCAGAGCCTTTTGTGCCTGCGACGACGGCCTCGTCGAAGCTGGTCAAGATTTACAGCAACCTTGGTAAGGGCAGCAACGTGTACAACTCGATCGCTGGCGTTGGGATTCTGGGGCCGGATGCGGGACAGCCGTGGCCGCAGTCGGTGGGGTGCGGATTCCGGCCCAAGGCCGATCATACGGTGACGGAGATTCAGGTGGGCGCGACGTATGTGCAGGGCACGAATACGCTGGTGGTCAGTTTGAACGAGGACAACAAGGGGATCCCGGGAAAGGCGCTTCATACCTGGCATTTTTCCAACCTGCCGACGTTTGGGAGCTGTTGCACGCTGCAGACCGCGAAATACTCCAAGGGGATTCCGCTGAAGAAGGGCAAATTGTATTGGGTGGTGCTGAGCCCGCAGAAGAAATTTCAGGATACTTATGACGTCTGGAACAATAACTTTGCGGGTACGCAGGGCACGTTCTCGAATAACATTGGATCGGGTTGGAATAGCAGCTATCAAGTGCTGGGGGCGTTTGGGGTGTTCGGGAAGTGAGTTCCAGTGGCGGGTCCGGTTACGTTTGGATTGACCCTGACTCGTCTAACATGTTATAAAACTTGGTCTTGTGCTGTGGGCTCGGGAACGTAGCCTTTCCTGCCCGGGGCACGATGAACATCCGACGCGGCCAAACTCAGCATCCCTGTTCAAGTCTTGCAGTGGAAGCGTGTTCGGAACTCCGGCCATGCGCTCCCGCGCTCTTTACGAGAGCGGGGTGGCGCGCCGGTTCGAGGACCTGAACCCGTCGTCATCCTTAATATAGTTCTCAATGAGTGGAGGGTTTCCTATGCGCACCTGGCTCGCTGATCTTGTGTCCCGAGGATGCTTCGCCCGCGGGCGGGCGGCTTTTGTGGCGGCTTTTGTGGCTGTGGCGGCGTCCGCGGCTTTGGCCCAGCCGGCTTCGGAGGTGGGCGGCGAAGCCGGATTGAAACTGCCTGACCTTTCTTCGGTTTCGTTTCTGGGCATTGATGGGCACAAGCTGCTGATGATCGGGATCGTGTTCTGCATTGCTGGGCTGGGATTTGGGATGGCGATTTATATGCGGCTCAAGAATTTGCCGGTACATCGAGCGATGCTGGAGATTTCTGAGCTGATTTATGAGACTTGTAAGACTTATCTGATTACGCAAGGCAAGTTTTTGTTGCTGCTTTGGGTATTCATTGCAGTCGTGATTGTTCTGTATTTCGGCGTGCTTTCGCCGGTGCCGGGTAAGCCGGTGATGACGACGCTGCCGATTATTCTGGTGTTTAGTCTGGTGGGAATTGCGGGTAGTTTTGGAGTGGCCTGGTTTGGCATTCGGGTGAATACATTTGCCAACTCGCGGACCGCGTTTGCTGGCTTGCGGGGGAAACCTTATCCGATTTACAGCATTCCGCTGCAGGCCGGGATGAGTATCGGAATGATGCTGATCAGCGTTGAGTTGTTGATCATGCTTTTCATTTTGCTTTTCATTCCGGGGGATTACGCGGGGCCCTGTTTTATCGGGTTCGCGATTGGGGAATCGCTGGGGGCGGCGGCGCTTAGGATTGCGGGCGGGATCTTCACCAAGATTGCGGACATTGGGTCGGATCTGATGAAGATCGTTTTTAAGATCAAAGAAGATGATGCACGCAACCCGGGCGTGATTGCGGATTGCACCGGGGACAACGCGGGAGACTCGGTTGGACCGTCGGCGGATGGATTTGAGACTTATGGCGTGACCGGAGTGGCACTGATTACTTTTATTCTTTTAGGTGTGAAGAATCCGACGGTGCAGGTGCAGTTACTGGTCTGGATTTTTGTGATGCGCATCATGATGCTGGTTTCAAGCGCGGGCGCGTACTTCCTGAATAGCGCCGTGGCTCGGGCGCGCTTTGCAGATGCGGATGTGATGAACTTCGAGACTCCGCTGACGTCGCTGGTGTGGGTGACTTCGGTGGTTTCGATCGTTTTGACCTACATAGTTTCGGCGGTTATTGTTCCCGATATTGGCGGCGATACTACGCAATGGTGGAAGCTGGCCACGATTATTTCTTGCGGGACGCTGGCGGGGGCTTTGATTCCTGAGTTAGTGAAGGTGTTTACCTCGACCGAGTCGCGGCATGTCAGGGAGATTGTAGCCTCGGCTGAGGAAGGCGGGGCGTCGTTAGGAATTCTAGCGGGGTTTGTGGCGGGAAATTTCAGCGGCTACTATTTGGGATTGTCGATGGTGTTTTTGATGTCGGTTGGATATTACATGAGCACGATGGGATTGGCGGGGGCGGCGACCATGATCGCGGCTCCGGTGTTTGCGTTTGGGTTGGTGGCATTTGGGTTCCTGGGGATGGGGCCCGTTACGATTGCGGTGGACTCTTATGGTCCGGTGACGGACAACGCGCAGTCTGTGTATGAGTTGTCGTTGATCGAACAGGTACCCAACATCGCTGGCGAACTGAAGAAGGATTACAACTTTAATGTGAACTTTGAGCGGGCCAAGCACATGTTGGAAGAGAATGATGGCGCGGGCAATACCTTTAAGGCGACCGCGAAACCCGTGCTCATCGGGACGGCTGTGGTGGGTGCGACCACGATGACTTTCTCCATCATTATGGCGCTGACCAATGGGTTGACGCAGAACGTCGAGAAATTGTCATTGCTGCATGCGCCTTTTTTGTTGGGTCTCATCAGTGGAGGGGCGATCATCTATTGGTTTACTGGCGCTTCGACCCAGGCGGTGAGCACTGGAGCCTACCGCGCGGTGGAGTTCATCAAGGCGAACATCAAGCTGGAAGGGGTCACGAAGGCTTCGGTGGCCGACAGCAAGAAGGTCGTGGAGATTTGCACGAAGTATGCACAGAAGGGGATGCTGAACATCTTCATCGCGGTGTTCTTCGCTACGCTGACATTCGCTTTTATCGAGCCGTTCCTGTTTATCGGATATCTGATCTCGATCGCGATATTCGGCTTATATCAGGCGATTTTTATGGCGAATGCGGGTGGGGCCTGGGACAACGCCAAGAAGATCGTGGAGGTCGAGTACAAACAGAAAGGCACGCCCCTGCACGATGCCACGGTGGTCGGCGACACGGTGGGCGACCCGTTCAAGGATACGTCGTCGGTGGCTTTGAACCCGGTGATCAAGTTCACCACTCTGTTCGGGTTGCTGGCTGTAGAGTTAGCGGTGAAGTTGACGGAAACCAATGCCGCGCTTACGAATCTGCTGGCGGGTGTGTTCTTCCTGATCTCGTTCTTCTTCGTCTATCGCTCGTTCTACGGGATGCGAATTGGCACGGAAAGGTCGGCGGCGAAGGCTCACGCTGCCGGGGACTAATTGGTTTTTGCGATTGTGCGGGCCTCGTAGCTTTGGAATACGCCATGCCTGAAGGCATACCCTGATACGAATCGAGAGCTCTTTCGAAACCTCTGAAACCTCATTGGAAAGGAGCCCTTAATTCCACGCTGGGGCGCTTCTCCACCCAAAAGCCCGGGTTTCCCGCATGCTGAGTTGGCGGGGGCCACAATAGTCATACAGCCAAAGTCGTACAACCAACATTCTGCGTTGGGTATCCAACTTAGGGGAAGTTGATGACTGACGTGACGTCCGCATCAATCAGCCCGAAGATGTATAATTCGTGAAGGACCTACTGGTGGCGGCGAGATGCAATTGCTGAGGCATCGTAGCGTTAGTAAGCGGGGATGGCGTGGTGCGCTGATCGTCATTGCCATTTGCTCGCTGACCTTCAGTCTCGCGACTCGTTTTTGGGCTACCTCCGATTCTCCGTCTCATACCGTAAGGACTGTTGACCGCCGATCGGTCGAACCCAAACGGCAGCACCTTAATCGAGATGCGATTCGGTGGGCAGCGCCGGCTGCCGATTTCAGTATCATCGAACCAGCGCCGATTGAAGCCGCTCTGGCGCTTGCCGGACCTCCACTGCCGAAGCACGTTTTCAGCGACAGCCTGTACAACAGGCCCCCTCCATCGTCTGATTTCCTTGTTTAATTTCTTTTCGCGCACATAATCCCGTACTCATCTAAGCCGTTTACATTCGGCGATGAGCAACATTGGCTGCTATGACATTTTTCGCGGCGCGATTGACCCCGAGCGATAGGTCAATCGAAAGTTGCGGAAAGGATTTGCATGGCTCTTGAGCCTGCTAGTCGCGTAGACGATCTGGACGCTCTGCGGCGTTTAGACTCCTGCACGATTTCGAATGCGATCGAGACGTTTGCGGTAAGGCTGCGCAACGCCGGCTTTGCGGACGCTCGCATTCGCTGCATCTTCGAGGATTTCCCTCCCATGGTCGGGTATGCGGCCACCGCGCGACTGCGTAGCGGTGAGCCTCCCATTGCGGGGCGAATTTATGTGGATCGCACCGACTGGTGGCACAGCATTCTCCAAGTGCCTGCGCCGCGAATTGTGGTATTGGAGGATCTGGACAAACCACCGGGCGTGGGAGCTTTTCTCGGAGACATGCAAGCTGCGATCCTGAGGGCGCTCGGCTGCGTCGGGTATGTGACCGACGGTGCAGTGCGAGACCTGCCGCGCGTGAAGGATTTGGGATTACATCTTTTTGCCGGGAATGTAGCGGTGTCACATGCCTATGCCCATATCTTCGATTTTGGCTCCACGGTCAAAGTGGGTGGGCTGGAAGTGAAACCGGGCGATCTTTTGCATGGGGATCGGCATGGGCTCTTGACCGTTCCCAAAGAGATCGCCGCGGAGATTCCAGTGGTTGCGGCGAGATTGCGGCAGGAGGAGCAAAGGGTCATCGACTTTTGCCGCTCGCAGGAATTTTCAGTGGAGAAGTTACGTCAGGTACTCAAGGGATTGAGTTAGGGAGACTCTGATTGGGTATGAAACATCATCGGGGAATGCCAGCACGGGCCGCGATACGCGCGCCTAAATTGGCTGTGGGGTTTGCCGCCTTGCTGGCGCTTGGCCTGTCTTCGTGCAGTGGCGCACGCAATGTGAAGGCAAGTGCGGAGCAGGCGGTCACGGTAGGAGTGACCAGCGTCGTGAAGAAAACGGTGAGCCGGCAAATTACTTTGTCTTCGGAATTAGTGCCCTTTCAAGAAATCGATGTCTATGCGAAGGAAGCCGGCTACGTGCAGAAACTGGACGTCGACTACGGGACACATGTAAAGGCGGGCCAGACGATGGCTACGTTGGAGATTCCGGAGTTGCAGGCGCAGATGCAGCAGGATCAGGCGGAGATCAAGAACGCGATCGATCAAGTGAGCCGCGCAGATCACGAACTGAAACGCTACGATGCGCAATACAACGCCCTGCACCTTCAGTACGCACGACTGAATGGGGTCTTCGAGACGCAGCCTGGCATCGTGGCGCAGCAGGAAGTCGACGATGCCCAGGGCAAAGATCTTGCCGCCGCGTCTCAAGTGGACGCGGGAAAAGCGGCGCTCGAAGCGGCTCAGAGCCAGATGGCAGCGGCCAAAGCGAAACTCGTTCACGACGAGACCCTATTCGATTATTCGAGGATTACGGCCCCCTTCGCCGGAGTGGTGACCGAACGTTACGCGAATCTGGGCACGCTGGTTCAGGCAGGAACCAGTTCGAGTACGCAGGCGATGCCGATCGTACGGCTGTCTCAGGACGATTTGTTTCGCCTGGTTATTCCTATTCCGGAGTCCTACGTTCGGTACATTCGCATCGGAGATCCGGTGAATGTTCGCGTGCCTTCCCTGAACCGGACCTTTCCTGGCAAAGTCGCGCGCTTCTCGGTGGATGTGAGAGCTGACACTCGCACCATGCACACCGAAGTCGATGTTCCGAATCCGGAGCGCGTACTGATGCCTGGCCTCTACGCTGAAGCCGAAGTTGGGCTTGACGAAAAAGCAAACGTTCCCACGGTGCCGTTCCAAGCCGTAAGTCATCAGGGCAATAAAACATCTGTCTTTGTGGTGAATCGTGATGGAGAAGTGGAGGAGCGCACGGTGGAGCTCGGTCTGCAGACCACCACTGATGCGGAAGTCCTTTCTGGATTAAGCGAAGGAGAGCAGGTGGTGGTCAGCGACCGCAGCGGCCTGAAGCCGGGTCAGAAGGTTCACCCGCAAGCCATGTCCGTGATGCAGTACCAGGAACAGAATGCACAGTAGCAGCACGATTGGATAACGTTTATGCCGGGATTTTCAATTCGCAATCCGTACTTCATCATCGTGATCTGCCTGGTGCTGCTGGTGATTGGCGTGACCAGTATCGCGCGAATGCCGGTGGATTTATTTCCGCCCATCAATCTGCCGGAAGTGGTGGTCGCAACTTTCTATTCGGGCATGCCGCCGGAGGACATTGAGACCGACATTACCGATCCTCTAGAGCGTTTCTTTACGCTGGCCGCCGGTGTCGATCACATGGAGTCCCGGTCGCTTCTGGGCGTGAGCATTATCCGGGTGTATTTCCAGCCAGGGACGAGCCCGGATGCGGATGTGACCGAGTTGTCAAATTTGGCTCTCGCGGACTTGAAGCGGCTACCACCGGGAACTTTGCCGCCAGTAGTGCTGAAATTTGACGCTTCCAGCTTGCCGGTCGCGCTGGTGACGGTTAAGGGAGAAGGCCTCAACGAGACTCAGCTTCACGATTACGGGCAGTTTCAGATCCGCAACCAGATCGCGGTTGTGCCGGGCGCGGAGATTCCCGGTGTGTTCGGCGGAACGTACCGTCAGATCATGGTCTATGTCGATCCGTACAAGTTACTGTCGCGTCAATTGAGCCCCATGGACGTGGTGGGAGCGGTCAATGACGCGAACCTCATCCTGCCGGCGGGCGACGTCAAGATGGGTCCCTACGATTATTTCGTTTACTCCAACAGCCTGGTCGACAACATGGACCAGTTGGGCAAGCTTCCGCTCAAGGTGAAGGGACACTCCTGGGTTACGGTGAACGATGTTGGCAAGGCGGAAGATTCCCACCAGATTCAAACCAACATCGTTCGTATTGACGGGCAGAAGTCGGTTTACATCCCGGTGATGAAGCAGGGTGGTGATACCAACACTATAGCCGTGGTGGACGGGCTTCGCGAACTGACCAAGCATCTGTACGACATTCCCAAGCAGATGGTTACGAGCATTGTGTTTGACCAGTCTGTGTATGTGAAGGAAGCGATCAAAACCGTATTGCATGAGGGATTTCTGGGACTGATTCTTACCAGTCTGATGATCCTCATTTTTCTGGGAAGCTTCCGGGCCACATCGGCCGTGCTACTCTCCATCCCGCTATCTGCGCTGGCGGCGTTTGTGGTGCTAGCTTTGATGGGCGGCACGGTAAACACGATGATTCTTGGCGGGATGGCGCTGGCTTTTTCACGCGTGATCGATAACTCGGTCATTTCGCTGGAAAACATTTACCGCCATCTGGAAATGGGCGCCGTTCCGATGGTTGCGGCCGAAGTTGGGGGCGCGGAAGTGAACCTGGCAGTGCTCGCTGCGACCCTGGTGGATGTGGTTGATTTCTTTCCGGTGATTTTTCTCTATGGCGTGTCCAAGTTTCTGTTTTCTGCTTTAGCTCTGGCATTCTGTCTCTCGCTGCTGGCGTCATTTGTCGTGGCAATGACCGTCATTCCTTTGTTCTGCTCACGGTTCTTGAAGGCCGTGCCGCACGCGGCCGAGCATCAGCACCCGGGATACGAGATTGAGCCCGAAAAGGCGGCGAGCCAGTCGTGGATGGATAGGTTCAATGCCCGCTTCAACCGGATGTTCAACAAGGTTCTGGATTATTACGAGTACTGGGTGCGGCGTGCGCTCGTGCGTCCGGGTTTGACCGTGTTGGCGTTGAGTGGCCTGTTTCTGGTCAGTTTGGCGATTTATCCACTGCTTGGGTTGGCGTTGTTCCCGAAGACGGACGCAGGGCAGTTCACGATCAACCTGAAAGTTCCGACCGGGACCCGCATCGAAGTGACGGATCAATACCTTGCCAAGGTGGAAGATTTGATCCGCCATACGGTGGAAGCGAAGGACCTTAAGTTGATCGTTTCCAATATTGGGGTGGTTCCGGATTTCTCTGCGCTGTACACCACCAACGCCGGTCCTTATACCGCGACGGTCCAGGTGCAGTTGAACGAACCGCACCACCTGAGCAGCTTCGACTACATGGACCGAGTTCAAAACAGCATGGCGAAACAATTTCCGGACATTCGGACATTCTTTTCCAGTGGCTCGATGGTGGATGCCATTCTAAACGCCGGCATGCCCGCGCCGATTGACCTGCAAGTGAGCAGCCCGGATTTAACGCAGATTTATGGCATCGCGCAGAACCTGGCCACGCAAATTCGGCAGGTCCACGGGGTGGGGCAGGTTTATATCCCGCAGGATATGAATTACCCGACACTGCGCCTCGATGTTGACCGTGTGCATGCGGGAGAGTTGGGCCTTACGCAGAAAGACGTGGTCGACAACGTTATCACCGCGCTCAATTCCAATTACATGATTGCCCCCAATTACTGGGTGGATCGCAAGAGCGGCAACGATTATTACCTGACGGTGCAGTTTTTCGAAAAAGGTCAGTCCGCCATTCACGATATGGCTGACTTCGGGCAGATTCCCTTACGAGATCCGGCCAACGGAGCGGGAATCAGCTGTGGTCCGAGTGGCGCTGGCGGCTCCGGAGGCATGCAACCTGCGTGGGCCTGCGGCGGACAGGGCAGGCCGATTACGGTGCTCAACAATGTTGTGAGCGTGAGACAGGTTCAAACGCCGACCGAGGTCGACCACTATCAAATTCAGCGAGCCATGGACGTCTATGTGACGCCGACGGGAGAGGATCTGGGCCGCGTCACCAGTTCGATACGCGATATTCTGGCGAAAACCAACATTCCCGGCAACGTACGAGTGAATCTGCGCGGAATGGTGCAAGGCATGGAGGCGTCGTTCAAGAGCTTTGCGCTTGGATTTCTGATCTCTTTTTTGCTGCTGTTTCTGATTCTCACGGCGCAATTCAAATCTTTCATCGATCCGTTCCTGATCATGTTGGCGATCCCGATGGGATTTGTCGGTGTGCTTTTGATTCTTCCGCTGACCCACAGCACGCTGAATGTGATGTCGCTGATGGGCGTGCTGATGCTGGTGGGCATCGCGGACTCCAACAGCATTCTGATTGTTGACTTCGCTCACAATCTGGAGCGGCAAGGTTTGTCTCCAGCCGATGCGGTCATTACCGCGTGCCGGGTACGTCTGCGGCCTATTTTGATGACGTCGCTTGCGACCATTATTGGGATGATTCCGATGGCGCTGAAACTGGGGACTGGGGCAGAGCAGTACACGCCCATGGCGCGCGCGATCATTGGAGGGCTGACTTCGTCGGTTCTTTTGACCATCTTCATCGTGCCCGCTGCGTACTTGCTGGTTTACGGCCGACGCAAAGAGCAAGCCGCAGCAGGCTTGCCCGGGGAGCCTGCGGAGTGAGGGGACCACGTTCTCAGATCGCTGACATCCCACTTGTCATCCCGAGCGAAGCGAGGGTTCCAGGTTCTTCTCGTGAGCGGCGAACACCTGCATTCCTCGTCGCTTTCGCTCCTCGGAATGACAGGCGATGCGTTTCCCAGCATTCTTTCTGGCGAAGAGCGCTGGTTCTTGGCGCCGTGCTTTCTCTTGCGATCAGCGTTGCAACCAGGTACAGCATCGTAGTGCGCCGGGAAACTGCGACCAAGATCGTTACGTCGCAGTCTCTCGATGCCAAACGGCAGCATCTGCTGAAGGACGGTCTGCATTGGTCTGCTCCTGCTGCGACGTTTGTTTGGTTTGCACCCGCGGGGGTTCACGTCGCCGGATTGCCAGCCGTTTCTGCCGTGCCTCAACTTTATGCAACAGATTTCCTATATAGCCGACCTCCTCCTTCCTGCTGAATTTCCTTCGAAAGGAAGCACTGAACCGATTCCGCCGCGAAACATTGGCCGGAATCGGCGGTTCGAATCAGCCTGCGTCGCGCCCTGTGATTTTGGCAGGCGCTTTGATGGAGAAGATCATGAGGAAAAATATCGGTATCGGCATCGCAGTGTTGGTGATTGTGCCAATGCTGAACGCCTCTCCGGCTCGAAGCAAGGCGAATCCGTTTGTGCAGGGAACTGTGATTGAGGTGCAGAGGCAGAAAGTCTATTTTCCGGACTACGCGATCGGTGGCAGCAATCCTCCCGATGCGCCACTGACCTCGCGGTACTACGCTTACCGGGTTTCTGTGCGGGTCGATTGCAAAACTTATGTTGGCCGTTATGAAACGCCGTTTAACTACTTGCCGTCAGAATTTACTCCCAATCAGCCGATCCGGGTGCACTTGACTAAACACGTCATGTATTTCGATCTGCCGAATGATCCGGATATGAGGATGGGCATTGTTCGCCGTAGTTCGGACTGCGGTCAGACTCGATAGTCGCAACGGTTGGGCTTGGAGGCTCTCAGGGTGGTGGGAAGAACGACGATTTCGTGCGGCTCCGGGATGAAGCAGCGTACGAACCCTCTCCTTCGGTTGCGCGTGCATAACGATGGCGAAAGGATTTCGATAAATGCTTCGAAAGAGGTTAATCCATGAAGCCAAGACCCAAGCACATCGTCCCGTTCTTCCAGTTCCCGACCTTGTTGTTGCTGACATTTCCAATGTTTGTTTTTGCGCAGACGTCCGCGAATGTGCAAACCGGACAGGGCCTGCCTCCGGCACCGGTGCCACAAACTCCTCCGGCCCAGAATATGTCAAACCCGCCGGGGAATCCGCAGCTGTCCTCCGTTCCCCAGACGACGGGCACGCCAGGGTCGTTGACCTTGAAGCAGGCGGAAGAGCTTGCGATCAAGAACAACCCGCAAATCTCGGTCGGCCGCCTGATCGCCCTTGCTTCCCAGCAATTCACGCGGGAGGTGAAGTCGAGCCTTTGGCCCACGGCCACGGCTGACATTACTGGAGTAGATGCGCAGTCGGGCAGCCGCCTTACGGCAGGTGCACTGAACAACCCGATCCTCTACGAGCGCGCTGCGGCCGGAGTCATGGTGACCCAACTGATTACGGACTTTGGGCGCACCACAAATCTGGTTTCGAGCGCCAACTATGCTGCCAAGGCCGAAAATCAGAATGCGGTTGCCACAAAGGAGCAGATTCTACTGGCGGTAAACAAAGCTTTCTACAATGCGCTGCAAGCGACGGCAGTGCTAACGGTCGCGCAGCAGACCGTGAATGAACGCCAGACTGTTGCCAATCAAGTGGAAGCGCTTTTCAAGAGCAAGCTGAAATCCGAACTGGATTTCAGTTTTGCGAGCGTCAACCTGGCGCAAGCGAAACTTCTGCTGCTGGATGCACAAAATAACGAAAACGCGGCTTTCGCTACGCTGTCCATGGTACTTGGCTTTCCGAGCTTGGAAAACTTCCAACTTGTCGCCGAAACGAGTCCGCTGACACCGCCGCCGGGCAATGTAGATGATTTGATTTCCCAGGCTTTTTCTTCGCGACCCGAAATCCTATCGCTCCAATTTCAATATCAGTCGGCTAAGAAATTCCAAACCGCGGAACGAGATTTGCTTTTACCCAGCATTCGCGCCATGGGGGCAGTTGGAGACACGCCCGTGGGAAATCCGGCAGTTGCTCCGAATCCTGGCGCTCTAAGCAACACGTACGGTGCGGTTGGGGCAAACATCGATATCCCGCTCTTCAATGGGTTCCTGTATACCGCGAGAGCCCGTGAGGCGAATCTCAGAGCACAAGCGACACAAGAACGGCTGCGCGACATGCGGAACCTGATCTCGCGCGACGTTCGCACTAGCTGGTTGAACGCGAATACGGCCTATCAGCGGCTGGCGGTTACGCAGCAATTGTTACAGCAGGCCAATCTGGCGCTGAGTCTGGCTCAGTCTCGATACAATCTGGGGCTCGGCTCGATCGTTGAATTGAGTCAAGCGCAGCTTCAGCAGACGCAGGCCCAAATCAGTTACGCCCAGGCCGGTTATGACTACCGACTGAGCTTGGCAGTTCTGACCTACGAGACTACGGGAATTTGAGGATGATTGGGTTGTTTCTTCGGAGAGTATTTGTCGCGGGCAGGAGGAAGAACATCGCATGGTCAACCACGCGGAGGCGGCTCAAGAGAAAGGCGTCGCTCAGCACGCGGCAATGGCTGGTTCTTTCTTTCGCTATCGCTGCGGTGGTTGGAGCGATATTCATATTGACCCTGTACTATCAGCCTGGAAGGTGAGGAGTGCGGAAACTGCACTCGCGAACTGCCCGCGAATGCCAGGGCAGGGTTCGAATCTCATGAACGCGGTGAAGTCGGGCAGAGGACGGGAAGGTGAGAAAAGATGTTTTGCTCCGTCAACAGAAGTTAGAAATTGTTTGTCGAGGAGGACGCATGAATCGCACCGAGAGTTTAATCGCTGTCGTCGGATTTCTAATCGTTGGGCTAGCAGTCGCACAAGAATCGTCTGCGCCGCCCGCGACGACCGGAAGCAACAGCACGCCAGCAGCCAGTGTTAGCACCGTGCGCGGATGCCTTGAGGGTCAACGTGGAAACTACATCATGGTCGAGGACAAGACTGGCCTGGTGTATGTGTTAAAGGGAGTCGGTAACAAGCTCGATGGTCAACTCCGCCATGAAGTTGAAGCGAAAGGGCGATTACGGTCTGGATTAATCAAGACTGGCGTGAACCCATCGAAATCAGGCAGCAACCCCAGCGACACAGCACACGGAGTCGATGGCGTGCCGTTGGAAGTGGCAGACGTGCAGACGGACGTCCGCACGATTTCGAAGCACTGCAAAGCTGCGGATCAGCAGTAATCGCGTCGGCGTTCACGCGACCGTGCATTCTCTCAATCTCTCAAGCGAAAGTGCGCCTCGAAGATCTTAGAAGATTAGGGCCTGCGGAATCTTTAGTCGCAAACCTCCGGCCGTCGTGCGCGTGAAGGGGACTACCGCAGGTCTTCACGATCCATCTTCTGGGGCAGTCTTCAACATCGCGGACAGACCAGCCCCAACCAACGTGATCGCGCCCAGATATGTAAAGCCCGCCAGGAAAGTCCCGGTTCTTTTGTTGAGATATCCGACGATGAGGGGGGCGAAGTAGGCTCCCAGATTGCCGATGGCGTTGACCAAGCCCATCGCCGAACCGACGATTGCCGGCGGCAGAGTCTCGGTCGGTATGGTCCAGAAGGCGCCCATCGGGCCGTAAGCGCCCACGCCGCTTAGGACGATGAGCGCGAAAGCGATTGAGAGTGAATGCGGAATCGTAGCAACGGCGAGCAGGATGCAGCAACCTCCGAACAACATGGCTCCGGCGGCGTGAAGACGGCGCTCATGCACTCTGTCCGAATGGCGGGAGATGATCAGCAGGGAGACTGCGCCTGCGATGAATGGAATCGTGTAGAGAATTCCGGTCGAAAGACTACTGAGTCTCCTGAACGTTGCCATCGCGCTAGGCAGCCAAAACAGCAGTCCCATCTGTCCGCTTACGAAACAAAAATAGACCGCTGCCAACAGAAACACTTGCGGCCGAAAGAGGGCGCGAAGGTAGGGCACTGTTTCTGACCCTTCCAGAGCAAAAGATTCCTGGCGCAAGATTTCCACCAGGGGGCCGCGTTCGGCTTCGGGCAGCCAAGTCGCGTCCCGTGGGTGATCCTGAATGAATGCAATCCAGATGGCAAGCCACAAGAACGGTAACGAACCTTCGGCGACCAGCATCACACGCCAACTCCAATGGTCCAAAATCCATCCTGAGGCAGGCGAGGAGACGATGAGAGCTCCGGGCAAGCACAGCAGCCACAGGGCGTTGGCACGGGCCCGTTCGGAACGGGTAAACCAGTGAGAGAGCAATATCAACGTAGCGGGATAAACTCCGCTCTCGGCCACTCCCAGAAGCAGCCGCATTAACAAAAGTTCGTGATACGTACGAGCCATGCCGCAGCCCACGGCAAAGATGGCCCACGCTACCAGGAGAATACTGATGAATTTCTTAGCGCTCCAATGTTTGGCCAGATGCCCGCCGGGAATCTGCAATACAAGATAGCCCCAGAAGAAAATGCCCGCGACCGTGCCTGCTTGTGGCGGATCTAAATGGAGGTCCTTACTGATCCACGGCAGAGCCAGAGATATGTTGGTTCGATCGATAAACGCGATCGTATACATGACAAGAGCGACGGGAATGATGCGAAGCCAGCGAATGGAGAGGTGAGATGGGGTGATTTTTGGTGTGGCATTCTGCCCTGGTGCGGTGATCATCAGGATAACGGAGCTCCCACGGTTGTCTTCCTCCGATTCTTACTGGCCGGACAAGAAGCCTGCCGATTTTTCAGCTGAAACAATGTGTGGTTGACCGGGCGGATGTTACGCTACCCCGGTCGGCCAGTCAATGGATCCAAGACGATTCAGGACGATTGGTATAAAGGTGAACGTCGGGGATGCATAGAAGCTAATTCGCTTTCATCTTGTCTTTTACGCTGCGCGCGAGCTTTTCGATCTCTTCAGCCTTTTTGACAACGTCCAGTGACAGAGTGTTTTCATTTGATTTGTCTACGTATTGTTTCAATTCATTGGCGAGTTTGACCAAGTTGTCGGTATCACGCTGCAGTTGAGCCTGGCGCTCGCGGTTCGCCTTTTTGGCCATGTCTTTCTCGATCTTGGCGCGGTTGTCGTCCTCGTTCGCGTCGGGAGCGAGGCCAGGGTGGGGGCCTAGATGCGGTATCGGGACAGGATTCTGAGCGAACGACTGGACCGTGAATGCAGGCGTCATGGGCAGGAGAAGAACCGCCAGCGCGAAGTGTTTGAATCGCACAATCACCTCGTCAACGTTGGAATGAGGAAATTATACGAGTTCTAGAGAACTGGGAAAGCGGGACTGCGGAGATTTGGTTTCAGGTTCAGAGAAGCTCTATCAAACGTTCAGCTTTGATGCGCGTCGCGGAGAATGCATTCGGCCCGGTTGCGATGGGTTTGTAATTCTCCTCAACGCGGTCGAGCCCGCCACACTTCGGTAACTCGCCACCATGCCAGCGATCGCCTAAACCGGAACCACGCTCCTCCTCGGGCATTGAAGCACCATTCTGTCCACGGTTCTATTTGCCGAATCCTGCCTATCCAGCATGCCAGAGTCCCTGTGCTCAACGCGAGTTTCTCCCACGAGCCACGACCCAATAGGCGCGTCAGGCGCTTCGACTGTGGGAAGACTCACAGATTTCTCTTCCGTGAGTTCTTCGTGGTCCGCTTGGTGATCTTCGAGGTGCAACCGGATGGCGTCTTTAATATTTGCGATCGCTTCGTCGTAGCTGGCGCCTGCGTATAGCACCCTTGCAGAACGGGACAGGAGACAAAAAATCCGTCTGCGTCGCGTGCAATGATTATGGGAAGCGTGTAGTGCTTTATGGATCGTATTGTACTGCGATCTGTTTGGCTCCGCTCGAACAGGCGGGCGAGGGCGCCCGCCCACACAAACACGGATTAGAGCGAGCTCATGTTCGCCAGGAACTCGCCGTTTGATTTGGCTTTGTTCAGCTTGTCGATCAGAAGTTCCATGGCTTCCACCGGCGACAGCGGATTCAACACGCGGCGAAGCACCCAGATGCGGGTTAAGTCTTCTTTCGGGATCAGCAACTCTTCCTTACGTGTGCCTGAGCGCTGGATGTCGATGGCCGGGAAGGTGCGCTTGTCGACCAGTTTGCGGTCGAGGATGATTTCGGAATTGCCGGTGCCTTTGAATTCTTCGAAGATCACGTCGTCCATTCGGGAGCCAGTGTCGATCAGGGCCGTGGCGATAATTGTCAGCGATCCGCCTTCTTCAATGTTGCGAGCCGCACCGAAGAAGCGCTTCGGGCGTTGCAGGGCGTTCGAGTCGACGCCGCCTGAAAGCACTTTGCCGCTGGGCGGGACGATGGTGTTGTAGGCACGGGCGAGACGCGTGATGGAGTCAAGCAGAATCACTACGTCACGCTTGTGTTCAACCAGGCGCTTGGCTTTCTCGATCACCATTTCCGCCACTTGCACGTGCCTGGCCGCGGGTTCGTCGAAGGTCGAGGAAATGACTTCGCCCTTGACCGAGCGCTGCATGTCCGTCACTTCTTCGGGACGCTCATCGATCAGCAGCACCATCAGCACGACTTCCGGATGGTTCGTCGTGATGGAGTTAGCAACATTCTGCAGCAGCATGGTCTTGCCGGCTCGGGGTGGCGAAACGATCAGGCCGCGCTGCCCCTTGCCGAGAGGCGTTAGCAGATCCATGACGCGGGCGCTCACGTTCTCGCGGGTCGTTTCTAGCTTTATACGTTCCTGCGGATAGAGCGGCGTCAGGTTGTCGAACAGAATCTTGTTGCGCGCCTCGTCCGGCGATTCGAAGTTGACGGCTTCAATCTTTACCAGCGCGAAATACTTCTCGCCCTCGTGCGGAGGACGAACCTGTCCGCTGATGGTGTCACCGGTCTTGAGGTCGAACTTTCGGATTTGCGACGGCGAAACGTAGATGTCGTCGGGACCGGGTAAATAGTTGTAGTCGGGGGAGCGCAGGAATCCGTAGCCGTCGGGCAGGATTTCGAGCACGCCTTCGGCAAAGATGTGGCCTTCTTTTTCGCTTTGCGCCTGAAGAATTTTGAAGATCAGGTCTTGCTTGCGCAGTCCGCTGGCGCCGGGCAGATCCAAGGATCGGGCGATCTTGGTCAGCTCTGTAATATTTTTTTCTTTCAGTTCTGCGATGGTCATTATTCAGTTCACCTGCGAAGGGATATTTTCAAAGGGGGGTTACTCAGGAAAGACTTGGCCAATCACGGGCAGGCGGCGGGGCTGGTTATGCAGCCCGCCGTTGTGCCTCAGCGAAGTTTTCCGGTTCCGACAGAACCGTCTGCCGTTCCGAGCTTGCAATCTTATCCAGGACTTCGTTCATCGTTTCCTGGATTCTGGTGTTGGGCTTGTGAAACTTACGGGTCGCCTTCGACGCAAGCTGGCAAAGCATATAACGATTCCGCAAAGTATGTAAAGCATCAAAAACGCGATCAGACCGCATAATAAGTCACTCTCCTAATCCGAGCAAACTGCCCGCACGCCCTTCTTTCGTGTCAGAGGAAACCTGACCAGAGTGTCTAACTTACTCAATTCAGATGGGTTTTACGGGAATTCTCTGGTTACTCGTATAGATGCTCCGTCTGGCCCGAAAGTTTCTCGGTTTTAGGATTATGTCCGGTTGCCAGCGGAGATTCGTCAGACAAACTGAACGCTTAAGTCTTCGGAACCATACACCCTACGTTAGAATGAACGAGACGTCAAGTGTTTCTTGCAATACCATTCTACTGGTCACACAGAATGTCCGTTCGATAGCTGGAGTTTCGCGTAGACGGGCTCCAATAGTCGACTTCAAAATGCTGATATTAAATGGCTTAGCGTCATCGCTCCGGTGGGCCGGATTGGGTTTCGAAGCTAGACGGGCGAGGACGACCGTCCTCCATTCTCTTGTCTTAAGCCCAGGACGTGCGATCGAGGGTGCGGTACTGGATGGCCTCGGCGAGGTGCTTGGGCTCGATCGATTTTCCTCCTTCCAGGTCGGCGATTGTCCCTGCGACCTTCAGGATACGGTCATCAGCTCGGGCAGTCAGACCATGCTGTGCCATTGCCGTTTCTAACAGTTTTTCGCAGTCGGCGGAGAGCTCGCAGAAGGCACGAATGTAACGCGGTCCCATTTGAGCGTTGCAATAGAGCTTTTCACGTGGCGAAGAAGAAAATCGTTCTAATTGCGATCCGCGAGCTCGCATGACCCGCTCGCGAATCTTGGCGGAGGCTTTGCGGTTCGGCGCCCGAACGCATTTCCTTATCGTTTACAGCGGGCACGTCGATGTGGATGTCGATCCGATCCAGCAATGGCCCTGAAATCTTGGACAGGTAGCGTTGAATGACTGGCGGAGTGCAACGGCACTCGGGCGAACGATTCGTTTAAAGTAGCCGCAGCGACATGGATTCATCGCCTCGGCCAGCATGAAACCAGCGGGAAAGGTCAGCGACATGGAAGCACGAGCGATGCAGACGGTTTCATCCTCCAGGGCTGACGCATGACCTCGAGCACGTTACGGGGAAACTCCGGCAGTTCATCGAGGAACAGGACACCGTTGTGGGGCCAGTGAGACCTCGCCGGGACGGGGAACAGCTCCGCCGCCAATGAGTCCGGCGTCGGAAATGGTGTGGCGGGGCGCACGGAAAGGGCGGACGCCGACCAGTCCGGCGCTGGCATCGAGCACGCCGGCAACACTGTGAATCTTGGTGGTCTCGAGGGCCTCTTCGAACGTGAAGGGGGGCAGGATCGTGGGCATGCGCTTGGCCAGCATGGTTTTGCCCGAGCCCGGAGGGCCGATCATCAAGATGTTACCTCCGGCGCCGGCAACCTCCAGCGCGCGCTTGGCCGAGTGCTGGCCACGCACGTCCTTGAAGTCCACTAGATAGAAATTGCTGGGCTTTCGCTGAGCAGGCTTTCGCTGTCCACTTTGAGCGGCAGGATTCCGTTGCCCGTGTTCACGAAGCGAATCACATCGAGCAGCGATTTCACAGGATAGATTTCCACTCCTCCGACCATGGCCGCTTCTTTTGGGTTTAGCTCAGGCACAACCAGGCGCGAAATCTTTCTCCCCCGCGCCTCGGTTGCGATAGGTAGCGCTCCACGAACTCCGCGAACCCCGCCATCCAAAGACAGTTCCCCTACGAGAATGCAACCGGCACCTCCTTCTCATTCAGGCCCCCATACGTGCCCAGGATTCCGAGGGCCACAGGCAAGTCGAAGCCGGAACCCTCTTTGTGAATATCCGCCGGAGCAAGGTTGATCGTGATGTGGGTGGGAGGGGTGTCGTAACCGCAGTTCTTGAGCGCCGCGCGTATGCGATCCCTACTCTCACGGAGGGCGGCATCGGGCAGACTGACGGTATGAAGTGTTCTTCCATTGTCTTAATTCCGAACACGTCGACCTCGACCTCGATAATGCTGGCATCGATGCCGTAAACCGCGGCACTCAGCGTTTTAATAGAGCATGGGGCGCAGGAAACCCGGATCTGCTCTTCAGGCAAACCGATTTGTTCAGACCCATCGTGACGAGGGAAGGCCCAGCGACAAGTCAGCCAAGCTTCACCTTACGCCGTGCGGTCTCGAATCCGTGACTGATGACAGAGTGAGGTTGTGACAAATGAACAACGGCCGAACGCTTCGTCTGTGAACCAACTTACCCAACACACTTTCGGTTGTTTGCCTGCGCCGCGTGGACTAGGATTCGCCTAGACCCAGCTCGCCTGGACCAGGGGCTCGTCAACCTGTGAGCATGCTGGCAGTTGTGGATTAGTTCTTATGTCGGAAGCAGAGAAACAGCCGACGCGTCCGGCCGGCACGTCAACCAACCTGGAGCAGGAAGAGGCCTTGCTGTGGCGCATTGCGCTTCTATTCGTGGTCCTGCTGGCCACAGGATTGGCCGCGGAGTCGTGGGAGCGTCTGCAAAACCTCCCCTATCATCTTGGTCTGCTCCCCCTTGGCTTGCTCTGCATTGCCATAGCATTTGCGGGTTTCGCCTACGGGCGCAGGAAGCGAGTTACGGAACTACAAAACCTGGTTCGCGGCCTGCAGGAGCGCGCAACTGCACCCTCGGATGAGCAACTCGATCAACTTGGAGAACTCATTGCGCGCTCGCAGAGAAGTTTTAAAGATCTCATCGATTCGTTCGACGACATTGCCTTCGCCGCTTCTCTCGAGGGGAAAATAAAGACCGTAAACCGGCGCGTGACCGAGTTGCTCGGGATTCCCTACTCCGACGTAGTGGGTCATCGAGTAGAGGAGTTTTTGGACGAACCGAAGCGTGAAGAAGTGAATAGGGCTTTGGCCCGCTTTCTCGAAAAACGCCGCTGGTCCGGGATGGTTTGTGTTCGGCTGAAGGCAAACGCCCGAACGCTCTACTTTGATTGCGCCCTCAATGCAATTGTGAAAGGCGACGAAGTAGTGGGCGTAAGCGCTCTCGCCCGTGACGTCACGGAAGAACGCGAGAAGGAACGGCGCTTTACTGAGCTTTTTGAAACTCTTCAGGAAGGAGTCTATTTCAGCACGCCGGAAGGCAGGTTACTCGATGGCAACGCGGCTCTGGTGCAGGTTCTCGGCTACGAAAGCAAGGAGAGCCTTCTCTCGCTCGATCCCAGAGCATTGAACTCCGATCCCAATCAAAATCCGGTGCTCGGGCGGACCGCAGACGACCGGGGCGGAGTGCGCACGCGGGAAATCATGTTGCGTCGTAAGAACGGGACCCTCGGCGTCTTCCTTGACACCTCGCGCGCGGTATGGGATGCGGACGGCAAGATCGTGCGCTACCAGGGCACGCTCGTGGATGTAACTGAGCGCCGGGAGATGGAGAAGGCGTTTCGCCGTCAGGAAGAATTCCACCGTTACCTTTTGGAGAGCTTTCCCGATCTGATCCTCGTAATCGATCTGAACGGACGCTACAGTTTCGTGAGTTCACGGATCCACGATCTGCGGGGTTACAAGCCAGAAGACTTGCTGGGAAAGAGAGTTGAGGAGGAACAGGATTATTCCCCCGAGCTGTTCGCGTTGTATAGCGACCTGATTACCGGCCGAAAGATGTTCGGGTCGTGTGACTATAGCGCGCGTCACCGCGACGGAAGCTGGCGCACCATGCGAGCTTCGGCTAGTCCACTGTTCGATGCGGAGAACAAGCTCAGCGGTGCGATCGTCTCTGTTCGCGACATAACGGTGGAGAAGAAACTTGAGCAGCAGATTATTCAGAGTGAACGGCTCGCCGCCATGGGGCAGATGATCGGCGGATTTGCTCATGAACTGAATAATCCGCTTACCAGCATTCTGGGGATGTCAGAATTATTGCAGGAGGGCGAAGCACCCGAGTCTGTTCGCAAACAAATGGTGGTTTTGCAGCAACAGGCGCGCCGTGCGGCGGAAATTGTTCAAAACCTGATGTATTTCTCCCGGCCTCCCGCCCCGGGCAAGACTCCGATCGACTTGGGCGAACTGGTACAGCGGACTTTGCACTTGCACGCCTACTCTTTGCGCAAGAGCAACATCACGGTCGATTTCCTGAAGGAGACCTCGGTTCCGGTGGTGAGCGGAGACGCGCACCAGTTAATGCAGGTGTTTCTGAATCTGATCTTGAACTCGGAGCAGGCGATGCGGGAAGTTCGCGATCACGGCACTTTGCGCATCCGCATAGAGAAGCAGGAGAAATCGGTCTCCGTCATTTTTCAGGACGATGGGCCCGGCATCTCGCCTGATATTCTGCCCAATATTTTCGACCCCTTCTACACCACCAAGCGCCCAGGCCGCGGCACCGGGCTCGGCCTAAGCATCTCCAAAGCCATTTTGCGAGAACACAAAGGAAACGTCGAGGCTACTTCCGGGCCGATCGGCGGGGCGGTGTTCACGGTTACGCTACCGGTGGCCGCAGGCTCGGCATCGGGTGACTAGTGAACTCATTCGCAAATCAGTGGCAGTGGGTAATCCGATTCTCTCGTGTCGGTCAAGACTTCTTCTTTGTGGGCTTGGGTTTTAATGTCTTCGCATATTCATAGCTGAATTCGAGGTACTTCTGGAGTTCTTTCGTCTTCTTTAGCAACGCATCCGGGACCGCCACATATTCTTTCATTACCGTGCCATACGCCTTAAACAGCGTAGTGTTGTACTTCCTCAGAAACTCCTCACGCTTATCTTCCGGAAGCCGGATGGCCAGCGAGAATTGATGCAGAAGAGTAAACATGTTGCCATTCAGAGAGGTGTATGGATTAGCCGCGCCTTTGCGTTCGATCTTCGGATTGGTAGAGATAAGCTTGTCGTACAGATCCACGTTGGTGGAGGCAGTTGTGCTCTTCTTCGATGGGGCCATGGCTTTCCGCCCTTCTCACCCGGGATGAAGAATATGTGATCGTGGCAATTATCGTTCGACGGCCATTGCCACCGCATTGCCACCGCCCAGACAAAGCGCCGCGATGCCGCGGTGTACGTCGCGGCGGATCATTTCATAGATAAGCGTGACCAGCACGCGCGCTCCGCTGGCGCCGATGGGATGTCCGATGGCGACGGCGCCCCCGTTCAGGTTTACTTTGTTGGGATCGAGCCCAAGTTCGCGCATCACGCCGAGAGCTTGCACTGAAAATGCCTCGTTCAGTTCGTACAGGTCCACCTCTTCATTCTTCCACCCGGTCTTTTCCCAAATCGTGCGGACTGCGCCCACAGGAGCCATCATGACCCATTTGGGTTCGACTCCGCTGGTCGCTTGTGCCACGATTCGGACCATGGGCTTAGCGCCGAGTTCTTTCGCTCGCTGGGCGCTGGTGACCACGACAGCGGCAGCGCCATCATTCACCCCTGGAGCGTTGCCTGCGGTGACCGTGCCGTCTTTCTTGAATGCCGGTTTTAGGGAGCGCAGCACTTCGATCGTTGTATCTTCGCGGGGAGACTCGTCTTTATCGAAGATGACTGGTGCTTCGCCCTTTTTCTTCGGCGACAACTCAACCGGAACGATCTGCGATTTGAAGCGGCATTCTTTGATGGCGGCGACGGCCTTGCGGTGAGAGCTCACTGCGAATTCGTCCTGCTCCTCGCGGGTGATGCCGTACTTTTCCGCGACGTTCTCGCCGGTAATGCCCATGTGGTAGTTGTTGTAAATGTCCCAGAGCCCATCGTTCACCATTGAGTCAACGATCTGCGCGTTTCCCAAGCGGTATCCTTTTCGCGCCTGCGGCAGCAGATAGGGAGCGTTGGTCATCGATTCCATTCCGCCGGCGACCACGACGGAACTGTTCTCGGTCTGTATCGCTTGCGCCGCGAGTGCGACCGCTTTGAGTCCGGAGCCACAGACTTTGTTTACGGTCATGGCACCTACCTCGGGAGCGAGACCACCGAAGATTGCCGCCTGCCGCGCAGGGTTCTGACCCAGCCCGGCAGAGACTACGTTTCCCATGATGCATTCGTCGACCTGCGTGGGATCGAGGTTCGCGCGTTTCACCGCTTCACGAACCACGATTGCTCCCAATTGGGTCGCGCTCAATTCTGAGAGACTTCCCTGAAATTTTCCTACCGGAGTACGACAGCCGGAAATGATGACGACATCGTCGAAAGCAGCCATTTATATGCTCCTGCGATAATTTCGTGTTCTCTCAATTATAGATGTGTCACAGCCAAAAAGGATGATTG
>Ga0210401_10001361_pt1 | contig 28439 bp, 24 predicted proteins | sample IncBWH32MmetaG_FD_150866 | JGI IMG/M metagenome (GOLD analysis project Ga0210401, IMG submission 150866) | Forest soil microbial communities from Barre Woods Harvard Forest LTER site, Petersham, Massachusetts, United States - Inc-BW-H-32-M | ecosystem: Environmental > Terrestrial > Soil >...
AGGGAGTTGCTTTGCGCGGAACGGGGTCAGAAAGAGGGTCCGTCGCAGCGGACGCATTACCATTGCAGCTCCCATTCTCCTCAACGGCAGCGATTGCGAAGGCCGTGTGTTCTGCGCCTCGCGAACTGCGATCTTTAGTCGGCCGTTAGGGCTTGGCAGTGCCGGCAGCTGACTCGGAGACAACGAGATACTCGTAAGACTTGCCGTTGGCCTTGAACTTCATCTTGTCCTTGTCGAGGGTGAATTCGACGCTGGTGTCGACAGGAATCAAGGCTTGGTTGGAAGACTTTTGCTGGCGGACATGGTAGTCGGTGGTGGCCGTGCGGACAACGTATTCCTGGCAGAGGAGTTCCGTGCTCGTTTTGTGCTTATCGGTCTTGGAGCCACAGTCAACGGAAGATTCAGAAATAATCGTGCCGGTTTGCGGCTTTTCGCCGGCCTGGACAAAGCTCGCAGCTAGCAGTGCCGCTGCAGACAGTAGAAGGGTTCTTTTCATGGGGACTCCTTAAAGGATTGGCTGGTGCCGCTCCGAAACAAGTCTACAGCAGTTCGCCACGAGTCAACTCGATGAGCTATGAGAGTTGTGGCGTGGAGATTGCAGGGATCGAGGCTTAGCGGCTAGGATGGCGGGAAGAGAAGCACGTCTTCGGTGATCAGCTGAAAGCTCCAGGCAAGGGAAGAGCCGAGTCCGAGAAATGAGCGAGGTCGTGCCGACTCATGGCAAAAATTGATCCTCAAGTCGAACGTCAGCGACTAGCAAAGCTTTATGCAACGATGAACGATTTGGAACTTGCGGAGGTTGCCGGCGAACCCACTGCGCTCAGTGAGTGGGCTTTCGACGCGCTACGCAACGAAATGACCAAGCGAGGGGTCGACTGGGCAGGGGGCAACGCCGCGCCAGCGACTCTTCGAGAAGCAGCATCGGTGAAAACAGATGAATCGGGAAATGTACCGGAGGTATTGCGGGTGTATCGAGACATGACGGATGCGTTGACGGACCGCATGGTGCTAGAAGGCTCAGGGATCGAGTGCTATTTGTTCGACGAGAATATGGTCAGGTTGGACTGGCTGTGGTCCAATCTGCTCGGTGGCGTAAAGCTGGTTGTGAGGAAAAAAGATGTCGAGGAATCGGAGCGATTGTTAGGACAGAATGTGCCCGAGAAGTTTGATTTGGAAGGAGCGGGCCAATACGAGCAGCCGAGATGTCCGAAGTGCGGTTCGATGGATGTGAGCTTTGAGGGATTGATGAAGAGAGTGGCAGGTGCGGGATTGTTCCTTGGTTTGCCATTAACTGTCAAAATGAAAGGCTGGAATTGCAATTCTTGCGAGCACCAATGGGGAATTGAGGATGAGGACAGAGAAGCCCCAAAGCCTTTATAGTGCTTTTTTGAGGCACTGCGCCTGCTGGCTCAAATCAAGGCACAGACAGGGATCCGCCAATTGCGGGGAAAGATTTGGCTGAGAGGGAATTTGGAAGAGTCTCGACGCAACTAGCGGGCCGTAGATCATGGTGATACGTCGGTGTGGTTTGACTATTTCGCGGGCGTGTCAAACGCCGAAACGGGATGGCTCGATGTCGAGATGGGCAAGCAAAGGCTGGGAGTAACGGACTTGATCCTCTGCGAGATATTGCAGGGGACCCGCGGTGATCGCGAGTTCCGTGTGTTGAAGGGGGCGATGTTGAAGTATGAGGGTTTCGCCACAAGGGGCCGTGAAATGGCCATCGCGGCGTCTGAGAACTACAGGCTACTGCGGAAACAGGGGTGCACTCGCAAGACCATCGATTGCTGCATTGCTACATTTTGCCTGAGGAAAGGGCAGGCACTTCTTCATCGCGACCGCGAGTTTGAACGTTTCGAAAAATACCTGGCGTTGCGGGTGATTCATCCATGAACTAAGGTTGCTGGGTCGAAGTAGCGCTTGGGCCCGTGTCGTTGCATCACCCGAGGAGGAGCGAAGTGGGATACGCGGATTTGCGGGAGTTTGTGCGCAGGCTAGAAAAAGAGGGCGAACTGAGGCGCGTGAGGGCGGAAGTCGATCCGGTGCTGGAAATCGTGGAGGTGGTGCAGCGTGCGCAGGCGCAGCCGGGGCCGAAAGGAAATCCGGGAGGGATGGCACTGTTGTTTGAGAAGCCGAAGGGTTCGCGGTATCCGCTGCTGATCAACGCGTTTGGAAGCGAGCGGCGGATGGAACTGGCTTTCGAGGTAGATAAGTTGAATGACGTGGCGGCGCGGATTCGCGGGTTCATGGACATACAAACGCCGCAGGGTTTGTTTGACAAGCTGAAGATGCTGCCAAAGCTGGCGGAACTGGGGTCGTTTTTCCCGAAGAGCGTGAAAGACGGACTGTGCAAGGAGATTGTGCGGAAGGGAAGCGACGTCAACCTGTTGGATTTCCCGATATTGAAGTGCTGGCCGCAGGACGGCGGGCGATTCATCACGTTTCCGCTGGTGTTCACGAAGAACCCGGAGACGGGGAAGCGCAATGTGGGCATGTACCGGATGCAGATTTACGACGAACGCAGCACCGGCATGCACTGGCAGACGCAGAAGCATGGCGCGGAACATTTTCGGCGAGCGCGGGCGCAGAATCCGGAGGGGCGAATTCCCGTGAGTGTAGCAATCGGGTCGGACCCGGCAACGACGCTGGGAGGGATTCTGCCGATTCCGCCGGACCTGGACGAGATGATGTTCAGCGGCTTCTTGAAACGGGAGCCGGTGGAAATGGTGAAGTGCGAGACGAATGAATTGGAAGTGCCCGCCAATGCGGAGATTGTGCTGGAAGGGTATGTGAACCTGAACGAGATACGCACGGAAGGGCCGTTTGGGGATCACACGGGCTACTACTCGTTGGAAGGAGAGTTTCCCGTTTTCCATGTGGAGTGCGTCACGCAAAGGAAGGAGCCAATCTATCTGACGACGGTGGTAGGCCGGCCGCCGCAGGAAGATTTCTACATGGGATACGCGATTGAGAGAGTGTTCTTGCCGTTGATGAAGATGACGCATCCGGAAATTGTGGATGTGTCGATGCCGGCGGAAGGAATTGTGCACAATCTGATGATCGTGTCGATCCGAAAATCGTTTCCGGGGCACGCGCGAAAAGTGATGAACGCGATCTGGTCGTTGGGGCAGGCGATGTTCACGAAGGTGCTGGTGGTGGTGGACCACGATGTGAATGTGCACGATTACCGCGAAGTGGTGTGGAAGGCGTTGTGCGCCATCGATCCGGAACGGGATGTGCAGTTCATGCTTGGACCCATGGATACGTTGGATCATGCTGCGAGGATGCAGGATTTCGGGTCGAAGATGGGAGTGGACGCAACGCGGAAGTGGGCGAGCGAGGGATTCGCGCGGCCCTGGCCGGACGAAATATTGATGGATGAGAAAACGAAAGCGCGCGTGGATGAGTTGTGGAAGAGCTTGGGGATTTAGCGCGGGTTCTGCCAGTAGATCGAAAAGGCGTCCGCCTCAGAAGCCGGCCGCTACAAAACCATTGGACTACTTTGGGACGGTGGGTAGCCAGGTAAGGCCGTCGACGCCTTTGGTTAGATGCAGGGGTTCCTCTAGTTTTCCGTCGCGCAAATTCAAAACTTCAACGGTGCCTGCCTGAGGGCAACTCACGTAAGCGTGCGAGCCGTCTGGGGTAAGAGTGACTTCACCGAGGGCAGCAGGGATGTCGTAAGTCTTTTCCAAGACGCCGGTGGAGAGATTCACGACGAACAATTTTCCTTTCGGAGAATCCGCGACGAGACTCTTTCCATCGGGCGTTGGTTGCGACGAGTAGACGGTGGAGGGAAGGCCGATCCAGCGAGCAATGGTATTTGAGGCAGTATCGATGACCCCGATGCGCGGCTCATCCTGGTCGTGCGTGAAGAGCCACTTGCCGTCAGGCGAGAGCGAAAGGCGTTGAACCATCTTTGCTACAGGAATGACGGTGACGAGGGCGCGCTTGCGAAGATCCAGAACACTGATGGTGCCATTGGCGACGTTCGCGGTGTAAGCGCGAGAACCGTCGGGAGAGATGACGAGCATGTGGGACTCGGGTCGGCCCGTGGGGATTTCGGCGACGACCTTGCGGGAATGAATGTCGATGGCGTAGACAGAGTTGGCCAGTTCGGCGGTGACGTAGAGTAAGCCGTCAGGGCCGAACTTGGCGCAGTGTGGGCGGACGGACTTAGGGAGATTGATGATGTCGATCGCGCGGCCCGTTTGCAGATCGACGATCTGGATGGTGCCGCCATCGGTGCCGGGTTTGCCCACTCCCGAATTGCCGTAGATGGGCACGTAGCCAAAGTGGCCATCGGAAGAGGCGGCGACCTCGTGGCCGTTGATGTCGACGCCGGTAGTCGAAATAGTTTTGCGAGAGGTCAGGTCGATGAGCAGGGCGGTGTGTTCAAACTGATTGGCGACGAAGAGATATCCCTGGGCGTGAAGAACTGGAGCGAGCAGTGTCAGGGAGACAAAGGAGAGCAGTCCAATCGTTAGGCGGGCGTTGTGGCGCATCGATAACCTCGCAGACGAGAATTGAGCCGCAAGTATAACGCCAACAGACCGAAGAAAGATGGAAGGCATCCTCGGAAAAACAAGGTGCTGTCTCGGCGCGGCAGCGTCGGTACAAAGGTGAGGAGCGCGGCAAACGAAAGCCCAAGATGGCTGGCATAAAAGCCTGCGCTACATTGAAGAATGAAGAAGAACCCCTGGCGCGTCGTAAACTGTTCAATTGGGGAGCGCGTGCAAATTCAGACGAGGAGTTGGCGTTTGCGGCCGAGTAGAGCGGCTACGGCGAAGGCTGCAGTGAGGGCGAGGTAGAAGAGCGGGTAGTGCGTCGAGGGTGTGACCGGGGCAGAGGCTGCGTAGTCGAGGGCGGGGAGGGCGTGCATGGGGCCGAGATACCACAACAGGGTATAAAGGATTTCGAAGGGCTTGGCTGAGCCGCTCCAAACACCGAGTGCAAGGGCCGATGTGGGGATAAACAGCGAGCCGATCAGCCAAGCAAACAGGCCGCGCCAGTTGCCGCCGGTCAGCAGGCGCAGAGCGAATCCGCTGCCGGTGAGAATGGCGAGAAGCACTCCCGCGAGCCAGACGGCAGGCAGTTGACGAGAGATGGGATGAGGCGCGGAGAAAAGAAGTTGATGCGTTTGGTGTTGCACTTCGCGAATGCCCATGGAGGACCAAAGCAGGATGGGCCATATCCACGCGCAACCCAAAAGCATGCCGCGGGCGGAGGGATCGGAAACGACGGCGGAGGCGACGATGAACCCGGCGGCGACGAGATACCACCACCAGCGCTGCCCCTTCAATAACAAACGAATTTCAGCGGAGAGAATTGTGAGGAAGCGGGAGTGGATTGTGGAGCCTGGGAGCGGCGTAAGCGTATGCCCGGGTAAAGCAGCGGCTACGGAAGATGCCGGGAGTGGCGCGGCTGCGTAGGGAAGAGGAGATGCGCCCGATGAACGATAGCCGCGGGCCGGATCGAAGCGATCGAAGAGAAGGGCAGCAAGCAGAGAAATTGCGAGGGCAACGCCAAGCCAGAGAATGCGAGCGAGAAGAATCTGGCAAGTCCAGGAGATACCATCCCAGCGGAACGTCGCCGAGGCCGTGCTGAATTGGCCCGCATCGAGAGAAAAGGAGAATCCCGTGTTTTCACCGAGATGCGCTGCGGCGATGGTGCTGTCCTTCAGGAGACCAATTCCGGCGAGATCGGAGGCAGGGAAGTGTGGGATGACGGACAAACTGAGGGCGAAGGCCCATAAGAAAAAATAGGCAACATTCCCGAAACCACCGCGAAGGAATGGGATGGTCTCGAAGAGCGCAGCGACGGCAGCAACGACGGCCATTACGGGAACGGCGAGAAAGAGAAAAGGTGCTAGCAGTTTCCAGAGTTGGATGTGTGTGTCTTCGCCGCGAACCAATTGCATGACGATCGCAGAAAGCGCCAGGATGACAATCATCAGGGAGAGAACGGCAAAGTTGCTGAGAACTTTGCTGAGGATGTAGAGGACTTTGGAAAGTGGAGTACTGGCGAGAATTTCGCCGACGCGAGTTTCGCGGTCGCGCTGGATGGTGTTTTTGACGAAGTAAAAGCCCGCAAGAGAAATGAAGGTACTGCCAACGATGGTGAGCAACGCACCAACCCATGCAGAATTGTACACGCCGCGCGTATCGTTCAGTCGCAGCATGATGCGGCCAACGGAGGCGAGATAGCCGAAATAGAGCGCCAATGCTAGTGTGAAAAGAAAGCTGTAGCGGCGGATGCGTTCGAGGAAATCCGCCCGAGCGGAAGCAAACACGACGCGAGGAATGTTCACGAAGCCACCCCCGCGGGAGCGGGGCGACTGTGGGCGATGGAAGCAAGATAAGCGTCTTCCAGGGTGGGCTCGAGCGGTTGTGCTTGCGGCATAGGCGGAGAGCTGCTGACAACGCGAACATGGACGCCGTCACTGCGGTGAGCGGTGCTGCTGATGAGGTGCTGCTGTTGGACGGCGGGAAGTGCGGCGCTGGGAACAATGATCTCCCAGACTTTTCCGGAGATGGCAGCGAGCAGCGATTCCGGTGAATCATGAGCGAGAAGCAGGCCGTGATTCAAGATGGCGATGTCGGTAGCCACGGCTTCCACGTCAGAAACAATGTGCGTGGAGAGAATGACGATGCGTTCACCGGAAAGTTCCGAGAGCAGATTACGGAAGCGCACGCGCTCTTCGGGATCGAGCCCGGCGGTGGGTTCATCGACGATTAAAAGTTGCGGGTCGTTAAGCAGAGCCTGCGCAATGCCGACGCGCTGGCGCATGCCGCCGGAAAATTCACCGAGGGGACGATTGCGAACGTCGGTCAAATTGACCACGGAAAGAAGTTCGTCGATGCGGCGACGCGCCGAGGAAGGTTCGAGACCTTTGACGGCGGCGAGGTATTCCAAAAATTCGAAAGCGGTGAGATGCGGATAAATGCCAAAGTCCTGCGGCAAGTAACCCAGAACCATGCGCAGCGCATCCGGCGAAGACAAGGCATTTGCGTCGTTCCAAAGTACTCGGCCGCGCGTGGGTCGAGTGACAGTGGCGAGGATGCGCTTCAGCGTGGACTTTCCTGCGCCATTGGGACCGAGAAGACCCAGAACGCCGGGACGCAATTGCAGGCTGATGTTTTGCAGCCCCCAAACATTTCCACGATATTGCTTTCCAACCGAGTCGATGAGGAGATTCATACCTGCGGAGCCTCCGTGAAAAAAACGCCGGACCTGTCTGAGCGAGACGACGAGCTGATGGGACAAAAGGTTTCAAAAACAGCGACTTAGACGATGGATAGAGTGTGTGCCGCGAGCCGGAAATAATCCAGTGAATGCGAGCAGCGCAAAATTGTTGGCCCGGAAGAGGAAGAAGAGAAAAGAGCGAGGAGGGTGGAGACAAAGGATAACCGTACTGTGGGACAGGGAGAGGATTTTGGAAAAACCGCAAGTAATAGTGGTTCTTTAGGAAGGTAGGCGCGACATATAGATAGAGCTGCCTACAATACCGGGTGAATTGCCTAAGATTCCCGGCATTCTTAGGACAACTGCGGGAGAGAAAGGCTTGACGGTCGGGTGAGCCGGATGACATAACGGGACCACGGGCTGCACCTGTGGAGAATTCTGACTCGGAGTGAAGGTGGGTGCGGCGACGCTCAGCAAGAAGGGCGTTTAGCAGACAGGGTGGCGTTCCTCGTGAGCGAATCTCGTGAAGTGATGAATGTACGGCAGGCTTCCCAGTATCTGGGAATCAGTCCAGACACGCTGTACCGCTACATCACAGAGGGCGAAATACCCGCATTCAAACTGGGAAATCGTTGGAAACTAAGGAAGACGATCCTGGACCGGTGGATGGAACGGAAGATGAGTCAAGCGGTAACCAAACGCCGATAGGAAACAGCTCTGGCTCATTCGGTTAGGGAAAGAGGGCGCGCTATGTGGGCACTCGGGGGCAAAAAAAACAAGCAATTGGTGGGACTGGATATCGGGTCCAGTTCGATCAAGGCCGTGGAACTGAAGTTGACCAAGGCGGGATATGAGCTGGTCAGCTACGGCATGGAGGCGCTTGCGCAGGACACCGTGGTAGACGGCGCCATCATGGACGCACCGCAGGTGGCGAACGCCATCACCAAGATCTTCGACATGGAAAAAGTGAAGACGAAGAATGTGGCGACATCGGTTTCGGGGCACTCGGTGATCGTCAAGCGGGTGCCGTTGCCGTTGATGACGGAAGAAGAGTTGTACGACCGGATTCCTTCGGAGGCCAGCCAGCACATTCCGTTCGACATCGCCGACGTGAACCTGAGCTACCAACTGCTGGAAGCGATGGATGCGCAGATGGACGTGTTGCTGGTGGCAGTAAAGAAAGACAAAATTCTGAATCACACGAACGTGCTGGCGCAGGCGGGAAAGACGCCGGTAGTGGTGGATATCGACGCGTTCGGTTTGCAGAACTGCTTTGAGATTAATTACGAGCCGGATGCCGGGCAGACTGTGGCGCTGCTGAACATCGGTGCGAGCGTCATGAATATCAACATCGTGCGCGGTGGAATTCCGCTGTTCACGCGCGACGTCAGCGTGGGCGGCAACCAATACACAGACGCGCTGCAGAAGGAACTGGACTTGAGCTTTGACGACGCAGAACGCTTGAAGAAGGGCGACACGCTGCCGAGCGTCACCGACGAACAGAAATCGCAGATCCTGCGAAGCGTATCGGACATTCTCACCCTGGAAATTCAGAAGACCTTCGACTTTTTCCGCGCGACCGCCAGCGGCGAGAATATTCAGCGCATCATGGTGGCGGGCGGAACGGCGAGAGTACCGGGCCTGGTGGATCTGTTGCGCGAAGAATTTGCAATGCCGGTGGAAGAACTGAATCCGTTCCGGAAAGTACTGATCAACCCGGCAAAGCACAGTGAAGATCAGATTCGGGATTTGGCACCGAAATTGGTTGTTGCCGTGGGACTGGCCCTGAGGAGCTTCGACTAGCCATGATCCGCATAAACCTGTTAGGACAAACGCGGCCAAAAGCCGCCCGACGCCCGGCGGACACCGGTGCGGCGCTGCCGGTGGTGTTCATCGGAGCGGGCGTGCTGCTTGGCGGATTGTTTCTTTTCTACTTCTACCATTCGTGGCAGGCGCAGTTGAATGATGAGACGAAACGCATCCAGACGTTGCAGTCGCAAAAGACAGAACTGGAGCAGGTGAAGCAGCAAGTGGAATTGTTCGAGAAGCAGAAGCAGGTGCTGCAACAGCGCGTGACCACCATTGAGCAACTGCAACACGACCGGACCGGTGGGCAGGAATTGCTCGACCAAGTGGCCAATACCGTTTCTCGCGCAGAAAATTTGTGGCTTACCTCCATGACCAAGAAAGGTTCGACGCTGACCGTCGAAGGCGCGTCGGCCTCGATTAATTCAGTAGCCAATTTCATCACGGCGCTGAAGAGGTCTGGATATTTCCAGAAGATCGAAATCAAGGAAGCCAAACAGGACGATAAGAACACCGCCGTCCAGACATTCCTTTTCACTATCAATGCGGAGATTACGCCATCGGGACCAGCGGCGGGAACTCCGCAGACCAAGCCGGCGAACGCGCCATCGCCAGCGACACCAAATCCAGCAGCACCGGCGAAGAAAGGATAAGGGGGGAACCATGGCAAATCCTTTCCGAGACATGTCGGTGGTGATGCAAGCGCTGGTGGCGCTGGCCATCGCAGTGATCCTGGTGCTGGTGGGCTTGTACCTGCCGTTTTCACCGGTGGCACAGAAACGCGCCGAGTACGACCAGGCGGTACAAGCGCGCACGAAATTAAACCAGGAAGTCACGCAGCTACAGGTGTACAAGCAGCGTTATGGGGAACTGAAACAGCAGATGGATTCGTTGAACAAGCAACTGGACACCCTGAAGACGATCGTGCCGGACGAAAAGGAAGTGGATGAGTTCATCCGGCAGGTCCAGGGAGCGGCGAGCGCGGCAAACGTGCAGCTGCGCAAGCTGGCGGCGGGGAAAATCGACAGCAAGGAATATCACTACGAGATGCCGTTTGAAGCGCAGGCCGACGGGCCATACTTCAACGTGCTGGATTTCTTCCAACGGTTGAGCAGGCTTTCGCGAATCATCAATGTGGGAGACCTGCAGTTGGATGATCCCGGGACGGCCAGTTCCAAGGAAACGAGATATCCGGTTCGTCCGGGAACGACGGTTACCGGAATTTTCACGATCACAACCTACTTTACGAAACAGGCCGATACCACCCCGGCAGCTGCAGCTGCGACGAAGGCTCCCGGGGCCAATCAGCCGGTGAAAAGACCGTGAGCAGGAATGAGCGAGCCATGCGCCTAGGCAAAATACTGGTAGTTGCGAGTCTGCTGGCAGCCGCCGGAAGCGGTTTGTACGCGCAGACAAAAACAACGCCGACACCACCACCGGCAAAACCGGGAACGGCAAAAGCACCGGCCAAGACCAGCACCAAGAAGGCCGCGGCCGCGCCAAAAGCCACTCCCGGAACGCCCGCTGCGGCGCCTGCCGAGAGTGAGCAAAAGGTGGCGAGGCGAGATCCGTTCGAATCGTTGACGAGCCGGCAGGATGCGGCGGCCAAAAACGCGGCGAATTTGCCTCCGGGCAAGCCCGGGTTGCAGATTGGAACATTGCGGTTGGACGGCATCGTCAAAGCCCCCAACGGCATGATCGCAGTGGTTACCAATCCCCAGTCTCGTACTTACTTTTTGCGAGATGGAGATCAGCTGTACGACGGACGGGTGGAAAAGATTGGGATGGACAGCGTGTCGTTCCACGAAATTGGCAAGGACGCATTCGGAAAGCCAGTGGAGCGCCAGGTCAATAAGAGAATTTACTCCAGTGCAGGAGAACAGCAATGAAGACGAACCGGCCGGCCTTTCGAATTGGCTGCCTGATAGTAGCGAGCATGATGCTGGGAGGGATCCCGGCGACAGTTCGCGCCCAGGCGCCCGCTGGAGCCAGCACGAACGCAGCGGTGATCTCAAGCGTGGCGATTACGCAAGCGCCACAGCGAGCCGCAATCCGCGTGGAAGGAGCGGGAAAGCTGGACGTACACGCGGCACGTATGCAGAATCCGGAACGATTGGTGCTGGATTTCGCCAGCGCGACGATGGGTGTGCAGAAGACGTCGATTCCCGGCGTGTCGGCACCGGTGCGGAGCGTACGGATGGGCCAGTTCCGTCCAGACATCGCGCGAGTGGTGATCGATCTGACCACCGCGGCTCCCTATCAGATTGCGCATGAGGGCGAGGCCGTGGTGATCTATTTCACCACCGACGAGCAGCCGGTGGAGGCATCGCCGGTAAACTCGGCCGCGACGCAGAAGACGCGTCGAGATATTTCCTACGCCGCAGCCACGCCTCGGAGCAAGGCAAGCAAGCCAGCCACTGTGGTTGCGCCGCGGTTCCCGCTGCCCAACGATTTGACGCAACCGACGATGGTGTTGGCTTCGCTGAAGGACAAAGCGGAGCCTGCGCGTCCGGAAGGTGCGCAGCAAGCGGCACAGCAGGCCGCACAACAAGCGAATAATGCGGCGAACACGCTGGCGGCTGCGCCGCAGAACGGCGCACAGATGAGCGCGCCGGCTGCGCCTGCAGGAAAGTATACCGGCGAGCCGATCTCGGTGAACCTGAAGGACGTGGACCTGAAGGACTTTTTCCGCTTGATTCACGAGATCAGCGGGTTGAATGTGGTGCTGGATCCGAACGTAAAGGGAACGCTGACGATCGTTCTGGATGAAGTGCCCTGGGACCAGGCGCTGGATATCGTGTTGCAGAACAATGGTTTGGACAAGCAGCTGTCCGGCAATGTGCTGCGCGTAGCCACGCGCGACACGCTAAAGAAGGAAGCCGAGACCCTGCGAGATTTGGAAAAGGCGCAAGCGGAAGCTGTCGCTCCGGTGACAGTAACGCGTGTGTTGAGCTACGCAAAAGCCGCAACGATGAAGGACACGTTGAAAAAGTTCCTCTCGGCGCGCGGCGACATCCTTTCCGATGACCGTTCGAACCAGGTGATCATTCGCGACATTCCGTCGGTGATTCCGACGATCGATAACTTGATCCGCCAGTTGGACCGCAAGTCCCAGCAGGTGGAAATCGAGGCGCGCGTAATCTCGGCGTCGCGCTCCTTTGCACAGGACATCGGCGTACAGTGGGGCTTCGCGGGAACCACGACGAGCGGGCGATCGATTTATGGAGGCAACCCGAACGTGGGAGTCAGTCCAATCGCCACAGGACCGGGACTACCGCAACCGCCTTTGGTGGCTACGCCGACAAGCAGCTCGGGCGGATCCAGCAACCCCGGACTTCCGTTTAACGTGAACCTGGGGGCTGGGGTACCGACGAGCGGTTTCGGGTTCATCCAGCGTTCGCCGAACTTCGCGATCGACCTGTTCATTTCCGCGGCGGAGGCAAAGGGCGTAGGCAAACTGCTATCCAAGCCGAAGGTTATCACGCAGAACAATGAAAAGGCGATCGTCAAACAAGGCCAGAAGATCCCGATTCAGACGACGATCAACAACACCATTTCCGTGCAGTACATCGATGCGGTACTGCAATTGGAAGTGACGCCGCAGATTACGGCGGAAGGCACCGTGTTCATGGACGTGCTGGTGGAGAACACGCAGATCGATAACGGTATTCCCCGCGTCCAAGGCATTCCTGCATTGGACACGCAGTCAGCACAAACCAAGGTGCTGGTGGCCGACGGCGGAACGGTAGTGATCGGCGGAATCATCATCACCCAGCAACAGACACAGATTACCCAGGTGCCAGTGGTCGGAAGCCTGCCGCTGATTGGGCACCTGTTCAAGCGTACAAACATCAACATCACTTCATCGGAGCTTTTGTTCTTCCTTACGCCGCGAATCATCCCGGGCTGATAGCCTAGGGCTGAACAACTCAGAAAACGGAAATCGGGTACACTAGAATCGAGGAGACACAGGTCTCCTCGATTTTTTTATGACCGTAGACTTCGCAAAGAGACGCAGAGCAGCGCTAAGGAAACTCCGGCGACGAAAGCTGGACTGCCTGGTGGTGACTCGCGCCGCGAATTGGTATTACCTGACGGGGTTTACCGGCGAATCCGGGGCCTTAGTGATGGGGGATGGGGGCACGACCCTTCTGACAGACGGGCGGTTTACAGTCCAGGCGCGCGAAGAGACCCACGGGGTAAACATCGAGAAGCAGCAAGGGCCCCTGTACAAAGCGCTGGGAGCTTATCTTAAGCAGACGAAGGCAGGGGCGACGGGTTACGACCCTGGATCACTGACAGTTGCTGACTGGAAAGCGCTGCGCAGGGCCGCAGGAGGGAAATGGCGGGGAGTTGAGTCTGGCGGCCTGGTGGAATGCCTGCGGATGCGGAAAGACGCGGGAGAACTGGCGGTAATGCGAAAGGCGGCAGTTCTGGCGGGGCAAGTATTTGAAAGCGTACTGAATCTGATCAAGCCGGGCGTGAGAGAAAACGAGATCAGCGCCGAGATTGAGTACCAGATGAGGAAGCGAGGAGCAAGCGGGCCCTCGTTCGATACGATTGTGGCATCCGGACCACGAGCCGCGCTGCCGCACGCCAGACCCACGGCTAAGAGGCTGAGGAAAAATGAGTTGGTGGTGCTAGACCTGGGTGTTATACTCGGCCACTATTGCAGCGATATGACGCGAACGGTCCACGTGGGACGGGCGTCGCAACGAGTTCGGGGCTGGTACCGGGCCGTACAAGAAGCACAAGAAGCCGGGGTAGCGGCGGTGCAAGCTGGCGTTACCTGCGGGGATGTGGATGCCGCCGCGCGGGACGTCCTGAAGAAGCACGGGCTGGAAACGTGGTTCGTGCACAGTACGGGTCATGGTTTGGGCCTGGAAGTACACGAAGAACCCCGCGTAGCGCGAGACCAAGCAACTCGACTCGAACCAGGAAATGTGATTACGATAGAACCGGGCGTGTACGTCGAAGGTGTTGGGGGCATCCGGATCGAAGACGACGTGGCAGTACGCGCCGGTGGAAGTGAAGTCTTGACCCGCGTCAAGCGGGATCTCATTGAGATTTGAGAAGGCATGAAACGGAAAAAGCCGAAGAAGGCGAGTGGAAGTCCGTCGTCCGCGAACCCAGAACTGGGTCAGATAGAGGAATTGCTGCGCTTCATGAGCGAGCACAACCTTGAGGAATTCGAATATTCGCGCGGAGATTTGCGCATCCGGTTGAGGAAACCAGCGAGCAATACAGGGTTGTCCGTGCAACCGCGGCCTCCAGCCGAAATCATCGTGCCGAGCGCGCTGGAGGCGTCGACAACGCAAAACGTGCCAGCGGCCTCTGAAGCGGAAGCGGAGTTGCGTGGGGGCGAGGACCTGTACCTGGTGAAATCGCCTATTGTGGGGACGTTTTACTCATCACCAAGCCCGGGTACGGAGGAATTCGTGAAGGTGGGTCTGCACGTGGATGTAGGGCAGACCCTGTGCATCGTGGAAGCAATGAAGCTGATGAATGAGATCGAGTCGGAAGTGAGCGGCGAAGTGCTGCGAATTTTCGCGGAAAACGGACAGCCCGTCGAATACGGGCAACCGCTGTTTGGGATTCGCCCAAGCCGGAAAAGATAGCCGGCACCTCTAACTATGTTCCAAAAGATTCTCGTAGCCAATCGTGGGGAAATCGCCCTGCGAATCATCTGCGCGTGCAAGGAATTAGGGATTGCGACGGTAGCGGTGTATTCGGAAGCCGATAGGAATTCGTTGCACGTGCGCTTTGCGGACGAGGCGGTATGCATCGGTCCGCCACGAAGCAGTGAAAGTTACCTGAACATTCCGCACGTGATCAGCGCGGCGGAAATTACGAACGTCGATGCCATTCATCCGGGATACGGATTCCTGTCGGAAAACGCGAATTTTGCGAAGGTGTGCGAAGCATCGGAGATCACCTTCATCGGTCCGAAGCCGGAAGTGATCGAGATGATGGGGGAAAAGGACCGCGCACGACGCGAGATGAAAACGGCGGGGCTGCCCACGATTCCCGGAAGTGACGGGGTGGTGGAAGGGGAAGAGCAACTTGCCAAGGAGGCGCATCGCATTGGCTACCCGTTAATCCTCAAGGCGGCGGCAGGCGGAGGCGGCCGGGGCATGCGGATGGTGAAGAGCGAGCAGGACCTGCTGGCGGCGTACCAGACGGCGCGGAGCGAGGCGCAGCAGGCCTTTGGCACTCCTGACGTGTATATCGAGAAATTCCTGGAGCACCCGCGGCACATTGAAATCCAGGTTCTGGGAGATCAACACGGGAAAGTGATTCATCTGGGCGAGCGCGAGTGCACGATTCAGCGACGTCATCAAAAGCTAGTGGAAGAGTCGCCGTCGCCGGTGCTGGAGGCCAAGCGAAGGAAAGAACTCGGGGGAAAAGTGACCCGAGCGCTCGAGAAGATTGGTTACACCAACGCTGGGACAGTTGAATTCCTGATGGATGTGGATGGCGCGATTTACTTCATCGAGATGAACACGCGCATTCAGGTGGAGCATCCGGTGACCGAGTTCGTGACCGGAGTGGACCTGGTGAAAGCGCAGATCCGGGTAGCGGCGGGGGAGAAAATCGAGGACGCCGCGGGTGAGATCAGCTTCAGCGGGCATTCGATTGAGTGCCGGATTAATGCGGAGGATCCTGAGACGTTTGTGCCCTCGGCGGGACGCATCACTACGTTTCAGGCACCCGGGGGAACCGGCGTGCGGGTGGATTCCGCGGCGTACACCGGGGCGCTGATTCCGCCGTACTACGATTCACTGGTGGCAAAGCTGATCGTAAAGGGCCGGGATCGTGGCGAAGCCATCGGGAGAATGAAGCGGGCGCTGGAAATGTTCGTTATTGAGGGAATCAAGACGTCGATTCCATTGCAGCGGCGAATCATGGCGGATGCGGATTTTGCGAGCGGCAAGTTTGATACCCATTTCATCGAAAAACTAGTGAATACCAACGGCAAATAAATCCTGATGCGCCTTGTGATGCCCAGACTCTATGTGATATTAGACGCGGGACTCATGACGGGTTCCATCCAAGACACAACCGAAAAACTGATTGACGCAGGGGTGCTTGCGCTGCAGTACCGTAACAAGAAAGGGAGCGCCGGTGAGATTCTGGGAGTTGCGCGCAGGCTGGGGGGAGTTGTGCGTTCCCGGGGCGTGCATTTTTTCGTGAATGACCGGGCGGACATCGCGCAGCTTTCGGGTTCGAGCGGCGTGCACGTGGGACAGGAGGATTTGGCAGTTGAGCAGGCGCGCGCGGTGCTAGGAGCGGATGGCTGGATTGGAGTTTCGACGCACAACGAGATGCAATTCCGGACGGCGGCGCAGACGTCGGCGGACTACATCGCGGTGGGGCCGATATTTAGGACGACAACAAAAGAGAACCCTGATCCGGTAGTTGGGACGGAATTAATCCGGGGCGTACGAGCCCTGACGAAGAAGCCGATCGTGGCCATCGGAGGAATCACGCTGGAGCGTGCCGCGGAAGTGATCGAAGCCGGAGCGGATTCGGTTGCGGTGATCAGCGACATTTTGCGCTCGGAAGATCCGGCGCAGCGGGCCCGGCAGTTCATTCGACGACTGGAAGCCGTGAAGCCAACGGTGAGCCACTGAGGTGCGCGACGAATGGCAGAAGCGATAAGCAAAGTCCACGGCGAGATGGCTAAACCGGAGCACGGATTCGTAAAGGCCATCGGGTTGTTCGATGGAACGATGATCGTTGTCGGCTCGATGATCGGGTCGGGAATTTTCATTGTTGCAGCCGACATTTCGCGCCAGACCGGCTCCTCCGGCGGATTACTTCTCACCTGGATACTGACGGGCTTTCTCACCATAGCCGCCGCGTTATCGTACGGGGAGCTGGCGGCGCTGTTCCCTCACGCCGGTGGGCAATATGTGTACTTGCGGGAAGCATATTCGCCGTTGTGGGGATTTTTGTACGGGTGGACGCTGTTTCTTGTAATCCAGACGGGCACGAGTGCGGCGGTGGCGGTGGGCTTCGCACGCTATCTGGGAGTGATCTTCCCGGCGATTTCGCCGAACACGTGGATCATTCCGCCATTGAATTTTTCTTCCAGTTACGCCATCAGTCTTTCGGTGCAGCAACTGGTTGCCGTGCTGATGATCATTTTCCTGACGTTTCTAAACACTCGCGGAGTAAAGCTGGGCAAGTGGATTCAGAATGTGTTTACCTCGGCGAAGATGTTGTCGCTGCTAGGGCTGATTTTCCTGTGCGTGTTTGCGGCGCGGAACTCCGCGGCGATTGCCGACAATTTTTCCCATTTGTGGGCGATTCGAGGGGCGCAGCCGATCGAACCCGGCGCGAGTTTTCTGAAGAATTTCTTGCCAACAGTGACGGCGGCAAGCGGGTGGTTCGGGGTGCTCGTGGCTTTTGGTGTAGCGCAAGTCGGGTCGCTATTCTCTGCGGATGCCTGGAACAACATCGGGTTTACGGCGGCAGAAGTGAAAAATCCCAAGCGCGATGTGGCGTTGTCGATGGCCTTCGGGACGATCATCGTGATAACGCTGTACTGCCTGGCGAACCTAGCCTATCTCTGCGCCATGCCATTGGCGCAGATCCAGAATGCGCCCGACGACCGAGTGGCCACGGCAGCGCTGTCGGCGATTTTCGGAGCCAAGGGCGCGTGGATGATGGCGATCGCCATCATCATTTCCACGTTCGGGTGCGACAACGGGCTAATTTTGGCGGGTTCACGCGTGGCTTACGCGATGGCGAAGGACGGGTTGTTTTTCCGGGCCACGGGCAGGCTGAACGATAAAGGGGTGCCTGGCACGGCGCTGGTGTACCAGGGAATCTGGATTGTCATCCTGATCATGTTGCGCACGCGCAAGCCCGATGGCACGTACGGAAACCTGTACAACGATTTGTTGGATTATGTGGTTTTTGCCGCGCTGCTGTTTTATGCGCTGACAATTCTGGGCGTGTTTGTGTTGCGGAAGACCAGACCAAACGCGGACCGGCCGTACCGAGCATTTGGGTATCCGTGGCTGCCACTCTTGTATATAGTGGCCGCTATCGGAATCATGGTAGTGCTGCTGCTGTACAAGACGCAGACAGCCGGTCGGGGAATGGTGATCGTGCTATTGGGGCTTCCGGTGTACTGGTTGTGGAGCCGGGAGAAAAGCGCGGCCAGCAAAGAACAGTAGTTTCTGCAAAAACCAGAAAAAGAAAAAGGAGCAGTTGCATGGGCAACCCCTTGTTCGCGAAGAAGACGCTGGACCAGTTGATCGCCGAAGCGAAAGAGACCGGCGAGCACAGTTTGAAGAAAACACTGGGTCCGTTTCAACTGACGGCACTGGGAGTTGGGGCGGTGATTGGCGCCGGCATTTTCGTGTTTTCCGGTTTGGGTGCTCACTACGCCGGTCCTGGCTTAATGCTTTCCTTCGTGCTCTCTGGTTTGGGTTGCGCGTTTGCCGCGCTATGCTACGCGGAATTCGCAGCGATGATTCCCCTTGCGGGAAGCGCCTACACCTACGCGTACGCCACGCTGGGGGAATTGTTCGCCTGGATTATTGGCTGGGACCTGACGCTGGAGTACGCCATGGGAGCGAGCACGGTCTCTTCGGGATGGTCGAATCACTTCATCGAGCTACTGAACATCTTTCATATCAAAATGCCGCTTTGGTTGGCGTATGACCACTGGACCGGGCTCGGCGAAGCACAGAAAATCGTGGCGCGGCAAATGGCCAGGGCGGCTGACCCTTCACTGGTTCCGGGGACCCAGGCATTTCTCGATAAGGTGGATGCAATTCTGGGCGGCCACTCCGCGGAGCTCATGCAACGAGCGCACGACCTCGTTGGTGCGCCGCACATGTTTGGTGTCGATATTGGTTTCAACCTGCCAGCCTTCCTGGTTGCCTTGGTGATAACGGCGATTCTGACGATTGGGATCAAGGAGAGCGCGCGCTTTAACACCGCCATCGTGGTGATTAAGGTATCCGTAGTGCTATTCGTCATCGCTCTGGGCTCGCGTTACATCGACTTCGCAAACTGGGGACATGACTGGCACTCGTTCGCGCCCATGGGTTTTAGCGGAATTGGAGCTGGAGCCGCATATATATTTTTCGCCTACATTGGGTTCGATGCCGTCTCGACGACTGCGCAAGAGGCCAAAAACCCGCAGCGGGACTTGCCCATTGGAATCATCGTATCGCTGCTTGTTTGTACCGTTCTTTACATCGCGGTGGCAGGCGTGCTGACCGGGATGGTCCACTGGCAGGACGTGAACATCGAAGCGCCGGTGGCGCGGGCATTTCTGGACCGCGGCCTCTCTACGGCCTCGCATATCATCACGCTGGGCGCGCTGGCGGGGTTGACGAGCGTCATGCTGGTGATGCTATTGGGACAGACGCGAGTGCTTTATTCGATGGCCAACGACGGCCTTCTGCCGCGCAAGTTCTTTGCCGCGGTACACACGAAATTCCGGACACCCTACAAGAATACGATTTTAGTGGGGTTGCTTGCGGCGATCGTTGGGAGCGTTACGCCAATTGACGATATCGGGAAGATGGTGAACATCGGGACGCTGCTTGCGTTCGTCATTGTATGTATCGCAGTAATGGTGTTGAGGAACACGAACCCGGGCCAGTCGCGACCATTCCGGACACCGCTCGTGCCTCTGGTCCCGATCCTGGGAATTTGCTTTAACGGCTATATGATGTACAAGCTCGGATGGGTCAACTGGGCGCGCCTCATCGTTTGGTTGATCATTGGCCTTTTCGTGTACTTTGGTTATGGCCGGCACCATAGCCGGGTCAGAAACCCACAGCTACGGAAACAATAAGGTCAAGACGACTGGCTGTCTGCCAAGGCAGATGAACGGCGGACTCGTGTCATTGGCGCGAATCGGGTAAGCTGTCCTTTCACCTGCTCCACCCATGGACGGAAAAGAGAAACCACAGAAAGCATTTTGGAAGAGCCTGTCGTCACTCGATTGGGTAGCGCTGGCGGTATGTATGGCAGGACTGTGGCTAACGGGTATTGGGAGCACGGCGCGGGGAACGGGATTTTTGAAATACCTGGCGGTAATTGCCGCGGGTTACTTGTTGTATCGATTTTGGACCCGGCTGCGTAGCGAGCTGTTATGGAGCCTGCGGAACCGGCTGATTGTCGTGTATGTATTTATTGCGGTGGTTCCGATCATCCTGTTGCTGACACTTGGGATCCAGGCCGGACGCATCATTTATTCTCAGTTCGGCGCCTACCTGCTGTACCACGAAATCCATGACCGCATACAAGTGCTGGACGACTCGTCCGAAGATGTAGCTGCGGCCGAAGCGACATTGCCAGCGAACGAGAGCGAAGTGGCCGCCGAGAAGCGGCTGGAAAAGCAGATTCTGGAAGCGCGAGAGAAGGCATTGCCTGGTTTAACGGTGAATTTTCACGTAGATCCCGCGTATTTCAAGAAAATCAGGAATCCCCAAAGCCGTTCGTTTGCGGGGATGGTGCAAACCGGGAACGAGTTGCGCCTGGTGGGAATCCACGAAGCGGATACACCGAGGGGCGTGCGTGTGGTGGAATTAAGTGTGCCGGTGAAAGCGCCGCTTCTCGAGAAACTCCCGGCGAGCTTTGGGGAGGTTGATGTCACGCTATGGCAGCGGGTGGAAAGCGACCGGGATAGCAAGGCTGTGCGAATCGGCAACAAGGATTATGTACCCGTGCCATTCGGTCGCGTGAAGACGCGAGATCGCGTGCTGCCAGAGGCTAGTAGCTGGATAGATCCGATGGTGGACGGATTCTCGCAAATGGAAGCGACGTACGTGCGGCCGGATGGCGGGGTGGAGCACGGACACCCGGTGTTTGCGTTTTTCAAGGCACGGAGTTCGCAGCTAAATCACTTAATTCTTGCTTCGCTGGGAGATTTGAGCTCGGCGCAGCAGTTCTCCCTGGAGATTGTGGCGATTGTCTTTCTGGTGATCGAGCTTGTGGCGCTGGTCATCGGAGTGGTACTGACGAGAGCGATTACGCACACGGTCTCGGACCTTTACCGCGCGACGCAATTCGTTCAGGAAGGCAATTTTGCACACAAGGTGCAGGTGACACGGCGGGATCAACTGGGAGTGCTGGGCGATTCGTTCAACAGCATGACCAATTCAATCAGCCGCTTAATCGACGAACAGAAACAGTTGCAGCGCCTCGAGAATGAGATTTCCATCGCTAGCGAGGTACAAAACCAGCTTTTCCCGCGGAACTTGCCGCAGGTCGAAGGGGTGGAGGTCGAGGCGATTTGCCGGGCGGCGCGCACGGTGAGCGGAGATTATTACGATTTCATTCAATTGAGCCCCACACACGTGGCCTTTGCGATTGCCGATATTTCGGGGAAGGGAATCTCGGCGGCATTGTTGATGGCCAGTTTGCAGGCGGCGTTGCGAAGCCAATTGCTGGTGCCTGGAAGCGAGCAGATGAGCACGGCGGAGCTGGTGGCACGGCTGAACAAACACCTGGTGATCAATACTGGCGACGACCGGTTCGCTACCTTCTTCGTGGCAATCTACGACACCGCTTCCCGAAAGTTGCGGTATACGAATGCGGGGCATTTGCCGGGGTTTTGCTTATCCGAGGGACGAGCCATTTACCTTCATAAAGGGGGTATTGTGCTGGGCGTCGTGGAAGACTACGAGTTTGAGCAGGAGACGATCACCGTGCCCCACGACGCCGTACTGATTACGTACAGCGACGGACTGATCGAACCGGAGAACGCCTACGGGGAACAGTTCGGGATCCCGCGGTTGGAAGCGGCGGCGCAGCGATTGCGGAATGCCGTGCCGAGAAAAATTGCGGAGTCGTTGATGGTCGCGACCGAAGAATGGTCCGGAAGTCCGGAACAGGCGGACGACATGACGATTGTTGTGGCGAAATTGAGGTAATGTAGGTGTGCAGACGGAGCCGGCTGCACGGTAACGTTTTGTTTGAATGAAGGGTCGAGGGGAAGAATGGCGCTACGGAATCGGGTCGCGTTAGTTACAGGTGGAAGCCGGGGAATCGGGCGAGGAATCGCAATGCGTCTGGCGCAAGATGGGGCGCGGATTGCGATCGGTTATCGGGCGAATAAAGGGGCGGCGCAGCTGGCGCTGCGGCAAATCCAAGGGATAGGCGCGGACTGCGTGGCCGTAGAGACGGACATCATCCAGGCAGGGCGAGCGGATCAACTGGTGAAGGCGGTGGTCGACCGGTTTGGACGGCTCGACGTGCTGGTGAACAATGTGGGAGATTTCCGCTGGGGAACGCTGGCGGAATCTTCGGTCGAAGATTGGGCGAGCATCTTTAATTCGAATGTAATGACGGTATTTTACATGTGCCGCGCGTCACTGCCGCAGATGCGTAAAGGACGCTGGGGAAGAATCATCAATCTGGGAGCGGTAGGCGCGGAGAGGGCGTTTGGACAAGCGAAGATTTCCGCGTATGCCTCGGCGAAAGCAGCGGTGGTGGCGTTGTCGCGGTCGCTGGCATTGGAAGAGGCGAAAAGCGGTATTACCGTGAACGTGGTGAACCCTTCGAGCATCGATGAAAAAGATCTGACGCTGGAAGAGGCGAGAAAGTTGCGCGATGCACGCTATCCGATTGGGCGTCCGCCGACGGTGGAAGATGTGGCCGCAGCGGTAGCCTTTTTCGCGTCCGAAGAAGCAGAGTACGTGACCGGGCAGGTCGTAAACGTAAGCGGCGGCTGGATGCTGTAAACGAACTGCGCTAACTGAAAAAATGAGCAGTCGACCACGTGTGTCACAAAGAGTATGAAGGCTCGAAACGAGAGAAACCTGAGAGGAACCGCCCCAGAAGGCGACCGCTACAAAGGCAATGCTGAGATGAAAGCTCTGACAGCGACGGAAATGCAGGAAGCGGACCGTCTGACGACGGAGCGCTTTGGTATTCCGGGACTGCAATTGATGGAAGCCGCGGGGAAGAGCGTCGCGGAAGTTTTCCTTGAACAGTATGGAAGAAGGAATGCCACACCTCCGGGACGGATCTGCGTGCTGTGCGGGAAAGGGAACAACGGAGGGGACGGATTTGTGGTCGCAAGGCATTTGAAGGAAGAGGCTGAGCAGGTAGAGGTGTACCTACTCGCCGCGCCGGAGGAGTTGAAAGGCGATGCGGCGAAGAACTACGAGAGATGGCGGGAGGCGGGCGGAAGCGTACATGCAGTCGGGAGCGAAAAAGAGTGGGAGAAGGTCTGGCCTGCGGTAGCGTCGGCGGAAGTAATTGTGGATGCGCTGCTGGGAACGGGAATTCGCGGTGGTGCGAAGGGTCTTATGGCGCGGGCAATCGAGGATGTGAATCGTGTCTCGCGCAACGCCACGGCGGCACGGCCCGCCTGGATTGTGGCGGTGGACACGCCGTCGGGATTGCCGTCGGATGGAGAGCCGGCGAGTGGACCAGTATTGCGCGCGCATTTGACGGTGACGTTCACCGCGCCGAAAGTAGGGCAATTGATTGGAGTTGACTCGGCGTGCTGTGGGCAGTTGGTTGTGCGCGGGATTGGCTCGCCAGACGCCCTGGTCGAAGAGGTGGGAAAAGGAGCGCTGCGCTGGGCGGGACCGGACGAGTTCGCCGTGTTGCCGCTGCAAAGGGCGGCGGATGCCAATAAGGGTTCGTATGGCCACGTGCTGGTAGTGGCGGGATCGCTCGGGAAGTCGGGCGCGGCAGTGATGGCGGGGAAGGCGGGGCTGCGTGCCGGCGCGGGACTTGTGACGGTGGCTACCGCGGAAGCCGAGCAGCCGATTGTGGCGGCGGCCCATGCGGAATATATGACGGAGGCGCTGCCGGCAAGTGTGGCGGGCGCGATCTCAATGGAAGCGATCCGCAGCGGTCGATTTGTCGCGGCGATGGAACGAAAGACGGTGCTGGCGCTAGGCCCGGGGCTGGGGACGCACGAGGAAACGACAAAATTCGTGCATCATGTTGTGGCGAACGCGGAAGTGCCGGTTGTGTTGGATGCTGATGGGCTGAACGCCTTTGTGGGGAAGGGCGACAAGCTGGCGCAAAGGAAGACTGCGCACCTGGTGGTGACGCCACATCCGGGAGAGATGGCACGGTTGGTGGGCATGGCGACAGCAGACGTGCAGAAGGACCGAGTGTCGTGCGCCAAGAACGCCGCTCAGAAGTGGAACGCGTGGGTTGTACTCAAAGGATTCCACACCGTGTTGGCGTCGCCGAGCGGTGAACTGTTCGTGAATACGACGGGGGATGCGGGTCTGGCCAAGGGCGGCTCGGGCGATGTGCTGACGGGATTGTTGGCGGCAATGATCGCGCAGTTTGGAACGAAGGATTTGCTGCGCGTTGTGGCACTGGGAGCGTATCTGCACGGAGCTGCCGCCGAGTTGCTGAGCCTACAGAGTGACCCATCGGGGATCCTGGCTGGCGAGGTGGCGGACGCGATTCCTTACGCCCGGCGAAAGCTGATGGAGGAGTTGCAGGCGCGTGCCTGAAGAGATCATCACGCACTCCGCGGAGGAGACGGTTGCGTGGGGGCGGGAGCTGGCAAGAAAGTTGCAGCCGCCCGTGCTGGTGCTGCTTTCGGGCGAATTGGGCAGCGGGAAAACCACACTGACGAAGGGAATCGTAGCAGGACTGAACGCCGCGACGGAGGACGAAGTCACCAGTCCTACGTTCACGCTGATTCACGAATATGGCGGCGAAAAAAAGGTTTTCCACGGCGACCTGTACCGCATCGAGAATTTCCATGATTTTGAGACGCTGGGATTAGAAGATGTTTTTGCGAAGTCTGCCATTGTGATCCTGGAGTGGTCGGAAAACTTCCCACTGAAGATCCCCTGGCCGCAAATTCGACTGCGCCTGCGGCACCTGGGCGGCGACGCGCGCCAAATTACCACGCTCTAATCTGTTTGATTGCTTGGGTCGGCTTACTTTCTGGCTACCCCTGTACCCCGGTTTGCTTGCGAGACGCAAAGGGGCTTGTTAGGTTGAAAAGTGGCACGCTCAGGCGGCGCAATGGCGAATGCATTGACCAATACAGGGGTGATGGACCCGGGTCGCATTGAATTGAAGAGCTATCGAGTGACACTCCCGTTGGAGTCGCTCTCGATCGGCGTGGACAATATCCACCACGACGTTTTTCTGAGCCCCAAATTCGTACAGGTGGCGCGCGACTACCTGTTTGATTTGATCCGGCAAAACACCAGCGGAACGTACCTTTCCGGGATCGAGTTCCGGAACACGAAACCGGTGGACTCGACGGCATTCCGCAAACTACTGACGCAGATCCTGCAAAGCTCCCTGACCACAGCTAAACACCAAAAGAATATTGAGATCGATCTCCTGTTTCGCGTGGCGTTGCTGAAGTTTCTGACTGCAGAGCTTCTGAACCAGTTTGGCAACGTGATCCTGGAAGGCAAGGAATACATCCGGAAACGCGGAGAATATTTCGAGCGCAGCCAGCAGGCGCATGTGATCAAGGCGAAATTGTCGGAAATGCAGTCGGCGCGGCGAGACGTTTTGCGGCTGATTGGGCAGCTGGTGGCGCAGATTCTCGCGGACATTGAAGACAATGTCATCGCGAAAACCCGGCGAGCTCTGTTCGGCGATGATTTCGCTCCGTATTACGAAATTTTGAAGAACCGGCTGGTGTTCCTGGACGGTGGCAAGGACGATTTCTTCTTTCTGGAGCACTACGTATTATTGGGGAATTACGCGCGCGACCCCGACCGGTTTGAGGCCATGGACGCGCTGTTCCAGGAATTCCTGAAAGAAGCGGGACTGAGCGTCGATCAGCCGGAGTCTCCCGGACAAGTGGCGGAAAGTTACAAGTCGCTATTTGCGGAAGCGGAGCACCTGAAGGCGGAGATAGTCGGGCTGGAAGAAGAACGCGAGGCGCTGCGAAAGAAACTGGAAAAGGGCGACGGCCTGTTCAACAAATTGCTGAACGCCGGGGATCCTGCGGAGACTCGGATAGCGTTGAATGGCGTAGAAAAGCGTCTGACCGTCTTGCTGCAGCGGCTGGATGAGTTCGCGCCCCAACTGGACATGGCGAAGCAGCAGGTGGATTTCATCAGCAAGGACTACCAGGGAAGACTGGGCGACTACCTGAACGAACCGGAAAATGCCAAGCGCCTGTTTGATCCATCGTGGGGACCGGAGGATGGTCGGCCGGGGAGAGCGCATCTGTTAGCGCAATTGACGGAGCGGTTGGAGCAACGCGAAGTGATGCCGCATATTCTGGCGAGCTACGAGATTCGTCCTATTGCCACGGATTTCTGCCCGCCCGTGCACCTGCAGCAATTGCGCAAAGCGCTGGTGACCAAGGAAGAAGCCAAGCGCGTGGAAGAGATGTTGAAGCAGGTGCCCGCGAGACGGCTGAGCATGAAGCCGTTGGAAGAGTTGTCGAAGAGGATACGGCGCTATTCGCGGGAAGAACTGCACACACTGGTGCTGCGCTTCGCCAACGATTTTCTTCGGCTGCGGCGGGACTTGCGCGACGCGGAACACCTGACGGCCTGCATGGAGAGAATCAATCTGATCACGGCTGAAAAGGTGCGCGAACTCTCGCGCATGAACAACAAGCTTTATGAATGCCTGCTGAGGGAAGAGGCCAGGCCGGAGCAAGACCAGGTGGTTTCGCACGTGATTATCAAGGCGGACGTGCGGGGTTCGACGAAGATGACCCAGGATTTGCTGTCTCGAGGCTTGAGCCCGGCATCGCATTTCAGCCTGAACTTGCACGAGCCCGTGAAGCGTTTGCTGGACCGCTATTCGGCGAAGAAAGTGTTTATCGAAGGCGATGCCATCGTGCTGGCGATCTTTGAGACGGAAGGCAGCCAATCCTATGCGCGAGCCGTAGCGAAGGCTTGCGTGCTTTCGCGGCAGATTCTGACGGTGTGCAATTCCTATAATGACCGTGCAGCGTCCAGCGAATTGCCGGCGCTGGAAATCGGGATCGGAGTGGCGTTTCAAGGATCGGCGCCGACCTATTGGACGGATGGGGAATCGAAAATCATGATTTCCAAGGCATTGAACTTGTCAGACCGGCTTTCTGGGTGTGCAAAACTCGCCAAGCGCATGCTTTCCGGGCGGAAGACAAACTTTTCCGTGTTCCAGTTTCTGACCGCGATGGAAGGGGCTTCGGCAGAAGAGTTGGACGAGTTTCTGGTGCGCTACAACATGAACGGAATCGAATTGAATGAAGAAGGTTTTCAGAAATTGGCGGAAGAAATTTCACTGGACACATTCTCGACGCCGCTCGAGATGCCCTGGGGGAAAGAGGAAGTGACGTTGTATTACGGGGAAGTGCCAATGGGCGAGTCGGTGGAATTGCTCGTGGTGCGAAAGGGATTGGCGCGCCAACTGCTGCCGGACGGAAAAATCGGCCGCTTGTCCGACCACAATTACTACGAGATCTGCACGAGTCCGGCGCTTTACGAACTGATTGCGGCGCTGAAAAGGACGCAATCAGTAGGAATTGAAGCCACGTAACGCTGAGCTTCTGCTGGCGCTGAGGGAGTCGGCCCTGGCTTTGGACCCAGGGCCGAAGAAGCGTCCCGGCCTGTCCATTTGCCCACAATGACAGTGCCGTTCTTCAGGAGCGTCGCGCTGTGGCCGGGGCGTCCAAAGGTCATACTGCTCGCAGACGCAAAAGCCGACGTGGCTCAGGTTCTTACCGGGAAGACGGAATCTGCGGGACGAGCGTTAACGAGGATGCCAGGAAACAGGGGCATGCTGTGGACGTCTCAATAGGCAATCTTGTCGGGCTTGGTGGCCCAAGCGCGAAATCCCGCTAGTGCTTCTTCGCGCATCATTTGAATTGTGGGGATGCGACGCATGGAATGGGGCTGTTTCAGTTCGCTGTAGATGAAGGAGTCGTCGAAACCGATTTTGGCGGCGTCCTCGGCGGTATTGGCGAAATAGATGCGTGAAAGACGGGCCCAGTAGATGGCGCCAAGGCACATGGGACAGGGTTCGCACGAAGTGTAGAGTTCGCAATCTTTCAATTCGAAGACACCCAGTTTATAGCAAGCGCGGCGAATGGCAACGATTTCGGCGTGGGCGGTTGGATCATTGGCTGAAGTGACCTGATTTGCGCCTTCGGCGACGATCTTGCCGTCTCTCACGATCACGGCACCAAATGGGCCACCGCGGCCGGACTGAAGCGTGTCGATCGAGAGTTGAATGGCCCGTTTCATGAAGGGGTTGTCCATAGGGTCGCTGCCACTCCTTCGTTGACGATCCGCTCCGTCATGCACTCTGTTGGTCCGTTTCGAGTTGAAAAAAGAGTCCAGCAGATCTGCGCGCCGGGGAGCAAGTATATGCCCAGAAAACTGCGTAGCAGCACTTTTTTCGCGTCGAATTATCGATTTTGGTAAGTTGAAAAAGTATTGAGATCGGGCTACGCTCTTGCCTCAATCTCAGGAGACTTCGCAGCGAGAATCGCTCCTCCTATGACCCTGCGCGCCTTCCTTTCC
>Ga0210401_10001362_pt1 | contig 28432 bp, 27 predicted proteins | sample IncBWH32MmetaG_FD_150866 | JGI IMG/M metagenome (GOLD analysis project Ga0210401, IMG submission 150866) | Forest soil microbial communities from Barre Woods Harvard Forest LTER site, Petersham, Massachusetts, United States - Inc-BW-H-32-M | ecosystem: Environmental > Terrestrial > Soil >...
CGCATTCTTCCTGTCAGGGGCCCAGCTGCGGCTTGCGCTGCTCATCAGTGCGCTGCTTTGGACGCAAACGGTGCTCTCCCTGCATTCTCCAGAACAGATCGGCGGGAATTTGCTGGGGATCGCTGGGGCCGCTGTGGGGCTTTGGCGCACTCGGAAGATTGCGCCAGCGTAGAGGCGCGCAGCATCGGATCGTGAGCGAAACCTGGAACGATGGGGAGGTGACGTGTGCCTGACGAAATGGAAGTCGCCAGCGATGCAACCGAGCATTACCTTGCGCGAGCGATCAACGACGCCCTGAAGGCCGCGACCAGGCGTCCCGACTTCTGTGATTGTGATGCCTGGCGCGAGGGCCGGTTTTGCGGCGATCACGCGTGCCGCGACGTCTACGAGCGGGAAACGCGGATGCTTGCCCTGCACGGGTCAACGTGACAGCAGGTATCAGTCGGCGCCGAAGATTTTTGTTTTCATCTCTGATAGGTCTAGGCGGTGTTCACGCCCCGCTTAATGGGTGACCCCTCCCCGGCTCGCTTAACTCTTATCGCCAGCATTCCACCAGCGCCACCACGTCTTTGGCTTTTACCGCAACCTGCGCAAGCGAAGCGATGCCCAGTCCCGCCGTCTCGAACTCGACGTCGTGTGCGTTCAAAAAACCTTGAAGCATGCTCGACGTAATGACGAGACTCACATCTTGCGGGGCGTCGCCCGTCGCTTGCGCCTGACTGTCTGCAGCGGCCTTTCCGTCGACGACACCCATCACGTTGCCGCTCGCGTCGAATACCGGGCCGCCACTGACTCCCGGCTGAATGCGGGCAGAGATTTGTACGTAACGCGTGTCTCCCTGCGGGCCGAAGAGACTACTGACCCTACCGGACGTAGCGATCAGCTCGGAAGGAGCCCCGCGAGGGGGGAATCCCGCTGCGATCACTTGTTCTCCGAGGCGAACCCTTCCGATCCGGATCACGGCGGTCGCACCGCTGGCTGCCGGCACGCTCAGCAAAGCCAGGTCATTCTTTTCGTCGGACGCCTGACGCTCGGCGCTCTCGCTTCCGTTAACTCGAAGCCGCTGGCAGCCCTGAACCACGTGGAAGTGGGTAACGTAACGAGTCGCCGAAATCCGAAATGCGGTTCCGGTGTCTGGCTCGCCCTTTTGCGCTCGAGAAACCGGCGCGGCTTGCGCTGTTTGCGGTTTGCTGCTGCTGGTCTGAACCGACGGCTTCCACTGCCTGGCAGCGGCCTGCGCCTCGGCGCGTTGCTCGGGCGTTAGCAAGCGCTCGATCCGGTCCCGGTTGCGCGCAGCGTCCGGCACTTCCTGCGCGCTGGCCAGAAGCCACCAGAAGTAGGCTTTAGCCACGTCTTTCGGGGCGCCCTGGCCCTTTTCATACATCACTCCCAGGTTGTACTGCGAGTCACCATAGCCTTGCGCCGCAGCCTTCTGGTAGAGCTTGAACGCCTCCGCATAGTTGAGCTCGGCTCCATCGCCGGAGTAGAACGCATTCGCAAGGTTCTGCTGCGCCGAAGCGTTACCTTGGTCCGCTGCGCGTTGAAACCAGGCGTTGGCTTCCTTCTTGTCCTGGGGCACACCTCGCCCGCGGTAGAGCATGTTGCCGAGAGCGAGCTGCGCCGGGGCGTACCCCTGCTCAGCGGCCTTGCGGTACCAGCCTAAGGCAGCGGCGTAGTCCTGCTCGATCCCCTCCCCTTGCTCGTAATGAATTCCCAGATTCACTTGAGCTTGAGGATTTCCTTTATCAGCTGCCTTTTGGAACCAAAGGACCGCCGTGCGCGGGTCCTTCGGGACGCCATGGCCATCGCTGTAGAGGATTCCCAGAGCAGCTTCCGCATTCGAATCACCCGTCTGCGCCAGCCTCATATACTCGGCGTAGGCCGTCTGATAGTCCCCACGCTCGAATGCGGCCTGCGCGTCTGCCAGACTTGCCCTCGCGGGAGCACAAGCCCCACCCAACGCCACGCTGGTCGCCAACAGGAACTGGAAGAGACGCCGCATCACGGTAAGTTCCTCGTACTCAGTCCACGGGTCAGGCGATCGGTCAACCCAGTTGCGTCCGCCTGCTAAGCCGCCTCTGTATCACACATCGCGCCCCTTCGCTGCACGTGGATTTGTCCTGGACCGATGCAACAGCGGCCACCAGCGGCTAAAGCCCCTTTTCGAGGATGCTCAGACCGGAGTACGAACGGGCATGGCGTGCGCGGATTCCTGTTCACAGATGGCCCTGAACGGACACGGTTCCCGTCGGCAGGCTGCTGGGAGCACTTCGAGCATTGTTCCTGGCTTGGCTTCACCAGCGTCGACCGCCCGATGTTTTTTGCCCGACGTGTCTTGCGTCGCAGCAGGCTTCATCTGGGCAAGATGTCCGGATGTCGTGCGACCCGCTTGCAACACGTAAGGGAATGCTTTCATGCTGCCTCGCCCGGGTGCGCCGAGACGTAACAGCCTGCTTTCATAATGTTGTCATGATTCGAGCGGCTTTCCGTCCGACTCGCGGATTGACGCTGATTCAATCAACCGGTAAGCTGATTCTAACGTATCAGAGCCCGACCAGTGACAAGGGCCGTCTGCTGTTTCGGCGCTTTCAAACCGCGAACCTTTTGTAAGAGGAGCCATGATGAGCACAGCCTTCGAAACGAACGGTGCATTCAGCTGGACCGAATTGATGACCAGCGACGTCGCAGCCGCCCGCAAGTTCTACGGACAGTTGCTGGGCTGGGACTTCCAGGATATGCCGATGCAGCAAGGCGGCACCTATACGGTGATCAGCGCCGGCGGCCAGAAGATCGGCGGCATCATGCACACGCCACCCGGCGCCGAGGGCATGCCTCCGACTTGGGGCAGCTACATCACGGTCGACGATGTCGACACACGCGCGGCGGCGGTCAAGAAACTGGGCGGCAAGATTGTCATACCCCCGACCGATATTCCGAACGTCGGCCGCTTCTGCGTGATTCATGATCCTCAGGGCGCAACGATTTCCCTGATCACGTACTCGATGCCGGCTCAGCCGTAGAGGGTCGCGGCAAGCCCGTCGCGAGCTCGATCGGCTCTCCTTCGCGCTGCGGAGGGCCTGCCCTCCGCAGCGCGCAGCGCGAAGGAGGGCCGACTACAGATCTCCCCGCGCGCCGGCGACCATGATTTCGCGCATCGTCGCGGTCACCCGCTGAGCGCTTTCCCGCGCCGCTGCCGGCAGCGCCTGCATCACCGTATCGTCGATCAGCATCGCGATCAGCCAGATCTTGCGCTGCTCGTCTTCCATCATGCCAATCCGGCATGGCATGTAGGCGAGCATCGACGGATCCGCCTCGATCATTTGCTGTGCCACCAACCCGTCGCAAAAGCTGAAGATCTCTATTCGGCGAGACGGTTTGCCGCTGATCGCCTCGATTTCCTTGCCGAGCTGGTTGACGCCGACGTATTTCAGGTTGCGCTGGTTGGCGCGCAGGCGCATCGATTCCACGGCATCGTCGAATGAAACGCCCTGTTTGACCCGGATGCGTGCAATCCGCACCGGCGCCGACGAGAACGTCAGGCCATCGGCGCGCTCCGCAGCGGGCGAGTCGCCGGCGCTCGCCCGAAGGTCGAAGAGCAGCGTCAGTGCCAGCAGTGCGGCAGCGACGGCCCATCCAGGTGCTTTCCAGTTCATGGCTCATCTCCCGCTGTCTTGCTCAGGCGTCTTGCTCAGGCCCGGATCGGCCTCGACCCCCTTCAGGGCCGGTACGTTCGGTCTCATTGCCGCCACCGTCTTGTGCGCGCGCAGGTAGCGCGCCACGACCTCCCACACCGGCTCGCCGCCCGAGTGCAACGCTTCTTCGGACACCGGCGCCCAGCCAGCGACTTTGTAGCGGCGCCCGGTCTGCAGCGGTTGGCCGTGCAGTTCGAGGTCGCCAATTCGCGCGCCCATGGCTGCCCCGGGCGTGCAGGTGTAGCGCAGCCCGCCCACCCGCACCATGTCGCCACCTTGCTGGTAATACGGATCCGGGTTGAACAGGTTATCGCAGACGTCCTCCAACACGGCCTTGATCTGCGCTCCACTCATCATCGTCACCGTCACGATTGGATAGGTGATCGCGGTTTGCTGCAGCAGCGCCTCCATCGTGATCGTGTCCCCCGGCAGCAGCGTCGTCCCCCAGCGAAAACCGGGCGACAGGGCAATCTCGGCTTCGCGCTCGGCCATCAACGCGTCGACGATCAGCTGGTCGAAGCTGCCGTTGAAGTTGCCGCGCCGATAAAGCAGGGTCTCGGTGGTGGCCAGAGGCTCCTGCAGCCGCGCCAGGTGCGGCTTTCGCAGGCGGTCGATCAACGATTGCATTGCCGGATCGGCCGGCAGCAACTCGGCGAACACCGGCAGCAGGCGATATCGGTAGTCCGCCACCCGACCATCTCGCACGTCGAGGTCGAGTACGCCCAGGAACTTGCCGTTGCAGCCGGCGTTGGTCACCAGGGTCGAGCCGCCGGGATTCGAGACCGGCACAGGGCGTGGGACCGCATCGTGGGTGTGGCCCCCCAGAATGGCGTCGATGCCGCGCACGCGCGAGGCGAGCTTCAGGTCGACATCCATGCCGTTGTGCGACAGCAGGACCACCACCTGCGCGCCTTTGGCGCGCGCCGCGTCGACATGCGCCTGCAACGACCGCTCCTGTATCCCGAAGCTCCATTGCGAAACGAAAGTGCGCGGGTGTGCGATCGGTGTGTAGGGAAACGCCTGGCCGATGACTGCGACGGGCACCTTGCCGACCTGCCGAAGCACGTACGGTTTGAAGACCGGCTCATCGAAATCGGTGGTGCGCACGTTCTGCGCCACGATATCGACGTGGTTCTTGAAGTCGCCCTGCTCGACCTCGCGTACGCGATCGGCCCCGTAAGTGAACTCCCAGTGCAGCGTCATCACGTCGACGCCCAACAGCCGGGCTGCCTCGACCATATCCTGGCCGCGCGTCCACAAAGCAGGTCCAGTGCCCTGCCAGGTGTCGCCACCGTCCAGCAGCAACGCTCCGGGCCGGGCCGCCCGCAAACGCGCCACCAGAGTGCTCAGGTGAGCGAAGCCACCGACGCGGCCATAGAGTCGGGCCGCTCGCACAAAATCGAGGCTGCTGAGCGCGTGCGCTTCACGGCTACCCGGCGCAATTCCGTAGCGGGCCAGCACCGCGCCACCCACCTCGTGGGGAGGATGGCCGGCGGCAGCCCCGACGCCCAGGTTGACCGACGGCTCGCGGTAGTACACCGGCTCGAGCTGTGCGTGGCAGTCGGTCAGATGCAGCAACCCGACGTTGCCGAACGACGGCAGGTCGTAGTACTGCTCGGCGGCGCGCTCGGCAGCCTCGACTTCGTGATGCAGCGTCAAGCCGCCACCGGCGGCGATCGCCAGCGCCTGGATGAATTCGCGCCGCCTCATCGCTGCAACAAGCCGCGTGCCGTCTCAGCGCACAGCGCGCCGGAGGCGACTCATCGGCCTCGAGCTCACGGACGGTTGACCGGGGAATCGGGATCCAGCAGCAACGCGACCAGATCCTTGATCTGCTGCTCGGTCAGCGCACCCGAGAAACCGAAGCGCGGCATCGTCGAGCAAAGGTTGTAGGCCTTCGCGTCATAGATGTGCCCATACACATATCGCTGCATCTGAGGTGATGCGCCTCGCTTGCGTCCCAGCTGCAACAGGCTGGGACCGATCGTGCCAAAGGCAATCTCCTGCGGCGAAATCTGATGGCACCCGTAGCAGCCGCCGCCCGAGACCGCGCCCGGAAGGTCGCTCCATGTCATGCCGCGACCGTCTTGCGCCACCTTCTCGCCGGCACGCCAATCGCCGAGAAAGTGCCCGTCGGCCGGCCACCGGATCGCCTCGAGCTGCTCCTTCTGCAGCGCCTCGCGTGGACCTGCTGGCGGCCGGTCGTGCGTTTCGGTGCAGATCTTCTGAACCGGATCCTGCTCGAGGCGATCCATCCCGGCGCCTCCGCGGGGGCGGAAGTCCTGCTGCAGCAGCTGCTTGAAGCGTGCGTCGGGCGCCGGATCGGCCGCCTGCAACGCGACCGGTGCAAGCGCGCCGCCACCCAGCACAACGAGCGCAACGGCCAGCGCCCTCGTGCGTGCCGCCGTGCATCGACCGCGCCTCATCGTTTGATACCAGGACCGTTGTAGACGGCGCCGTTGGCGTTGGCTGCGATGAACATCGTCAGCGCGATCGTGGCGTCCGATGCGTACACCGGTTCCGGAAAACGCTGCTGGCGGAAGCAATCGTACAAGCGCCATTGAAACGAGCGGAACAGCCCCTGGGAAACACGGTAGGCGGGCCAACTCGTGTAAGCGCGCTGAGCGCCGGCCGTCGTCGAAAGGTTAGGTAGTTCCTGCAGGCGGATCCGACTGCCGTTGGAGGAATGGCAGCTTGCGCACGAGAAATCGTAGGGGCCCGCCCGGTAGAAGAACAATCGCTCGCCCAGTGCGTACGCCCCTTTCTCCTTTGCATCGTGCACCGGCACCCGCATCGTGACGCCGCGCGACTGACCGGCCACGTAGGCCACCAGCGCCTCGATATCCGAGCGGGCGGAGTCGGTCGAGAAGGGCTTGGCGACGATCTCGGATTCCGGTATGCCCTGCAGCCCGGTCATGCAGGTGATCAGCCGCGATTCCAGGTCCTGCACGCGCCCGGTATCGGCGAACAGCCGCGGCAGTTCCGCGTAGGCGCCCTTTACCACGCCGGGCCCGCGCCCCAAATCACAACCCTCCAGGCTCGCGTGCGCCGGGCCCGCCGCTGTCTTCCACAGCTGCTCGCCGCGCATCTCATCCAGCTCGGCCGGGTTACCTTCGTCCAGCATCTCGTGATAGCGAGCGATCGCCGCGTCGACCGGGTCCGACGCCCCGCCGGCCGCCATGGCCGTATCGGCTCCCGACCACAGCAAGATCGCGGCGACCCACGGCCACGCGGCGGCAATCGCCCTCGCGGCGCGCCCCACGCCCAGCGCTTTGTGCGTGGCAGCGCCCGCCCGAGCACCCGTCACCTCAGCCAATCGTCGCCTCGTCCGAGCGTCGGTCGCCTTTGCTGTCAACCCAGCTCACCGTGATCCGGTCGCCGGGCTGGCCGCCTTTGAAACGGAACGCGAGGTAAGGATTCCTCGCCACCGACGTGCCGAACTGTGCACGCAGCACGACACGATCGACGTGGGTTGCGGTGACTTCGGTGATGAACCATGCGGGAACCAGCGCACCGGATTCGTCCTTGCGCAGCCCGGTTTCCATCGGGTGTCTCATCAATACCTTGACCTCGGTCACGCCATCCATCAGCGCGGCCTTGATCTTCATCGGATCGCCCATGGCTCGCTTCTCTGCTCGTCAAACTCGCCGGTCAACCGCCGCAGCCACCCAAGGTCACCTTCACTTCCTTTGACGCCAGATAGACCTTGGCATCCGACCGCACGGCCGCGATCAGCCGGCACGTCTCGGCCATCTTCACCCGGGTGACGATCGACGGCTCAGTGCCGTCGGGCAGCTCGAACACCGAAGACAGGATCGTCGGATTCTTCTCGACCAGTATCGCGATCCGATCGACGCCGGCGAGACTCGTGAACACCCGGATCGGCACCACGGCCCCGTTCTCGGCGATCTCGGGCGCTTCGAGTTGAATCTGCTCGGCGTTGACACCGCCACCCAGCCCCGCGTCGCTCAACGCTTGCGCGACGCTCTTGGCGTCGAAGCCCGCTCGCGTCCATTCGGCCCGCACCGCCGACGGCGGCAGCAGCCCCAGCGCCGTCAGCGCGCCGAGCAGGCCGAGGCCTCCCCCGGCACGCAGGGCGGCACGGCGATCGGCGTCGGCCGGCGCGGTCGATCCGGTGTGCAGCGTCATGGGCGATCCGGAGTGAAGTGCGGTTGCAGTCCCTTCCAGCAATCCGCGTAATCAGCCTGGCGGTGGGGTGCGCTGAGCGCGTAGGCGGTCGCTTGCAACGGATGCCGGGTCTCGAACATCAACGCCATCGTGTTCCGGATCGATTCGGGCTTCGAGGTGTCGGCCTGGCTGGCCCGCTCGAAGGCGGCCGCATCGGGGCCGTGACCCGACATGCAATTGTGCAGGCTCGCGCCACCGGGAACGAAGCCGCGCTCCTTCGCGTCGTAGACCCCGCTGACCAGGCCCATGAACTCGGAGGCCACGTTGCGGTGGTACCAGGGTGGGCGGAACGTGTGCTCCATGACCAGGATGCGCGGCGGGAAGATGACGAACTCCACTGCGCTGACGCCGGGCGTCTCGCTGGGCGACAGCAGCACAACGAAGATCGACGGATCGGGATGGTCGAAGCTGATCGATCCGATCGTGTTGAAACGGCGCAGGTCGTACTTATAGGGCGCATAGTTGCCGTGCCAGGCGACCACATCGAGCGGCGACCGACTCAGCTGGGCACCCCACAGTTTGCCGCCGAACCGGGCCAGCAATTCGACAGGCCCCGCCTTGTCCTCGTACCAGGCCACCGGGGTCAGAAAGTCGCGCGGGTTCGCCAGGCCGTTGGAGCCGATTGGACCCAGGTCCGGCAGTCGGAACGCGGCGCCGAAATTTTCGCACACGTAGCCGCGCGCGCTCGCTTCCTTCAGCTCGACACGGAAGCGGACTCCGCGCGGAATCACGACAATCTCATGCGGCTCCGCCTCGATCACTCCGAGCTCGGTGGAGAATCGCAATGCGCCCTGCTGCAAGGCGACCAGCAATTCGCCGTCAGCGTCGTACAGCACGCGATCGACCATCGACCGGTTGATCGCGTAGAGGTGAACGCCGCAGCCGCTGTGCGAGGCGGCGCCGCCCGTGCCGGCCATCGTGATAAGACCTTGAGCAAAGTCCGTCGGCGCAGTCGGCTCGGGCAGCGGATCCCACCGCATTGGATCGGGCGGCGTGTCGCCGTCGTGAAACTCGCTCACCCAGCGTCGCGCATCGGCCCGGGCAAAGCTACCCTGCAGCGTGCTGGGAAGGATCCGGTACAGCCACGAGCGCCGGTTCGAAGCGCGCGGCGCGGTGAAGCCGGTCCCCGACAGCTGCTCCGCGTACAAGCCATAGGGGCAGCGCTGAGGCGAATTCTGATGCGCCGGCAGCGCCCCGGGCAACGCTTCGCTGGCGAACGTATTCCCAAAGCCACTCTGATAAGCGGCCTGTGTCTTGGCTTCGGGAAGTCGGCTCATGGCGTGTTACGGTCGGGCATGTTCGAGCCCGCGCAATCCGATGGTACCGCTGATTGCCGGGCTTCCAGCGGACCCCGACTAGTGCAGCTTCACGTGCGGTTCGGTGCGGCGGGTGATCATCCTGGCCAGCGTGTCGAGTGCGACTTTCCAGATTCCGTGCAGAGCCAACTCGTGCAGCTTGTACAGCGACAGATACATGATGCGCGCAAAGTACCCTTCGATCCAGAGGTTGCCTCCGACCAGGCCCCCCATCAAGTTGCCCACGGTCGAGTACTCGCCGAGGGAGACGAGCGAGCCGAAATCCCGATAGCGCCATTGCTTCAGCGGGCGTCCCTTCAAAAGGCGCTCGATCTGGCCGACCATGTGCGAAGCCTGCTGGTGCGCCGCCTGTGCGCGCGGGGGCACCAGCGTCCCCGGCTTGGCACCGATCCAGGGGCAGGCGGCGCAATCACCGATCGCGAAGACGTTGGGATCGCGAGTCGTCTGCAGCAACGGCGTGACCACCAGCTGATTGATCGCGTTGGTTTCAAGTCCGTCCAGCCTGCTCAGAAACTCCGGAGCCTTGACGCCCGCCGCCCACACGACCAGCTCGGCAGGAACCACTTCACCGCTGTCGAGTCGGACCCCATCCGGCAGCACTTCGCTCACGCGCGAAGAGGTTCTCACCTGCACGCCAAGCTTGTCGAGCAGACCATGGGCGGCCTTCGCCAGACGTTCCGGCAGCGCCGGCAGGATCCGAGGCGATGCTTCGAGCAGGATCAGGCGGATGTCCTTATCGGGGTCGATCCGATCCAGTCCATACGACACCAGCGTACGCGTGGATCGATGCAACTCGGCGGCCAACTCGACCCCGGTTGCTCCTGCGCCGATCAGAACGACTTGCAGCTGGCCTGGACGCAGGGGGCTCGTCTGCACGTGAGCCCGGATGCAGGCGTTGACGAGCCGGCGGTGGAAGCGAGCCGCTTGTGAGGCCGTATCGAGACGGATCGCATATTGAGAAACGCCCGGGATGCCGAAGTCGTGCGTCAGGCTGCCGACCGCGATCACCAGCGTGTCGTATTCGACCGTGCGGGCCAGGGTGACTTCGTCGCCGTCCTCGTCGATGAACGGCCCCACTTGGACCAGCCGGCGCGCCCGATCCAACCCCGTCATTTCGCCGATTCGGTAGCGGAACCCGTGCCAGTGCGATTGAGCCAGGTAATTGGTCTCGTACGTGCCCAGATCCATGCTGCCAGCGGCGATCTCATGCAAATGGGGCTTCCAGAAGTGCGCGCGCGTCTTCTCAATCAGCGTCAGGCGGGCGCGCCCGCGCCGGCCGAGGCGGTTGCCCAGGCGGGTGATCAGCTCCAGGCCGCCTGCCCCTCCTCCGACCACAACCACCTCGTGGAGTCGCTGAGCCTGGTTCGCCGGAAGATTAGACAAAAGTTGACCTTGCGTAGCCAAAGGGATCTCCCGACGGTTGTGGCCGAACCCGTCAACAATTTAGGCAAAGCTCAATAACAGTGTATGTTAGTGGCAGCGATTCGATGGCCGATCTCAAACGGGAGGCTTCCCTATGTACTCTCGAATCCTGGTCGCGACCGACGGCAGCCCGACTTCCGAACAGGCAATCGAGCAGGCCGCCCGGCTCACTAAAGATCAGCACGCTCAGTTGCGAATCGTTCATGTGATCGAGCAGTCCCGCCTTGCCTTTGCCGCTGCCGGCCCGGTGGCCGTTGATCTGGAAGGAATTCTCGACGCGCTGCGCAAGTCCGGGCAGGCCGCCCTCGAGCGGGGCCGCAAAATCGCGCAACAAGTGGGCGTCGAAGCCGAAACCGCGATCATCGGCGACGACGCCATCGATGATCGCGTGGCGATGGTGCTGGCGGCCGAGGTAAGCCGTTGGAAAGCGGACCTCGTCGTGCTGGGAACGCACGGGCGCCGGGGGCTCAACCACTTGCTGATGGGCAGCGTAGCCGAGGCGGTTGCCCGGGTGGCACCAGCGCACGTGCTGTTGGTCCGTGCCGCGGCCGCTCAAGCGTGAGGCACACGCACGGGACCCAGGCTAATGCGATCGGACGGTCAACCTTATGCGACGCAGCGAGCTATCAAGCCGGCTGCATGAGCTAGAGCACACGGGGTTGATGCGCCGCCGGCGCCAGGTGGAGGGGCCACAAGGCCCGCACCGGCGCGTCGATGGCACCGATGTCCTGGCCTTCTGCAGCAACGACTATCTCGGCCTGGCTGCCCACCCGGCCCTGGCCGAGGCGGTCCGCCAGGCGTTGCACCAATTCGGGGTGGGGGCAGGCGCCTCGGCACATATCTGCGGGCATACCATCGTGCACGAGGCGCTGGAGGAGCGCCTGGCACGCTTCGTCGGCTTGCCGCGCGCGTTGCATTTCTCCACTGGCTACATGGCCAACCTGGGAGTGATCCCTTCACTCGCCGGTCCCGGCGACGTGATCTTTTCGGACCGCCTCAACCACGCCAGCTTGATCGATGGCGCTCGCCTGTCGCGCGCCGAGGTGATCGTTTACCCGCACCGCGACGTCGAGGCGCTCGACCTGCTGATGTACAAGAGCGCGCAACGCTCCAAGATGGTGGTGACCGACGCGGTTTTCAGCATGGACGGCGACTTGGCGCCACTGCCTCAGCTGCTGACTTTGTGCGAGCATCATGATGCCTGGCTCGTGGTTGACGACGCACACGGCTTCGGTGTGTTGGGCCAGTCGGGTGGCGGCGCCCTGAGTCACTGGGGTGTGAAATCGCAACGCCTTGTTTACATCGGGACGATGGGAAAAGCCGCCGGCGTATTCGGCGCGTTCGCTGCCGCAGACTCCGATGTCATTGAATGGATTCTTCAGAAAGCCCGGACCTACATGTTCACCACGGCGAGCCCGCCCATACTCGCCGCCGCGCTGCTGGCCGCTCTCGATGTGATTGAATCGGAGTCGTGGCGGCGCAGCCATTTGACAGCGCTGATCGAACGAATTTCCTCGGGCCTTACGGGGCTTCGCTGGCCCCTGCTGCCCTCCTCCACCCCGATCCAGGCCTTGGTCATCGGAGACAACTCGGAAGCTGTGTCGTTGATGGAGTCGCTGCGCCGAAACGGCCTATGGGTGCCCGCCATTCGACCGCCCACGGTGCCGACCGGGACGGCGCGCCTGAGAATTTCGCTCAGCGCAGCTCACTCCGAACAGGATGTTGATCGCCTGTTGACTGCTCTCGCACAGCTCGCGCGCCGGGGCCATCCATCTGGCAAATCGACATGACCGCACTTGCATGAGCGTTTTGTTGATTTGCATGCACGCGACGCAACGCGTATCCTCGCAGGCGGTCGGTCCTTGCGCAAACCCGGGGCGCCACGCTCAGGTTGTGCAATTTGATCCAACATAAGAGGTTCATTCAAATGGCTTCAATCGTAACTGCGGTATCGGAACTGGAATCTCGACGCAAAGCTCTCGAATTTGAGTTAGCCGGCGTCAACTCCAAGCTCAAGGCAATTCAGCAGGCACTGGATGTGTCGGCGCGCTCCGAGGCCAACGGGCCGGATCGCGGGCCAAAGATGGGCGTCGGCATCGCTGCCAAGCCCGAGGTTTCGCCCGGGCGTTCGCCTCGCAAGAAGACGCGCAAGTTGCGTCAGTGGTTCTCCTCGGGCGAGGCGGTCGGCCTGATGAAGCGCATCGTCCGCTCGCCGATGACCGCATCCGACATCGTCAAAGCCCTGGCGCACCATAAAGGTTACGACAAGGGTCTTCCGCCTGAGCAACTCAAACGCTTCCAGGGCACGGCCTACATGGCCGTCTCGAACGCGATCAAGGCCGGCAACGCGACGCGCTTGAAGGATGGGCGTGTGCGTATTCGCTGAGCGCCGCTCTCGGGCGCGCGCGGCGATCGGCCCGTGACGGATGGAAACCCATGTAACCAGTGTCACCCACGTTATTCAGCTCGCGGTGGCTCCGGTCTTTCTGATGACCGCGATTGCGACGCTGATCGCGACGCTGAATGTTCGACTCGGCCGCATCGTCGATCGCCAGCGCACCGTGCAGGAGTCAGCCGCCGTCGCTGCGAACTTCGACGCCGCGGCTCGCCAGCGGGAATTCGCGCTGCTCGCGCGGCGGGTTCATCTGTCCTATCTGGCGATTCTGGCGGCCGTCACCGCAGGGCTGTTCATCTGCCTGGTGGTCGCTCTGGCTTTCGTTGGAGTGCTGTTCGACATGGATCTGGCCAGGGTGCTGGCGGTGTTGTTCATACTGGCCATGGTGTCGCTGATCACGTCGCTGACCGTATTCTTGCGAGAGATCTATGTGGCGGTATCGACCCGCCAACGGCTGAGTTCGCTGATGCAGATGCCGGCCGCGGCCTCCGCCTCCAAGTCCTGATGCGGGCGGACGATGAGTCACGCCCCGACCGAGGACTTGAATGTAGCGGCGTCGGAGGTCATGCCGGCGCCTGTTCGGATCAAGGCACAGATTCCGCTGTCGGACGAAGCCGCGCGTACGGTTCTTGAAAACCGCGCCGCCTTGTGCCGGATCCTGCGCCGCGAGGACGACCGGCGATTGATCATCGTCGGCCCCTGCTCGATCCACGATCCGGACGCCGGCCTCGAATACGCGAGGCGCCTGAGCGCCCTCGCGCTCGAGGTGGCCGACACGCTGCTGATCGTGATGCGCGTGTATTTCGAGAAGCCGCGCACGTCGGTCGGCTGGAAGGGCTTCATCAACGATCCCCGGATGGACGATTCGTTCCGTGTCGCCGAGGGAATGCAACGGGCGCGCCGTTTCCTGATCGACGTGTCCGAGCTCGGTCTGCCAGCCGCCACTGAGGCGCTCGACCCGATCGCACCACAGTACCTGGGCGATCTGATCACATGGACTGCGATCGGTGCGCGAACGTCGGAATCGCAGACCCATCGCGAAATGGCGAGCGGGCTTTCTACTCCAGTCGGCTTCAAGAACGGCACCGATGGTGACCTGGGCGGCGCGATCAATGCCATCGTCTCGGCCTCGCGCCCGCACAGCTTCCTGGGGATCAACACGGACGGCGTAACAGCGGTCATCCGCACCCGGGGCAACGCCTACGGCCATCTGGTGCTGCGAGGCGGCGGCGGACGCCCCAACTACGACTCGGTCAGCGTCAGGCTGGCCGAGGCCGCGCTTCAGCAGGCGGGCTTGCGGTGCAATCTCGTGATCGATTGCGCGCATTCCAACTCCTACAAGAAGCCGGAACTGCAGCCGCTGGTGCTGAACGACGGCCTGGCACAGATCGCCCAAGGCAATGGCTCCATCATCGGTTGGATGATCGAGAGCAACCTTGAATGGGGAAATCAGCCGATCCCGGCCGACCTGTCGCAATTGAAGTACGGCTGCTCGGTGACCGATCCGTGCGTCGACTGGCCGACCACGGAAACGATGATCCGGCAGGCGCGCGAGACACTGCGCGGCTGCTGGACGGCTCCGATTTGACGAGTCAAGCGGCTGGCGTTGCGGCTTCCTTACTGAACGGCCGGCAGCCGTTCCTGATTCGCGGTACTCAGGCAGATGGGGTGTCCAAAGCCGCTGGCGCTGACACCGGTTCCTCCAGCGGGGTTCGGCGTAATGTCGAAATAGCCCGGCAGGCGCGCGGCGGGCCGCGCGGCTGCCGGAAACCACGGGGGATGGAGACCGGCAAAATCGACGCACGATCAAAGAGCGCCGTCGGCCCTCGAACGACCGGCCTCCACGCTGACAGACGCGAAGGGCCGCCGAAACCCGACAGGATGAGGCGGGGCTCTAAGTGGCCTGTAACAGGCCACTACTCCCCGATGAGCGCAGCGCGGCGCTCAGGCCGGTCAGCGCTCGGCCAGGTAATGTGACACCTGGATTTCGGATCCGGCCTGCAGAAACGACCTGAACTGCTCCTCGTGCCCATGATCGGCGACGGTGCTGCGGGCCAGCTGCCGCTGGTAGTCGACCCACGAATCGACGATGAAGCGCTCGACGAACACGCAGTCATCCGATAGATCGCGATACAGCCGCCAGATGCGTGCGCCGTTGCGTCGGCGCAGCTTTTCGACAGGTTCCGACGCCTGCACAAAAGCATCGCGCCTGCGCGGGTCGATCCGATAGCGGATTTCGACTGCCACCGGACCGGCTTCGGGGGGCACCGGGCCCGACAGCGGCGGCAGCACCTCGCCCGGCGAGAGTGTCACGTCGCGTTCCTCGCCGAGCACCACCGGGTAGCGGCGCGCCCAGATCATCAGCATCACCATCAGCCCGCTCGCCAGCGCCAGCGCCAGAGCGGTGCCGCCGTGACTGGCCACCACGCCCCACAGCGCGGCACCTCCGGCCATGAATCCTTGCGACGCCAGCATCGAAAGAGCGATCGTGCGCGACCTCACCCACATCGGAACCGAAGTCAGCAGCGCCGTACTGAGCGAGGTCAACGCGATGCTCCACGCGGCCCCGCCCAGCACCAGTGCCGGACACAAGCTGCGCACGTCGGACAGCACCGCGGCCAGTGCCAATGTAAAAGCGTAGGCGACCGTGGCGGTTCCGATCTGCGTTTCGAGTGCGACGCGCTCGCGCAACCAGTGCAACGCCAATCCGCCCAAAATTGCGCCCACCCCGAGGCTGCCGATCAGCAACCCGAAACCAGCCGCCGAGGTTCCAAGACGCGCCTGCCCGACGACCGGAAGCAAAGCCCACAGCGAGCTGGCCGGGAGCATGAAGGCAGCGGTTCGAATCAGCGGTGCCCGCACCGCTGCCGTATGGGCCGCGTAGCTCAATCCGACGCGTATCGCGCTGATCAAGCGCTCGGGCGGCAACTGGGAGCGGATCGCGGCCGGCTGCCAGCGCCACGCGACGGTGACGACCCACGCGTACGCGGCGGCGTTGATCACAAAGACGAGCCACGGGCCACTGGCACTTTGCACAACGCCCGCCAGGCCAGGTCCCACCGCGCGTGCGATGTTGTACGCGATCCCGATCAGCGTCAGCGCCTGCGCCAATTCCGTGCGGTCGATCGCCTCGCACATCGACGACTGCCAGGCTGGGCCGTTGAGCGCCATGCCGGCACCCAACACGAACGTCAGCGCCAGCAAGCCTGCAGGACCGATTTCCCCGAACAGCGTCAGGATGGCCAGCGAGGCGCTCGCGAGCAACATCAGCGCCTGCGTGGACAAGATCAAACGGCGCCTATCGACCAGGTCTCCCAACACACCCGCGGGCAGCGACAGCAGGAACATCGGCAAGCTGAGGGCGGTTTGCATCAACGCAACCAGCAGCGCGCTGGAGGTGAGCGAGGTCATCAGCCACGCGCCGGCAACGCTCTGCATCCAGACCGCGAGATAGCTGGCAAGCGAGCCGAGCCAGAGGCGTCCGAACGTTGGTTGGCGCAGCGGCGACCAGGCGGAAGCGGCGGCGACGTGTTGATTGAGCACGGTCGCCAAGTCTAGCCAATCACGCGTTTACAGCGCGTCCTTGGCCCAAAACCCGCTCTGACAAGGTCCCATGAGCGGGGATTCGCCGAAGACTTATCAAAACGTAAGATGCACGCCTCGGCCGAAGTTCCACGTTAGAATGCCCAGAGAACCAGGTGTAACGAAGCGATGAAAGTCCTTTTAGTCGACGACCATTCCCTGATCACCGACGCGGTGAGCGCGTTGCTGCAGGATATCGACCCGGATGTCGAGATTCATACCGCCGGCACAGCGCCCGAGGCGATGAAGCTGGTCGAGCAGCATCCCGATGCCGATCTTCTGCTGCTCGACCTGGGTGTGCCCGGAGCGACCGGCACGTCGCTGCTGGAAGCGATCGTGGCGCAAGTGTCGGACCTGAAGATCCTGGTGCTGTCCGGTATGCAGGACCAGCGCAGCGTATTGCGGACTTTGCAGTTGGGCGCAGCCGGATTCGTTCCGAAGTCGATGGCGACCGACAAGTTGCTGTCGGCGATCAAATTCGTGATGTCGGGCGGCTTTTATATTCCCGCCGATTTGCTCGAAGAAGCGCAGCGCCTTGGCCCGCTGTCGGGGCCTCCGCCGCGCGTTCAGAACGCCACGATCGGTTCGTCCAGGATCGCGTTGACGGAGCGGCAGGAGCAGGTGCTGCAGCTGCTCGCGCGAGGCGCGCCGATCAAGATCATCTGTCGCGAGCTCGGGCTGTCGGAAGGAACCGTGAAGACGCACGTCACCGCGATCTATCGCGCCTTCGGGGCGTCGAACCGCACCGAGGCGCTGCTCGCGGCACGCCGCAACGGCTACGACGTCGGCTAAGTCCACCCGGTCACTGCCGCAAGCCTGCAATACGCGTCTTATACCGGGGAGGTGGCCGGCCGGTCCGCCCCGGGCGACGGCACGAGGCCAAGCGCCTGCGCGATCGTCGAATTCAGCAGCGACGCATCGGCCGGCTTCTGCAGCACCATAGGCTCTTCCCCGCGCCGCCGCGAGATATTTGCGGTGATTGCAGGTTCAGCGGCGATCCTGGCCTGAAGCAGGCGCTTGAACTCCGCGATCACTTCGTGAGCCGGCACTGCCGTCAGCATCACGACGGGTATCGGATTGGCGACCAGCTCGCGTATCCGCAGCACCGCTTCGGCTCCATTGATGGGTCCGCCCAGGTTGTGGTCGGCGATGATCAGGTCGATCTTCGGCTCGTTCGAAAGCCGCTGCATCAGCACGCTGTCGAACTTGGGCGACGGCAGCACCCGCGCTCCCCACGAACCCAGCAAGCGCGCCAGGCTGGTCAGGATCTCCGGATTGTCTTCGAGCACCACGATCATGTGATCGGGGAACGGAATCACCGCGCTTGTCGCCGCCGCGACCGGCTTGACGCGCGTCTTTGCCGGGCGGGGCGCCAGTGGAATCTCGACGCGGAATACGGTCCCGGATCCCGGCCGGCTGGTCACGAACAGCGAGTGGCCCAAGACGCTGCAGATCCGCCGAACGATCGACAAGCCCAATCCATAGCCGCCCGATGTCTCGGTCTTGGAGCTCTCTCCGCGGTAGAACTCCTCGAATATCCGGTCGAATTCGTCGCGCCGGATTCCCGGGCCGGTATCCCACACTTCCAGGCTGGCCCGCCCCCCACGCCGGCGTGCCGCCAGCAGCACCCCGCCCTGCGACGCATAGCGCACCGCGTTGGACAGCAGGTTGCGCAGAACCCGCTGCAGCAACAGCGGATCGGTCTCCACGAACAGGCGGACTCGTCGCTCCCTGAAGCGAAGCCCTTTGGCGGCAGCGATCGGAACGAACTCCTGCCGCAACGGCGAGAAAACCTCGTTCAGGTCGACCACCTGCTTGGTGGCTTGCACCGCGCCCGAATCGAGGCGCGAGATCTCCAGCAGCTCTTCGACCAGCTTCGACAACGATTCAACCGCGGTCGACAGATTCTTCGTCAGCGGTTCCAGCGGCCCCTGGGCGCGTTTGCGCAACAGCGAGCAGTAGATTCCGATCGCTTGCAGGGGCTGCCGCAAGTCGTGACTGGCGGCAGCGAAGAATTGTGTCTTGGATCGGATTGCATTTTCGGCCGCCCGCCGCGCCTCGTCGGCGAGGCGCTTCTCGTTCATCAGCTGCTCGACCAGGATCTCGTTTTCGTAGTTCCGCTTGACCGCCTCCGACATCGTCTCGCCGAAGTTGCGCCCAAAAAACAGCGTGAACAGGAACACCGCGAACAGCACGATCGACGCGCTGTAGTACGTCGCATCGTGCTGGGCAACCATCCGAACGATCAATGGCAGGACCGCCAGTGGCAGGAAGCAGAACAGGGCCCGCCGGTATCCCGCGTACTGCGTCAGGGAACCGAACGCGACGCCCAGAACAACCGCCAGCAGCACCAGCTGCAACAGGGGAGATTCCGGCGCGAAGAACACGCTGCCGGCGGCGCCCCACAGCAGGCCAGCGGCCACCGCGATCGCCACCCAGCGCGAAGCCCACAGCTTGGCGCGCTTGGCCGGTTCCGGATCGAGCCGAAAGGCTCGCGCGGCGCGCAAGCGCAACAGCGACTCGAGCAGCATCCCGATGAACCAGATCAGCAGCTCGTTCTTCAGCAGCTCGTTCTTGTCCTGGCTGTGCCAGAACGCCGCGACCAGCGCCATGCCGCCGAAGATGCTGCCGAGCACCGACTGCGGGACCTGCCGGTAAACAGCAGCCATCACGCCGGCAGTGATTCGCTGCTGGCGCTGCTCGGGCGACTCGTCGCCCAAGCCGAGCCGCGTCAGGGGACCCGCCATGCCCCAATGATAATGAAGTACTGCGTCCCCATGTCTGCGCCGTTTGCGCTATTGAATGCCGTCGTGCATCAAACCGGCACTGCGCTTGAGTTACCGCTCCAGCATCGGGTGACCATGAAAGTGCAGCCTGGCGCGACCGGCCTCAACTCGAAGCCGACCCGGCGCACCGATCGGCAGCGTCACGCGCCGCTGTCCATGACCAAACGGCAGTCCCGTCATGACCGGCGTGGTCAGCACCGAGCGCAGGTAGCCGACCACGATCGAAAGATCGAAGCCATTGTCGTTCGGCAACACCGGGATCGCGGAAAAATCGCCCAACACGATCGCGCGCTGGCGCTGCAGGATCCCCGTTTGCAGCAACTGCAACAGCATTCGTTCGATGCGGTAGGCGGCTTCATTGACATCCTCCAGGAACAGGATTCCGCCCCGCACCCTCGGCAGGTACGGCGTTCCGATCACCGCGCACAGCATCGACAGGTTGCCGCCCCACAGTCGGCCCTGAACGTCCAGGTCAGCGGCGTCGGTTTCGAACTCGAGGCAGACTTCCGGGTTTTCGATGGCGTCGAAAAAGCTGCCAATCGTGAATTCGCTGTCGCCGCGCGAGCCGAAGTCCGCCGCCGAGGGCCCCTGAAAACTGACCGCACCGGCACGCGCCAGCAGCGCGAGTCCGAACGCGGTGAAATCGCTGTAACCCACCAGGATCCGTCCGGCCTTGTGGATCGCGGCGAAGTCCAGGCGATCGAGCAGCCGGGACAGGCCGTATCCGCCGCGCGCGGAAATCACCACGTCCAGCGAGCGATCGGTGGCAAAGCGCTGCAGCTCTGCAGCGCGAAGCTCATCGGAGCCGGCGAAGCGCAGTTCGCGCGCGAACACGGTTTCACCCGCGCACACCTGCCATCCGCGCTCTGAAAAAAACGAAGCGGCCCGGTCCGCGACGGTGGGGTCCGGCAGATATCCGGACGGCGCGACCAAACCAACCCGGCGAGGTCTCATGGCAGGGACCCTGGATCGGCCCCCTCGCCCACCGACCGACGATCGAAATTCAATCGGTCAATTTCCATTCTCGGAATCGCCGGTGCCACCCTGCTGCTGGGCACGGCGTTCCGCAAAGAAGCGGGTCAGCGTCAAGGCGCAGGCCTGCTCCAGCACACCGGCGCGCACGCTGGTGTGGTGGTTCAGGCGGCGGTCCGAAAACAGGTCGATCTGGCTGCCGCAAGCCCCGGTCTTCGGGTCGGGCGCGCCGTACACCAGGCGCGCGAGGCGCGCCTGGTGTACGGCACCGGCGCACATCGCACACGGCTCCAGCGTCACGTACAGGGAGCACTCGGTCAGCCGGTAGTTGCCCAGCCAGTCGGCGGCGGCCCGAATGGCCTGGATTTCGGCATGCGCGGTCGGGTCGCTTTGACCGATCGGCTGATTGAACCCGGTCGCGATCACACTCCCGTCCTTGACGATCACCGCACCGACCGGAACCTCACCGAGCGCCCAGGCGTTGTGGGCCTGATCCAGCGCGAGCCGCATGAAGGTCTGGTCCGGATCGACCGGCGCCTCGCCGCCCTCACTGACCTCGATCGCCAGCGCGGCTCGCTTCAGCCAAGCGTCTCTTGCGCCTTCGCCGCTCATCGCCATGCAAAATGCGTCAATTCTGTCCAAGCAGACAGGATCTTACTGCTGGGTCGATTCTTAACTTCACAGCTCACTGGGCGAGGAACTTTACGACAAGGTCGATCGTTGCCTTGGGATTTTCTTCCATGATCCAATGACCGGAGTCGGGAACGATGCCCGCGGTGACGTTGCTGGCGACGAACCGAAGAACGTCGGCCATCGCAGCGCCGAACGACTTGTCGGCACCCACCGCCAGCACGGGCATCGCGAGCTTGCCGCCTTTCGCGAGCAGGTCCTTGTTGTCGATGGCATCCTGGTTGAACGCGCCGAACTGTTCAAACGCGTCGTGGATGGCGTGCGGCCGCGAGTACAAGCTCGCATAGTGCTGGCGCGTCTGCTCATCGATCCGCTTCGGGTCTGCCGACAGCTCGTTCCAGAAGCGGTCAAGGTAGATGCGCTCGCGCCCATGCACCAGCCGCTCCTCGTCAGGCCCCCGGAAATTGAAGTGCCACAGCATCGGGCTGCGGATAATGTTGTCCCAATCGCCGATGCCAGGCAGTGGCGCATCGATCGCAACCCAACGGTTAATCCGCATCGGGAACTGCGCCGCCAGCGCGTAGCCAACCATGTTCCCGATGTCGTGCGTCACCAGATCGGCCTTCTGCACCTTCAGCGCATCCATGATCCCGGCGATATCGAGCGCCTGGTTCTTCTTCGTGTAACCCGACTCCGGATGTTCGGACAGCCCCATGCCGCGCAGATCCGGGACGATCACCGTGTGATCTTTGACCAGCACCGCGGCCAGGGGCGCCCACATGTCGCCGGTGTCGCCAAAGCCGTGCAGCAGGACGACCGCCGGCCCCTTGCCTGCGACACGGACATAAAGACGGGTGCCGTTGGTTTGCACCATCTGCGTGTGAAAGCTCGCCGGAAAGGGCTCGACCCGCGCCAAGGCGGTCGAGACCAAGACGGCCGCAGCCACGGCGATAAAAGCTCTCAGCATGCGATCTCCCACAGGACCGGCGTCATCGATCAAAGGCGGGACGGGGTAGGATCCCGCAGCGCTCTGGCCCGCTGGGACGGAGCGCGGTCGGCGCCTGCGTGATGCGCCCCCTCACTCCCACTCGATCGTCGCCGGGGGCTTGCCGGATATGTCGTAGACGACCCGGTTGATGCCGCGCACCTCGTTGATGATCCGGCTCGATACGCGAGCCAGCAGCTCGTGCGGCAAGGCAGCCCACTGCGCCGTCATGAAGTCCTGCGTCTGCACCGCGCGCAAGGCGACCACCCATTCGTAGGTGCGGCCGTCGCCCATCACCCCGACGCTGCGCACCGGAAGGAACACGGCGAACGCCTGGCTGGTGCGCTCGTACCAGCCGCTCGCATGCAGTTCTTCGATGAAGATCGCATCGGCACGCCTGAGCAGCTCCGCATATTCGGCCCGCACCTCGCCCAGGATCCGAACGCCCAATCCGGGACCGGGAAACGGGTGACGAAACACCAATTCGCGCGGCAGACCCAGCGCAAGGCCAAGTTCCCGCACCTCGTCCTTGAACAGTTCCCGCAGCGGCTCGAGCAGCTTCAGGTGCAGCGTTTCGGGCAGCCCGCCCACATTGTGGTGCGACTTGATATTGGTCGCCTTCTTCGTCCTGGCGCCGGCCGATTCGATCACGTCCGGATAGATCGTGCCCTGCGCCAGCCAGCGCGCGTTCGGGCGACGCGCCGCCTCCTGTTGAAACACCTCGACGAACTCGGCGCCGATGATCTTGCGTTTGGCCTCGGGATTGGCCTCGCCGGCCAGGCGCTTCATGAAACGCTCCGAGGCATCCACCGCCACCAACTGCAGGCCCAGGTGGCTCTTGAACGTCTCGACGACCTGGCGCGCCTCATTCAGCCGCAACAGGCCGGTGTCGACGAACACGCAGGTGAGCTGGTTGCCGATCGCGCGATGAATCAGCAGCGCCGCTACCGACGAATCGACGCCGCCGGACAGGCCCAGGATGACTTCCTCGCGCCCCACCTGTGTGCGGATCGCACGCACCGCTTCCTCCAGGTAGTTGGGCATGTTCCAGTCGCCCCGGCAGCCGCAGATGTCGCGCACGAAGCGCGTAAGGATCGCCTGCCCTTGCGCCGTGTGCGTGACCTCCGGATGGAACTGGACTGCGTACAAGCCACGGCTCTCATCGGCCATGCCGGCAATCGGGCAGGTGTCGGTCGACGCCATCCGCTGAAAGCCGGGCGGCATCTGCACGACGCGATCGCCGTGGCTCATCCAAACCTTCAGCATCCCGTGGCCTTCGGGCGTCTGGAAGTCCTGGATTGCGTTCAGCAGCCGCGTGTGCCCATGGGCGCGCACCTCGGCGTATCCGAACTCACGCGTGTGCCCGCCCTCCACACGGCCGCCGAGCTGCTGGGCCATCGTCTGCATCCCGTAGCAGATGCCGAGCACGGGAACCCCCAGCTCAAACACCGCGGCGGGAGCCTGCTCGGTGGACTCTTCGTGGGCCGACCGATGGCTGCCCGACAGGATGACGCCGCGCGGCGCGAACGAACGTACGAAATCGTCACCGGCGTCGCACGGATGGATTTCGCAATACACGCCTGCGTGACGCACGCGTCGCGCGATCAGCTGAGTATATTGCGCGCCGAAATCCAGGATCAGGATGCGCTCGTGCGACACCGGCTCGACCCCATCATTCGACCCCTTCATTCAACTCGATAATTCGGTGCTTCCTTGGTGATTCGTACGTCATGGACGTGCGATTCGCGCATCCCGGCGCTCGTGATCTCGATGAATTCGGCGCGCGTACGCATTTCCTCGATGGTGCGGCACCCGCAGTAGCCCATGCTGGAGCGCACACCTCCGGCCAACTGGTACAGGATTGTCAGGACGCTGCCTTTGTACGGCACCATCCCCTCGACGCCCTCCGGCACCAGCTTGTCGGCGCTGGCCTCGTAGTCCTGGAAGTACCGGTCGGCGGATCCCTGTTGCATCGCTCCCAGGCTTCCCATGCCGCGGTACGTCTTATACGAGCGCCCCTCGAACAAGATCGTCTCGCCCGGCGCCTCCTCGGTGCCTGCGAACATGCCGCCCATCATCACGCTCCAGGCCCCCGCCGCCAGCGCCTTGGCCACATCGCCCGAGTAACGAACGCCGCCGTCGGCGATCACGGGAATGCTCTGGCCGGCGAGCGCGCGCGCGACGTTGGCGATTGCCGTGATCTGCGGCACTCCGACTCCGGCCACCACCCGCGTCGTGCAAATCGAGCCCGGGCCGATCCCGACCTTGACGGCGTCGGCCCCGTGCTCGGCCAGTGCCGTGGCCGCTGCCGCGGTCGCGATGTTGCCGCCAACCACGTCGACCTGCGGATAGGTGCGCTTGATCCAGCGCACGCGATCCAGCACGCCTTGCGAATGTCCGTGCGCGGTGTCGACCACCAGCACGTCGACCCCGGCCTTGACCAGCAGTTCACACCGCTCATCGTCCGCTTCGGCGACGCCGACGGCGGCACCCACACGCAACTTGCCCAGCTCGTCCTTGGCCGCATGCGGATGCTCGGTCGCCTTCGTGATGTCCTTGACGGTGATCAGCCCGCGCAACTCGAAATCGCCGTTGACGACGACGACCCGTTCGAGCCGGTGCCGGTGCATCAGCGATTTGGCCTCTTCCAGGCTGGCGCCCTCTCGCACCGTGACCAGGTTCTCGCGCGGGGTCATGATCTCGCGCACTGGCGCATCCAGCCGCGTCTCGAACCGCAGGTCGCGGTTCGTGATGATCCCGATCACTTTGGGCCCTTCGACCACCGGCAGCCCGGAAATTCGGTGCTGGCGCGTCAGCTCGATCACGTCGCGGACTTTCATGTCCGGCCCGATCGTGATCGGGTCGCGCAGCACGCCGGCTTCGTGGCGCTTGACCTTCAGGACTTCGGCCGCCTGCTCGCGCGGCGACAGATTCTTATGGATGATCCCGAGTCCGCCTTCCTGGGCCAGCGCGATCGCCAGGCGCGAATCGGTGACCGTGTCCATCGCCGCCGATACCAGCGGCAGCTTCAGCTCTATTCGACGGGAGAAGCGGGAGGAAAGATCGGTCTCCCGGGGGACCACGGCCGTGTAGGCCGGCAACAACAACACATCATCGAACGTCAGCGCCTTTTCGATCAAACGCATCGCAGCCCTCGCGCCGCAAAATCGGATTATACGGGGTTGGACTTGGGCCTTCGATGATTGCTGCGGTGCAGCACCCAAATACCAAACCTCATGTGTCTTTCCGATGTTCGGTCCGGGTGCGCTCGGGTAAATTCGATCACCGAGCCGCGCGGCGCCCGCTTCGCCGCGCTGCACGCTTGTAATCGGACCGAACGGACCCCCATGAGAAATCTGAAGGCTTGGCCTGCTCCCCGCGTGCGCCGACTCGGGATGCTGATCCTGTTCTGCGGTGTCTCCTCGATCGCCTCGGCACAGTGGGCTTGGCGCGACGACCACGGGCGCACGGTCTACTCCGACGAGCCGCCGCCGCCGACAATCAGGCCGACCGATGTGCTGCACCAGCCGGAGATCGCACCGTCGAGTCCGGCGCCGGATTCGAACGACGCCGACGCGCAATCGCAAGCCAAAGCCGCCTCGCCGGCTCCTTCGCCCGCGCCAAGGGCCGCGCCGCCCGAGGCATCTCACCCTCCGACCACCGCCGAACGCGAGCTGGAGTTCCGCAAACGAATGAAAGAGCGTTCCGACGCCGAGAAGAAGCTCGCGGACAGCCAGGCCGAAGCCAGTCGCAAATCCGAAGACTGCGAGCGGGCGCAAGGGTATTTGAAATCGATCGAGTCCGGAGTCCGGCTGGTCCACACCAACCCGGACGGTACGCGCGCCTTGCTGGACGAAGCGCAGCGCGAAGCCGAGGCCCAGCGCACGCGCGACATCATCGCGTCCCGCTGTAACTGACGGTTCAGCGGACCTTCAGCTCCGCGCGCTGGCGGCGCGCCTGTTTCGGGTCGATCGTCAGCGGGCGGTAGATCTCGATCTGGTCTGCATCGCGCACCGTGTCGTCGAGCCGGCACGGCTGGCCGAACACACCGACCTCCTGCTCCCGTCCCGCCAGCTCCGGGACCGCCTCGAGGATTCCACAAGCCTGGATCGCCTGCCGAACCGACGAGCCGGCCGGCAACGTCACCTCGAACCGGTGGGCTCGGCGCGGCTCCGCGTACACGACCACGGCCCGGATGGTCGATTGGTCCACTTCAGGCATACAGTGACTCGGCGCGGCGCGCGAACGCGTCGATCAGTGAGCCGGCGATCGATTCGAACACCGGAGCGATCAAGGCCCCCAGCAATCCGGGCGCGAACTGGTACTGCAGGTTCAGCGTCACTTTGCAGGACTCCTGCGCAAGCTCGAGAAACTGCCAGTGACCGGACAGGCTGCGAAACGGCCCGTCAACCAGCGTGATCCGGATTTCACGCGGAGGGGTCGATACGTTGCGCGTGGTGAAGCGGCTGCGCACTCCATGAAAAGAGATCTGGATCGTGGCCTCGACACTGCCGTCGGGCAATGTGCGTGCATGCGATGCCGGGCACCAAGGCAGGAATTCCGGATAGTCGTCGACGTTTTCGACCAGTCGAAACATCCGAACCGCACTGTAAGGGACCAGCACCGATCGTTCGATCTGGCGCATAACTCAATTGTTACACTGCTTCGGAAGTTGTCCGTCGCCACCCGACATGTCGATCGTCCAAAACCGCAGGGCCGTCCACGACTATTCGATCGAGGAACGTTTCGAAGCAGGCGTCGCGCTGCAGGGCTGGGAGGTCAAGAGCGCCCGCGCCGGTCGGGCTCAGCTCAATGAAGCCTACGTAATCATCAGGGATGGGGAGCTGTTCCTGCTGAACGCGCACATCGGCACGCTGTCGACGACGTCGACCCATGAGCCGGCCGATCCGACCCGAACGCGTAAGTTGCTGATGCATGGCGCCGAGATTCGTCGCTTGATCGGCAAAGTCGAGCGCGCGGGATACACGCTGGTACCCCTCGATCTTCATTTTTCCCGGGGCCGGGTCAAGCTGGCGGTCGGTCTGGCCAAGGGCAAGCGCCAGTTCGAGAAGCGCGACGCCGAGCAGAAGCGGGACTGGAAGCGCGAGCAGAGCCGCCTGCTGAAGCAACGGACTCGTTGAACGCAGGGCGCAACAGCGCTGGCCGGGAGGCCTCCGGAGGGAGCGGGTTCGCCAATCCCCGCTCGAGGCCCGGCGCGATCATCGAGCCGTCACATTCCGGCGTCAGCATCTTGCGCCTCGGCGGCAATCAGAAAGAACAACGATTCCCGTCAAGCGCCGAGGCGTTGTAACGCGAACCTATTTTCCTTGGAGAAACTCTCTATGCAAAGCCCTGGCTTGAAGATCGCGGCAGTGATCGCGGCGCTGGCGAGCGCGATGGCCGTGTCGCCCGCCACGCATGCGCAGCAGGCGATCAAGCACGTCCTGTTGATCAGTATCGATGGCATGCATGCGGTCGACTACCAGAACTGCGTCGCCGCGGAAACCTGTCCCACGCTGACGGGGCTCGGACACCATGGTGTGCACTACACGCGCACCTCTACCTCGCGGCCCTCGGACTCGTTCCCGGGGCTGGTGGCGATCGTGACCGGAGGCACGCCCAAGCTATTCGGCGGCTATTACGACGTCTCGTACGACCGCGTGCTGGCGCCACCCAAGATAACGACGGGCAATGGCGTCGCGGGCGGTACCTGCACGCCGGGACAGCCGAACGGCACCCGCATCGAGTACGAAGAAGGGGTCGAGTTCGACCAGAGCCAGCTGGGCGGGGGCTTCTACACGGGGATCGACGCCGGGTACAAGGAGATCAACCCGGATCGCCTGCCGCGCGACCCGTACAACAACTGCCAGCCCGTGTACCCCTGGAATTACATCCGTGCCAACACGATCTTCGGCGTCATCCATAAAACGGGTGGATACACGGCATGGGCCGACAAGCATGCGGTGTACTCGCTGGTTTCCGGCCCCACCGGAACCACGACGCCGAGCAACGTCGACGACTACTACTCGCCCGAGATCAACTCCAATGTGATACCGCTGCCAGGCGTGACGACGGCCACCGGTTTCGATTGCGGGACGCTGACGTCGAGCACCGGCAACAGCGGCGACTTTACGGGTGACTTCGACGCCGTGAAATGCAACGACCAGCTCAAGGTCAACGCGGTCGTGAACTGGATTGGCGGCAAGACGCACCTGGGCGACAAGACCGCCCCGGTGCCCGCCATCTTCGGCATGAACTTCCAGGCCGTCAGCGTCGGGGAGAAGCTGATCGAGTTCGGCGTCAAGGGCGGCTACAGTGACGCGGCCGGCACGCCAACGCCGGCGATGCAAGGCGAGATCGAGTTCGTCGACGCCGCGATCGGGCAGATGGTCAAGGCGCTGAAGAGCAACGGCCTGGTTGACTCGACCGCGATCATCATCACGGCCAAGCATGGCCAGTCGCCG
>Ga0210401_10001364_pt1 | contig 28430 bp, 24 predicted proteins | sample IncBWH32MmetaG_FD_150866 | JGI IMG/M metagenome (GOLD analysis project Ga0210401, IMG submission 150866) | Forest soil microbial communities from Barre Woods Harvard Forest LTER site, Petersham, Massachusetts, United States - Inc-BW-H-32-M | ecosystem: Environmental > Terrestrial > Soil >...
GTAGGACGAGTCCGATCCGCACCGAAGACTTCGAAGGTGCCGGCCACTCAGCGAGCTGCCGACGCGTTCGGTGGCGTCGAATGTAAACGTCCTGTTCGCGGGTCGAAGTGGAGGCTGAGCGGCAGAGCGGCGCCAAATCATCCGCTCGCGGGTCCGCCAGACGTGCGCACCCGGACACGAGTGCAGATACCTGTTCCCGTAGCTCATCACATACCGGATTCCCATCGTTGCCGCTGCGACGGCCAATGGCGCACCCACCGGCATCATCCCAGCCGGTGCCCGAAGAAGCGCAAGGTTCGATCCCACGCTTGCTGCGCCCAGATAGGGTCGTACTGGGTGAACGGAATGCGGCCGGGACCGACGGCGGTCTCGTTCGCGAAGGCGTGATGCGCCAGGTAGCGATGAAACTCGAACCTGACACCGGCCTCGCGCAGCTTCGCCTCCAGCGAATCGACGCCCCCGATCGGGAAGACCGTGTCCTGAGTACCCCAGTGAGCCAGCAACGGCGCCTTGATCCGCGCGGCGTCGATGTATTCCAAGGGCGGGTAACCGTACCAGACCGCAGCGGCATCGATCTCGGCAGCGGCACACAGCGCCAGCAGCGCCAGTGCGCCGCCCATGCAATAGCCTGAAACACCAACCTTCCCTCCCCGGGCTTTCAGGAACTGCACGGCACCACGCACATCCTGCGAGGCGGCATCGCCGAAATTCAAGCTGGTCATTAAATGCTCTGCTTCCGAAGCCTCGACGGTGGATTTGCCGCGGAAAAGATCGGGCACGAGCGCCGCGTAGCCGGCATCGGCAAAGCGATCCGCCACCCCTCTGATTTGTTCATTGATCCCCCACCACTCCTGGATCACAACAACTCCCGGTGCGCCCGCCGCCTTCCGGGGCTCGGCCAGATAACCCTGGACGCTTTGCCCGTCGGGGCGTTTGAAGCTGACGTGGCTACCCATGTAAGTTCCTCCGAGGCGATTGGTTGGGATGAATGTGCGGGCGTCAGTGATTGGCTAAAACGACTCAGCGGTCTTCGCTCCCGACGAAGTGGGCCGCCTGGCGTGCGGTGCGCATCGTGTGCCTCTGTTTGAATCGAACCGCAAGAAGCCGGTTCACCGCGGCCAGTACGGCGCCTTGTGCGCCAGCTGGCAAGCCGATCGCAACCTCGTCGCGCGCCGCGCTCCAGGTTTTCAGCCAGTGGGCAGGGAAAATCGGCAGGCCGATTCCGTGATCCAGAATGAGCGTGATGGCGTGCTGGTGGAATGCCGTTTCATCGGCGACAGCCCATTCGCGGATCGCGTGCTGCGCCAACAGCCCAGGGTCCAGGTATTTGCTGGTGCGGCCGACGAACATTGCGAGCTGCAGCAGACCCCGCAGCCAGAGCGAAGGGTACTTTTCGCATAGTCGGCGCAGCGCATGGGCAAATGTGATCGCGTGACTGAAGTCCAGCCATCCCACGTTGTCGGCAACCCCGTTGTCGGACCGCAGTTCGTGCCGTTCGTCGAAGCGCAACAGGTGCCGCGCAGAGGCCTCCAGCAGCGCGCAATACAGATCGAACGGCGGATGTCCGCGCGCCGATACCGCCGCCTCGAGAACCCGGCGCACGGATTGTCCTTCGAACGCATCGGCGCTCAGCGATGCGTTTCCTGGCGGACCGTCGCGCTGCCAGGCGCCGAGTGCATCGGCATAGGCGCGGAAGTCGGGCAACAGGTCTTCGCGCGTGGCCAGGATCAGGGAGCGAAGCCAAGCCAGCAGCAACGGTCGTTCGACCGACGCGCCGAGCCGCTCGACCAGGCTTCCGACGTGTGTCAGGTAGATGAGGGAATGGCCAAAGTCGTTGTAGTGCGCCAGGGCTGCTTCGGCCAGCGCAAGCTCGAGGTCTGCAAAATGCAATCCCGCGGCGAGCGCGCCCTGCAGCAGCGCCGCCGCGCGCCGCTCGTCCTGGGCTTCGACCGCGGCGACGAAGTCGTCGGCATGCCAAGCCGTGCGTGCCTCGGCGAAGGGACAGGTTTTCTCCCGCAAGGTATCCCACGCGATGTAGGAGACCGCCTCGGTCGCGCAGGCCAGGCGCGCAACCTCGTCGCGGATCGAGTCGCGCAGGCGCATCCACTCGTCAGCCGCCGCGTAGGCGTGCGTCATCCCATCGGGCAATCGGTCGTACGTGCTTGATATCGCGCGCGCCAGGGCAACCTCGGGCGCAGCACCTGCAAGGTGCAGGCGGGCCAGTTCGCGGGCCATCCGATCGGTGTCGAAATCCTCCATCGCCTGGTCCAGGTGACGCAGCGCAAGCTCGACGCGCTCGGCGGCCGGCGGATCCCGCAGGTCGAGCCACACGGAGCCTTCCTGCAAGCGCACCGGATAGGAACGCAGAGCGTCCCCGCCGGTCAGCGTCGCTCCGGTCTTCAGATCGAACTTCCAGTTGTGCCAGTGACAGGTCAGCACACAGTCGGAGTCGAGCGCGCCTTCGACCAGCGGATAGCCTTCGTGCGGGCAGCGATTGTTACAGGCGAAGACCTGCTCCTGATGAAGAAACAGTGCGATCTGCCTGCCGGCGATGCGGACGGTGACGGCGCGCGAGTGCTTCAGCCGATCGAGGTCGACGGCACGCGTCCATTCGCTGGAACCGTCCGTCGGCGTTTCATCACGCCCCCGGCGTGCCAGAGCGTATCCACCGGTCGTCAAGAGATCGTTCGGCATTCGTCAGTCTCCCGGTCATGCAATCGTTGGCCCACCCCTGCCCGACCGGAATCTACGGCTTCAAGTAAAGTTTAAGTCAAGCCGTCCGGACCTACCCGCCGATCACGCTTTCGCAGGCTCGACTCGAATTTGCCGATACGCGGCTGACAGGACGGTGTCAGGAGCCCTGGAGCGCGATCACTGCCGTGCAAGGGCGCACGCGTCTCATCGTGGACAATAGGGACCCTTGACCTGGTTCAGGATTCCGGCCGCAGATCTTGCGGATTTTCTGAGGCGGATGCGGGTGTGCTGAGCCGCTAGCAGAACCCTATTTATGCTTGAAGTCGGCCAACGGCACGACGTAGCCTGGAGGATCGCTTCTGGCGTTGACCAGCAGTGTCGAGGTACCCGTGTCCGCGTTCGAGCCCTCGACTTCGGCACCTCGGGGAATCGTCACGCACTGACCGTAAGCCACCTGCTCGGTCAGCAGCCTCTGGAATGTTGGCGTATCGGAGCGCGCGCCCTGCAGCTTGACCACCTCGGCGCGCGAACTGCAGCCGTAGCTCGGCACCTCCGCCACGTAAAACGCGGCGGAGGCGGCAATAAGCACTCCGACGAGGGTCGTGCTAAAGCGAGTCGTCAATCGCTCTCCTCGCTTCCACCTTGGCGCCCCACGTGCTGCCGTATCCAATCGATGATCAGATCGGCAATCTTCAGGTTATTGTGATCCTGCATGAACATGTGGCTGTTTCCGGTCCCGATGCCAGGAACTTCCGGCAGGTGCACGTAGGTGATGTCGCCGCCTGCCGCCGTGATCGCGGCGATCTCCTGCGGACACGGCGATACCGGTCGTGGCTGAGGAACCGGAGGATTTCCGGTGGTGAAGTGATCGCCCTCCACGATCAGCATCGGAATTTTCGCCAGGACGGCCACGTCCGCGTCGGTCAGCGTACCTCCGGGTCCCGGCATGAAACATCCGGTCTCCAACTGGATGATGCCTCGCACACCGGTCGGGTCCTGCAACGCCGCCTTGGTCGGGAATGAGCTCGATTGCGAATGTCCGACCAGGATCGCGCCCCCGAGTTTCTTTGCGAGGACCGCCATCCTCTGCGGAGTTGACCGGATATCGGCGGCATTGGGCCCAAACGTGCCCAGGCTCGCGCTCAGATCCGGGATGACCTGCTTGAAGAAAGTCTGACTGCCTCCCGGTAGAACGGTCTGCATCGGAAACTGCTCGTCCGGCCACGGCGCAATGGTGGGGGGCGAGGTAAACGCACCGCAGGGCTCGGTACACGGTGGGCCATAGCGGAATACGTTCCAGGCGAACATGTCGGTGGCGATCAGGATGCTCGGGTTCGTCGTTCCCGTCTTTCCGGCCAAAGGCGGGATCACAGGGTTGCCGCGCGGATCTCCTGGGGCCAGACATCCCGACGGGTTGGGACCCGGAGGGGAGGCGCCGTTGACGCAACCGACCCCTGTCCCGTCGTCGGTGAACTCGGGCGCCTGACTGTCATACCGCACCTTTTGATACTGAAGCGCGTCGAAACCGGAGCGAGCGCGGCCGACTTGATCCGCCATATAGGTATCGAAACCCTTGCGAGTGAAGTATTCGTACCAGCCCATCCGACCATCGGGAGTGGTCTCCCACGTCTTCGAGCTCAGGCAGCAGCCGTGAACGAAGACGATCGGCGGCAAATGGTTGCTCTTGGCCGGCTTCTGGAACTGCACGTACATCTGGTTGATCATCGAATTGCCGGGGCGCGCACCCGTCCCGACTCCGGCGTACGGATCGGGGACCTCGTGCGTGTTGCCACCGATGAAAAAGCTGCCCTGCTGTTTGAGTGTCAGTTCGCCAACCGAAGGCTTCACATCTTCAAACTCTTGAGCAGCCGGTATCCTGGGCCACAGCACGAGCGCCAGCACACCCAGCATCCCCAACCACCCGGCTGGGTTTTTTCCTGTCATCAGTAAGCGCATTGTTCCCTCCCAGCAGACAAACAAACTCCTCGTCTCATCGGATCCTGGCGATCACCGCAAACTAGCAAGCGGATCCCGGATTTGTCTTCGACGTTCTTGCAGCCGTTTTTCGAATTCTTGCAACGTGCGAAGACACAACACTCATCCAAGATCGGATAAGGCGACCTCGTTGGTCGCCGGCATGCTGCTTGAATCCGCAGCATGCCGGGATGAGGCGCACTCGCCTGCTCCGACCAGCGCGAGCAGGCGCTCGGCGCGGGGGTTACGGTCTCAACACGTATTGAGGGGCAAACTCGTTCAGATGGTTGTGACAGCACGAAGTCAGAAACGCCGGTCGGTACGGATGGCCAAAACTGTTCCTGCCCCGATTGATGATGTCGGTATCGGTACCGACCGCCGGTCCGTTGATTCGAGCCAGTACGTTATCTCGCGACTTGACGGCGTTGCGGATCACCTGGGCCGTGTTCACGCCAACCAGCCTTCCGTTCCACACCCTGACCTTGCCGGCAATGAAGACGTGCTTGACCGCCCGCGTGTCCATCATCGTCACGATCGTGCCGTACGCGTTGTTCATAGGCTGATAATTGATGGTGTCGAACTGCAAGCAGACGATATCCGCCTCCTTGCCGGGCGTCAGCGTTCCGACCTTATTCGCAAGGCCGCAACCCGCAGCGCCAGCCTCGGTCATCATCTGGACAACCTGTTTGCTGGTGAGCATTTGCGGTATCGGCAAATTGCCCGGATCGCTGTTGGCCGAGAAGGCCAGGTCATTGGCCAACGCTCGCTGGCACAAGAACGCCGCACGCATCAACGTGAACGGGTCCGGCGACATATTGGTATCCACGTCGGGACTCAGGCTGGGCATGATGCCGTAGTTGAGGCACATCTGGAACGCCGGCATTCCATGCCGCATCTGCATTTCGATGGCGCTGGCGCACGAGACGTGCCCACCGTTGTCTGCCCATATCTGCATTCCGGCTGACGTCGCCGGATTGGGGTAGCCGAGCTTGCTGTGGCTGATCTGCGCCACGGAGTTGTCCTGCCACCGGGTGCAGTGCACGAGGATCGCGTCATCGAACGGAGCCAGGCCGGCAGCCAGGGCCGTGGACGCGGTCGCGGGGGCCGCGATGTTGTGGGCGTTCAAAAACGCTCCGAACGTACGGCCCAGTTGCCAACCCGTCATACCGGTGTACGGAGCCGGAAGGTTAGAAACGACGGTCGGGCCGCCGGAAAATCCCAGTGTGATGAGCTGGTCTTTGCTGGTGAAGTACTTGTTCGCGATCCGTTCGATTCCGGTCTTCACACCCGGGGCGAGCACGGCACCGGGAAAATCGTTCGGGCTGGTAGGGACACCATAGGGGACCTTGTACAAGGGCGGCGGATTCGTATCCCGGTTGACTCCATTGCTGTAGTCAAACAGCGTGCGCCTCCCGGCGGCGATCAGGCCTTCGATCATCGCGTCGGTGTGCTCGGGCGTATGCGAGGATTGGGAGGTATCGGTTCCGCAGGTAATGCCCTGGGTCAGCTGACTCAGCGAGGCAATCACCTCGGCGTTGTAGCAGTCCTCGGGATCGTACGGAGAACGTCCGATGTCCCACTGAGGACTGCTCGCGGTGCCGAAGCGCCCGGTCGTCCAGATGCTCTGGACAACCGTGCCATAGGCCTCATAGACGAAACCAGGGGCAGGACTCGTGGTCGACGTGCTTTGCTGATCGGCGTTACCCGCAAAGACGATGATTCCGTCGGAAATGATGGCGCGCTGGATGGCTTCGTACTGATGATTATGCGTGCTGATGAAGCCGGGACATACGATCATCCCGCTGCAGTCGACCTCACGTGCGCCGGCAACATGCCCCAGATTCGGCGCAATGTCCACGATCTTCTTGTCCATGATCAGGACGTCGGCTTGCTCGAAATCGCCGACGTCCGGATCCAAGGTCAGCACCACGCCGCCGCGCAGCACGACCGGCTGGCCGGCCGCAATATCGGATCCGTCGTCGTCGCCCGAGGACCCGGCCGCCTCGACTTTTCTCGTCAGCGCATCGAAAGCGGTCAGGCCGCCCGCAGCCGCGGCGCCGGTCGCGAGTCCCGCCACGCTCGATTTGAAGAAGTCACGGCGCGGCAGGGTGCCACGTTCGCTGCTGTGATCATGGGGTTCGTCATGTGTTTCGGAATGCTTGCTCATCGTCGCGCCCTCCGTCGTCAGAAAGCCCGAAGCGCATCCGCCCTCGCCTTTCGCGATTCGGCAACTCCGGTCTCGCCACATCCTAGGCCGCCGAGTGCGCGCGGTCTTGCAGGCAGTGGCCAGGGTTTGCAAATTCCGGACACGGCGACCGCGAGGGCAGGCGCGGCCGTTTGAGGGCTGACCAGTGCATGGCTGCCGACTCGGCGCATGTCGTCTGCCGAAGTGCGGCGCGGCTCAATGAAGGACTAGCAGTCTCGCTGGTAGCGCCTGGGGGTGACCCCAGTGGCCTTCCTGAACACGTTCGTAAGATGGCTCTGGTCCGCAAAGCCCAGGACGTCGACGATTTCCAGGATCGACAGGCGCTTGGTGGCTAGAAGCGACTTCACTTCGTTGACGCGCTCGTCCAGCACGTACCGATACGGCGTGGTACCAAAGGTCTTTCGAAACAGCCTTGAGAAGTGGCGAGGACTCAGATTGATCGCACCGGCCAGTTCGACAAGACTCAAGTCGTCGCGCAGATGCGCTTGTATGTAATCGACCACCGTCTGAATCTGCGCGCGCGAGAACCCGTGATTCACGATCTCGGTCTTATAGACTTTAGTCGAATAGCGAGCTGCGACATAGCTGGCCAGCGCCAGCGAAAGGGATTCGCCATAGATCGGTCCGGACGGGCAGCCCGCTTCGGCCTCCGCCAGCATATTGCCCATGATCGCGACGATGTTCTGGTCGTCGATGTTGAGTTGAGGGGCCAACGCCCCATCGCTGGGCTTTGCCGATCCGGGAAACAGTCGCTCCAGACCCGGGTGGTCGAACTCCGTCACGACAAAGCGGTGAACCCCGCCCGATATCAGGATGTTTGTGTGGTCGCACCCCCTGGGGAAAATAAATACGCTTCCCGGGCGCACGATGCAGTGCGCGTTGCCCGCCCCTCCCGATACGCGAATGACGGAGGACCCGGTCGTGCACAAGCCCACGTGGGTGCTATGCCAGGACCAGCCGATTTCTTCCAGGTTTTTATGAACGCTGTGGCGCTCGAGCAGGAAGCCGGACCACCCGGTCGCAAAGCTGGAGAATTCAGGAGTTCCCTCGCCAAGGCCTTTCAGGGCGCCTTCCATGTATGCGGTCACCGCACCTGGATGAGCTCCCAGCGGCGGCGTTCGCAAAGATTCGGCTCGCGGGATCTCGCGCTGGGTCGCGTGCTGCGCCGTGGTCGACCGTGCCATGCCGATCCGTTGTCGCTATGGGAGGCCCAAATAAGAGGATGTCGCTTCTTGGAGTTCTTGCGCGAGCGTCTTGCACGACGGCATCGTCCCATGGCGAGCCGTGGGCGCTCTCTTCAGATTACGCGCCTTCCGCCCACGGATGCACTCCCGCGCTCGCGGGTCTTCGCGTTTTCCTACAGCAATCGCAACGCCGCCCGACGCAGACCTGCGGTTTCATATGACGTTGCTTTGACCTCGCTGCGAGCGAAGAGCCGGTATTGCCGCCACCAGCGTGTAGACTCGCCGCGGTTGTGCCGGAATTCAAAGATGGGACAGGTTGAGCCCGCGGCTTGGGAGTGTGCAAGGGGTTGCTTGTGGCTCCGTATCGGCAAATCCTCGCGCGGATGCGTTCCGGCGACACGGATCGCAGTATTGCCCGCAGCGGCTTGATGGATCGACATGGCATTGTTGCGCTGCGGCGCCTTGCCGAACACGCGGGCTGGCTTGATCCCCGCAGACCTCTGCCCGAAGAGAATGTGGTCTTGGCGAGATTTCAAGGCGCCGACCAGGAGTCTGAGCAAACCGCTCAAGACTGGTACGTCACCCAGGGCCAGCATGGCGAGCACCTGCTGAACGACGGGCAGGTTGAAAGAGCGACCGAGGTTTTTTTCGATCTTCTCGCGCGGCTCGGCACCGAGGCGAGCTATGCAAGGGGCGTGGTTTTGGGGCGGCTGGCTCGATGCTTCCATATGAAGGGGAACAACGAGCAGGCGAAGACGCGACTGCAGGAGGCGGTGGGCGTCATCGAGCAGCTTGCTCCGAGCGAAGGTCTGCACGCGTTGCGAGGCTCGCTGCAGTCGGAGCTGGGAGAGGTGTTTCGGGCGCTGGGCCAGCGTGACCGGGCGAAGCAGGCCTATTGCACGGCGCTGACGATCGCCGAGGAATTGCGAGACCCGCGGGCCCAAGGGGTGGAGTTGAGTCGGCTCGGCGCTCTGGCTCTGGAGGAAGGCGACCAAGACGAAGCGCTGCAGCGCTGCAGCGCGGCGCTGGGCTTGTTGCGCCGGATTCACGAGCCACTCGCGGAGGCGGCTGCGTGGCAGCAACTGGGGGCGGTCTTCCAGGAACGACAGCAATGGCAGGAAGCCGAACGTCACACCCGGGAAGCGGAAAGGATCAGACAGCAACATGGTGCCGGTTCGGCGCACCCGACGCCTGCTCCGAATGTCGATTCGGAACCGGGTGCTGACCCCGTCTTCCAGGTGACGGTCGACCAGGAGCGGATCACCGACTACGGATTGGAGGGGGATCTTTTGGTCGACGGCGCGCGCGAACGAAGGATCACCGTCTGGACAGGTCAGCCGTGCGCTTTAACTGAGGACCTGCGCCCCATGCTGGCGCCGTGCGTTCGAGTCACGATGGGCGACGAAGGAGCAATCCGCTTTTGCCTGCCTTTCGCAGAGCCTGTCTTCGAGCGGTACCGCGGATGCACGGTGATCCGACGTCTTCGCCAGGAGATCGCGGTTTCGGGGATTTGCACGCGTCTGTGGCGACTGATCGGCGTCATGGACGGCGACCGCTGCGTCGGCGCGCTCCTGTCGGAGTTTCCGTCCAGACAGCGATCAACCGTGGTTCGCGTTCTAGGTGCCTTGGCCGCGACCGGCGCTATCGACGTCTCCGGCCGTCCGCTCGGACGATTTGTTCATAGGGCGACCAAGAAAGGATTCATCCCGGCGCCAGGCCTGGAAGGCGATGAAGTATTGCGGTTGGTGACCGACGGCGACGATGTTGCCAACTCTGAAGCGCCTCGAATTGCTTTGAGTCAGGCCGTACCCGATCGCATTCGTTCTTTTTACGCAGTGACCCGGTCGCGGCGTTCCCGGCGCGATTTCGACGGGCTGCCTCTGGGTCGCACCGATTTCGACGCATTGCTGAACACCGCATGCGGTGTGACGGGCGCGATGCAATGGAGTGACCGGCAGGTCAAGTTGCGGGCCTATCCGGCCAGCGGCGGGCTTTATGCCGTTCGAATCTATCCAGCCGTCTTGTCGGTCGAAGGCCTCGAGCCGGGCATCTATCGCTACCGCGCTGTCGAGAGCGCTCTGGAGGTGGTGAAAGCGGATATCGATCGAACCACTTTCATCGATGCGATGCTGCCGGCTGAGCGCGAGATGGTGGCTGGCGCGGCAGCGATGTTCTGCTTGACGGGCCGCTTTGCGCGCCATGAAAGGAAGTATGGCGAGGGTGGTTACCGAATGCTGGTCGCCGAGGCAGGCCATATTTCCCAGAACCTGATCCTGGCAGCCGTCGCCTTGGGTCTGAGCGCCCGCCCCTTTGGCGGTGTATTCGACGACCTGCTGAATCGCGACCTCGGTCTGGATTCCGATGTAGAGCAGTTCCTTCTTGCGGTCCTCGTAGGCCACGCGGGAGATCGGCCCGATCATCACGATGAACCTTGAATGTGAGAACTCTCCGTCTCAGACGATCATGGACCTGAGGGCTTTCGCTCAAGGGCTGATTGGCTCGGTCGTGACTCAACTGGAATACGACGGTTTGCTGGACGTTCTGATTACCGGGAGGGACGGCTCGACCGATCTGTATGCCGACGAGGCGCGGCGCGTTCTGAGCTATGTCGATGCGGTGTGGAACGCCTTTTACGGGCTCGCTGCGCAGGTCGGTCGAACCGCCAGCACGGAGTTGAAAACGGTTAAGGAGTACGCCCGCATGATGCCGTTCCCGCCGCCTCTCGAGTACTTCTCGAGTGGTTTGCATTCTGGACTTTTCGATGCTGCGCGCGATGAGCGTTGAAATCGCGAAGCCCGGCGTCGATCTGTCCACCGTTGTCGATCGCGTTTTCGTCTTCGACGATTTCTTCTCCGATACGCAGCTTTTGCTGGTCGAGCAATGGGCGTTGAACACGCCGCATTGGATGCTGACCAATTCCGTTTACGACAACCTGGGTCACGCGCGCCACCGCATCTGGGGCGCGTCTTACATCCAGGCATGGCAACAGAAAGGGTGGCCGGGACTGCCCCCCGTTCTGTTCTCGACGCTGGCCACGGTCTTTCGAAAGCTCGGCATCGTCTTGGTTCGACCCGAGTACATCGGTCTCAACGGTCAAGCGCGCGGGCAGGACGCATCGGTTCATGTCGATTGCGCTCGTGAGGCCAGGAACCAGATATCGCTTCTGATCTACATCGGCGAGAACACCGACGGCGACCTGCTCCTGTACGACCGGGACGATGAGCGGCTGACCGACCGTGTCTGCTACCGGCCCAATCGTGTCGTCGCGCTCGACGGTTCGATACCGCACCAGGCACGGGCGCCCAGCGATGAGCGGTTCAGAATGTCGATCATCGTGAGGGGAACGTACGAATGCAGATCCGCCACCCAATAGAGCGGATGCCGGTGCCCCAACAGGATCCGGACGCGATCGGCGATATGGCCAGCCATGGCGTGGTCGAGTACGTCTTTGCGACCCCGATCTTCTCGTATGTGCTCAAGGACGCGGCCGCGCTGAACGCACGACTGCGCGACACCATCCTCGAGCGCGAACGCACCACGCCGTCCGTTGCCAAGAGCAATCAAGGCGGCTGGCAATCGCCGCCGGACTTTTTCCTGTGGGACGAACCAGTCGTTGCGGATCTGAGCCTGTTCGTGATGAATGCCGTGAACATCGCGACGGCCCGTATTCAGATTCCGGCGCATCCCAGGATCGAATTTCAGTTGTTTGGCTGGGCCGCGGTCAACAGGAAGGGACACTACAACACGACTCATGTGCATCCGATGTCGACCTGGTCGGGTACGTACTACGTCGATGCAGGTGATGAGGCGCCCGACGCGCCGGGCGCTGCGCTCGAGTTCTCGCATCCGATCACGGCTTCGCCGATGACCTTCTTTCCAGGCATCTTGCCGTCGGCGCGTCTCGTGCGACCCGAAACGGGAATGATCCTCCTCTTCCCCAGCTACCTGCAGCACAGCGTTCGAATGTACACCGGCGAGCGGCCTCGCATCTGCGTGCCGTTCAATGCACACCTTCGGTAACAGGCAGTGCGGCTCCGGCTTCCGACCCGCCGCGAGGCTACTGCGGCGTAATCACCACGCGAAAGCGTGCTTTGCCGCTCATCATGCGCTCGTAGGCTTGAGGTGCCTGAGACAAGGGAACCGTCTCGATCATCGCGCGAACCCCGGACATCGCGCTGAACGCGAGTGTCTCCTCCGAGTCCTTGGGAGCGCCGGACGGCCAGCCCTGGACGGACTGACGCTGCATGATCAGCGGCAAGGTGCTGATCGACATCGGTTCGACATCGGCGCCGAGGATGAACAGCTTGCCGTTCACGCCGAGACCGCTCATGGTGGCGCTCATGGCCTTCGAGCTCGTGGCGGTGGCCAGAATCACGCGGGCGCCGCCCAGCTTGGCGAGCTCGGCGCCGGGGTCCTGCTCCGCCGTATCGATGTACCCGTGTGCGCCAAGCTGCCGGGCCAAGGATTCCTTGTCTCGACCGCGCGCCAGCGCGATCGTCCTGTAGCCCATCTTGGCGGCGAATTGCACACCCAGATGCCCGAGGCCGCCGATTCCCAGGACGGCGACCAGATCACCGGCGCGAGCACCAGCGTTGCGTAAAGAATTGAAGACCGTGATGCCCGCACACAGCAGCGGTCCGGCTTCGATTGCTTTCAGTTCGGCAGGAATCGACACCAGCGCTTCGGCGGGTGCCACCATGTACTCGGCGTACCCACCATCGTAAGAGATACCGCAGATTTTCTGATTGCGGCAGGTGACGAAGTCGCCCCTTCGGCAGGACTCGCAGGTGCCGCAATGACCGCCATGCCAACCGACACCGACCCGCTGTCCTACCTTCCAGGGTTCGACGCGCGCGCCGACCGCATCAATGACGCCGGCGACTTCGTGCCCCGGTGTTCGCGGAAGCTGGATCCACGGAAATACCTTGTTGACCGTCAACGAGTCGCTGTGACAGACACCGCATGCCTCCACCCGGATACGAACCTGTCCCGCTTCCGGCTCGGGGACGTCCACCTGCACGACTTCCAGACCGCCAGGCTTGCGGACCTGAGCGCTGCGCATCTTGGCCATGATTTCCCTCCTTCGGTCGCGATATCGCGAGCACGTCTTTACTATAGACATGCGCGTTTGCGATATCGGTGACCGGCGGGGCGGTGTGGCGCGTTCGCGTTAGCGCCGTTTGTGCCTGCTGAAATTGGCAGGTCTCCCAAAGACCATGACGGCGAAGGAGAGTGCCGTGTTTCCTCAAATCCTCATCGTTTTTGGCGCAGCGTTGCTCGGACTTCTCGGGGCGATGCACCTCGTGTACACGTTCTTCAGCGACAAGTTCGACGCGCGTGACCCGGCGGTTTCAGCCGCGATGAAGGCGACCAGCCCGGTGTTGACCAGGCGCACGAGCTTGTGGAACGCCTGGATCGGATTTAACGCCAGCCATGGTCTGGGAGTCGTGCTGTTCGCGGCGACCTACCTGGTGCTCGCGATCGGCCATATGGCCGTGCTGCGTGAGTCCAAGGTCCTGATCTGGCTTCCCGTGGCCGGCAGCGCCGCTTACCTGGCGCTTGCGAAGCGATATTGGTTTCGGACTCCGTTCGTCGGCGTTGCGATTGCCACGTCGTGTTTCCTGATGGCCGCGTGCACGCTCTCCTTTTAGCCCGCGAGCTTGCGCGCGATCCCGGCAACGTGCTCTCCCTGGAACCTGCACATCTCCAGCTCGAGCGCGGACGGCATGCGCAGCTCGTGACCCGCCCCGGTAATGCTGCTGGCACCATAGGGAGTTCCGCCCGTGACCTCGCGCATCGTCGTGAGGTCCTTGAACGTGTACGGCAGGCCCACGATGACCATTCCGTGATGCAACAGCGTCGAATGGAAGGAGGTGAGCGTGGTCTCCTGACCTCCGTGCTGACTTGCCGTGCTGCAAAAGACCCTTCCGATTCGGCCTACCAGCGCCCCGCGCATCCACAGGGCCCCGGTTTGATCTAGAAAATTGCGCATCTGCGCTGCCATGTTGCCGAAGCGCGTCGGCGTGCCGAACACGATCGCCTCGTAATGCTCCAACTCCTCGGGCACGGCGATCGGCGCCGGCTGGTCGAGGCGAAATCCCGAAGCCTTGGCGACATCGGGTGCCACGAGCTCGGGCACGCGCTTTACGGTTGCTTCCGTTCCCGTCACCCTGCGCGCCCCTTCCGCCTGAGCGTAGGCCATCTGCTCGACGTGACCGTAGCTGCTGTAATAAAGAACCAGGATCTTCGCCATCGAATTGTCTCCGTGGGTGTTAGTCGGCTGAAATCACCGCGTGTCGCCGCAAAAAGCGCAGCAGCGCAGCGTTGTAAGCGGGCGGGTTGTCCAGATTCGCCAGATGCCCTGCGTCGGGAACCTGGAAAAGCTCTGCCGCGGGCAATTTTTGCGCGATGACCGTCGCGACGTTGCGCCGGCTCGGCACATCGAACGCGCCACAGATGACCAGGGTCGGTTGCGCGATTGCGCCGAAGACGGGCGAACTGGCGGTCGGTGCCGGCGCTTCGACCGGTTGTAGCAAGTCGTCTCCGCCATAGCCGCTCAGCATGCCGTCCAACAGCGCGCCGGCGTCTGCATCGGGGTTGCGCAGCCGCGTCATCGGATGCTGTGCCCACGCCCGGCGGAACACGTCGATCCCTTCGGTTTGTGCGAGCAGCCGGAATTGAGCAAGCGGCAGGTCAGGATCGGGCGCGGTCGGGTCGACGATCCCCGGCGAAGGCCCATCCAATATCAGGCTGCGGATCAGTGCAGGTTCGCTCATCGCGGTCAGAACCGCCACCCGCGAGCCTTGCGACATGCCGACCAGCGCAGCGCGGCGGATCCCCAGGTGAGAGCAGAGCGCGGCGACGTCAGCCGCATCGTCGATCACGGAGGCTTTTCCAGTGGAGAGCCCGAATCCGCGCCGGTCGAAGCGCACCACGCGGAACTCCTGCCCCAGAGCGGCTGCCTGTGGATCCCACATCTCCAGGCGCAGCGTCCAGCCGTGCAGCAATACAACCGCGGGACCGGAACCGGCGTCGCGAAAGCGCAGCCGCGCGCCTGGCACCTCCAAGTAGCCGTCCTTGGCGTCGACGCTCATGCCTCGGCACTCAGCGATTGAATCTGGATACCGGCCAGGTCCGCGGAAATCTGGCGGCTGACCTCCTGCAGCATGCCGAGACGGTCGCGTACCAGCTTGGCGCGGGTGATCTTGCGCGAGTGGCTGGACGTGTTCAGCGCAGCGACGACGCGCCGGTCGTGGTCGAACACCGGCACGCCCAGAGCGACTACGCCATAGGCAAGCTCGTCCTCCACGGTTGAGTAGCCAACGCGTCGGCAATCGTCGATCAACTGGCGCAGACGCGCTGGATCGGTGACGGTATGGTCGGTCAGCGCCGCGAGCTTCGCGGTCTTGAAATAGGCGTCAAGCCGACTCGCGCTCAAGCCGGCGAGGAGCACGCGGCCGGTCGAGGTGGCGTGGGCCGGGAAGCGGCTGCCGACGTGGGCCTCGAGTCGGATCAGGGTGCGAACCGACGCGCGCGCGACATACACGATGTCGGCGCCGTCGAGCACGCACAGCGCGGCCGAGTCGCCGGTGTCCTGGGCCAGCCTCTCCAGGTGCGTTTTGGTCAGTCGGTCGATGTTCATCGACTCCAGGTAAGCCGCGCCGAGCTCGAGCACCTTCGGCCGCAACAGGTAGCTGCGCCCGCTGCGCATGACGTAGCCGAGCTCCTCCAGTGTCAGCAAACAGCGGCGCGCCGTCGCCGGTGGCATCGCGACGAAGCGCGCGATGTCGCTGAGCGTGAGCGCCGCCTGCTCGCGCGAAAACGCGCGAATGACGGCCAGGCCCTTGGCCAGCCCGCCCATCGCTTCGCGGCGGGCGGCAGCCGCGGGTGCAGCGCGTCGAGTCATGCGCTCAGTTTATTCGATATGCGAAAAGCGAGGCTGCCGCGACGCAGCTTGACGCCCAAGAGCGGTTGAGGCCAGTATATTCGAGATACGAATGAGATTTCGGATATCGAAAACTCGAAAACCGCTCTTCACCCTGTTCCAACGACCCATCGGCGACTGCATGGGAGAAAGCCAGCCTTGAAAATCGGCTCGCAAGCGCAACGGAGCTCCTCGATCAGCGCCTCCAATGCGGATAGGGTGATCGTCCGTGGGCACGATCTGACCTCGGAGCTGATCGGCCAAATCAGCCTGACCGACCACTTCTGGCTGCTGTTGACCGGCTCCCTGCCCTCGCCCCCGCAGCGCCGGATGCTGGACGCGACCCTGGTCGCGATTGCGGAGCACGGGTTGGTGCCGAGCGTCGTCGCCAGCCGGATGACGCTGGCAGCCGCACCGGATGCACTGCAAGGCGCCGTGGCTGCGGGCCTGCTCGGGTGCGGCTCGGTCGTGCTCGGTTCGGCGGAAGCGGCCGGGCAGCTTTTCGCGCAGATTGCAGCCCGGACGCCCCAGGCAGACAAGGAGCCCGACGCGTTCCAGGCTGCGATCGCGACATCCATACAAGAGCTCCGCGCCGAGGGGCGCCCGATCCCCGGTTACGGCCATCCTCTCCATAAAGCGCAGGACCCACGTGCGCAGCGGCTGATGGCGATCGCGCGCGAGGTCGGCGTCGCCGGCCGCCACATCGACATTGCTGAACATATCGGCCGAGCCCTGCCGGCGCTGATCGGCCGGCCGTTGTCGATCAACGTGTCGGGAGCGATTGCCGCCGTGCTCCTCGATGCCGGCTATCCGCTGATGGCGCTGAAAGGCGTGCCGATCCTGGCCCGCGCCGCCAGCCTGATCGCCCACCTGCTCGAGGAGCAGCAGCGTCCGATCGGCTTTGTGCTGGCGCATGCGGCGGCCGCGGCGATCGACTACGACGGGCCCGCTCCGGCCGGTTTCGAGGCAAGCGATGAGTAGCGTTCAGTCGTCGCTTTCGATGTCGGAGGTGTTGAAGGGCATCCGGGTGATCGACTTGGGGACTTTTATCACCGGTCCTTGCGCCGCGATGATGCTGGCAGATCTCGGTGCCGACGTGATCAAGGTCGAAAGTCCCGAAGGCGATCCGTATCGGAGTTATCAAGGGGGTCGCTACTCGCCCCACTTCCAGGCCTACAACCGCAACAAGCGCAGCATCGCGCTGGACTTGAAAACCCCGCCGGACCAGGCGGATTTCGACGATCTTCTGCGCGACGCCGACGTACTGATCCAGAACTTCCGTCCCGGCACGGCCGAGCGCCTGGGAGCAGGCGCCGAGCGCCTGCAGGCGACGAACCCGCGTCTGGTCTATTGCTCGATCAGCGGCTTCGGCACGAGCGGCCCGTACGTGGACCGGCCCAGCTACGACTCCGTCGCGCAGGCGCTCAGCGGCTTCCTGAGCGTCGTGGTCGATCAGGATCGGCCGCGCTTTCTGGGTCCCGCGCTGGCAGATGCCATCACGGGTCTGTACGCCGCCTATGGCGTGCTGGGCGCGCTGGTCCAACGCGGCCGCACCGGGCACGGGTGCCTGGTGGAAGTGTCGATGCTCGAGGCGATGGCCCATTTCGCTGTCGAGCCGTTCGCTGCGTACTTCGATCTGGGCGCGGTGCCGACCTCGACCGACCGCCCCCGCCTGGCCCAGGCCTACATCCTGCGCACCGCGGACGATCGGCTGATCGCGCTGCACCTGTCCTCGCTGGAAAAATTCTGGATTGCCCTGACTGCCGCACTCGACGCACCGGAGTTGTCGACGGACCGGCGCTTTGGCACGCGCGACGCGCGCATCGCTCATTACGAGGCGCTGGCCGGCGAACTCAACGCGCTGTTCACCAAGCAGCCGCTCGCGGTGTGGACCGAGCGCCTTGGGCGGTACGACGTCCCGTTCGCTCCGGTCAACTCGATCGACCAGGTGATCGGAGACCCACAGGTCGCTCACCTTGGCCTGATCGTGCCGGTGCAATCGCCGAGTCGGGCCGCGCACGCGGTGCGACCGCCAGTGCAGTTCGGCGGCCATCGCGTCACGTCGGTGCGGGCTGCGCCACTGCTCGATCAGCACGGCGCTGCGATCCGGACGGCGCTGGGCGCTGGAGGCCGATGGCCGGACCTTCAGCTCACTCCCGGCGCGCCCAGCGCCGAAGCGATCGCCCCTTGAGGAGCCACTGATGCTGTTTCCGACGACGCTGGTAGGAAGCTATCCGCAGCCGGAGTGGCTGATCGACCGCAAGCGGCTGGCTGCCCGCTTTCCACCGCGCGTTCGCGCACGCGAGCTGTGGAAGATCCCGCAGGCCGACCTGCAGGAGGCGCAGGACGACGCGACACTGGTGGCGATCAAGATGCAGGAGGACGCGGGGCTGGACATCATCAGCGATGGCGAGATTCGACGCGAAAGCTATTCGAATCGCTTTGCCACCGCGCTCGACGGCGTCGATCTGGACAACCCCGGCACTGCGCTGGACCGCAGTGGACATCCGAACCCGGTGCCCCGCGTGGTGGGGCCGATCCGGCGCCGCCACGCCGTCGGTGTCACGGACCTCGAGTTCCTGCTCGCCCATACACAGCGCCGGGTCAAGGTGACGGTTCCGGGTCCTTTCACGATGGCCCAGCAGGCGCAGATCGACTTCTATGGCGGAAGCCGGGAACTGGCTTCGCTCGACTATGCGGCCGCGGTCAACGAGGAGATCCGGGACCTGTTCGCGGCCGGTGCCGACATCGTCCAGATCGATGAGCCGTACATGCAGGCGCGGCCCGAAGAAGCCAGAGCCTTCGGATTGAAGGCACTGAACCGCGCGCTGGAAGGCATCACGGCGCAGACCGTCGTGCACATCTGCTTCGGCTACGCTGCCATCATCCACCAGCGCCCCTCCGGCTATTCGTTTCTCAGCGAGCTGGCGGGATGCAGCTGCCGACAGGTGTCGATCGAGACCGCACAGTCCGGACTCGACTGCTCGGTGCTGCGCACCCTGCCCGGCAAGAAGATCCTGCTCGGCGTCATCGACCTCGCCAGCCACGAGGTGGAGACGCCGGAGCTGGTGGCTCAGCGCATCGGCCGGGCGCTCCCGTACGTGGACGCGGCCGACATCATTGCAGCGCCGGATTGCGGGATGAAGTACCTGCCGCGCGACGTCGCCTTCGGCAAGTTGAAGGCCATGGTCGCCGGGGCGCAACTCGCGCGCTCCCGACTGTCGAGCGCTGCGGGGCCGTGACGCGCACCGAGTCACAACTAATAACGAGGAGGAGACATCCATGGACAAACGGCATAGGGCGCTTGCGGGCGCGGCAGCGGCGCTGACTCTGTTGTTCGCAGCGCCGCTGCTGTGGGCCCAGACCAGCACGACCGCGGAACCCGAGGCCACCGGCGAGCGGGTTGTCGTCACGGCGCGCAAGCGCGAGGAGTCGAACCAGGACGTCCCGATCTCGGTCAACGTCTTCAATGAACAATTGATCGAGTCGGCCGGCATCCAGAAGCCCCAGGACTTCATCTCGCTGGTGCCCAATATGACGCTGGTCGAGACGCAGAACGCCGGCAACGCGTTCGTCGTCGTTCGCGGCATCTCGCAGGCCCGTAACAGCGAACCGTCGGTGGCCGTGCTGGTGGACGGCGTTCTGGAGACAAACCCGGCGGAATTCAACCAGGAGCTGTTCGACATCCGGCAGATCGAGGTGTTGAAGGGCCCGCAAGGCGCCCTGTACGGCCGCAACGCGATCGGCGGCGCGATCATCATCCACACCAAGGACCCTCCGAACCATTTCGAAGGCAGCGCCAAGGTCGGCGTCGGCAACGGCCCGTCCGAGCGCGCGCAGGTGGCGGTCGGCGGCCCGATGAGCGAATCGGGCGAAGTGAAATACCGGGCGTCGCTGAACTACTACAACACTGCCGGCTACATCGACAACGAATACCTGCACAGCAAGGCCGACCCGTTCCGCAGCTACGACGGGCGCTGGCGGCTGGACTGGAAGCCGACCGACGACTTCGCCCTCGACTGGCGCGTCTCGGCCGAGCACCTGCGCACGCAAGCGCTGTACTTCGTGATCCCGCGCAATGACGAAAAAAATGTGTTCAGTGACTTCAGCACGCTGCCCGACGCGAACAACATCAGCACGCCGATCACGCTCGACAACTCGGGCGTCAACACGCGCGACCTGATCAATACCTCGGTGAAGCTCGACTTCAAGAGGTTCGGCGGAACGATCACGTCGATCACTGCATTCGACAAGACGCGCGAACTGCTGACCGGCGACGCGTACGATTTCCGGCCGGCCAAGGACTCGTTCTTCTACACCTTCCTGCCGACGGTCGGGGGCCCACAGACCGATCTGAACCAGAGCCAGTTTCTCGTCGTCAAAGCCGTCAGCCAGGAATTGCGATTCACCTCGCCCAAGGTCAACGGATTCTCCTGGATCGCTGGCGGCTATTTCATCCACACCAACCGCTTCATTTCGACCGGCAACATGATCGACGAAGGCACCGGCGTGTTCCCGATCTACTATTCGCCGCGGCTCGGCGGCACCAACCCGAGCTTCACCTACCTGGCCGACACCCAGAACAACAACGCCTGGGCTCTGTTCGGCGACGCGACCTACGACGTGACGGCGAGGCTCGAAGCCGACCTGGCGATCCGCTACGACCAGGATTCACGCAAGAACACGACCGACACGCCGAGCACCCCGGTCAACTTCCTGCCCGATGCGGGCGCGAAGTCGGGGGAAGAACGCACGCACACCTGGAGCGAGGCCCAGCCGAAGGCGACGCTGCGCTACAAGGTCGACGACGACGTCTCGGTCTACGGTGGCTGGAGTCGGGGCTTTCGCAGCGGAGGATTCAACCAGACCGGCGTCGGCGCCGTCGCGCGGGCGAACAACATCAAAGGGGTCAATGACCTGTTCGAGGCCGAAGTGGCCGATACCTGGGAGGTCGGTGCCAAGACGCAGTGGCTCGACCGCCGGCTGACTGCGAACCTGGCCCTTTTCCACACGCACTCGCACAACGGCTACTTCTTCGTGTTCCTGGCCGCCAATTCGACGCAGAACCTAGGCAACCTCGACGCCACCTACAAGGGTGCCGAGTTGGAGCTTACCTACAAAGCGACCCGCACCCTCGACCTGTACGCGAACTTCGGGTACACCGACAGCGAGATCACGGCGATGGCCGATCCGAAGGTCGTCGGCAACCAGGCGCCGCTGGTGTCGAGGACCACGATCAACGTGGGCACCCAGTACCGTCATCCGCTGGGCGAGGATCTGTTCGGAATCGCGCGTGTCGACTTCCAGCAGATCGGCCGAACCTGGTGGGAGCCGTACAACCAGACGTCACGCGACCCGATCAGCCTGGTCGATGTACGCTGTGGAGTCGATGCGCCAGCTTGGACCGTGACCGCCTGGTCGAAGAATGTCTTCAACCGCCTCTATAACGCGGAGTTTTCGCCGACCGTGCAGGGCAACCCGGGCTCGTCCGGTTTTCTGTTCAAGGCAACACCGCGGACCTACGGAATCGAACTGACCTACCGTTTCTGACCGGCGGGCGCATCTGAGAAGGAGTCATCGGCCATGACCCAGGCAAGGAAGCTGCCGTCGCGACTTCACCACAACGCCTACGTGACGCGCGACCAGGAGAAGACCCGCCAGTTCTACGAGGAGATCATCGGCTTGCCGCTGGTGGCCACGTGGTGCGAATCCGACGAGCTGTTCGGCAAAGTCCGCACGTACGTGCACACGTTCTTCCAGATCGGCGACGGCGGAGCGCTCGCCTTCTTTCAGTTTGCCGATCCGGCCGACCAGGCCGAGTTCGGCCCGAAGATGCCGGCGTCGCCGTTTCACCACATTGCGTTGCAGGTCGACTCCGAGACGCAAAGGGGAATCGAGGAAAGAATCGCCAGGGCCGGCATCCGCCCTCCCGACACTTTTGTGCTGGAGCATGGATACTGCCGCTCCGTTTACGTCAACGATCCGAACGGGCTGATCCTGGAATTCACGCTCGATCATCCCGACGTCAGGAAGATCGCGCAGGATCGAGCCGCCAGTGCACACGCGGACCTGAAGCGATGGCTCGGTGGGGATCACCGCTCCAACAACACGTATCGATCGTGATCACCGGCGGGCGCTCGTCCGAACCGCCGCGCCCGCCGAACCTGTCACTACTGAAGCACGCTGCTGGCTGTAGCGGCGTCGATGTAGGCCTGCACGTCGTCCGGCAGCAGGAAGCGTCGCTCCTCCAGGGCCCGCGCCGCGCGCGCAACCTGCTCGACGTATTCGTCGTGGCTGCCATAGCGCTCCTCCAGGGACAAGCGCGGATCTGCGGCGGCGACCCTGGCAGCACGGGTGGCGGCAAACGGGATCCATTGTCCCGACGATTCGCAGCCGTCGGGACCACCGAAGGCCGCGGCGCGCAGGGCCCAGCCGCTGGTGGTCGCGATCGGAACGGCCACCGGGGGCAAGCGCACGCCGGCGATCTCGTTGCCATCGGAGTCAACCTTCGACACGAAAGACGGGTACGAGGGACCTGAAAATGCGGGCGGGTCGTTGGTCAGGATGCCCTGGTCGAACTGAGGTCCCCAATCGAACACGTGGCGCACGGTGATCAAACCGGTGTAAGTCACGCCGGGTATGTCGGGCCAGCCAAGTGCCTTCTGCGGGACCACGCCGAGGCCGTCGGCCTGCGGCACCGAGAACACCGCGTTCCCATCCTCGACGCGCGGAACCTGGCTCGGGGGCGGCGCACGATGCTGCCCGACCCACTGATCCAGCGCAATGAACAACGCCCTGAGCGCCGGATTCGGGTCCGTCGTGTTTCCATATTGCTGGCAGATGCCCCGCGTCAACGGGGCCGCGCCGGCCACCGTGTGTTCGAGGCTGGAGAGCAGGTAGTGGCGCACGTTGCCGGCATCCGGGCGACCCCGATCGTCGGCTTCATCGCCGGGAGCAGCCAGGTCGTGTCCCGTCGGACCGGTATGCGCCAGCGAACCCGCCTTGACCCAGTACTCGTTGGCCGAAATCACATCGAACAGCTTCGGGCACGTCTCACTTTCGCGGCAGCGCCGTGAGCGGCCGTCGGTTTTGCCGGTGAGCCTGTCGTGAGTCGTTGCAAAGGCGAATGGAAAGATGCCTTCTGGATAAAGGTGGTTCTGGCGATTGCGCTCGGTGCGGCCCGGCTGCGCGAAGCGGAAGTTCAGGGCGACGCCATCGCCTGCCCCGATCCAGTTCTCGATGCCGTCGAGCACGCGCCGCCCGCCTTCGTCTTCATTGAATCCAAGCCAGACGAAATCGTTCAAATAGCGAGCCGGCTGCGACACCGTGAAAGCGACAGTCTGCTTCACGGCGCCGGCCAGCGGATTGGGATTGCCGAAGTCGTCGGCTGTCGCGTGGCGCAGGAACGAAACAAAGTCGCGGGTCGCAGCGAATCCGAGACCGGCGACCACGGGATCCTTGGCCGTGTAGGTCAACTCGTAGATGGCGCTTTGCTGGAATGCCGTCCCTGCAGGGAGCAACTGGATCGTCTTCGCATTGATGAAGCTCCAGCCCGACGACGCGATCGCAGTGGGCGCGTCGGTCAGGTGCTGGCGCACCGTGAGGCGGGCCAGCGAGGGGTCGAGGCTGTTGGCCGAGTAGGTGATGCCGGCCTGAACCGTGGTGGAGTTGTCGAACACAAGGTACTCGTACGAAGGACCGGTGATCGAGCTGCCGTCGGAGTTGTAGGCGACCGGGACCTGGATCGTCAGCCGGTTGCCCCCGGGCGCGGCCGTCGGATCCCAGCCGCTCCAGGCCAACGCGTAACCCTGGTTCATCAGAAACGCGCTGCCCGCGTCGGCTGCGGTGGTCGGATCGTTGCCGAGCGGCGCCCCGTTGAAGGCGCCGAACAGCTTGCTGCCGCGGTTGTTCACCTCGAAGAACAGCTTGCCATTGCCCAGATGCAGATCCACCGGTTTCAGGATGTAGACGTCCATCGAATATTCGACCTTGCCGCCGGCGTTGCGCGGCGCCAGCTCCAGGTCGGTGATCAGGCCATTGCGCGGGTCGCTGGGATCGACTTCGCCGTAAGCACGTCCGATCAGCTTCTCGTATGGGCCCACGGCGCCGGTCGAGCCGAACGCGCGACCGTCGAACGTCGGCGATTGCACCGTCGTGATCTGCAGGCGCGTGATGCGCGCCTCGGCTGGAACGTGAGAGACCAACCACAATGCCGCGGCCAGGCAACTTGCGATGCCCTGCTTCATCTCTCGTCTCCTTGTGATGTGCTGGATTGCGCGAATGGCCCGACGCCATCCGACCGCCTTCGCCGGCCACGAGGCCGGCGCCCCCTGCCACTGCGGCGCCATTATCTGCCTCCGGGCCAGCGCCTGACTAGCGCCGCTTCCCGGCCGTGCGCGCCAGGGCGCCCAGGGCTCGTACGCCTTTCTCGATCCTCGCGTTCCACCCGTACCCGCCGCTCAAGCGCAGGCAGTGGGCGTGCGCTCCGTTCGCCGAAAATATGACGCCCGGCGCGAAGCAGATGCCCTTCTCGAGCGCCCGCGAGAAGAGCAGCGTCGTGTCCGCCGGCTTGGGCAACTCCAGCCACAGCACGAACCCACCCGCCGGTTGAGAGACTTTGGTTCCCTCTGGAAAGGCCCGCTCGATCTCGATCGCCATGGAGCGCAGGGTATCGGCGAACAGGCGCCGGATCCGGCGCAGATGGCGGTCATAGCCGCCGGACGACAGGAAGGCCGCAAACGCCGTCTGAGGCAGCGACGGCGCGCACAAGGTCGAGGCGAATTTGCTCTCGAGCACTCTCTGCATGTGGCGCGCAGTCGCTACCCAGCCGACGCGGTAACCGGGAGCCAGCGTCTTGGAGAACGATCCGCAGTAGATGGAGTTCTCGGGACGCTCGATCGACGCGAACGGGCGCGGACGCTCGTCCCCGAAGTGGATATCGCCGTACACATCGTCCTCGATGAGCGGTACATGATGCTGAGCGAGCAGGCGCAATGCCGCCAGCTTGCGCCCTTCGGGCATCGTGCAGCCGAGCGGATTGTTGTAGCTCGACGCCAGCACGCACGCATGCACCTTGCGTGATCGCAGCGCGCTCGCCAGCGCGTCGATGTCGATCCCGGTGCGGGCATCGGTGGGCAACTCCAGCGCCTTCAGGCTCAGCGCTCGAAGCACCTGAAGCAGCCCGAAATACGTCGGCGACTCGATCGCGACCGAATCGCCGGGCCGCGTGACGGCGTTCAGGGCAAGCGAAAGCGCCTCCGTACAACCGCACGTGATGGCGATGTCGTCGGGCGACAAGGCGTAGCCCCAGCGCAGCATGCGTCGCGCGATCTCGATGCGCAGCGCCCTGTCTCCTCTCGGCTCGGTATAGGTGTTGTGCCGCACGCCTTGCGTGCGGGCGGTTCGAGCGAGCAGGCGGTCCAGTTTGCCCGAGGCAAGCAACTGCGGACTGGGGATCGCACAGCCGAGCGGGACGTAGCGATCGTCGGACGCGTGCTGAAGCAGCTGCAGCATCAGATGCGACGCCGCCACGTCGGTCGGCCGGCTCGAGGGCCGCGTCGTCGCGGGTACCGGCAGCTTGGCGGCAGGCTTGGCCACGTAGAAGCCGGACTGGGGCCGTGCCTCCAGCACACCGCGGTCCTCGAGTATCCGGTAGGCCTGCAACGCGGTCGTCAGGCTGGTGCGCTGCTGGCGGCTGATCTGGCGCAAGGACGGCGCGCGCGTTCCCGGCTGAAGCGTGCCCCGGGTGACCAGGTCGGTCACGAGCTCGGCCAATTCCTCGTAGCGAAAGCGGGCCGATGGCGGCATGGCTGGGTTGTCTGCAGGCACCGAACACCCCGTCCAAACTGTTCTGGTCGATATTTCAGGAAAGTGTAGCTGTTATCCATCGTCCGAAGTCCGCATCATCTCCATCAGTCCACAGGATCGAACAGGCGGCGGGAGCGATCGATGGCCCGGTTTCCTTCCAGCGACATCATTTCCCTCGTCGGGGAGGCGCCCCGCTTCGATCTGGCGGAAAGCACGGGACCGGGGCTGCATCTGGCCGAGCTGCTGGGTCCGGTGCGCGAATCACACGATGAGATGGTGCTGGACTACAGCACGGCGCCCGGCGATGCGATGCTCAGGAAGGCGATCTCCGATCTGCACGAGGTCGTTCCCGAGGATGTGATCGTCACCGTCGGCGGCATGCACGCCCTGTTCCTGATCGCCTTCACGCTGTGCGAGCGCGGTGACGAGGCGATCTTCAATGAGCCGGGGTTTCCGCTGGCGCGAAACGTGCTGGACGCGGTCGGGGCCGCGGTGCGCCCGCTGCCGCTGGCTTTCGATCGCGGCTATCAACCCGACCTGGCTTTCTTCGGGGATCTGCTGTCGCCGAAAACGAGACTGGTCAGCCTTGCATCGCCGCACAATCCGAGCGGCGTCGCGATCCCCGTCGGTACGTTGGTTCAGATGCTGCGACTGATGCGGGAGCGTGCTCCGCAGGCCTGGCTGGTCGTGGACGAGACGTATCGGCAAGCGGCTTACGCGCAGGATCTGGTGTCGGCGAGCGCAGCAACGCGGGCAGCTCGGGTCATCACCGTCGCGTCGCTGTCCAAGTGCCATGGCGCGCCGGGTCTGCGGATCGGCTGGGCGATCGTTCACGACCGAGGCGTGCGGGATCAGCTCGTCACGGCGAAGTTCAACACGGTGATTTCCTGCTCTCGCGTCGATGAAGCCTTGGCTCTGCAGGTTCTCGCCCGGCGCGACCGCATCCTGCAAGCGCGCAGCGTCGACTTGAGCCGGAAGCTGGCTGTCACGGCGCAGTGGGTGCGGCGCAATGAGTTGTTCATCGAATGGGTACGCCCCGACGCCGGCGGGCTGTGCTGCGTGCGCCTCAGACGCGCGCGCTTCGATGGCACGGGCGTCGAGCGCTTCTATTCCGCTCTGGCCAAGCAAAGCGTCCGGGTCGCTCCCGGCGATTGGTTCGGCGAAAAGCGGCGCATCTTTCGCCTGGGGTTTGGCCTGCCGGCTCCGCGCGATCTCGACGAGGCGCTCGGACGTCTGTCCGTCGCGCTCGAGCAATCGGCCGAGCGGGTTGCAGCATCCTGAGAGGAGTTGACGTGAAACGGCGCTTCCAGCTGGTCGATGTATTCGGCGATCGACCATTTTCCGGCAACCCCCTCGCCGTCGTATCCGACGCCGACGACCTCGACGGCGAGCGGATGCAACAGATCGCGCGCTGGATCAATCTTTCCGAGACGACATTTCTCTGTTCGCCGTCGGGCCGCAACGCCGACTATCGCGTGAGGATCTTCACGCCCGCGCGGGAGCTGCCGTTTGCGGGGCACCCGACGCTCGGCACCTGTCACGCTTGGCTGACGGCGCAGAGCAGTCTTCCAGGCGCGTCCGGCGTCACCCAGGAGTGTGGTGCGGGGCTGATCCGGATCCGGCGAATCGACTCCAACTTGGCGTTCGCCGCGCCGCCGCTGATCCGGTCCGGTCCGGTCGACGAGTCCAAACTCGAGGAAATCGCCCGCATCCTGGGCATCCAGCGGACTCAGATGGTCGACGCCCAGTGGGCTGACAATGGGCCTGGGTGGATCGCCGTTCTTCTGGCCTCGGCCGAGGCGGTCTTGGCGGTGGAGCCGGTACGGCACTGGCCGACTCAATTCGACGTCGGTCTGGTCGGCCAATATGCCTCAGGAAGCCCTGAAGCGTTCGAGATCCGGGCTTTCTTCACGGACCATCAAGGCGTCGTCCGGGAGGACCCCGTGACGGGCAGTTTGAACGCTTCGGTTGCCCAGTGGCTCCTTGCGGCGGGACGGGCCCGCGCGCCTTACATCGCCTCCCAGGGCACACGGCTTGGCCGATCAGGCCGGATAACCATCGACCAGGACGCACCCGGCACCGTCTGGGTTGGCGGCAGGGTCGCCACGCTCTTCTCGGGCACCTGCGACTTCTGAGCGACGACCGGCCAGAGGAGGTCGGCGCGACGCGTCAAAGGAGAAGGGTTTTCCCTCCCTCTTGATGGAAAGCGTCGTTCAAATTCTTTGAATCATAAAACAGCTAAAGTATTACACATCAATTAGATATGCATCATTATTCGTGTTAACTATCAAATATTCGCTGACTGAATCGATCCCTTAAGGGAATGGCCGGCGAAGCTCTTGAGTTGTCCTTTATTTCGTTCAAATATTCCGAAACTCAAACCAATAAAACGTTCATAACTCATGTGTTTGCCGTACATTATGAATGTGAACTATCATTTCGCAGTGAAGGGAAATGAGGACCACCTGCGATGTTGATGGCCTTGGGCAGACGCCGCTAGCGAGAAGCTGGGACAGCTGCCACTGCCGGCCGGAAGAACTCGGAAAGTGCGCACCCCGTGCATCCAACGGGGCGCAGATTTTCGTTCAAGAATGAATGAATTATCGAAAGCAGTAATTCATACCTCACTTCGCTTCAAACA
>Ga0210401_10001365_pt1 | contig 28425 bp, 26 predicted proteins | sample IncBWH32MmetaG_FD_150866 | JGI IMG/M metagenome (GOLD analysis project Ga0210401, IMG submission 150866) | Forest soil microbial communities from Barre Woods Harvard Forest LTER site, Petersham, Massachusetts, United States - Inc-BW-H-32-M | ecosystem: Environmental > Terrestrial > Soil >...
GCTCAAGCATCTAAGTCTTATCTGGTTCACCGTCTGGTCGAGTGTTGTGCACGGCGGCATCATGGCGGCGCAGGCTTTGGTCTACCCTGAGCATCGCGGACATTTGCTCGGCGACGTGCCCGCTTTGTTGCTGATCGCTGTCGTGCTGGCAGTCTTAACGCCTCGTGCGGTGAAAGCGGGCGCATAGATCGATCTGTGAACTTAAAAGTTGTCACACAAGCGGCTTAATTCAAAGAACGCCACTCGGTGATCCCGGGTCCTAGGAAACGCCGAAATCGTCCATTTGAAGTTCTAAGAATTTAACTTGCCCGGTTTGGCGACCAGGAGTTGCGCGAGGCATACGCTTGATCAACGGTGTAAACGGAAAAGTGAGTTATTCGAACCAGTGACAACCTTGGACGAAATCGACTCCGAAGCAGTCTCCGGCTGGCTCGATGATCGAAGGCTCTAGCAGACTCAAACTGTCAATCATTCTCGGAAAAAGCCCTTTACCGAATTCAAACTCAACCCAGAATCGCGCACAACCTGCGTTCGGCACCTCGATGATTCTGTTCATGCACGGATGTTGGAAGATTCCCAGAGGATAGACTGGTCCTGCGTAGATCTTGTGCGGAAAGACCTACATGTCCCGAATAGCAAGAACGGCCAGTCAAGGCACATTTCGCTAAATACTGAAGCCTGCGTCGCGTTCGACCGGCTGCGCAAGGCGAGAGTGGGCAGCGGGCCAATTCCGATTGCAGCACACGGCCGGATCTTTATGGGCAGAAGCGGAGAGCCGCTGCTCGGAGCTCGACACTGGTTCGAAGACGCCGTGAAGAAGGCAGGCATCAAGGATTTTACGTGGCACGACCTACGTCATACGTTTGCAAGCAGGCTCGTGATGAAGGACGTGGATATCCGCACGGTCGCCGAGCTGATGGGAGACAAGAGCACTCAGATGACGATGCGTTATGCTCACTTGGCTCCCGAGCACAAGCTCATTGCCGTTGAGCGACTTGCCGGATATACTTCTTGAGACTTGCGAGAAACCTTTATGCTCATCAGCGATAATCTCCTAAAGCTACACAAGGAAGATGATCGCTCCGGCGTCCCGACTGGCACCTCTACTGGCACCGGCCAACAAAGGGAGTTCGTAAGTTGTAGATGGGCCTGTAGCTCAGGTGGCTAGAGCGCACCCCTGATAAGGGTGAGGTCGACTGTTCAAGTCAGTCCAGGCCCACCAATCTTTTCAATCAGTTAGCCGAAGCCTTGGAATCCCTCGACTGGAGTTGGTGCACGTTTTCGTCCACAGCCGCGTCAAGAATTCTCTGTGACGGCTGTGTTGCGATGGCATCGAGGGCCGCGTGCTTTGCTTCCGTTCGGATGTGGCTGTAATGCTTTAACATCTGCCGGGTTACGTGGCCTGATATCGCCATAAGAGTTTGCTCGCTTCCCCGACCGTCCGCGAGCTTTGTAATGCAGGTCTGGCGGAGATCGTGAAACCGGATATTCAGCCGTGCATCTTTGTGCCGTCTTTGTTGTGCCGACCGTCAATGGATCGTCAAACAAGTCAATCTGACGCCAACGCAATGTACCGATCTCGTTCTTTCGAAGTGCCGTGTTCAGCGCCAACGGAGACAAAACTTAAGCACGGTCCGCGCTCACGTGAGCAAACCGACGCGCCGGAGCAAATCCCGGAAGTGCTCTTCGGAGCGAATCGAATCAAACACGGGGTCAACGGCGAGGTATGACATCCAGACAGACCGATCACGATAGGCTGTCTCAAGCCACTTGTACGTGTGCTCTTTATCATTCAGAGCGGCGTAGATCTGTGCGATGCCGTACGGCGAAACATAGCGTTTGCCAGAAATGTCCTGAAGCTCGCCAATGACGCGAAGGGCTTCCTTTTTTTCTCCGGCCAGAGCCTGGCTCACTCCGACCTGGGCCATGTAAAGTGGGCTATCCCCGGACAGAGTCGTGGCTTTCTGTAGCTCGTCAAGAGCTTCCTTGTGCTTCCCCTGTCGCGCGTAGCTTTCGCCGAGGATGAGGTGGGCAGCTGCGAAGTTCGGATCTAAGTCAATGGTGTTGCGGCTTTGCTCGATTGCGAGGTCGTACGTTCCCGCGAGGTAGTAACGTAAGCCTACCCAAGTCCCGATCATGAGGTTTAGCGGATCGAGTTCGAGCGCGCGTTTGGCCTCAATCAGAGCTTCATCATGCCGCCCCTGGATCGACAAATAATCGCCGTACCAGTGGTGCACGTTGGCGTATTGAGGGTTTAACTCCAATGCTCGCTGGAATTCAACATTCGCACCGGGCCAATCCCACTTGTGAAGAAGAACCAGAGCTAGCGAGGCGTGAGCCTCAGCAGATTGCGGATCGATTTCAACCGCCTTTTGTGCCGCCGCGTATCCCCTCGGAAGCACCTCCGCCGGAGACATAAACCCGTGCCAGGCCAGTCCACTATTGCAATCGGCTAATCCCGAATAAGCGGCGCCGTAGCCTGGGTCCTTAGTTATGGCTTGTTGGAAATAGAGCGCAGCTTTTGGCATGCCAGCGGCGGTGCGCTTGTTCCAGTAATAGCGCCCTTTCAAGTAAGCTTCGTACGCTTCTGGGTCTACCGTGCGCGCGGAGCTAAGCCTTGCCTGTTCCTGTCCGGTGACGGTGATCTCGACTCTTCCCGCGATGGATTGCGCCACGTCGCTCTGCAGGCTGAGCACATCGCGCAGCTCGCGATCATAGGCTTGCGACCAGAAGTGCTCGTCGGTGGAGGCGCGAATCAACTGGGCTTGAACCCGGATGCGACTGCCCTCTCGTATCACGGAACCCTCAACGATGGCATCCACGCGGAGCGTCCTGGCAATGTCTGGTAGCGAGAGCTGAGTATCCTTGAAGCGCATCACCGAGGTGCGGGAGATGATGCGCAGATCGCGAATCTCGGAGAGGCGTCCGATGAGAGCCTCTGTCATCCCGTCTGCAAGGTAATCTTGTGTTGGGTCACCAGAGAGGTTCGTCAGAGGTAATACCGCTAGCGATTTGATCGGTGGCTGCTTTGCGCCCGTGGCACTGCTGGCGCGGTAGAGCACCAAAACGACAGAAAAGATGGCCAGCGCGGCTACTCCCGCGACTAGTGCCCCCCACCGTCTCGGAGTGAAAGCCTTTTGAGTAGCTAACACGGCCGAGTCCGAAGTCCTTAAATCCGTCTTCTCCGGCTCAAGGCTTTCCTCCGACTCTTCCGCCACTAGGGGAAGCACTGCCGGCCCGGCTTCGGCCAACCGTGCGACGAAGCGGTAACCTCGTCTAGGAAAGGTTTCGATGAAGCGAGGTTTTTCCGCCGAATCTCCCAGCGCGTCGCGGATTTTTCTGACCGCCGTATTCAGCCCGTCGTCAAAATCCACGAACGTGTCCGCCGGCCACACAATCTGTTTCAATTCGTCCCTGGTAACGATTTCTCCTCGCCGCTCGAGCAACACGCGGAGCACCTGGAAAGGCTGGTCTTGGAGGCGAACCCGGTTACCACGCTCCCATAGTTCGCCGGAACGCAGGTCAATCTCAAACGCTTCAAAACAGAGCCGACGGGAAGGTTGAGGGTTGGCGGCCAAGTGTGACCCCCCTGTTTAGGCAGCACTATAGGGCTTGGCGCGGGTCATTGCAATTCCGTTTTGCCGCTTGCCGCGTGAATAAGCGGTTCCCCTAAATGATTCTCCCAAACCGGCTTATCTGTCCGGAATTAATTCAGGAATTGTCCAGCTTCAGTCCATTGACAACGTGCTTCGCCCAGCTCAAGTTCGCGCGTACCCAAAGGGAGGGATCCCATGAAAAGATTCTTTGGAATTGCAGCGATCTGCGCCTTACTACTCAGCGTCATGGCGGTGACTCCGGGACCAGCAGGTGCTGCTTCGCCCGATCCGGTGCTTCAATGGATCGGCATCATGAACGACACGGTCTTGGCGGGCGGTACGAGCCCATTCTTTACAAGCCGCATTGCGGCGATGGTATCAGCGTCGGTTTTCGACTCCGTCAACGGTATCGATCCGCGCTTTCACTTTCTGCACGTGCGGCCAAATGCGCCGCGAGACGCTTCCGAACGCGCTGCCGCAATTCAGTCGGCGTACGTGATTCTGGTGAATGCCTACCCCGCGCAGAGCGCGGCCCTCACAGCCCAGCTAAACGCATCGCTTACTGCGCTCGCTCTCACCGAAAATGCGCGGTCTATCTCCGCCGGTATCGCTTGGGGACAGACCGTCGCCGACGCTATCTGGGCTTGGCGTCTCACCGACGGTTTTCTGCCTTCGCCCCCTCCGTTTGAGGGTGTCCTCGGCATCGTCGGAACTCCCGCCGCCGTCGGTTTCTGGCGCCCCACTCCTCCGCTCAATGCGCCAGGAGCGGGTACTCAGCTAGCGACCATGACTCCTTGGGTTCTGGTGCGGGCCTCCCAGTTCCGCCTGCCACCTCCGTACGCCCTTGACAGCGCCCAATATGCAGCCGATCTGAACGAAACGAAAACCATGGGTGTTTTTTCCGGTTCTCCGCGCACAGCGGATCAATCGGAACTTGCGCTATTTTGGCAAAGCAATACGCCGCTCACCTGGGACCGAGTCACCGTTCAGATTTCCGCCGAGCGCGGTCTGTCATTCCACGAGAACGTCCATCTGTTTGCTCTGTTGAATGTCACCATGGCCGACGCTGTCATCGCCTGCTGGGATTCCAAATACCGCTACAGTTTCTGGCGACCGATTACGGCGATCCGCGAAGGGCTTACTCCGGCCGACGCCGACCCCACGTGGGAACCTTGGCTGGACTTCTTCCCAGCGGGCACTCCCGCGTTTCCGGAATATCCCTCAGCCCATGCCTCAATCAGCGGCTCCGCGGCGTTTATCCTCGCTTCCATGTTCGGAGACAACACGTCTTTTACCGTCACTTCCGAGTCGCGCCCTGGCACTCGCTCGTTTTCCAGTTTTTCCAGCGCCGTTTCGGAAATCGCTGACGCTCGCGTTTTCGGCGGCATCCATTTCCGCACTTCATGTGACCTTGGCAACACGCTGGGCAGGGACGTGGCGAATTTCGTCGCGAAGCGCGCCCTTCGCCCACTGGACGAGGAGCCGGGCGATGAAGAACACTAATCCCGGGTAGCACGCGATCGAGAAACGCCATCATGTGCTCGATCTCGTACCCAGTACACCGATTGATTTGAATTCATCATTTACGGCCTCAAAGGAAACGTAACGTCCGACACGACCGGTGAACTACACGCACGCTGGTCTGTTGCCCGGAAGAGGAAGTCATGAAACAACCATGCGTGCTGATCAGTGGGCTCGTTATCTCTGGAATTGCAAATATCGTGTTCCTTGCAGGGTGCGGAGGTGGGATGGCCTGGTAGGAGCCGCCGCTCAGCAAGGCTGGGAGACACTTAGCAGCAAACTCGGCCCGTCATTTGGCCCATCTCGACGTGGTATAGCGTTCTGCCGTGCGAGAGATGGTCTATCAAGCACTCCGCATTCCAGAATACGGTCTGCGGCCACCTGGAGTTCGCGAGTTCTAAGATCGCCAACGAGAGCCCGCCAATCCCAATAATGTTGGGTGTTCGAGTTCAGAGATTGGAATGACGAGCCTTGCGTATGTCGCTGGACACCTATTGGCGCCACTGCCTTTGTGCAGATAGGCAGATCTTCCGATAAGCTACGCTCAAGCGCCTCGAAGTTCTAAAGTCCTCAACCAGGGCCCAGCAATTTTTTCAATAGGTTAGTGGCGGCAGTTTTCTCTGCACCGGCGATAGCACCCGATTCCCTGCCACACCCTCGTCAAAAACAGGCATTGCCATGAGGTCGGGCAGGCTCTCTTGCCCCGCCAGCTTGACCGCCCTGTTAAAGCTGCAATAGAATCGCGCTCTGGAACGCACCCCCGCCCCCTGCGTTCTCCATTCCAAGCGAAAAAATCAGCCGAAACGGAGGCAATTCATGGGGGCGCTTTTACACCGGCTCTTGCGAAAGTGGTCGACTTGGATTTCCCTTACGATTCTTTGCGTTATCATCAGCGTGGCCGCAATCCTTGCCAGCTGCGGCGGCACTTCTTCGGTACGATTGATGAACCGCACCGGGACAGTGAATGTCAGCATTACCGATCCGCCCGCGTGCGCGTTTCCCAACGGACAGTTTGTGCACGTTTATGTCAGCGTTCGATCGGTTCAAGCCAATATCAGTTCGACAGCGGGCGGCAGCGACCCGGGCTGGGTTGAGCTCGCACCACAGCTAAACTCCGAGCCCATGCAAATTGATCTTTTCGCGGCGGGGCCGAACGTGTGTTTGCTGACAATACTCGGATCTAACACTGCGCTCCCGGCGGGAACCTACCAGCAGATTCGGTTGATCCTTGTGGCAAATAGTGGCAACACCGGCTCTGTACCGGCCTCGAACGCATGCGGAAATCAAGGATATAACTGCGTGGTGATGCACGACGGGACTGTCGCCGAACTTGCGCTCTCGAGTGAAGCGAATACAGGAATAAAAATCCCGGCCGGACAAGTCGAGGGCGGACCCATCACGGTAAATCCCGGGCAGGACGTAGACCTCAACATCGATTTTAATGCCTGCGCGTCGATCATTGAGGAGGGGAATGGGACTTTTCGATTGAAGCCGGTGCTCACCGCCGGACAAGTGAGTACGAACAGTACCGGTATAGACGGTCAAGTCGAAGACTCCACAACGACAAAGGCGGTTGTTGGCGGCACGGCGCTTGTTGCGCTGGAAGAGCAAGTCGATGGCGCGCCCGATACCATCGTCAGAGAGACGACCGCAGATTCGTCGGGCAATTTCAATTTTTGTCCGCTGCCCGCTGGGACGGTGTTCGATGTTGTCGCGGTGGCGATTAACGGAGCCGGCCAGGCTTACAACGCGACGGTGATAACGGGCGTAGCGGGCGGCACGAATCTGGGCGCGATTCCTTTGACTCCTGAAACAGCGGCGCCAGCGGGGCCGGCCACGTTACAAGGTTTTGTGACGGCGACGACAGGCAGCGCTGCGGCCAACATCGATGTGGCAGTCTCCGCACTGCAGACGATCACTCTATCCAGTGGGATGACGCGGATGATTACGATTCCCGCCGAGGGCACGTCGGTCGCCGGTATTTCGCTCCAGTCAGCTTCGAGCTGCCCTGCGACTGCGCCATTGCACACCAATTGCGCGCAGTACACGCTGATTGAGCCGGCAAGCAACCCCGTGATGGGAGCTTTTTCCGGAGGGAAGGTTTCGTATTCGGCGCCGGCGTCGGGCGGTGTTCTCTATTCGGTTGGGGCGAGCGCGTTTGTGCCTATGGGAGGCGGTACGACCGACTGCCAGCCATCGTCGAAAACAGTTGATGTGAATAACCTGGGGAATCCGCTTGCAGTGAGCGCCGGAGCAATCGCGACACCACAAGAGATCGACTTTTCGGGCTGCTCGTAGATTCCGGCCCGCGTCTCAAACCTTCGGGTCGGGCGAACTTTGAGTCGCGGGCAGTTTTACGAAGATCGAGAAACTCATTCTCACGAGGAGCGAGGAAATGAAATTCACTTGCTTGTGTCTTGTAGCGGCGCTGTTACCGGGGAACGCGGCGGTTTACGCAGCCGGCGAGACCAGGGAGCAGAAGAGGCTCGAAGCGTCCGGAGAAGTGCTGAAGGAGATTCTGAATATTCCCGATGGAATTCCGAAGGATCTGCTCAACAAGGCCGAGTGCGTGATCGTGATTCCCACCGAACTAAAGTTTGCGATCGGAGTGGGAGGCGATTTCGGGCGCGGCGTGGTCACCTGCCGCACGGGCCAGCATTTTACCGGTCCCTGGAGCGCGCCGGCGATGTTTGCACTGGAAGGCGGAAATATCGGATTCCAGCTCGGCGGCCAGGCGACCGATTTTGTCTTGCTGGTGATGAACGCGAAGGGCGCCGAATCGATCCTGTCGAGCAAAGTGAAGCTCGGCGCGGACGCTTCGGCGGCTGCCGGTCCGAAGGGACGCGACGCCGCAGCCGACACCGACGTAGTGATGAAGGCGGAGGTGCTGAGCTATTCACGCTCGCGCGGTCTTTTCGCGGGGATTTCGCTCGAAGGGTCGACGCTGCGGTCCGACGGTGGGGCCAATAAGAATTTGTATGGCCGCGACTTATCGGCGAAGGAGATTGTGCGGGAAGGGAAGGTCGGGACGCCTGTTGCGGGACGGCCGCTGATTTCGCTCTTGAATCAAAAGTCGCCGAGGAACTTGTCGGATCCAAAATCACTGCAGTAAGAGGGGATGAACGGGGGAAAGTCGCGCGGTCGAAGAACCGCCGCGGCGGGCAGTCGTTATGACGCAAATCGTGAAACCGCACCTTCACCTTCGCAACCGTTAATGCTCGCCTCCATGCCGTCCGCCGCGACTTTACGGGCCGTGAGCGGTCGACCCCTTCTTTGGCCAGCTTGTTTGCGTCAATGCGGGCATTCACGCAAGCCGGAAAAACGTAGTCGTGGGCCTTCGGGTGTGGGAAACGCGCAGTGAATTCCCGGCCTTGCCTTCAACCGGCCTTCCGCGATGGATTGATTACCGTTGATTCGCTAATTTAGAGCGACCGCAGGAAATCAATGATTCCTTGCTGTTCTTGAGTGCTCAGCTTATTAAATTGCTCGATGACTCTGTTGGCCTCGCTGCCGTGGCTTTCATGAGCCCTGATGGCCTCAACCAGGTTGGACGTGCGTCCATCGTGCAGGAAGAAAACGCGTTGGCCTACTCCCCACAGCGGAGCGGTGCGGAATTCGTCGGGGCCGGCGCCACCCTGCGTGATGCCGTCCGCGAGTCCTTCGCCCATGTGGTGCACGAGGAGGTCGGACCAGAGCTGTGCTGCCTGGTTCGACAGGGCAGCGCTGGGGACGGTCGAGGAGCCGGTGGCAATCATCTTGGCTGTGGTCAACGAGGGCGTGTGGCAATGAGCACAGCCTATTTTGATGAAGTTGTCCCGACCGCTCACGATGGATGGCGTGTCGGAAGCGGGCGCGGGCGGAGCCAGCAAGCGCATGAAATTGGCAAACGCTTCGATGTCTGAGATGACAGCGGGATTGGACGTGGCGGTCGTTGCCGGCGTCGTGAAGTTAAGCGTGTCATTCGGCGTCGCGGTGAAAATGCAGGCGGGAGTCTCGTCGCGCTCCTGAGGAAACAATTGGTTCGAGATGCCCATTTCCACGTTGTAGGCCTCGGCCGCGAACATGAGCAGCGACTTGTTCTGCGCCTTCCACCCAAAACGAGTGATCGTCCCGTCGTTGGCGCTGCGGTTGACGTTCCCGCTCAGAATGGCGTTCGGGTGGCCGGAAATCCCCAACGCCCTCTTCTGCGTGAGGTTGGATTGCATGTTCGCAAGGATAGCGGAGTCGGGTATGGCTTCAATAAGCCCTGCGCCAAAGACAGGGGTCGGGATTCGGAAAACGATGTTGCTGTTTCCGCCCTGGCCCGTGATCGGATTTCCCGCAGGCCCGAAGTCGGGCTGAACGATGTTGCAACCGGCCGCGTCGTTCCGCCCTGCAATCACGAATAGGTCGTGCACGTTGCCATCGGTAACACCATTGCTTTGCTTGAATCGCACTTCGCGGACCGGGCCATCAGGTGCGATAAACCAGGGCACTGTGTTCTTGGCCCCGTCGAGCGTTGCAACCGCGATCAAAGGGTTTTGCGCGGGGCTCGTCCCGCCCATACTCGGTTGCGAGTGGCAGGAGAAACACTGATTGGAGTTGAAACGCGGCCCGAGCCCATTGTTCGAGCCGCCCTGCACGACCTCGATTTCGACGAACCTAGACAGTCCGTCATGGAAAAACGCGAGTTCGTCAGCTGTCAATCCGTTCAACGGGCCTCCCGCGCCCGCCGCACCGCCGCGCACGCCTGGGTCCACGGGTGTGGATTTGGTTTGCGATGAAGCGCAGCCACCCGCAATCAAGGCTATCGCCAGTGTTCCGCAGAAGCTGGTTTGTGCAATCCTCCCGAGTCGTGTCATAACAGGACCTCGCTGAAACACAGTATCTGGATTTTCTTGTCGAAACCGGCTGGGGTCTCAGGACGAGACAATGAGACATAAAAGGCACGCGATCGTTGGGGAAAGCAAGGCAACAACTTCATGGGCGTCCGGGGGTGGGCAGCCCGACTCTACCTTAGCCCCTGAAATAATCAAACCGAAAACTCATTGGTGCCAGCCCCGCCGATCACCAGCGCAAGGGTGGAACGCGCCATGAGGTCCCACTCGTTCCTTGTAACCTCGTCGACACGCTTGACATGTTTTCCACATGTATTTATGCTCGCCACATGTCGAAGATGATTCAAGTTCGTAATGTTCCCGACAACCTGCATCGCACTCTCAAGGCTCAGGCGGCCCTGGCCGGGATGTCTCTTTCGGACTTCCTGCTGGCAGAGATTCGGCGCGTCGCCGAGCGACCCACGCTTGGTGAACTTCGGGAACGCTTGCGCCGCCGCTCTCCTGTTGCAGCGTCGGTACCAGCGGCGGAAGGCGTACGCCGGGAGCGCGATTCGCGGTGATTGTCCTGGATGCGTCCGCCGCGATCGAGTGGCTTCTTCAATCCCCCGCCGGGATCAAAATAGAAAAGCGTCTCTTTTCCCCGTCCGAATCCCTACACACCCCTCATCTCCTCGATGTCGAAGTGGCTCAGGTGCTCCGGCGTTATGTCCGGGAGAAGATCATTAGCGCGCGAAGAGGGCAAGAAGCACTTGAGGATCTCGCGGACATCCCGCTCAGTCGCTATCCTCATGATTTCCTTATTCCACGCGCTTGGGAACTACGCACGACACTAACGGCCTATGACGCGGTGTATGTGGCCTTGGCTGAACTACTCGACGCCCCTCTGCTGACTTGCGACCGCAAGATCGCTTCCGCATCCGGTCATTCGGCCAACGTCGAGGTTGTTTAGCTTACGGCCGACCAGGGCCGGTCTGCCACCACTCCACAATCAGCATACAGACTGCGTGCGCCTCGAACCGCAGAGTTAGAAGATCGTCAGCCTGGGCCGCCATCTTCTTTGAAGGAGCCCCCTTTGTGGTAAGAAAGTCTTACCATGCTCACGACGGTTTCAACCAAGGGCCAAGTCGTCGTCCCGAGTAAGATCCGGCGCAAACTCGGACTGCAACCGGGAGACTCGCTCGAAGCCAGCGTCGAAGGCCACCATATTGTTCTGACTCCGCGAAAGGTTCGTCCGCGAAAGGCACGTATCATTCGGGATCCTGTCGGGATCCTGTCACCGGATTGCCGGTTCTAACCGCCGGTCCTGAAGCTCCCAAGCTAACCAGCGCACAGGTGCACGATATCCTTGCCGATTTTCCATGAGATACCTGTTGGACGTGAATACTCTGCTTGCGCTCGTCGTATTGGAACCTGAGTTTCATGCGCGAGTTGCCAGTTGGGTGAAACGCTTGGGCGCAAGCGGCGTGCCGGAACTGGCAACGTGTTCGATCACCGAATTGGGCTTTGTGCGTGTGCTGGGACAGGCTCAGCAGTATGGCTCGTCGGTCGCGCAGGCGCGCGAATTGTTGCTCAAGGTGAAGAATAGAGCCGGAATGCGCTGGATCTTCATTCCCGATGACCGCGACATCTCCCATCTACCCCGTTGGGTCCGAACTCCAAAGCAAACCACTGACGGGCGCCTTGCGGAGCTCGCCGAGGCGAACGAGGCCGTTTTGACCACGCTAGACCGCCGAATCCCCGGCACGTTCGTCATCCTCCAGAGCCGCCACTCATAAGGAAAGCAGCACGATGCTTCGCTTCCATCTCGACGGTCCTAAGATCGTCACGCCGCTTTGTGATCCCGCCTTTGGCGTCTGCCCCACCAGACAGCCGACCGCTTCATACGATCCGCGAACGTTCGAGTTCGCGCTCAAGGTCAATCTTTAGCGTAGGAGCTTCCGGCATTCGCGCGCAATCGACCAATCTTCCTGCGCGCGGACGACCAACACGCGGACGCGTGAGTCGCCTGTAGAAATGTCGGAGTCGCCGCCTGCCTGAGAATTCTTCGCGGCGTCAAGCACGACGCCTAGGAAAGCGAAATTCGCGCAAGCCGCGTCGCGGACATCCGGTGAATGCTCACCGATCCCCGCCGTGAAGACAAGCGCATCGATTCCGCCAAGGGACGCGATCATCGAGCCGATACCCGATTGCAAGCGATGAACGAAGATGTCAAACGCCAGTTTTGCGCGCTCATTCCCCTGCTTCATTGTGGCGATGATCTGGCGCATGTCTGCTGACACGCCCGAGATTCCGAGCAGGCCGGATTTCTTGTTCAACAGAAGATCGATTTCGTCAGCCGTCATGTCGCGCTCGCGCATCAGAAACGTGACGATCGCCGGGTCGATCGACCCGGAGCGAGTCCCCATCATCAGGCCTTCGAGCGGAGTAAAGCCCATCGTGGTGTCGATGCTGCGCCCGTTGCGAATCGCGGCGAGCGAACATCCGTTGCCCAGATGGCAGGTAACCAGGTTTAGCGAGCGAAGGTCCTTGCCGACTAGCTGCGCCGTTCGCTCCGCGCAATATTGATGGTTGATTCCGTGGAAGCCGTAGCGGCGAATGCCCTGTCGAGCCCACTCAAAAGGACCGGGATAGACGGCAGCCGCTGGCGGCAAATGGCTGTGGAAGCCGGTATCGAAGACCGCAATCTGGCGCACGCCCGGGAAATTCTGATCAATCAGTGCGATTCCCTCGAGGCCAGCCCGATTGTGCAGTGGCGCAAAGACGGCCATTGCTTGGATCGCTGCTTTTAGCTTTGCGTCGACGACCGCCGGCTGCGTGTATTCTGCGCCGCCGTTCACGATGCGATGGCCGACGCAGGCGATTTCGGACTTGCCAGAGACTCCCCTGGCGTCGCCCGTAACGAGAAGATCGAGCAAACGCGGCGTCGCATCTGAGGCCGTCGCTGCCCGAGCTTCCTCACTGTGTGTCGCGCCAGATGCCGCGCGGACCTCGATCAAAGCACGGCCATCATGCCAATCGAGATGGCCTTCCCAAACAGGCTCGGGAGCTGTTGCCGGAAGGGGCTCTGCCAGGGAATAGAGCGACATCTTCTGGCTGCTCGAACCTGAATTGAGAACCAGAATATTCATCGCGGAAGCACCCGGGCGATTGTAACTCGTGATTGGTTGCCAGGAGCGGCGTCCGGTGTTCGTCAGAGGCTCGATCCGCGGATTTTCATCGTTCCGAAACATTCACGCGGGCTTGATCCGCGCACGCTTCGGCTATAATGAGCATCTTCGAGTCCGGCCCTTTTGAAAGGAGTTCCCCCGTGGACGCCCCCTCCATAAAGCCCTTCAAGGTTGACGTATCTTCAAAGCCTCTTACTTTTGACGAGGCGCGCCGGATGAACGCCTATTGGCGCGCGGCAAACTATCTTTCGGTCGGGCAAATCTATCTGCTCGATAATCCCCTCCTCCGTGAACCGCTGGAAATCAAGCACATCAAGCCGCGTCTGCTGGGCCATTGGGGCACGACGCCCGGCCTGAATTTCATATACGTTCACTTCAACCGGCTGATCAAGAAGCACGACTTGAATGTGATTTATGTCACCGGACCGGGACACGGCGGGCCGGGACTTGTGGCGAACGCCTATCTTGAAGGGACTTACAGTGAGATTTATTCAGGGATAACGCAAGACGAAGAGGGAATGAAGAAGCTTTTCAAGCAATTCTCCTTTCCCGGCGGGATTCCGAGCCACGTTGCTCCCGAAACGCCCGGCTCGATTCACGAAGGCGGCGAGCTCGGCTACTCGCTTTCCCATGCCAACGGCGCAGCGTTCGACAATCCGGACCTGATTGTTTGTTGCGTCGTCGGCGATGGAGAGGCCGAGACCGGGCCACTTGCGACCAGCTGGCACGCGAACAAATTCCTCGATCCGGTGCGCGACGGTGCCGTGCTGCCGATTCTGCATTTGAACGGATACAAGATCGCGAATCCGACGGTCTTGGGGCGCATGAGCGACGAGGAGCTGACCCAGCTCTTTGTCGGATATGGATACAAGCCTTATTTCCTCGAAGGCGATGATCCAGCCGTCATGCATCAGCTGGCGGCGGCGACGTTCGACGCGGTGCTCGAAGAAATTCGCGCCATTCAGAATCGCGCGCGAAGCACGGGCAAAGCCGAGCTGCCCCGATGGCCGATGATCGTGATGCGTACGCCGAAGGGATGGACCGGCCCGAAGACGGTTGATGGCAAGCCGATGGAAGGGACTTGGCGAGCGCACCAGGTTCCGCTGACCGATATGGCGACCAAGCCCGAGCACATCAAGCAGCTCGAAGAGTGGATGAAAAGCTACGGGCGCGAGGAGCTTTTCGATTCCGCCGGAAAGCTCATGCCGGAATTGGCCGAGCTCGCTCCGAAGGGCGATCGACGGATGGGAGCAAATCCCCATGCGAACGGCGGCCTGCTGCTCAAGGACTTGGCCATTCCCGACTTTCGCGACTATCAAGTGACCGTCGCAAAGCCCGGGACTTCGACAGCTGAGGCCACGCGCGTGCTGGGCGGATTTCTGCGCGACGTGATGAAGTTGAACCTGGCCGCTTCGAATTTCAGGGTTTTCGGACCGGACGAAACCGCTTCCAACCGTTTGGAAGCGCTGTACCAGGTAACAGGCAAGACGTTTCTCGAACCGATTCTGGCGACCGATGAAAATCTAGCCCCCGACGGCCGGGTGATGGAAATCCTGAGCGAGCATACCTGCCAGGGATGGCTCGAAGGATACTTGCTGACGGGGCGGCACGGATTGTTTTCGTGCTACGAGGCGTTCATTCACATCGTGGATTCGATGTTCAACCAGCATGCGAAATGGCTGAAAGTGACCAAACACATCCCCTGGCGGCGTCCAATCGCGTCGTTGAATTATCTGCTCACTTCGCACGTCTGGCGGCAGGATCACAACGGATTCAGCCACCAGGATCCCGGCTTTATCGATCACGTGGTGAATAAAAAGGCGGATGTGGTACGCGTCTATCTGCCGCCGGATGCCAACACGCTGCTTTCGGTGACCGACCATTGCTTGCGCAGCCGCAATTACGTGAACGTGATCGTGGCCGGCAAGCAGCCGGCGCTGCAGTGGCTTACTATGGACGAGGCAATCCGGCATTGCACGACAGGCGTCGGCATCTGGGATTGGGCGAGCAATGACGACGGCACCGAGCCCGACGCGGTGATCGCGACGGCCGGCGACGTACCGACTCTCGAGGGCCTGGCGGCCGTCGATCTGCTGCGGCAACATTTTCCTGATATCCGGCTGCGATTTGTGAACGTGGTCGATCTGATGACATTGCAGCCCTCGACCGAGCACCCGCATGGATTATCCGATGCGGATTTCGATTCGATTTTTACGACCGACCGACCCGTGATTTTCGCCTACCACGGCTATCCCTGGTTGATTCACCGGCTCACATACCGGCGCCACAATCATGACAATCTCCACGTCCGCGGATACAAGGAAGAAGGCACGACCACGACGCCGTTCGACATGACCGTGCGCAACGATCTCGATCGATTCCATTTGGCCGGGGATCTGGTTGATCGCGTTCCCCGGCTGCAGCGCGTGGGCGGGCACTTCAAGCAGTTCATTCGCGACAAACTCGTCGAACACAAACAGTACGTGCGCCAGCACGGCGACGACATGCCGGGGATCCGGGACTGGACATGGTCGTATTAGGCCCGAGGCAACCTCGGTGGCGTCGAACGAATCATTCTCATAGCCGATGCTGCGCGCGAACAAGACGTTTTGGGCCAATCGTCCACGTGGAAGCCCGCTGAGACACCGACGACTTATCGCGTTTGCGGCGATAGCCGTCGCTGCTTCTGGCGCGCCTGTGCTGCGCGCGCGGCAATCTCCACAAACCCAGCAAGCGCCCGCGGCGCAAACGTCACCGCAGAATTCGCAAGCGCAACAGGCTGCTGCCCAACCGCCGCAATCTTCCGCAAACGTATCGGTCGAAACAAGACTTGTGGCCGTTTACGCCACCGTTCGCGACAAGCACGGCAAAATCGTGCCGACTCTCAATAAGGAAGATTTCACGCTCGCGCAGGACAGTCATCCGCAGACCATCAGCTATTTTGCGCGCGAAAACGATCTTCCATTGACGCTCGGGCTGCTCGTCGATACAAGCATGAGCCAGGCGCGCGTGCTCGACGACGAGCGCGACGCGAGCTTCACATTCCTCGATCACATGTTGCAGCAGGACAAAGACAGGGCATTCGTGATCCATTTCGACCGCGAAGTCGAGCTCTTGCAGGACGTGACCGGATCACACCCAAAACTGCAAGCGGCGCTCAAGGATCTTGCGATTTCGCGTCCGGATCGCGACGAGCAAAGCGGCGGACAAGGCCGCGGCTATCGCGGTGCAGGCACGCTGCTTTATGACGCGGTCTACCTCGCCTCCAATGAAGTGATGAAAAAACAGAAAGGCCGCAAGGCGATCTTTGTCTTGACCGACGGAAATGATCGCGGAAGCAAAGAGACACTCGAAGAGGCGATCGAAGCTGCCCAGCGTGCCGATGTCTCGGTTTACTCGATCTATTTCGCCGGCGAAGAACCAGGCTACGGGCGCGGCGGCTACGGCCATGGCGGAGGTATGGGTCGCGGAGGAGGAGGCTGGCCGGGCGGCGGAGGCGGAGGTCGAGGCGGTCACTCTCCGCAGGAAGAGCGCACCGACGGCAAGAAGGTGCTTCAGCGTATGTCTACCGAAACAGGCGGACGACTTTTTGAGATTTCCAAGAAATTGCCGATCGAACAGGCCTACGCCGAGGTTCAGGAAGAATTGCGCAACCAATATAGCCTCGGATACACGCCCCACCCCGCCGACACGGGCGAGGGCTATCATAGAATTCAGCTGACGGTAAACCAGAAAGACGATACCGTGCAGGCGCGCGACGGCTACTACTCGGATCACTGAACGGCGCGCGACTGTCGTTTTCCCCTGGTCTCGCGATTTGAAATAAGCAATTTCCGCAATCCCCGAAATAATTCCGAACAAAACGGCCTCCCGGGTGGTCTTCATGATTGAGGGCAGGCAATTGGTGGCGGGAGAGCTGATTCTGGGCGACGCTCGGACGGCCGCGCGCAGCAAGGACGAGGCTGTGCAAGTCCTTGTTCGCGAGTATGCCGGACTCGTCTATCGGATCGCATACGCGGTGCTGCGCGGGCATCACGACGCAGAAGACGCCGCGCAGGAAACGTTCGTGCGCGTCCTCCGTTACGGCGAGCGACTGGCCGGTGTCCAAAATCCGAAGACCTGGCTCTCGCGGATTGCGTGGCGGGTTGCAATCGATCGAAGCAAACGAAGAAGCGGCAAGCGCGAAGTACCGCTCGAAGGTTCAAATGGCGCGCCTCGTGACATTCCGGCGAGCGATATTTCGGCAGAGGAAGCGGTCGACGGTGAGCGAATGGGCGCTGCGCTTGAAAAATTGATCGCCGCGCTGCCAAAGAAACTACGCGAACCGCTGATCCTGTCGACGATTGAGGAAATGTCGCCACGCGACGTCGCGGTCGTACTGGGAATCAACGAAGCGGCGGTGCGTTCGCGCACGTTTCGGGCGCGGCAGATCTTGCGTGAGAGGTTGGCGGCGCAGTTGGGGCGGAAATAAGGAGTTGCAATATGCAAGGCGATAATTTCGATCGCGAACTGGGTGCGGCGCTCGCGCGATATGCAGCGGTCGAGCCTCGGCAGGGGTTCGAAGAGCGTGTTCTGGCGAATCTTCGGTCCGAGCAGCCCCGTGCGACGACGCCCGGCTGGCGACGGTGGTCGGTTGCCGTGGCGTGTGCGGCCGTAGCGCTTCTGGCTTCGATCGCCTTTTGGCACGGCTCGAAGACAACGCTGGTCGAGCGAGTTGCTCGGGCGTCCGCACATTCCGAAGGCTTGCGCGCGGTGAGTCGGTCGGCAACCGACGGCAACAACCCGATGTCTCAAAACGGAAGTTTGCAAGTACGGCAAAAGCATCGAGCAGGGGCCGTTGCGGGGAGAACGCCGATCGAGGACGCACCGGAGTTGGAGCAATTCCCCGCGCCCGAGCCTATGACCGAGCAGGAGGAGCTTCTGATGCGTTTTGTGCAGGAAGACCCCAAGGACGCCGAGCTGGTGGCTGAGGCCAGGACTGAGCAAACGCGGCGCGAGGAAGAAGAGATTTGGGCACTACCGTCGAGCAGCGGAACCGATCAGCAGGAACCGTAAGACCTATAGACACGGCGAGGAGATTCAAGATGCCAAACAGAGGACTACTGGCAGGGGCAATTCTGGCGATCGCACTGGTTGGGTGGGTTGCCGCTTCAGCGCCGGCGCAAGACACCGCACCCAAGACCGCTTCTGCACCACAGGCGCAGGTGACGCAACGTCCCTATCGGCTCGATTTCACGCTAACAGAGCTCGAATCGGGAAAGAAAATAGACGCGCGCGAGTATTCGATGAACCTCAGCCCCGCTGGTGGAGGAGGAAGGGTGCAAATCGGGACACGTGTTTCGGCCGGAACAAAGGCGGACGGTACGCCCCAGTACATCGACATCGGTACGTTGATTATCGGCATGCTTTACATGCGCGATGGCGCCCTGATGATGAATGCGAACTGCGATGTATCGAGCATTGTGCCGGATGCCGCGAAGGTTGATGGCAGACCCGTGCTGCGCACCCTGACGATCAGCAATAGTACCGCCGTGGTCGAAGGAAAGACGGTCCTGGTTGGCACGGCCGACGATCCGGATTCAAAACACGAGTTTGAGCTTGAAGTGACCGTGACGGAGATGAAGTAGGCTGAAGCTATTCGCCCAGGTCGCGAAGGATTTTCGCGCTCACAAGCCAACGCAGGTTCCAGCGGCCGTGCGGCGCGGCGTGTTCAAAGCAAGCGACGCCGGCTTTTTTCAGCTCCGTGAAGACCGAGCGCGCGCCGGCGAGCTGGGCAATCGTCAGATCCAGATGAGGCGCGTGGCCGAAGCAGGCGATTTCCTTCGCGCGGATGCGGAGGATCTCTTTCAAGATGTCCGCGGGATTCGCGGCAGGTTTCAGGTCGTCGGTGGTGCGAATCTTGTCGGGTGAAAATCCCAATGCTTCCGCAAAAATCTCAGCCGTCTGGACTGCGCGCACGTAGGGGCTGGTGAGAAAAACGTCCGGCTTGGCGCCGAGTTCGTTCAGGCCCAGAGCCGCGGCGCGCGTTTTTTGCACACCTTTGGCCGTCAGCGGCCGCTCGGCCTCAGCGGGAGATTTCGGATCCGTGCGATCGATCGCGATTCCGTGGCGAACCAAATAGAGGAGCATGCGTTAGGCAACCTTCGCTTTTCTCTGAGCGCGCCGAAACTCGGCCTTCAGATGAAATTCGGTTTCGAACAATTTTGCTTTTCGCTCAAGGCCGGCGATGTCGAGCCTGGTGCCATCGGCGGCGTTGACAAGGAAAATCGCCTTGCGTCCTTCGATGCGCACGTCCACACCGTTGGCGCGCTGCTCATGCTCGGATTCGAGCCGTTCGGCGATGCGCAGCAGGGAAGCCAGAACGCGCGCCTCGCGCCGGTGTTCTCCGTCGAGAGCGGCGTAGGAAGCGTGAGCAACGTCGGGCTCCGACTTCGTGTTGTGGTAACGCACCAGTGCGCCCACCATGTCGCGCCGCCAGCCGCGGAGTCCGGGAATCTCCGCGTTGCGGATCAGATACTCGCCGTGGCGCTGATGGGACTTGCGGTTCACAAAATGCCCGATATCGTGAAGCAGCGCGGCGATTTCGAGCAGCGTGCGCATGTCGGAATTCATTTCGTGAAGCGGGCGAAGCTGGTCGAAAAGCGAAAGCGCGAGGCGCGCTACCTGCTCGGAGTGATTTTCCTTGTAATTCATGCGGCGCGCGAAAAGTCGCGCGTTGTCGAGAAGGTCGGCATCGCGGCGCATGTCCTCTTCGGATTCAGCCGTAGCCGAATATTGCTCGGCAACGAGCTCCAGCAAGACGCCCTCGCGGACGCCGACGCCCGGCACAAGCATGCCGCGCAAATCGAGCCATTCAGCAACGGCGGTGAAAATGATCGCGGCAATCGCGATCACCTCGGCGCGGTCCTGTTTGATGCGGAATGTGCGCATGCGTCCGGCAACGTCAAGATTCTGCAATTTCCAGGTTTGATCTTTCAGCAGGCGCGAGTTGATCGTGGGGATTCGGCCCGAAAGCGGTCCAGCCGCCAGGCGCACGAGCGCTTCCGCATTGCCGCCACACGCAACCGCCACATCGCGGGAAAGCTTGGGCGCCGAGGGCATGGCGCTGCGCAAAAGGGCAAAAATGTGATGCCGCAGTCGGCGAGTCTTGTCTTGGTCGATCACGCCGTCAATCTTGTAGGTTTCCATCAGGCGGATCGTGCCGAGAGGCAGTCCGATGCGGTGCTGGAGCTGTCCGCGCAGAAAGAAATTCAGTTCGAGGCTCCCCCCGCCGAGGTCGAAAATGACGCGCGGCCGTAATGCTTCGCCGAGCGCCCAGTGCACGGCCGAGCAGACAAGCTCGGCTTCCTCTTCGCCGCTGATGATGTCGATTTCAATGCCGGTCTTGCGGCGGATACGCTCGAGCAGCCGGCGGCTGTTGCGGGCCTCGCGCGCCGCGGCGGTGGCAACGGCGCGATAGGCCGTAACTTGATGGCGGTCCATTGCATCGCGAAATTCGCGGAAGGCGCGGACAGCGCGGAAGATCGTTTTCTGGTCAAGCATGCGCCGCGTGAACGCATTGTGGCCCAGGCGAACGGCGGCGCGATCGTTTTCGAGAATTTCGATGTGTTGGGGAGACGTAGCTCGCGCGATGACCAAGCGCATCGCGTTCGATCCGGCGTCAATCGCCGCCAATTGGACGGGTGCGGCCACGAGTCTTTAGCGCCAGAGATGGGCCAGGGCGTTCGAGGGACGATAATGCGTGCCCCGAATGCCCAAATGCTGGGCGATCCGCTTGCGGAGCGACCCGTTCACCTCGGCCACACTCCTTTCGCCATCGATTTCCAAGAATTCGTGCCGCTTCGAAAGATACTCGAATTCCTTCCGCACCATCGATTGATAGCGAATGAACGACTGAAACAGGTCGTTCGACAGGGAAAGGTCGCGTCCCGATTCCCAGTAGCTGATCGAGTGCGCCTTTTTGAACTCGCGGTCGAAGGCGACTTCCGGTTTCACGTCGAGCCAGAACGTGAGATCGGGGCGCAACGCCATTTCGTACAGCCCATGGAGATAATCGCGTCCGATACCGCGGACGGCGGACCGCGCGATCAGCGTAAAAATGTAGCGGTCGGCAAGCACGACAAGACCGGAGCGCAGCGCCGGTAGAATACGTCGTTCGAGTTGATCGAAAAAGTCGGTGCCGTACATCAACGCCAGCGTCATGCGCGTTACGGCGTTTTCGGCGAGCAGCGCGTCAATATCCTCACCGACCAGGAACGAGCGGCGCAGTCCCATGGTTTGGACGGCGAAACCCTCCGATTCAAGCCATTCGGTGAGCAGCGAAATCTGCGTGGATCGCCCTGAGCCGTCGGTGCCTTCGATTACGATCAAGGAACCGCTCAGTTCTTCGACGGTGACGCCCGGCATCGGAGTGCCGTAGAAGCGCGAAGCCGCAGGACCGGCCGCTCCGTTCGCCTTTTCGCCGCGCTTTGACTGACTTTTGCGCGCGCGCTTCTTCGGGCTCTTGGCCGGTTGCCCGTTGCTTGCCGCGTTCTCTGGCTTCTGGTCGGTCATTTCTTTTTCGGCGCAAACTGGGCCATGTCCACACGTTCGCGCACGATCTGGCGCATCAGTTTCTGCAGCCGGTTCACGGGAATCGTGCCGTCCATCAGGACGAATTTATCGGACTCGATCATCTGGTCATAGTTGTTCAGGATGCGTTCCTGAAAGATCCGGAAGCTCTCGGCGCGGTCGAGCGAAATCCCCAGGTCCATGCCCGCTTCGTAATATTTCAGCTTCGGACGGCCCGCAACGATGCGGTTCACGGCTACGTCAAGCGGCGCGCGGAAATAGAAGGTCACGTCCGGTATGGGCGCGAAGCTGTACAGATTCCGCAACCAGTGAGGCGAACAGCCTCGGGCGGCGTCGCGGGCAAAGGCCGTATAGATGTAGCGATCCGCAAGCACCAGATAGCCGCCGTGAAGCAGCGGCAAAATCTGGCGTTCGCAGCGATCGGCAAAATCCGCGGCGTGGAGCAGGGAAAAAGTCGTCGGGGTCAGGAGCTTCCGCTGTTTGCCGCGCCGCGTGGCGGATTTCACCAGCGGCGAAGAGTTCCATTCGGTGAAATGGATGCGATAGCCGTGAATTTCCAGCCAGCGCTTCAGCAGGTAAAGCTGGGTGCTTTTCCCCGAGCCGTCGATACCCTCGACGACAACCAGTGCGCCCGGGTACTTCCGCGCGTTTTTTTCGGGCGAAGGGGCGTTTTCGATGACGGGTTGGATTACGGTAGCCATGCGCGCCGAGAGCACTCCGCGAGAGCCCATGATACTTCGGAATAGGAACACGTCATGTACAAAATATGACGTAATAATGACGCATCAGGACGCACGCATCGCAAAGGGCGCGCAGAGCGGCGCCCCTACTTTCCGGCGATCGAATGCAACTCGATGTCAAAAATCAGCGTTGAGTTCGGCGGAATGCCAGGCCGCCCGCCCGGGCCGTAAGCGAGATTGGCAGGAATGAACAGCTGCCATTTCGAGCCCACAGGCATCAACTGCAGTGCCTCGGTCCATCCTTGAATAACCTGCGTCACTCCAAACGAAGCGGTTTGGCCGCGTTTGTAGGAACTATCAAATTCGGTGCCGTCGATGAACGTGCCGCGATAGTCACAAACGACAGTATCGGCTGCGGTCGGCTTCGGGCCGGTACCGGTTGTCACGACTTTGTACTGCAAGCCGCTCGGCAACGTGACGACGCCGTCCTTTGCCTTGTTCTCTGTGAGAAATTCTTCACCCTTCTTCAAATTCGCCTCCCCCATCGCTTCGCTTGCCTGGTTCTGCAATTCGGTCAAAGCGGCTTTGATCTGTTCGTCGGTCAATTGCGACGGATTCCCCTGGATTGCATCTCTCAACCCGCGCAGGAGCGTCGTGACGTCAAGATCGACCTGCTGTTTCGCGAGATCTCTCCCAATGTCCATTCCCAGCGCATAGCTGACTTTCTGCTTGGCTGTCGCCAGTACCGGCGCCGTCGGTTTCGCAGCGGGCTTTGGCGTCGTCGTAGCAGACGTCGCAGCCGGCGGCTTCGTGGTTTTTGCGGTGGGCGCGGTTTGTGTCGCCGGCGTGGCCGGCTTGGCTTGCACCGGAGTCTGCGTTTGCTGTGCTCCGGCCGCCCCCGGAAAGATCACGCCTGCCGCAATAATCGCTGCGGCCGAGAGCGCTTTTGTGGTCAGGATTCTTTTTCGTCGAAACATTGGCATCCATCATTTCCTGGTTGGAATGGTCGCCGGGCACAACCATTGTCACATCGCGGCGAGCATCGCGCAAACTTGTATTGGCGGGCCGCTCGCAATGCCTCATGGGCTGTTCCGGTTTGCGCCGGGGTTCACTTGAATCGTATCCTAGCCTGGATACGCAGGCTTTTCGCGGGCCGAGCCGTAAGGCGAGCTTGCGACTCGGAAGGCTTACATGAGCGGAAACTTTAGCAAGCAACTCGCTGTGACGCCGGGAACGAAGGTAAAGCTCTCCAAATATGACGCGGGCGATACGCTCGGCTGGGACAAGGGCCACAAGACAAAGACCACCCTGGCGAAGACCATCGAACGTCTCGACCAGCTCCAATACCTGCTCTACGCCGAACACAAGCACGCAGTTCTGGTTGTGCTGCAAGGGCTGGACGCGGCCGGAAAAGACGGCACCATCCGCCACGTGATGGCCGGAATCAATCCACAAGGCTGCCTCGTAACAGCTTTCAAGAAGCCGACGCCCGAGGAAGAGTCACACGATTATCTTTGGCGAATTCACAAAGCGGTGCCGCCGATCGGAGACATTGGCATCTTCAATCGCTCCCACTACGAGGATGTGCTCGTCGTACGCGTCCACGATCTTGTGCCCAAGGACGTCTGGTCGAAACGCTACGATCAAATCAACAATTTCGAGCAGATGCTTGCGGAAAATCACGTGCGTGTTTTGAAATTCTTCCTGCACATCAGCAAAGATGAGCAGAAAGAACGCTTTCAGGGGCGCATCGACGACAAGGACCGGCGCTGGAAAATTTCCGAAGCCGATTTCGCCGAGCGCAGGTTCTGGGATGACTACACCAAGGCCTACGAAGAGGTGCTGTCGCGTTGCAGCACGAGCGTCGCTCCCTGGTACGTGATTCCCTCGAATAAGAAGTGGTTCCGCAATCTTGCCGTCTCGCACATCATCGTTGAGACGCTCGAAGACATGAGAATGAAGTTTCCGCCGGCAACGGTGGACGTGAGCAAGATCAAGCTGAAATAGCGAGGCGGCGCGGCACTCCGCAAAGGGTCAACGATCGCGTGAAAAAGTTCGTTTTCGGGATTATCTTCGGGCTGGCCGCGTTTGCCGCCGTGGCGTATTTCCTGCTCGAGCGCGGCTACATCGATTTCGGCGCGGACCGCACGCCTTCGTCGGCCGAATCAAAGTTCGCCATGGGCGCCATTGATGCGTGGTCCACTCGGAGAGCCGGCGACCAGAATAGTCCCGTTCCCGCTACGGACGAAAACATCACCGCCGGGGCCACACTCTATTTGAACCATTGCGCGGGCTGCCACGGCGTGCCTTCGAACCCGGATAGCGAGTTTCAGAGATCGTTTTATCCGCCGGCCCCTGGATTTTTTCGCGAGATGCCGGACATGAACCAGGCCGAGACCTTTTACGTGGTCGAGCACGGGATTCGCTGGTCCGGAATGCCGGCCTGGAACCGCACGCTCAACGACCAGCAGATCTGGCAGATCGTGGTATTCCTGAGCAACATGCACAAACTTTCGCCGGCCGCCCAAAAGGTGTTTGAACCGGTGGCGCAACAAACGGCGAAGTCAAAATAGGGACCGAGCCAAGCGGAAATCGGCCGGGAGGCTGGGGCGAGCCGAAATCGAGGGTCGCAACCGTCAGGCTGTACGGGCTCTGCCGGGAAAACGCAACGTTTGCGCGCCCCGGTCGGAACGAACATCGGCGCCCGCCATCAATTCGCGCATCGGTCCGGGTCTTGGATCTCCGGCCGCTTCTTCGACCGGCCCGTGATCGCCCAAACCGAGAATGCCCGCTGCCTTCCTTGCGAGTTCGCCCCGGCTTTGAACGTCAAATTTGTTCAAGAGCGAGGAGATGTGGAATTTCACGGTCCGCACGGTGATATTCAGGCGCGACGCAATTTCCTTGTTGGCCTCGTGGCGGACGACCGAATGAAGGATCTCTTTTTGCCGGGGACTGAGCGGCGCCGGGCCGGCAATCGCGCGGCCCTCTTCGAGCAATTGCTGAGCGCGGGCAACCAGGCGGCTCGAAATATCGTCTGGCGCCTGGACAAGTACGGTGAAGTTCTCAGGGTTGTGGCCGCGCATAAGGCACTGAATTGCGAGCAGACCTGCGGCTCGCTCGATGCTCTCCCGCTCGCCGGCTAACGCCTCGGCACGGAATTGCGCAACGCCGGTTTTTTTGTTGTAGAAAACAAAAACGTCAGATCGGTGCCCGTAGGAATTGCTCGCTTGTTCTTCAAGTTCTGGCAGGACAGGAACTCTCTTCACGCGATACCCCCGTTCGCTGAATTGCGCCCTTCGCGATGATTTAAGTTGTCTTTTCTGCGTTACGAAGCGGCCTCTCTACAACTTGGCCTTCCGAACGCAGAGCCGCCCAGGGAAACCGTAAGCTGAAACCACTCGCAGGGCCGAGGTGCGTCGCAAACATTTCCGCCGAACGCAGATTGTATCGCACTTCCTCGGCCAAAGAAGCGAAACGACTTAATCGTTTCAAACTGCAACATTTATGGTACTGGAACCATACAGGAGTTTGTGTATAGCGGGTAGAAAGTGCATGCGTCAAGAAAAATCTTCACGCGCTCCGGCCCTCTCGCTCCTGGATGCACCGAGAGCTATAATCGACGCGCGAAAATCTACACAAGTAATATCTAAACTGATGCTGCGAAAGAAAATATTTTTCGGATCGCGATCGCGGTTTGTCGCGATCGTCTCGTTCTGGTTGCTTGCTGGTTCGGCGGTGGCGCAGCTGATTCCTCAGACGCCCAACCCTCTTTCGGGCTCTGATTCTTCGAGTGCCGGCTGTTCCTTGCAAGCTTCCTGCGCCGAACTTGCGCCGGGGATGATCAAGAGTGCCGAAGGCCCGTCGCTGCTTGAGGCAAATCTCCGCTACTTGACAGAAACGATCGGAGGCCGAATTCCGGGCAGCGCAGCAAACCAGAAAGCAGTCGACTGGGCGGTCGCGGCGTTTCGCGCGGCCGGAGTTACCGACGCCAAGACCGAATCGTTCACGATTCCGGTCGGGTGGAGCGAAGGCGCGACCAGCGCCAAAATAGTCGCGCCCGAAACGTTCGAAGTGCGGCTGGTCTCAACCGGCTGGTCGCCTGCCATCTCCGAGAGCGGCGGAATCACGACGCGCATTGTGGATGTCGGTATGGGCGATGCGGCTGGCTTTGCCGAAGCCGGGGACTCGGCCCGTGATGCAATCGTTTTCGTCCACCAGAATCTTCTCGAGTCGGTAGACGAACTTTTTGCCGAATACACACGCGCGCCGGCAATCATCGATCGCGCTTCGAAGGCCCACGCAGCCGCCATATTCTGGATGTCCGTGCAGCCGGGGGCCTTGCTCTACCGTCATACGTCCACGCCCGGCGGCGGAGTCCTTGAAAAAATTCCGCAAGCGATCGTGGCTCGTGACGACGCTGAGCGAGTTGCCCGGTTGCTCGCCGCTGATGCTCCGGTGCGCGTTCATTTCGAGATGCCCAACCAGGTTGGCGGGCCGGTCGAGGCGAAAAACGTCGTCGCCGAGATTCGCGGCTGGGACAAGCCAGACGATTTTGTCGTGCTCGGCGCGCATCTGGATTCATGGGACCTGGGCGAGGGAGCGCTCGATAACGGCTGCGACGCATCGATGGTGATCGACGCGGCGCGCGTGGTTCACGCTTCCGGCTCCCTGCCGCGACGCTCGATTCGCTTCGTTTTGTTCAACGGCGAAGAGGAAGGCTTACTCGGCTCACGCGCTTACGTCGAAGCGCACCGAGGGGAACTTGACCACGTGATCGCAGCGATCATTTTTGATTCGGGCAGCGGCAAAATCACCGGCTATTCAACGAGCGGTCGCAAAGATATGCTGCTTCCGATGCGCGAGGCTCTTGGACCGCTCGAACCGCTCGGCGTTTCCGGTTTCACTCTCGACGCAGCAATTGGGACCGACAATTTCGATTTCCTGCTGCAGGGAATTCCGACACTGGTGCCCGATCAGGAGCTTGCAAACTATCTTTCGAACTATCACGCGTCATCCGATACTTTCGGCAAAGTGGACATCGTGAGCCTGAAGAAGCAATCGGCCATCGCTGCGATCACGGCCTACGCGCTGGCCGACCAAGCCCAACGATTCGCACCGCGCCAAACGCGCTTGCAAATCAGAGAATTGCTCTCCGAGTCGGGCCTCGAGGAACAAATGAAGCTCGAAGGCTTTTGGCCGGATTGGCAAAACGGCAGACGCGGCCGCCAGCCCTAGCGCGCCGGGCTTGCCGCTATTTGGTTTTTCCCGCCGCTTTCAGGACGTCAATCATGGGCAAAGCGCCGCCGCTTTGCCCCGCCATATAGACGTCCGGCAGATGGCCGTCCCAGTGCTGTTGCATCATCTCGATGGTGCGCAACTCGATCAGTTCCGGCGTGATTTGTTGCTTTTGCACCTCGAGCGCCTTGGCTTCAGCCTCTGCCTGCGTGACTTTTTGCTCGGCCTCGATCTTGATCCGGTTCAGGTCATTCTCGGCCTTCAGCGCGTTTTGCTGCGCGGTCACCTTGGCCTCGATCGCGCGGTTGTATTCGTCGGAAAAACGAAAGTCGGTGATGCTCACCGCGTCCACGTCGATGCGGTGGGTCGCCAGCCGGTTGCGAACATATTGCTCAATTCCATCCCGGACCGAGGCGCGTTGCGCGATCAGCTGCTCGGCGTCAAACTGTGCCGTTTGCGCCTTGATGGCCTCTTGAATTGCGGGGATGACCACGCGATTCAGGGCGTCATCGTTCAATTCCGACCAGATGTCGGCCACGCAGCAGGGATCCTGATAGTAAGCGAGCGTCACCTGCGTATGGACGATTTGCAGGTCATGGCTTGCGGCCTCCGAATCGAGCTTTTCAACGCGCACCTGCACCGAAATTGGCTGCACCGTATCAATAAAAGGAGAGATCAGGTGCGGCCCGGGATCGAGAATACGGCCGGTCACCGCGCCAAAGCGCAACACAACGCCGCGGTTGCCTGCGTCGACGGTCGTGAACGACAGCCAAAACACCAGGACCGCCGCGGCGACCACCAAGAAAGGCAGCCCGCGCCCGATATTTACTTTCACCTG
>Ga0210401_10001366_pt1 | contig 28412 bp, 25 predicted proteins | sample IncBWH32MmetaG_FD_150866 | JGI IMG/M metagenome (GOLD analysis project Ga0210401, IMG submission 150866) | Forest soil microbial communities from Barre Woods Harvard Forest LTER site, Petersham, Massachusetts, United States - Inc-BW-H-32-M | ecosystem: Environmental > Terrestrial > Soil >...
CTTTCGGGTTTGCATTGCTGAAGGTCTTCATGCCAGCACCCCCAGCACTTTGTCGCGCGTGATTGGCAAATCTTTCACGCGCCGTCCGATCGCATTGAAGATCGCATTGCCGACCGCGGCCACCGACGGAACAATGGTCGATTCGCCGATCGACTTCGCGCCGTATGGCCCATAAGCATCTTCGGTTTCGACGAACAGCACTTCGACTTCGGGCGTGTCGCGATGCGTCATCACGCGCGCGCCATAGTAGCCGGCCGTGAGCGGCACTCCGGTCTGCCGGTCGTACAGAAGCTCTTCATGCAGCGCCATACCGATACCCATGGTCGCGCCGCCCTTCACCTGGCTCGCGCAGGTCAACGGATTGATGATGCGTCCGCTGTCGTGCACGGCGACATACTTGATCACGCGCACGTGGCCGGTCTCGGTGTCGACTTCAACCTCGGCGAAGTGCGCGGCAAAGCTGTAGCGGGCGGCATCTTTGGGCTGCGACGGATCGGCATTTACGCTGGCGGTGAGCACCTGGTCGCCCTGCGGCAGGCCTTTCTCTGCGATCTGGCGTTTCAGATCTTTCGCGGCCTGGATCACGGCGTAGCCAGTGTGCGTAGTGGTCCGGCTGCCGGACTCGCCCACCGAATAAGGGCACAAAGCCGTGTCGCCGCTGATCACTTCGATCTTCTCGAGCGGCACGCCCAGCTCCTCGGCGGCGATCAGGCCCATGGTGGTCTTGGCGGCCGTCCCGACGTCGGTCACGCCCACGTGTAAATAATATTTGCCAGTGGCATCGAGCTTGACGACCGCGCTGCTGCGGCCGACCGCGGAACCGAATGCGCCCATCGCCATCCCAGCGCCGCGCTTGATCGGGCCGGCGCCCACTCCCGCTTGATGCCAGCGCTTTTTCCACTCGAACGCCTCCGCTCCACGGCGGATACAGTCCTCCAGGCCATTGCTGGTGAAGGGAAGCTCGTCGTGGTACTTCCGCGTCATGTTCTTCAGACGGAACTCCAGCGGATCAATCTTCAGCTCGTACGCGATGTGATCCATCAACGACTCGATTCCGAAGATGCCCTGCGGATAGGCCGGCCCGCGCAGGTTGGCCGATACGGCCATGTTGGTGTAAACCGGATAAATTGTGGTTTCGACGTTGGGGCACTGATACAGCTCGACGCCCGCGATTCCGCCCGCGCCCTTGCGATACGGTCCCATGCCGCTGTAGCCGCGCAGTTGAATTCCGGTCAGCGTGCCGTCTTTCGCGACGCCGATCTTGTAATACTGTTTGGTCGGCCAGCGGCCGTGAACCGCCACATAATCTTCCTTGCGCGTGAACTCCAGTTTCACCGGCACGCCGGTTTTCTTCGACAGCATGGCGGCCATCAGATCGAAATCGTGACACTGATTCTTGTTTCCGAAGCCGCCGCCCATGAACTGACAGACGACGCGCACCTTTTCAAGCGGCATCTGCAGATCTTTGGCGATATCGGTCCGGCAGTTCGAGATGCCCTGAGTCGACGCGTAAACGGTCAACTTATCGCCATCCCACTGCGCGATACTGACCCGCATTTCGAGTTGCGCATTGTTGATGTGAACGGAAGTGTAGTGATCTTCGAAAACGCGATCGGCCGTGGTCAATCCGCGATCGATGTCGCCATGGCGGAAGATTTCAGGCTCGTGCCTACCCTTGGCGTCGGGCGACAGATTACCGCCGGGTTGTATCGCGAATGCGTCAGATTTCAAAGCATCTTCCGGATCTAACACAAACGGAAGGACTTCATAATCGACGCTAATTTGACGCATGGCTTCTTCGGCGACGTGACGATCCGTCGCGGCAATCGCAGCCACGGCGTCCCCGGCGAAACGGACCGGATTGTTGAACAAATATCGCTTGTTGCGCGTGTCACCGCTCGACCAGACGATGTCGCAATTCTCGCGGGTGAGGATCGCTTTGACTCCAGGCAGCGCCTGGGCCTTCGTAATATCGATGCCGCGGATGCGCGCGTGGGCGTGCGGGCTTCGCAGGACGCGGGCGTACAGCATGCCGGGAAGCTGGATGTCGCCGGTGTAGGTGGCCGCGCCGGTAACGCGCTTGACGGCGTCGATGCGCTGCGTGGGATGACCGACTGTCTTGAGTGGCGTCAGGCTCATGACTGCCTCCTCGCGGTGGTGGCCGTGGTCGCCGAGGCCGCCAGTACCGATTCAACGTAGCGATTGTAGTTTGAACAGCGGCAGATGTTGCCGGTCATCGCGGCGCGTACTTCATCGGCGGTGGGATGGGGATTGCGATCGAGCAGCGCCTTGGCGCTCATCAACTGGCCAGAGGTGCAGAAGCCGCACTGCGGGCCGTCGTGCTCGATGAAGGCTTCCTGGAGCGGATGCAGATGGCCGTCGTGCGCCAGACCCTCGACTGTTGTGACCGATCGGCCATCGGCCCACACCGCGAGCTGGCTGCAGGAATAAACCGGCTTGCCGTCCAGCAGCACCGTGCATGCGCCGCATTCGCCGCGATCGCAGCCGATCTTGGTTCCGGTGAGCCGCAGGTGATCGCGCAACATCTCTGCCAGCGTCCAGTGGTCTTCGACCTCGGTGCGATGCTCGACGCCGTTGACCGTCAACTTGACTTTGGTGCGCGGGCGAGATGGAGGGGACTCCTGGGCGGCCAGGGGCGCACCGGTCGCGACGACGAGGCCGGCTCCGGTGGTTTCGACAAATTCCCGACGCGAGATTTTGCTCATTAAACAGCCTCCCCGGGTGAGAATTGGATTTAGAATGTCCGAAACGATTGTACCGCTGGGCTTGCTCAGCCTGCTCGGGTTCCGTCGGGCACCGGGCGCTCCGGCATAGCCAATACCGGCGTGATTCCGTCGGCATAGCCCAAATCGAAAAGCATCCCTTCCGATAGCACGCCGCGCATCTTGCGAGGCTCCAGATTCACCACAAAAAGAGCCTGTTTGCCGACAATCTCGCGGGGATCGGCGCGTTCCTGCTTGAGACCCGCGACGATGGTACGCTCGTGATCGCCGAAGTTCACGCGCAACGCGACCAGTTTGTCCGAGCCGGCGACATCATCCACCGACACGATGGTACCGGCACGAATGTCGATCAGGTCCAATAGCTCTTTCGCGATCGCCGGCTTGACCATGCGACAGTCATTTTAGCGGATACCCCAGTACGTGAGACGACGTTAGTAATATAGTGGAAATCACATGACGAGCCGATAAGACCCTTTAGGGTCTGTCCGTGGCGAGCCTGCTCCCCAACTTCAAAGCCGCGCAGCACCATTCGTCATCCGATCCAAGCGAGGCCGGATGCGAGACTTTCGTTGCTCGCCAACCCATTCTCGATCGTTCGCAGAACGTGTACGGCTACGAATTGCTATACCGTTCGGGCTGGAATAACAGCTACGACGGCATCTCCAGCACGCGAGCTACGACAGATGTCGTCCTCAACGCGCTGTTGCACATCGGGATGGACCAGTTGGTGGGTGGCAAGCCTGCTTTCGTAAACTTCGATCGCGAACTTTTGCTGGGCGATCTCGCGGGACTTCTTCTGCCCGCGCGAATCGTGATCGAGGTGCTCGAATCCGTACAGCCGGACCAAGAGATCGTGGACCGCTGCCGCGACCTGAAGAGGCAAGGATTCAAAATCGCTCTGGATGATGTGACCGACTTAGAGAAGATTGGCGAGCTGATCACCGTCGCGGATTTTGTGAAGGTGGACTTTCGCGCGGCTGACCACCATCAGCAGGAAAAGGTTGCGCGTCAGGCGCTCAAACGATCCGTTCGCCTCCTGGCCGAGAAAGTGGAAACCGGTGATGAGTTCGAGAGGGCGGTGAAACTGGGCTATACGCTCGCACAAGGCTACTTTTTCGCCAAGCCGAAGATCATCCCCGGGACGAATATTCCGCCGGCCAAGATCGCTTTCCTGCGCCTTCTTCGCGAGTCCAATAAGCCCGAGCTTGATCTACTGCGTATCGAAGACTCGCTGAAGCGGGAGCCCGCGCTGGTTTACAAACTGCTGCGCTACCTGAACTCGGCCGCCTTCGCCTGGGAGCAACCTATTGGTTCGATACGGCATGCGCTGGCGCTGCTGGGCACCGATCAGATCCGCAAGTGGATCGGGCTGCTGGCACTTTCGGCATTGACCGAGCGCTCGCCGGCATCCCTGACCCCGGTTGCGATCATCCGAGCCAGATTCTGCGAATTGATCGCCGCGAAGGCCGGGTTCGAGACCCGCAGCTCGGAGTTGTTTCTCTTCGGAATGCTATCGCTTTTTGAGGCCATTCTTCGGCGCCCGACGCAAGAAATCATCGAGCATATCGATCTGAATGAGGACATTCGCAACGCATTGCTGAATCAGGGCCAAACCACCGATACGGTGCGGACGATCTATTCGCTGGTCACCGCTTTTGAGGCCGCGTCCTGGGAAACGGTCGACGAATGCGCCACGCGCTTGGGTATTTCCAGACACTTCCTTTCGAGCGCCTATACCGACTCGGTCCGCTGGGCCGAGGACCTCGGGACAGTCTGACAGCGCTATCCAGCTGCTCGCTTTCGCGCTAGAATCTGGACAGAGGCCAAAGCATTTGGGTTCGTTTTGTCAGCGCAGGAGCGTGTCCCACTGCGTACACAGACAATCCCACAAGCGGACAACGGGTTGGAGTCTGATGCTTCCCGCTGACCCCTTGGCCCTTATTTTTCAGTAAGATTGGCATTGGCAGGCTAGTTGCCAATCAGATTGGGAGCAATCATGGACGTTCCTCGCGGTAAAGAAGTCGCTCGCCGGAAACTTATTCGCCGGATTATATACATCGCCCTCATTGTGGCGGCCATTCCGTTGATCACCTGGGGACTCTCGCGGTTGAAGCCGGCCGCCCCGTCGGTGGACCGCGCCACGGTCTGGATCGACACGGTCAAACGCGGTCCCATGCTGCGCGAGGTGCGGGGCCTCGGCACGTTGGTAGTGGAAGAGTTCATCTGGATTCCAGCCAATTTCGACAGCCGCGTGGAGAAGATGAATGTTCTGCCAGGCGCCAGTGTGCATCCGAGCGATGTGCTCATGGTGTTGAGCAATCCGCAGATGGAGCTGGACATGGCCGATCTGGAATGGCAGATCAAGCAGGCGGAGGCGAACTACGACAACCTGCAGGTGCAGCTTCAGACGGCACAATTGGCCCAGCAAGCGCTCACCGAGCAGGTCCAGTCCGACATGGAGCAGGCCGGCTTACAGGCCGATCGCGACAAGGCACTGAACAAGCTGGATCTCAAGGCGGACCTGGACGCCAAGCTATCCGAAGCCAAATGGAACGAGCTGAAGGGGCGGTACTCGCTCTCGAAGAAGCAATTGGAGATCAGCAATGCGGCCATCAAGGCGCAGTTAGACGCGCAAAAAATCCTGATCGAGAAGACCCGCGCGGCCTACGAATTGAAGAAGCAGCAAGTGGAGCAGTTGACGATTCGAGCCGGTGCTGAAGGCGTGGTGACGGTGCTCGGGACGCCCACGACGCCGCTCGAAGTCGGCATGCGCGTGGCGCCGGGCGCTATCCTGGCGAAGATTGCCCAGCCCCACAAATTGAAAGCCACACTCAAGATTCCCGAGACACAGGTCAAAGACGTGGCCATCGGCCAAGTGGCTTCTATCGATACTCGAAACGGAATTATTCCTGGCCACGTGACCCGAATTGACCCGGCCTCGGTCAACGGAACCGTGGATGTGGACGTCAAGCTGGAAGGGACGGCAGACGGAATGCGTCCCGACCTGAGCGTGGACGGCACTATCACGATCGAGCGCTTGGCGGATGTGGTTTATGTCGGCCGGCCGGTGATCGGGCAGCCTGGCGCGAAGATCACGCTGTTCAAGCTGGATACGGAAGACAAGGAAGCGCAGCGGGTACCAGTATCTTTGGGACGTAGTTCAGTGAACACGATCGAGGTGGTCGACGGGCTGAAGGTCGGCGACCAAGTGATTTTGTCGGATATGTCGGCGCAGGATGCCTTCAATCGCATCCGCTTGAATTAGCGAAAGGGATTCTTCATGGCAAACGACCCAGATGCTTTGATCAGTTTGGATGGCGTGACCAAGGTCTTCGTGACCGATGAGGTGGAGACGCACGCGTTGGCCGGCATCCATCTGCACATCAAGAAAGGCGAGTATCTGTCGATTTCCGGCCCGTCGGGTTGCGGCAAGTCGACTTTGCTCGCGATTCTGGGTCTTCTGGACTCGCCCAGCGATGGCAGCTACATCCTGAATAGCAAGGCGGTGCAGAATCTGAAGCTCTCGGAACGCGCGCGAATCCGCAACCGCGAAATCGGTTTCATTTTCCAGGCGTTCAACCTTATCGGCGACCTCACGGTTTACGAGAACGTGGAGCTCCCGCTCACCTATCGCGGCATGCCGTCGGCCGAGCGCAAGAAGCGCGTTCACGATGCGCTCGAACGCGTAGGCATGTCGCACCGCATCAAGCACTATCCCTCGCAACTGTCGGGAGGTCAGCAGCAGCGCGTCGCCGTGGCACGTGCCTTGGCCGGCGATCCTTCCATCCTGCTGGCTGATGAGCCGACCGGAAACCTGGATTCGACCAACGGTGAAGCCGTCATGGAATTGCTCCGCGAGCTGCATCGCGGAGGCGCAACGATTTGCATGGTAACCCACGATCCCCGCTATGCCCGCTATGCGGATCGCACCATCCGGTTGTTTGACGGAAGGATTGTGGAGGAAAGCGTAGGAGTGATGTAATGTTTCGCCGGCACGTCGATTTCCTCGCGGTTCTTCTTATCGCCATTGCGTTGCTCGCATTCTCCCATGTGTCCTCTCTGAGAGTGCCCGACCCGGACGCGATCGCGCTCCTTTTTAATTAGGGACAGTATACTCAAACCCCAATTTTCGGCGAGTCCGCTTAAGCGAATATAGATACATATGAGTTCACCCCTGATCGTTTTGCGGAACGTCGAGAAATACTTCGAGCACGGGCCGACCAAAACATTCGTTCTGCGGCGCATCAACGCCGAAATCAAAGAGGGCGAGTTTGTCTCTATCATGGGCCCCTCCGGCGCGGGCAAATCGACGCTGCTGCACTTGCTCGGAATGCACGATAGCGCCTGGACCGGCGAGTATCACCTCTTGGACCATGCCATCCACAAGATCAACAAGAAAGACCGGATGGAGATATACAAGAAATACTTCGGCTTCGTATTTCAGAGCTACCATTTGCTCGATTCGCTAACGGTCTACGAAAACCTCGACATTCCGCTTTCCTACCGCAACATCAAGAAATCGGAGCGCGACAGCATCGTTTGCGACGTGCTCGACCGTTTTCAGATCGTCGGCAAGAAGGATTTGTATCCCAACCAGCTTTCCGGCGGACAGCAGCAACTGGTAGCCATTGCCCGCGCCATCGTGGCCAATCCTAAGATCATTCTGGCTGACGAACCCACCGGCAACCTGCACTCCAGCCAAGGCAAGGAGATCATGGATCTTTTCAAGAAGCTGAACGATTCCGGCGCCACGATCATCCAGGTGACGCACAACGAGCGGAACGCGGAGTACGGTAACCGGATCATCAATATCGTTGATGGTTGGATCACTGATTAACGCTCGGTTTCGCGCCGCGGCGTCCCACAAGCGAACACAGCAGTAGTACAACTCTTTGATTTGAGGCAATTTGTCGTGGCAGACGACTTGCACCTGGGTAGCGCTTATGGAGAGCTTGGGGAAAGACATCCGCTTCGCGATCCGGGTTCTTTGGAGGAGTCCCAGCTTCAGCGGAATCGCGCTTCTGGCGCTGGTGCTCGGGATCGGCGCCAATACGGCCATCTTCAGCGTCGTCAATGCGGTGCTGCTGCGGCCGATGCCTTTCCGCGACCCCAGCCGGCTGGTGCTGGTTTGGGAGGCCAGCCCTCGGACCAGCAAGAAAAACGTCGCCAACCCGCAAAATCTCGCCGACTGGCAGAAGCGCAACCGGTCCTTCGAGAAAATGGCTGCTTACGTACCCTTCCAGCAGACCATGAGCCTCACCGGCGATGGCACGCCCGAAGAGGTCCCGGGTAATTACGCGACGCGGGATTTCTTTTCGATCCTCGGCGTGCAGCCGATCCTCGGCCGCGATTTTCTTCCTGAGGAGGATGTCTCGGGCGATAAGAATAATGTCGCTTTGATCAGTGAAGGATTGTGGCGAAGAAGGTATGGCGCCGACCAGGGTATTCTCGGCAAAAAGCTGATCGTTCGCGGCACGCCAATCATGGTCGTAGGAGTGTTGCCTGCCAGTTTCCGCTTCCCGGATGTGAAAGCGGACATATGGGAGTTGATTCATCTCGATCCGCAGGCTAAGCGCGGGGGGCGGTTCCTGGCGCCGATCGCGCGCCTGAAGGCGGGTGTCAGCATCGAGCAAGCACAAGCCGAGATGAACATCATCACTGCGGAACTGGCTCGAGAGAATCCGGCTTTTGACACCAAGTGGGGCGCCAGCGTGATTCCTTTGCGGGAGAATTTCACGGGTGAGCTTCGAACGCCGTTGCTGGTTCTGCTGGGCGCGGTGGGACTGGTGCTGCTGATCGCCTGCGCCAATGTCGCCAATCTGATGCTGATGCGTTCCAGCGCACGGCAGCGCGAGATGGCCATCCGTACTTCGTTGGGAGCAGGACGCGCCAGGATCATCCGGCAGCTGCTGGTGGAAAGCACGATCCTCGGTTCGATGGGCGGCTTGCTGGGGCTGCTCTTCGCAGTGTGGGCCAAGGACGGGTTGCTCGCCATGCTGCCCGATGACATGTCGGTGGCCAAGGTGAACAGCGTGACCATCGATCACAATGTCCTGGCCTTCACTGTTATCGCCGCTCTCGGCACTGGACTCCTGTTCGGATTGCTGCCGGCGCTGCGGGCTTCGCGGCCGGATTTGAGCGACACCTTGAAGGAAGGTGGGCGCGCGGTTTCCGCCAGCTTGAGCCGAAACCGGATGCGGGCCGCGCTGGTAGCGGGCGAGATGGCGCTGGCGCTTATGCTGCTGATCGGAGCCGGACTGCTGATCAAGAGCTTTATTCGCCTGGAGAACGTCGCGCCCGGTTTTCAACCCGACCGCATTCTCTCGCTGCGCATCGGCCTCACTTCTACTCGCTACGGCAACTTGCAGAAAACGAGCGACGGACTTCGGGACATCCTGCATCGGATTGAGCAAGTCCCGGGCGTATCTTCGGTGGGCTCTATTCAGTGGCCTCCTCTGAGCGGCCTCGGTTCGGCCACGGGGTTCTCGGTCGCCGGCCGTCCCACTCCCAAGCCGGGCGATGAGCCGGTAACGGGAGTTTCCATCGTGACTCCTGGATACTTCGCGACCATGAGTATTCCGCTGATCAAAGGGCGGCTCTTCAGCGACCGCGATCGGGCCGGCTCACCGCAAGTGACCATCGTGAGCCAGTCGCTGGCACGGCAACAGCTCCCCGGCGTAGATCCCATCGGGCAACGGCTGTTCGTTCAATGGGGCAGGCAAACACCATACGAGATCGTCGGAGTAGTAGGTGATATCAAGCATGATGGGTTGGATAAGGAATCTGCTCCCAACGTATACTTCCCGGACGCGCAGGAACCCAATGGCGGCGGAACGCTGGTGATCCGAACCGGCGCTGATCCCATGAAGCTCGCTCCGGTGATCGAGCAGGTGATCCATGGCTATGACAAAGACCAGGCCATTGCCGATATTCAGCCGTTGGATGTTTTCTTATCGAAGTCGGTGGCGCGGCCGCGATTCCAATCTGTGCTGCTCGCGAGTTTCGCCGCGTTGGCTCTATTGCTGGCGGCCATCGGAACCTTTGGCGTGATGTCCTATTCGGTCGCGCAGCGGGCGCATGAGATTGGAATCCGGGTCGCGCTGGGCGCGCAGCGTGATCAAGTATTGCGACTGGTTGTCGGCCAGGGACTGGTGCTGGCTTTGATCGGAACCGCAGCCGGAATGGCCGGAGCATTTGTGTTGACCCGCTATCTACGGGCCTTGTTGTTTAACGTGAGTCCGACCGATGCCTCGATATTTATCGCGGTGCCCGTGGTGCTGTGCGCGGTTGCGCTGGGCGCCAGCTATTTCCCGGCGCGAAAGGCGGCCGGAGTAGATCCGATAGCCGCACTGAGATATGAGTAGAAGGAGACTGAAGTGAACTTTTCACGGCTGTTCGTTTTACTGACTACTGTCACCGGCCTGTTCGGCGCCACTGGTGTCGATACCTTTCATTGGAGCGGGAAAGTGCCGGCCGGGCAGCGGCTCGAGGTGCGGGGAGTTAATGGAAGCATTCACGCGGAGCCGGCGACCGGCGACGAGGTGGAAGTGATCGCGTTCAAGAACGGGCGCGAGTTCGATCCCGCTGAAATCGACGTGCGAGTGGTGCAACACGATGGCGGTGTCACTATCTGCGCGGTGTATCCTTCGAGCGACGGATTGGCTGACGAGTGTGCCGCCGCAGGGAACGGGGGGCTGAACTTCGGGAATAACGACGTCAGCGTCGATTTTACGGTGCGCGTGCCCAAAGCGGTGCGTTTCGTCGCCAGAACCGTTAACGGCCTGGTGGAAGCGAAGTCGCTGGAGTCGGACACGGAAGCGCACACCGTAAACGGAAATGTGCGGCTGAGCACGGCCGGCGCAGCGCAGGGTGAGACCGTGAACGGCTCCATCACCGCCTCCATGGGAAGATTCACGAGCGCGGCGAAATTCTCAACCGTGAATGGCGCCATTACGCTCGAAATGCCGTCCCGGACGGGCGCGCGAGTGCATGCCAACACCGTGAATGGAGGCATCCAGAACGAGTTCGGCCTGCCGGTGCGCGGCCAATTCGTGAGCAAACGGGCCGACGGCGCAATCGGGCATGGGGGTCCGGAGCTCAGAATCGCGACCGTGAACGGCAGCATCAGCCTGCGTCGATCCCGGCACGGGGACCGCACTAAGATATAAGTAAGTTTCTCGTACACCGTTTCTCGTTTCTGGTTATGGCTTCGAGAAGCAGCGCGAGAAAACTGGAAACCAGGAACTAGAAACTGTTCTATGAGATTTTCTGATTCCGCTCCGCGGATTCTTATCGCGGACGACCAGCCCGATGTGCTCGAGGCTTTACGTCTTCTGCTGAAAGGCGAAGGCTATCAGATCGAGTCCGCCAATTCCCCGGCCAGCATCGTGTCCACGCTGGAAACTCGCGATTTTGACGTGGTCCTGATGGACCTGAACTACACGCGCGACACCACCTCGGGCGAGGAAGGTTTGGATTTGCTCTCGCGGATTCAAATCATCGATTCGATCCTGCCCGTGATCGTGATGACGGCCTGGGGCACGGTGAAGCTGGCGGTGGAGGCGATGCGCCGCGGCGCGCGCGATTTCATTCAAAAACCCTGGGAAAACGAGCGGCTGCTGAGCATCGTCAAGACGCAGATCGACCTGAGCAACGCCATCCGGCGAGGCATGCGGCTGGAAGCTGAGAATCGGCTGCTGCGCGCTGACGGAGCGCCCTCTCTGATTGCTGAGTCGCCCGCGATGCAGCCGGTGCTGCAGATGATTTCTCGGGTGGGTCCGTCGGACGCCAACGTGCTGATCACCGGCGAGCCCGGTACGGGGAAAGAGGTGGTCGCCAAAACGCTGTTCGCAATTTCGCCGCGGAGCGCCAAGCCGATGGTGACCGTGAATGCCGGCGGGCTGGCGGAAGGAGTTTTTGAAAGCGAGTTGTTCGGCCACGTCAAGGGCGCGTTCACCGACGCCAAGGTGGATCGCGTGGGCCGGTTCGAGCTGGCCGACGGCGGCACGTTATTTTTGGATGAGATCGCCAACGTTCCGATGAATCTGCAGGCGAAAATGCTGCGCGTGCTGGAAGTCGGCGAAATGGAGCGCGTGGGTTCGTCTAAGACCAAGCGGGTGGACGTACGCGTCATCTCCGCCACCAATGCCAACTTGGATGAGGAGGTCCACTCCGGCCGATTCCGCCAGGATCTTTTGTTCCGGCTCAATACCATCGAAATCCATTTGCCCCCGTTGCGGGAGCGGCGTGAAGATATTCCATTGCTGGCGGCGCATTTCCTGTCGACGCATGCCCAGCGGTACCGCAAGCGGATCGCGGGCTTCGACCACTCGGCCATGCAGTCGCTGCTCGATAATCCGTGGCAGGGCAACGTTCGTGAGCTGAATCATGTCATCGAGCGCGCGGTCCTAATGGCGCAGGATAGCCAGGTGAAGCCCGCGGATCTGGCGCTGCGTGCGACACGCGAAGGCAGCCCGCGTCTGGAAGACATGAGCATCGAGGACGTGGAAGCTTTCCTGATAAAGAAGGCGCTGGCACGCTACAGCGGCAATGTCAGCCACGCAGCCAGCGCTCTGGGACTCAGCCGTAGCGCACTCTATCGCCGCCTCCAGCGTTACGGGCTATGATGTGACACAGTTGGGCCGCGACCCATGAAGCTCCATAAGCCGCACCTCGTCCACGAGCAGCGCATTCTGGTGCTGGCGCTGGTGGCCGGCGCACCAGCCGTGCTCACCTGCATGCTGATGCTTTGGCTGGGCGACCACACTCCCAAAGTCCAGTGGACTCTCACGGTAGTAATTCTGGCGTTCTGGCTCGGTTTCTGTTTCGGACTGCGCGAACGGGTGGCATCGCCCCTGCGCACGCTCGCCAATTTGCTGGAGGCCATGCGGGAAGGCGATTATTCGATCCGCGCGCGGGGCGTCAAAAGCGACGACGCCATGGGCGAAGTGATGCAGCAGGTGAATGCCATGAGCGCCACCCTGCGCGCTCAGCGGTTGGGCGCGCTCGAAGCCACCACGCTGTTGCGCAAGGTGATGGAAGAGATCAACGTAGCTGTCTTTGCGTTCGATGGCGACCATCGGCTGCGGCTGGTCAATCGCGCCGGAGAACGTTTGTTGAGCGAGCCGTCCGAGCGTCTGCTCGCCGCACCCGCCGAATTGCTGGGCCTGGAGCAATATCTGGCAGGCGAAGCGCAGCATACGGTGCAGCATAACTTCTCGGGAGGAACGGGCCGCTGGGGCATCAGTCGCAGCACTTTCCGCGAAGGCGGCCTGCCGCATCAGCTCCTGGTCGTCACCGATCTGACGCGGCCCCTGCGCGAAGAGGAGTTGAAGGCCTGGCAGCGGCTGGTGCGAGTGCTGGGACACGAGTTGAACAACTCGCTGGCGCCCATCAAGTCGATTGCCGGAAGTCTGGAGAGCATCCTCACCCGCCAGCCGCGCGCGGAGGATTGGGAGGACGATATGAAGCGCGGACTGGCAGTTATCGCCTCCCGCTGCGAATCGTTGAATCGCTTCATGGGCGCGTATGCGCGGCTCGCCAGGCTGCCTCAGCCGACTCTCGGGCCGGTGGGTGTCAGCGACCTGGTCCGGCGCGTGGTGGGACTCGAGACTCGTGTCGCGCCGAAGCTGCTGCCTGGTCCCGAGGTGACCATACAGGCCGATGCCGATCAGCTCGAGCAACTGCTGATCAACGTAATCCGCAACGCGGCCGATGCATCGCTCGAGACCGGCGGCGGCGTTCGGGTGGGATGGGGACGCGAGAACTCACACTTGATCGTGTGGGTGCGCGACGAAGGTCCGGGCTTGCCAAATACGTCCAACCTGTTCGTCCCGTTTTTCACCACCAAACCGACCGGTTCGGGAATCGGGCTGGTTTTGAGCCGCCAGATCGCCGAGGCCCATGGGGGGACCTTGACGCTGCAGAACGCCATCGACGGTCCGGGGTGCGAGGCGCGGCTGATGTTGCCGGTCAGGTAGAGCGGCTCTGTGTATTGCAGCGCATTGCATGGTATTATGACGCTATGGATCGGGAAACAATCAGCTTCCGGTTGGACGCCAAGAAACGACAGGCTCTCGATGCGCTCGCCCAGGTGCAGGATCGCGACCGGACCTACGTCCTAAACGAAGCCATCGATGCTTATTTGGACGTCCACCAGTGGCAGCTGGAACACATCCAGGAGGGCATTCGACAAGCTGACACCGGCGATTTTGCTGGTGACGCCGCAGTCGCGGCCGCTTTTTCTCGCTGGAGAAAGTGACGCTCCGCTGGACGCGGCTGGCAATCAAAGACCTCGATAGCGCGCACACGTACGTGGCCGAAGATAACCCATCGGCGGCAAACCATCTCATTGATCGGATTGAAAAAGCCGTTCAGGTTCTGCGGCAACACCCAACCGCTGGGCGTAAAGGCAGGCTCACCGGCACGCGCGAACTCGTCGTCACTGGTACGCCATTTGTTATCCCGTACCGGGTCCGTAGTAATAAGATAGAAATCCTAGCCGTAATCCACGGGGCCAGTAAGTGGCCCGATAACCTGTAACCTTTTTTGAGAAATCCAGTAAATTTGTTTGAACCTAACTCAGCCGGGGAGCGTACGTCTAAGTGTTGAACGCTCGGCCCGAGCTTCCGGGCGGGGGGTTCTCGAAGGAGTCGATGTGACATCAGAAGACAAGACGCTAATTTCGTTACAAACCGTTTCCAAGGTGTTCACCACCGATGAGGTGGAGACCCATGCGCTGGCTGGGATCGAGCTGAAGATCCGAAAGGGCGAGTACGTCTCCATTTCCGGACCTTCGGGCTGCGGCAAGTCCACGCTGCTGGCCATTCTCGGCCTGCTCGACACGCCGAGCGACGGCTCCTACACTCTGAACGGCACGCGCGTCGATCAAATGAAACTGTCGGAGCGCGCGCGGGTCCGGAATCGCGAGATTGGCTTCATCTTCCAGGCCTTCAACCTGATCGGCGACCTGACGGTCTACGAAAACGTCGAACTCCCGCTCACTTATCGCAACATGCCGTCAGCGGAACGAAAGGAATTGGTGCGCGACGCCCTGGAACGGGTGGGCATGTCGCATCGGATGAAGCATTACCCTTCGCAGCTATCGGGCGGCCAGCAGCAGCGCGTGGCCGTAGCGCGCGCGCTCGGCGGACACCCCTCCATCATGCTGGCCGACGAGCCCACCGGCAACCTGGATTCCGCCAACGGGGAAGCGGTCATGGCGCTGCTGAGCGAACTCCACAAAGAGGGCGCCACCATCTGCATGGTCACGCACGATCCGCGTTATGCCCGTTGCGCCGAGCGCAGTATTACGCTTTTCGACGGCCGGATTGTAGAAGAAATCATCTCGGCGTCCGCGTCGGTCTAGGACTTTCGACCCCTTTCCCAGGCCCATCAGTACGGATAGGACCGCCCGCGCACCACGTACAATAGAAACTTGATGAAAATCCTCGTCACCGGGGGCGCGGGATTCATTGGCTCTTGTTTCGTGCGTCTCGCCCTGCAAAATCCTAAGTTCGAGATATTCAATCTCGACGCCCTTACCTATGCCGGGAATCTCGAAAACCTGGCATCGGTATCCAATCACCCGCACTACCGGTTCATCAAAGCCGATCTCTGCGATCTGGACGGATTGCGGCCTATTTTTGAGCAAGCGAAGCCGGATGCGGTGGTTCACTTCGCCGCCGAATCGCACGTCGATCGGAGCATTTTCGCGCCGCAGCCGGTGTTCGAAACCAATTTGCGCGGCAGCTTCAATCTGCTGGAGACGATGCGGGCCCAGCGGGTGGGCCGGTTTATCCATGTCTCTACGGACGAGGTTTACGGGAGTCTTGCAGCTCCGCTTGAGGCGGACGAGGACTTTCCGCTGCAGCCCAGCAGTCCCTATTCGGCCGCCAAAGCGGGTTCGGATCTGCTGGCGCTCGGTTATTTCAAGACCTACAAGCTGCCGGTGATCGTGACGCGCGCGTCCAACAACTACGGTCCTTACCAATTTCCGGAAAAGCTCATCCCGCTGATGATCACCAACGCGTTCGCGGACAAGCCGCTGCCGGTATATGGGGACGGCCTGCAGATACGCGACTGGCTGTATGTCGAGGACCACTGCCGCGCGATACTGACCATTCTCGAGAAGGGCCGCGACGGGGAGATATACAATATCGGGGGCAACCGTTCACTTCCCAATAAAGAAGTGATCGATCGGATCCTGGCCATCACCGCGAAACCGGCCAGCCTTATCGAGTACGTCACCGACCGGCCGGGGCACGATCGGCGTTATGCCTTGTCCAGCGAAAAACTGATGAAGGAAACGGGGTGGAGCCCCCTGATGAATTTCGAACCGGGCCTGCAGGCCACGGTGGACTGGTATCGCGCGAACCAGGAATGGGTTCAACACGTGCGTTCAGGCGAATATTTGAAGTACTACGCGCAAAATTACGAGAACCGCAATCGCGAGCTTAGCGGCATCCGTACCATTTGATCGATACTGAGATGGACGTGAATCGATGAGCGCCCCGGAGCAGAAAGCCGAACTTTCCGCGGCGGACCTGATAGCGCGGTTAGAGGCCGAAGCGCAGCGCCTGCAAGCTACCATCGATGAAATGCAAGGCCGCCTCCGCAAGGAGGAATCGCGCCACAGCGAAGAACTCCGGCAGTTCGCCTATGCAGTGTCCCACGATCTGCGGGAGCCGCTTCGCATGATAGCGAGCTACTCGCAATTGCTCAATCGCCGCTATGCCAATCAACTGGACGACGATGGACGCGAATTCATCAGCTTCATGGTGGACGCGGTGCATCGGATGGAGCAGTTGCTGGGGGATCTGCTGTCGTACTCCCATCAATTTCGACCCCTGGAGGCGCCGCCGGACGTGATCGATCCGGAAGTGGTGCTGCAAGGCGTCTTGCAGACACTGGAAAAAGAGATCCAGCAGAGCGGAGCGAAGGTGACGTCCGATTCACTTCCGAAGATTAACTTCGATTTTGGGCGCTTGACCGTGTTATTTCGCCAGTTGATAACGAACTCGATCAAATTTCATGGAACGGATCCGCCGCGGATTGAAATTGCGGGGGTCGAAGCGGACCGCGAGACTATCTTCTCCGTCCGCGACAACGGAGTCGGGATCGATCCTCGCTATCACGAGCAAATCTTCGGCATTTTCCGGCGGCTGCATGGCCGGGAAAGACCCGGTACGGGGATCGGCTTGGCCATTTGCAAGCGAATTGTGGAGCAGCAGGGCGGCCGGATCTGGGTGGAATCCGAGGCCGGCAAAGGCGCGACTTTTCGTTTTACCGTGCCGCAGTAGGCCGCGAACGCGGTCGGCGGATATCATAAAGGGATGCCCGACCCCCTGCTGGAATGGCGAAAAGAGTTCCCGGTCCTCGACAAAACTGTTTACCTGATCAGTCACTCCCTGGGGGCGATGCCCCGGCGCACGCGCGACCGCTTGAACGAGTATGCCGACATCTGGGCCACGCGCAGCATTCGCGCCTGGGAGGAAGGCTGGTGGGAGATGCCCATCACAGTGGGCAATCTCGTCGCCAATATTATCGGCGCGGGCGAAGGCGAAGTCACGATGCATCCGAATGTTTCGGTGTGCCAGTCGATCGTCGCTTCGTGCTTCGATTGGAACAGCCGGCGCAACAAGATCGTCTCGGAAGGGCTCAACTTTCCGTCGAATCTCTACATCTACCGCCGGCTCGAATCGCTTGGCGCGCGCGTGGTTACGGTGCCCTCCGAGGACGGGATCACGGTTCCTTTAGACAAGTTGCTCGCGGCGATCGACGAAGAGACGCTGCTGGTCTCGGTGTCGCACGTAATCTTCAAGAGCGGCTTTATCCAGGATCTCCGCGCCATCACGGAGCGCGCTCACAAGGTTGGGGCGATGGTAATTGCGGACGTGTATCAATCCGCGGGCGCCGTGCCGGTCAATGTGCGAGAGCTGGGCGTGGATTTCGCGACCGGCGGATCGGTGAAGTGGCTGTGTGGCGGCCCTGGCGCGGGCTATCTCTACGTCCGCCGCGATCTTTGGGGGAAACTCGAGCCGCGGGTCACAGGTTGGATGGCCCACCGCAAGCCGTTCGCCTTCGATCCCGCCGCCGTCGATTATGCGGATGACGCTTTTCGTTTCTTGAACGGAACGCCCAACATTCCGGGCTTGTATGCCGCGCGATCCGGATACGAGATCATCAATCAAGTGGGCGTAGAGAACATTCGCGCCAAATCGGTTCGGCAGACAGCTATCTTGATGGATCTCGCCGGGCGAGCCGGTTATCGCGTGAACTCTCCCGCAGATCCACAACAACGTGGAGGCACGATCACGCTGGATGTTCCGAACGGATCTGACGTGACACAAGAGTTACTTCGCCGCGATTTTCTGGTGGATTACAGACCAGGCGCGGGAATTCGGATTGCTCCGCATTTTTATACGCGCGATGAAGAACTGGAGTTGGTGATCCGCGAAATCCAGTCCATCGTGCGAGAGCTACAGCCCGCCTGACACGCGCTCGAAAAAATTCACAGGGGCAAAATGTCTCGCGACAGCAGCCAGGATGTCTCACTGGGCGTTCGCGACGCTTCACATCTTTAACATTCCACACAATTCGCCTTTGGATCTATAAGTGCCTCAAGTGATACGGGGGAGAACCGTAGAGTTGTTCCAGGGAGCGCTCGATGACGGTCGGCGGCAGTGATTCTCATCGGAGGTAATCACTGCCGTCGAAGGCTCCTGTTACTCACTTTTCTTTAACCGCATCCTGAAACACTGAGGCGAAGAACGCGCGGGAGGATGGCGAACATCCGATGTGCAAGGTATCGCCGGTCACCTGGATAAAGCCGAGGTATCCATCCCAACCCATGTCATCCAGGATAAAGTTCAGAGACTCGCGCTCGCCGCGCGGCAGGTTCGCGCGGTCGATATCAAAGACTTGACCGGTGGAATGCTCGGGGAACTCCGGATCCACCAGCAGCGTGCCTGCCTCGGCCGGCCGATCGGTGGTGCTCACCAGTTCGGTTATTTGGAGAGGGACGAACTCCTCGCCTTTGGGCTTGAGCTCGTCAAACAAGCGGTGCGTCTCGAAGGCGATGTAGAGCAGCGTGCCAATCGCGGCGGGCGACGCTTGAAGATACAGCTCCTTGGTATCCGAATCGGCGTCTAAGGCGGGCAAAGAGAAACCGAAACTTTTTGGATTGTCCAAGACTCTTTCGAGAGCCTTGCCGCTGGCCTGCTTCAGGTCATCCAGCGATTTGTAGAAAACGTCCTCTGATTTCAGCCATACCTTGAGACGATCATTGGCGCGATGCTGCGCGTTGATCGGATTGCGGTATTCATCGACGAGTTCTCGAAAGGCGGCGGGGTCGGCCCGGTAGAGCTCCAGCAACTGCTGGGCGCGCTGCACACGAAACCAGTAGGTTGGCGAATAGTCACGCTGCATGTGGCGTTGGATGGCGTCGTAGAGATCGCGATGGCGCGCGGGATCGGCGGCGAAAAACATGCCGGCGACCGTGGGCTGTTGCTTGCCTCCGAGGGCTGCTTGAGCCAGCGGGAGCAACTCCGCCACACAGCCCTCGCCGCAGTGATAAGCGAAGACGGCCCAGTCGCGCCCGCCGAACTTGGTCTCCAGACGCGACAAGTAATTGGCGGCGGCCGGTACCGCGCGGTCCGGATTTAAGCGATCGTCACGCATGGTCACGGTGTAAGGGATTCGGTGGCGGATGGTGCGGTGGATCGGCGGACCGGTCTTGCGGGCCACCAACTTTCGCTCGGTAGTAACTTTGAACCGCGTGACGCGAACCACACGCAAACCGGCCGCTCGAGCGGTAGCTTCTGAAAACTGCATGATGCCCTTGGGCCCGGCCGGGCTTTCAGCGTGGGCATCGCCCCAGCTTTCCAGATACGCAATAGCGGAGATCAGCGATCCAGGAAGGCCGCTGCTGGCGGCGGCGCGGCGAAAAATCGGTGTGAGGCGCAGGCCAGTGATCCTCTCGGCGCCAGCGGTGGCTTGAGGTTCGCGCATAATCACGAAGGTCTGCGATTGAATCATGCGGCCGGTGCGAGCATCCAGCACCTCCGGCGTTATCTCGGCTCGATCCACACCAATACCCGAAAGACGGTGCTGGGGAGAGAAATACTCGGGCGCGGCGAGCAGAACTATCGCGGCTAAAAATAGGAGCGCTGTAAACCGCACTCTTTGTTTATTGTACCGGAACAGGCGGAGTTAGACTCGGAAGCATCCCGGAGGCAGCCTCTGAAGCAGCCACAGATCACTTGTGATCGATATGGATCTCGCGGCTCGCGAACCTCCAACCAGACGACGTCCTGGCGAAGAGATCGCGGTACGTCCCTGAATGAACTAGCTTGGGCGCGGGCTCCGCCGCATATTGCCACACCACTTGAAAGAGCGTGTTTCCACGTACTGACCCATCCGACTGTCTCTCCAGAATGGTGTTCGTCTGGTAGTGACGAGTCTGGATGCCCTGCACGGTGAACGAATCGAACCTTTCGTGAGCTCTGGCGAGTCGTTCCTTGTTTGATCTCGTAATGCTATTTAGTGTTCCCGCAGAATAGGTGGACATCGTGGCATTGTCTTGGAAGAGGGCGGTATAAGCCTCGGCGTCCTTGCCATCCCAAGTGTAGCTGTAGCGTGAGATCAAGTCGAGTATTTGCTGCCGGTCAACTTCGAATGAATCAGCCGCTTGTACATTCCGACTGCCGATACTGAACTCGCCAGGTCCAAAGCAGGCGGCAATGAGAAAGCCCGCAGCTAGCCATATCGAAGTTGACGGGAATCTTTTCATGTCTACCTCCTGCCGCACTGAGCCTACTTAAGTTTCTCTTGGTCAGCGTAGCTCTCTTGCCGAGAAGCTCGACGTTTGAAGCTAAATGGCCTTCACCCAGCCGCCATCCACCGGAATCGAAACGCCGGTGATGTAGCCGGCGCGCTCAGACGCAAGGAACACCACCAGATTCGCGAACTCTTCGGGAGTGCCGACGCGGCCGAGGGGAATCTGCGCCTCCGGATGGACACCCAGTTTCAACAGTCTTTCAGTAGCGGTGTATCCTGGGCAGACGTTGTTCACCAGCACGTTGTAGGGCGCGTACTCGTTCGACAGGCTTTTCACCAGACCGCGTACCGCCGAGCGCGCAGCGTTCGAAAGGATCAAGCCGTCCACCGGCTGCAGCACGGCCACGGAGCTGATGGCGATCAGCCGGCCCCAACGCTGCTCTTTCATAATCGGCAGCACCGCCCGGGCAAAATGCAGAGTGCTCATGAAATTCAGTTCGACGGCGGAGCGCCAGTCATCGGGCGAGGTGTCCTCGAATCGCTTGGCGGGAGGCCCGCCCGCATTGGTGACGCAGATGTCGATGCGGCCAAACTTGCGCAGTGTCTCGTCGACAAAGCCGCGGACTTCGGCTTCGACGGTTACGTCCACCGTTTGAGCAAACACGTCGGTGTGGATCTCGGAAGCCGTGCGTTGCAATTCTTCCTGGCCTCGCGCACACATAGCGAGCTTGGCGCCCTCGGCCGCGAGTCCCAGCGCGGCCGCTTTGCCGAGGCCTTTGCTCGACGCGGCAACGACAGCGACGCGATCCTTCAGACCCAGATCCATGAATCAGAAATCCCAGTTGAGGATGTTCGTCTGCACAGTCGCCCACTCGCGCGATCGAGGATCGATCAGTTCGTAGTGCCCGGCGCCTTTGAGCGGGATCAGTTTGGAATTCAGCGATTTCTTGGCGAATCGCTCGCTCATGTCGAACGGGACGGTATCGTCGGCGGTGCCATGAATCAAGCGTTGCGCCACCGAAATCGGCAGAAGCTCGATGGGCGACGTCGTTGCATACCGCTGTGGGACTTGATCAGGCGTTCCACCCAGCAATTGCCGGACAACGCCCTTGCTCAGTTGCAGCGCCCAGGCGCGGCGAAGATCCGACACAGCGGCCAGCGGGATGACGCCTCGCAGATTGACGGCGATTTGCGCGGCCAGCCAGAGCGCCAGTTGACCGCCGGCGGAATGTCCAGAGGCGACCAGCCGTTCCAGATCCAGGTGGTAGCGCACCGCGAGTTTCTTGATATGCTCCGCCCCATGCAGTACGTCGTCCATGGTGCCCGGCCAACCGCCGCCGGGATCGCCGATTCTCCGATACTCGAGGCTCCAGGTCGCCGCTCCAGCACGCGCGAGCGCCGCGCAGGCGTGTCCGGCGTGATCCAGGCTATAGGCGTTTCTCCAGAACCCGCCGTGAATGAAGATGACCACGGGATGCGGGCCGGGGCCGCTGGGCAATCGAAGATCTGCGAATTGTTGGGGATCTTTGCCATACGGGATTCGCGCGTTGGCCTTCGGGGGCGGGAGCTGCAGGATATCCTGACTCAGGAGTGAGCCGGCGGCGAGGCCCAGCCAGGATCGTCTCAGCAATGATCGTCTCAGCAAAGTTCGGCGAGTCACAATGAAACACCATTCTAAGGTAGTCGGCAGCGCGTTTGCGGCATACTTGCGTTATGGACGCGACGGCGGCGTGCAGCGAGCTGACGTTAGATTACCAGCCGCCTTACGACTGGGCTGCATTTTTGCGATTCGTGAGACCGCGCGCGATTCCAGGCCTCGAGCGAGTAGAAGAGGACAGCTATCATCGCTCGGGCGTCACGGTGCGAAAGCATCTGGCTCGAGATGTTTTGATCGCGGCGAATGCAGCGGTGCCGGCTACTCCGCAAATCCGATTTTTCTTCGACCTGGACGCCGACCCTCGGCCGATTGCAGCGCACCTGGCGAAGTCTCGTTTGCTAAAGAAGATTGTCGGGAGGCATCCTGGGCTTCGAGTCCCCCGCTGTTGGGACCCGTTTGAGCTGGCGGTGCGAGCGATGCTGGGCCAACAAGTCACGGTGAAGGGCGCGTCGACGCTGGCCGGCCGGTTAGTGGAACGGTTCGGGCCGCCGCGGGCGACGATTCTGGCGGATGCCGACCTCGCGGCCGTCGGATTACCGAGAGCCCGGGCGGAATCGATTCGCTGTTTCGCGCGAGCGGTGTGCGACCAACGCATTCGGTTCGATGGAGCGGTGTCGAGCCAGGAGATGATCGGCCGGATGTGCGAACTCCCCGGCATTGGTCCGTGGACGGCGAACTATATCGCTATGCGAGCGCTGGGCGATCCGGATGCGTTTCCTGCTTCGGATTTGGGCTTGCTGAAAGCGGCACGGGCATCCTCACCGCGGAAACTTGCGGAGGCGGCCGAACGATTCCGGCCGTGGCGATCGTATGCCGCAATGTATCTATGGGAGTCACTGCGGGGGGAATCACTGCATGATGACAACTAAAGCTGTGTTGCTCGAATACGATGAATTCGAATCTCCGATTGGCCGCATACTCTTCGCATCCACTGCGGAAGGAATCTGCGCGCTCGACTACGCCGGTTACGAGAGCCGGATGGAAGGACTGCTGGCGCGTCGATTCGGCGATTTCAAATTTCGGCGCGGCTTTGATCCTTTTCAGTTGAAACGACGCTTAGAGGGCTACTTCAATGGCGAGCTGCACGCATTCGACGACGCAGCTGTCTCGATGGGCGGCACGGAATTTCAGGCACAGGTTTGGACGGCACTCCGACAGATACCCGCGGGCCGCACGCAAACCTATGGCGAGTTGGCGATACGTTTAGGCCGCGCGCAGGCTGCCAGGGCCGTCGGACATGCGAATTCGTTGAATCCGGTCGCGATTGTCGTGCCATGTCATCGCGTGATCGGCGCTTCATCGGCATTGACAGGCTATGCAGGCGGGCTGGCGCGAAAAGAGTGGCTGCTCCGCCACGAAAAATCCCAGGGGACGCTGCTCAGCATTCCCTATACTGGTTGATTGGAGGAATCCTTGGGCGCGCGAATGAAAGACATCGCTCGCGATTTAGGCGTCTCGCTGATGACGGTTTCGAAAGCCTTGCGAAGCCATAGCGACATTAGCGAAGAGACCAAACGCCGCGTTTTGAAGCGCGCCCGCGAACTGAATTACCGGCCGAATTGGATCGCGCGCAGCTTGGTCACGCGTCGCACTTACATGGTCGGGCTGATCATCCCCGACCTGATGCACTCGTTCTTCGCCGAAGTCGCCAAAGGAATCGCCCGGAAATTTGAACCGCTGGGATATCAGATCGTCATATCGAATTCCGAAGAAAATCCGGATGCGGAACTACGCGAAATTCAAGTGCTGCTGGATCGAAGCGTGGACGGAATCATCATCGCAGCGGCTCAGTCGAACGTCCGCGGTGAGCTGTTCAAAATTTTAGAGACGCGAAAAATTCCGTACGTTCTGATCGACCGCTTGCCGGCGGGATTCGAAGGTCACTTTGTCGGCGGGCGGGATGAAGAGATCGGGATGATGGCCACCGAACATCTCATCGATCAAGGCTGCCGCCGGATCGCGCATCTGCGCGGGCCGGGGAATTCCACCGGGAGCGGACGGCTGCGCGGTTACCGTCGCGCACTCGCGAAACACCAACTGGAGGCGCCGGCCGATTACGTTGTCAGTGGCCAGCACGAAGACAGCACCGGGTACGAAGGAATGCGAAAACTGCTCGGAGTCTCGCCCCGTCCCGACGGCGTGTTCTGTTACAACGATCCGGTTGCGGCAGGCGCGATCAAAGCCATCCTGGAGGCGGGATTGAAAGTCCCCGACGATATCGCCGTGATTGGCGCCGGCAATGTGCACTATTCGGATCTTCTGCGCGTTCCGCTTTCTACCATCGATCAAAGCAGTTCGCTGATCGGCGAGACCGCCGCGGATCTATTGGTGGAATGCATTGAAGCCAAGAATCCCGTCTCCCCCCGGCGCGTACTGATTCCCCCGCGGCTGATAGCGCGCGAATCCAGCGAACGAAAACAGTAGTTTATTGCTTCGATAACACTACGGCCAGGCCGTAGGTTCCAGTGCTGGGCTGAATTTGCGGCATGATCTCGGCTTGAATTTTGCTGTGCGGGTGGATGGCGTGGTCCTGATGCGTTTTCCATACATACCGGCCGATGAACCAGCCCATGCCTCCGCCCGCAAGCAGATCGGAGGCGTAGTGCTGCTGCGCGGTGAATCGTGCGACGGTCACAACGCCGGCCAAGGCACAGGCAATAATCGGAACCAGTTTGGTGTGCCCATACTCGTACGAGATCACCGACGCTAGCGACCAGACTTCGATCGCGTGGCCCGACGGGAACGACTGGCCGCCGTCGAAGAAATTCCCCGGGTCGTCTTTCGCGTTGGGCCGGTTGCGACCCGCGATGGGTTTCAAAACCGACACAACGATCAGGCTGTCCAGCAGCGCTTCCCCTCCCAGCACCGCAGTTTCGCGCGCCTTCGGATTGTCGTCCAGCACGCCGAACGTATAGAAGCCGGCAACGATAGGGATCAGCGAATAAGCAGACCCGAGGTTAGAAACGCGATTGCCCCACAGGACCTGGCCTTTGCTGTTTTCCAGAAAAGTCGACGTCTGGTGATCGGTCGCAATGAGCGCGGCGGTGAGTCCCCCAATCCCGAGCCACCAAGCAGCGTCGCTCTTGTGCATGTGGAACGGACTGGTCCAGATTTCCTTTTGATCGATCCAGATATTGGTGAGCAGTTTTTTTGCGAGAGGTTTAGCCCGCTCGGTGTCGCCGGGATAAAAGACGCGATCGCGCGCGTCCTGAGGCGGGTTAGACTGGTCCGAAGCCGGCTGCGAAGAACTAGAATCCTGAGCGCCGTCTACAGCGGCGGCAATATCAAGGTCGTACGCGGCTATGTCAAAAACCTGCGAGAACGCAGGCCCGCTTAGGGTGGCGATAACGGTAACAATTAAGTAACGCGGTTTCATGAGCCACCGGCCTCGTTTTGTAGATGCCGACAGCCCCCGATTTCATTACATTCTTATTTTTTAAACTCGGGCAGACGGCCGGGAGTCGGCGGCGCTCCCGCAGCATCCAGTTGCTTTTCGAGCGCGTGGATATCCGTTTCGATCAGGCGGCGTAGTTTCGGGATCTCGGACGCCAGTTCATCGGACGCGATCTGGTAGCTATCAACGGCAGTCTTGGTGGGTCTGCCAGTGGTCAGGCGCATGGTCGAGGCCGCCGAGTTTACGCGTTCAGAGATCGACTCGGGCGTCGGTTCGTCACGCGACCGCATCACCGGATCGCCACGCAGCTTGCGGTTAATTTCGTCCAGGCGCTTCTCCAGGTTGATGGCGTCTTCCCGCAGTTTGGTTGGAAGCGCGGGTGTCGCGTCGATGGCGCGCCGCATGGCATCAAGTCGCGTCCGAGCCTCGGTGGCGGACTGCTGGGCAGCGGCCAGAGCCTTTTGAACCCGCGCCAGCTTCTCCTCGAATTCCGCCTTTGCCAAACGATCTTCGCGGGTGGAGACACCTTCGGCCGCTACGTCGAAACTTTGCGATTCCGCCAGCGGTGTGACGACGCCATCGACGCGCTTAGCCAGCGTCACTGTGTATTTACCCGGCACCAGCAGCGCGCCCGTGGGTCCGCGGAAGAAACCTTCTTCTTCGTCACCGCCCGCACCTCCTTCAGCGCCGCCGCGTCCCGGGCCACCTCGTCCGCCGGGAGCGTTGACAATGACCGGCGCTGGCGAGCGCAAATCCCAAGCCACGCGATGCATGCCGCGCGTGACAGGCCCGTCGAAACGCCGCACTACTTTGCCCGATGCGTCGGTCACCGTAAGCACGATCGCCGGCGCTTCTTCCTCGGCTTCTGCCCGCAACTGGTCGGCATTGGGATAAGGCGGGGTCTCGTTCTTGCGCGCGGATTCGCGCTCACGCTGCTGGCGCTCTTGCTTTTTGGTGCGCAGGCCGTCCTTGAGGAAGTAGGTGATTTCGGCGCCAAAGGGCGGATTCGGCGCGGCGAAAAACGCCTCGCCCTGGAATCCTTTGCCATTCTGGCCCAGCGGCTGCGCGGGAATATAAGACAGCGCGTTCCGCACCGGGAACAGTGCGCTCTCCTGCTTCAGCGTTTCGGGGGTCACGCTTCGGAGCGGCGTGTAATCATCGAGAATGTAAATCCCGCGGCCGAATGTGCCGACCACCAGATCATTCTCGCGCCTCTGGATGGCCAGATCGCGCACCTGAATGGTGGGCAATCCGCCTGTGAGTTTGGTCCATTTCTCGCCGCCGATGGTGCTGAAGTACAAACCGTATTCCGTGCCCGCAAACAGCAACTTCGGATTCACGGGATCCTCGGCCAGCGCATAGACAGCGCCGTTCTCAGGCAAATTGCCGGATATAGAAGCCCAGCCCTTTCCACGGTCGGTGGTCTTGAGAATGTAAGGTTTGAAATCGCCGTTCTGATGATTCTCGAACACCACGTAGGCCGTGCCCACGTCAGTCTGCGATGCGACGACGCGTTGGACATAGGAATTTTCCGGAACGCCTGGAAGCTGGTCGATTTTCCGCCACGTTTTGCCGCCGTCCTCAGTCACCTGCACCAGGCCGTCATCGGTGCCGGCGTAGATCAGGCCTTCCTGTTTGGGTGATTCCGCGAGGGCCGAGATGTTACCGTAGAGCGCGGTGGAGACGTTCTTCGCCACGGCGTCGACGCCCCACACTTTACCCATGACCGGAAGCTTGTTGCGATCGAGCTGCCGCGTCAGATCGGGACTTACCGGGCGCCAGCTATCGCCGCGATCGTCGCTGCGATAAAGCCGCTGCGCGCCGATATAAATCCGCGTGTTGGAATGCGGGCTGATCATCAGCGGCGCATCCCAGTTCCAGCGCATCGGCGGATCGTCTTTGCCGGGCTGCGGTTGAATCGCGACGCGTTCGCCGGTGCGCCGGTCGAAGCGGACCAGGCCGCCGTTCTGCATGCTGGCGTAGATGGTGTTCGGATCTTTGGGATCGGCGCGAGTATAAAATCCATCGCCGCCGTTAGTGACGAAGCAATCGGAATTTGTCACGCCGACCGCGTTCCTGGTGCGCGAAGGACAGCCGAAGCTGAAATTGTCCTGGGTCCCGCCATAGACGTTGTAGAAGGGCTCAGCATTGTCGACCGCGACGTCGTAGAACTGCGGGATCGGAAGGTTGGCCTTGAAAACCCAATTCTCGCCTTTGTCGAAGGTTTCGTAGACTCCGCCGTCGCAGCCCACCAGGTAACGATTGTTGTCCTTGGGGTCGATCCAGATCTCGTGATTGTCGACATGCTTGTTGCGTGTCGGCAGAGTGGCGAGTGTCCGGCCTCCGTCGTTCGACACCGAAATGTTGACGTTCATGATGTATACGCGCTCGGGATTGACGGGATCCACCACCACGTGCGCGTAATACTGGCCTTGCGAATCGGAACTATTGCGGCGCTCCCATGTGACTCCGTTGTCGATGGAGCGGAACAATCCGCCGCGGCCTTCGCCGGCCTCGATCTGCGCGTAAATCATGCTGGGATTCGATGGGGCGTAAGCTATCCCGATGCGGCCGAGTTCGCCTGTGGGCATTCCCGTAGTGACCTTGCTCCAAGTCTTGCCGGCATCGGTGGAGCGCCACAGCGCGCTTTCCGGACCGCCGTGAATCAAGGTGTAATATTTGCGCTCGCGCTGGTGCGTGGCGGCGAGCAGGATGTCGGGATTGCGCGGATCGAGAATCACGTCGGCGACGCCGGTGTATTCGCCAACTTTGATCAGACTGGTCCAGTTCTTGCCGCCGTCCGTGGACTTGTAAAGCCCTCGATCTCCGCCGCCTTTCC
>Ga0210401_10001368_pt1 | contig 28387 bp, 23 predicted proteins | sample IncBWH32MmetaG_FD_150866 | JGI IMG/M metagenome (GOLD analysis project Ga0210401, IMG submission 150866) | Forest soil microbial communities from Barre Woods Harvard Forest LTER site, Petersham, Massachusetts, United States - Inc-BW-H-32-M | ecosystem: Environmental > Terrestrial > Soil >...
GAGCGAAGCCAAGCTCCGCGAGGTCTTCGAGGAAGCGGCGCGCCGCGCTCCGGCGATCCTTTTTATAGACGAAATTGACGCGGTGGCACCCAAGCGCGCCGAAGTTTCCGGCGAAGTGGAGAAGCGCGTCGTGGCGCAACTGCTCAGCTTGATGGACGGCTTTGTATCGCGCGGTCAGGTAATCGTCATCGGCGCGACCAATATTCCGGAAGTTCTCGATCCGGCGCTGCGGCGTCCCGGGCGGTTCGATCGCGAAATCGAAATCGGCGTGCCCAACACCCAGGCGCGGCTGCAAATCCTGAAGATTCACACGCGCGCCATGCCGCTCGCGTCCGACGTCAACCTTCAGGAAATCGCCGAACACTCGCACGGATTCGTGGGCGCAGATCTCGAAGCGCTTTGCCAGGAAGTGGGCATGATCGCCTTGCGCGGATTCCTGGCCACCGCCCCGCTGGAGGCCGACGGTGCTCCGCCCGCCGACCTGACCGCGCTGCAAGTGACGCGTGAAGATTTTCTCGCCGGCCTGAAGGAAGTCGAGCCCAGCGCGACTCGCGAGTTTTTTATCGAGAAGAGCCCGTCGACCTTCGCGGACCTCGGTGGGCACGCCGATTTGAAACGTCTGCTCGATGCCGTTGTAGAGCATTCCCACGTGCACAACGCTATCTACGATCAAGTGGGACTGGCGCCGCCGCGCGGCATACTGTTCGTCGGACCTTCGGGCACAGGCAAGACCGCCATGGCGCGGGCGGTTTCGGGCGAAAAGCAGATTCCTCTCATCGCCATCGACGGACCGCAACTTTACTCCAAGTGGCTGGGCGAGTCCGAGCGCGCTCTGCGCGAAGTTTTCAAAAAAGCCAGACGCGCGGCGCCCTGCATCCTCTTCTTTGACACCATTGATGCGCTCGCGCCGAAGTTCGGCGCCGATCATCTGGGCTCCGACATTTATCAGAGGATTCTCAGCCAGCTCTTGCGCGAGATCGACAATTTGCGCGACGTCAAAGGAGTGCTCCTGCTGGCGGCTACCAACCGCCCGGAGCGCGTCGAACCCGCGCTCTTGCGCAGCGGAAGGTTCGACTATATCCTTCCGTTCGCCAAACCCGGCGCAGCGGACCGGGCGGCGATCCTGCGCCTCTGTTCCCGGCGCGTGCCGCTCGCGCCCGACGTGGACCTCGAGGAGTTCGCATCCCGGTTGGAAGGATCGACGGGCGCCGACATCGAAAGCCTGTGCAAGAAGGCCACGTTGCTGGCGATTGCGAAATATCAGGACGGCGCGCAAACAACTGCTTTCGTCGTTCGCCGCAGCGATTTTCAATCCGTCCTGGATTCCCACCGCGGCAGCCCCACGCCGTTGACAGATCCGGCGGCGCGGCCTGGCGATCCCGAGAAATTGACCGTAGCAACGCGTTTACATCTGGAAGACAAAAAAGAGGATCGATCATGAGCTATACGGAACTCACCGTCTGGACGCGCGGCATCATCATGGACAAAGAGGGCCGCGACATCGTCAATTCCATCGCCGCTTCGGCCCGCAATGAGGGCAAGTTTTCCCAGGCCATGGAAAATTACGTCGACAATCCCGATCGCACGAACGCCCCCACGCGCAAGTATTTACGCGTGAGCGACAGCGAGATCGAAAACGCGCTGACCTACGAGAACGAACATCCCAACATCGTCGTCCTGGTCGAAGGGACGATGGTCAAGGGTTGGGACTACATGCGAGGGATGCCTCCCGGCGGAACGCTCATCATCAACACGCACTATACGCCGGAGTACATGATCCGCTTTGTGCCGGGAGCCGAACGGTTATCGCAGCTTGTCTGCGTTGATGCCGCCAAGCTGGCCGATCACAAATGGCTGTACTACCGCCTCGGCGAGCTCGGCCTGGACCGTCTTTCGACCGAAGGCGCTGCCGAGCGAAGCAAAGCCATCGCGCCGGACATTGCCGCTCCACTCATCGCGGCGGTAATCAAGACCACCAGCATCTGCAAAATGGAAACGATCGAACCCATGATTGCGAACAAAGCGGCGTTCCATGCGGCGCTCAAGGAATTGCACATCATGCCGCTGAAGCCGGTTGCTGCGTAGACTAAATTTATTGCGGGTGCGGGTTCCGCTCAGAGCCCGCCAGAATGAGGGTTAAAAATGTCGACTAAAGGAACGCGCATTCCCGATTGGCTCAACGTGCCGTTTGCCGGCATCACCCCGGCTCCGTCACAAGAGAAGGGCCAGGACCTTTTCCCGACCGGCAACTGGCGGTCGATTCGCCCTGTCTATCGGGACAAGCTGCCGCCTTGCAACAACGCCTGCGGCACGAACGAAAAGATCCAGGGCTACCTTGACCTGGTGAAGCGCGGCAAGTATCTCGACGCCTACGCCCTCATCAAGGAAGACATGCCGTTCCCGTCGGTCACGGGCCGCGTGTGCTACCACCCGTGCGAGCAGGCCTGCAACCGCGGACAGTACGACGAAGCTATTTCGATCCGCGCGGTGGAAAGGTTTCTCGGCGATTTGGGGCAGGCGCTGGCGCGCGACGTGGTCAAGGCCGGGCCGTCCAACGGCAAGAAAGTCGCCGTGATCGGATCGGGCCCCGCCGGACACAGCGCCGCGTACCAACTGGCGCGGCTCGGGTACAAAGTGACAATCCTGGAGAAGTCGCCCAAAGCCGGCGGATTGAATCGCGGCGGCATTCCGGACTGGGTTCTGCCGCAGGCCGTCCTTGATCGCGAAATCGAACGCCTCGTCCAGCTCGGTATTGAAATCAAGACCAACGTCGAAGTAGGAAAAGATGTCACCCTGGACGATCTGAAAAAGAACTATGACGCCACCGTGTTTGCCGTCGGCCTTACCGAGTCTAACAGCGCAAGAGCCGAGGGCGAGAACAAGGTCGGCGTGATTTTCGGACTTCCATTCCTCCGCGATATCGGCATGGGCACGTCCAAAGTGAAGCTCGGTCCTCGCGTCGCCGTGATCGGCGGCGGAAATACCGCGATCGATTGCGCGCGCGAGGCGCTCCGGCAAGGCGCCGTCGAAATCACCATGATCACCGTGGAAGCCAACCCCCAGGAGATGCCCGCCTCTCCGGAAGACCTGCACGACATGCTCGAGGAAGGCGTGGAGCTGATGCACGGGCTGGCCATGACCGCCGTGCTTGGCGATGGCAAGGTCGAAGCATTGCAACTGCATCCCGCGCGCTTCACCGGCAAAATCAATGCCTCGCCGATCGCCATCGATCGGGAGACGCCCGCCAAACGTTTTGCCGTCGACAACGTAATCATCGCCGTTGGGCAGAAGGCCAAGCTCGATTGGATGCCGGCGGAATTCAAGACCGAGCGCGGCACCATCAAGATCGACGAGTTCGGTCGCATCGGCAACACCAACTTTTTCGCCGCAGGTGACGTGGTGCAGCTGGGTTCGGGCCAACCGCTGATGGTGGTAAACGCCGTCGGCGACGGCAAGCGCGTGGCGTTCAATTTGGACAAAGTGCTCCGCAGCATTCCCCTCGAACCGCGAACGGTTCCCATCGATGTGATTGTCGACCTGAACCGCATGAACATGACCTATTTCCCGCACTTCCCCCGCGTCAAGCAGGCCATGCTGGCGCCCATCGCGCGGCGCAGCACCCAGCAGGAAGTCATTCTGGCGTATTCGGAAGAGCAGGCCAGCCTGGAAGCGAGCCGCTGTTTCAGTTGCGGCACCTGCAACGCCTGCGATAACTGTTACCTGGTCTGCCCGGAGCCGTGCATCGTGCGTTCCACGCGTTCCAATGGGCTTTATAAAATTCTGGTGGATTACTGTAAGGGGTGCCGCGTGTGCATCGAAGAGTGTCCCACTGGGTGCCTTGAAGGCGTGCCCGAACTGGACTTCGATACGGGAGTGATTCGAATGGACACGGCATTCGCGATTTCGCAGGGACTGCATGGACGGCAGGCAGAAGAGCTGATTAATCTGGGGGACCGTCCGGCGAAGAGTATTTAGATTTAGTAGGACAGGCTTCAGCCTGTCGGTTTTGGTTTTCGTTTATGATGAAAGGCGACAGGCTGAAGCCTGTCCTACTAGTTAGCGTCCGCCAATAGGTGGAGCGCGCGGAGCGAGACATGGCAACGCTTGTCGCAGGGAAAAAGAAGACGGTTCGGATCAACGGCTGCGTCGCTTCGGCGCAGGCGGCCAAGTTTGCCGACGTCGATGTGATCACGGCCTACCCCATCCGGCCTTACACCGCAACGATGATGGCGCTGGCGCAAATGGTGGCCAACGGAGAGCTCGACGCCGAGTACATTGTGGCCGACAGCGAGCACTCTCAGTTGAGCATCGCGCACGGGGCATCCTCGAGCGGGGCGCGCGTTTTCACCGGCAGCTCGGGCGTCGGGGTGCAGTACGGCTACGAGCTTTATTCGCCGATCTCGGGCAGCCGCATGCCGGTACAGATGATGATTGCCGACCGCACCCTCGATCCGCCGGGGGATTTCGGTTCCGAACACACGGACGCGCTTTCGACGCGCGACATGGGCTGGCTCATGGGCTGGTCCTGCGACGCGCAGGAAGCGTTCGACAATCACTTGATCGGCTACCGGATCGGCGAGGATCCGCGCGTGCTTCTTCCGCAGATGGTTTGCCAGGACGGTTTCTTCGTCTCTCACATCGTGTGCGACGTGGAGTTGCCCGACCCGGGCCAGGTAAAAGAATTTCTGCCGCCCTACAAGCATCCCTACCCGCTTGATCCTCGGCATCCGGTGTCGCACGGCCCGCAAATCATGCCCGAGCAGGGTCCGCCGCTGCAACTCGAGCGCGCGCGCGCCATGGAAGGTTCGATGGCGGTCATCGAGCAGGCTCACGAAGAGTTCGCGAAAATTTTCGGGCGGAAGTATGACCCCTGGGTGGAAGAGTTCATGATCGATGACGCCGACGTTGTCTTTTTCCTGCAGGGCGCCCACGGAGTGACCGCGCGCTATGCCATCAAGCATATGCGTGAACGCGGCGCGAAGGTCGGCATGGTGCGGCTGCGGACCATCCGGCCTTACCCGACCGATCGCGTCCAGGAAGTGCTCAGCAAGTTCAAAGTAGTCGGCGTGATCGAGACCAACATGGGGCTGGGCAGCGTGAGCAGCGGCGGTTCGCTGTACGCGGAAGTTTGCAGCGCGCTCTACGAAAGCAAGAAGCGCCCTCTGGTTGTCTCGTTCATGGCGGGAATGGGCGGCGAGGCCATCGTGCTGAAGGAATTCTACTGGATGACTCAGAAAATGCTCGAAGCGCAGAAGCGTGGGAGCATCGAAAAGCGGACGCATTGGGTTGGGTTTGAGGAGTAATCAGTCTTGGGAAGCAGCCAGTCAATATATTTTGAGGCGGACTTGAAGGTATGCACTAAAATAGCCGTGCAAAGATTTGAGGCCGCCATCCGGAGGATTTAAAATGTCAGTCATTGAAATCGAGCGACAGATATTGCCAATGCTGGGCAGCCCGAACCAGGGAGCGCGCTTCTACAATCCTGAATTGCCCGCAAGCGAGCCCTTCGTTCCCGGCCACCGCACTTGTGCCGGTTGCGGGCCGTCCATCCAGTACCGGATGACAAGCAAAGCGTCGGGCGACAACACTATCCTGGTCGGACCGACTGGGTGCATGTACGTCGCCAACAGTTCTTATCTCTGCACGCCCTACAATGTGCCGTGGGCGCACACGCAGATTGGCAGCGCCGGCAGCTTCACTGCCGGGATCGCCGCGGCCTACGAAGCGATGATCCGAAAAGGCAAATGGAAGGGCACTTTTCCGAACATCATCTGCGAGGCGGGCGACGGCAGTGCATCCGACATCGGCATCGGCTCGATTTCCGGTGCGCTCTACCGCAATCACGACTGCCTGATCATCTGCTACGATAACGAGCAATACGCCAACACCGGCATTCAGGCGTCGTCGCGCACGCCCTACGGCGGCATGACCACGTTCTCGCCTCCGGGCCCGAAAGTTCCCGAAGCCAAGACGCTGTTCCCCAAGGACCTCGCGCGCATGATGGCGGCCGGCCATCCCCACTGTTATGTGGCGACGGCCAGCGTGGGCTACCCGATCGACCTCATGAACAAAGTGCGCAAGGGCCTCAACTTTAAGGGCGCGTCGTTCCTGATGGTCTACACCCCATGTCAGAAAGGCTTCGTGTACGAGACGCCGCGGTCGATCGATCTCGGCCGGCTGGTCGTCGAATGCGGCCTCTACCCGATCTGGGAGTGGAACAACGAAAAGCGCGAGTATGACTACAGCTTCCGCCCGCAAAACATGCGCCCGGTATCGGAATACTTGAAGCTGCAGGGCCGCTTCGGCCACCTGCACGCCGAGCACATCGCCACGCTGCAAAAGTTCGCCAACATGCAGTGGCAGATGATGGGCGTACCTATTCCCGAGGCCTTGATCAAAGCCACCGATGCGAAAAACCTGGTGAACATGGGGGCTGCGGAAGCGGCGGCCACCGTGGCGGAGACCGTATGAGCGCCAATGATCCCAACCCACTTGCTACAGCAGCAGTCCAGGATTTGTATGCCGTAAGCGAAGGCAAAAAGCACGGGGCGACTCGCGAGGTTCGCCCCGAAGCCGCCTTCGACAAATATTATACCGTCACGCGCGTCCACGCCGGCGACGCGATCCTCAACGACAACTGGCACACCAACGAAGTGTTCGGCCACGCGCGGAATAATTTTGAGGGCTACACCTTCGCCATGCGCACGCTCGAAGCCTGGGGCGCGGTCGTCCAGAACGAACACCGCGCCTATTACATCGCCGGCGGCCGCGTCTGGGTTCTGGATCTGGAACCCTCCGCGGGCAAGAAACCGAGATTGCCCGGCAACTACGCCACGAAGTAGCGATCGTTTGCGGCGCATACTGCTCATCGACGATACGCCGGAGATCGCCGAGCTGTTATCGTTTGCTCTGCGCGATCGCGGCTTCGAGGTTTTCGCCTCCGGCTTTGCCGATTCCGTGAACGAAATGCTGGTGGAACAACGCGCCGACGCGCTGGTGCTGGACTGTTCCGTGTACAACATGAGCGAGTCGCTCTTTGACACCGTCCGCAACGACCCGAATCTCGCCGAGCTTCCCGTTGTCATCATTAGTGACACACCGGAAGAGGCGGACGAAAGCCTCCGGTCCCGCGACGCCAAAAAAGTCATGCTGATTCCAAAACCATTCACTGGAGCGCAGGTGGCCAGAGCGCTTACAGAGTTGCTCGCCCACCAGTAGCGCAGGCTTCAGCCTGTGGGGTTTAGTCCTTGCAAATTCCAAAAAGCGCAGGCTGCAGCCCGCGCCACTAAAAGCCGGGCAGATACAAAACAGATAGAGGTCGCTATGGCTTCCTGGAGCATGGACAACTGGCGGTACGTCGAGCGCCAGACTGTAACCGACCCGAAAGGGAGGCAGTGGTCCGTGGCGCTCATGGACATCCTGGGACAGGAAGGCGATCCCGAGATGCCCAGCAAGCTGCTCGAACTTCAATATTCCTCGGGAAGATTTTTCACGCTCATTTATTCGGCCACTGGAGTCGTGGTATACGAACGCGGCTACACGTCGCTGCCCGAGGCGACAACCGTGTACGAACGCTTGATCGTGGACGTTATGGATGGCGCGCTCGACCCATCGGTGCCCGCGTTTCGCGAAGATTTGGAAGATTGAGGATTTGTCAAACGCCCGCCATCAACGCGGCCGATTGCATCGTTCCTACCGAAGTTTTCACGGCGCTTTAAATATTTCAGGCAGGGCATCCACCGCGCGGCCCATGGCGCGCGCGAGGCTCAGCTTGGCGACGTTGAAGGCGAATACGCCGTTGATGAAATCGAACTCGGCGTTGGTCACTTCTTCCTGCGCCTGCACGTAAGTGACGTTGTCGATCACTCCGACTTCCACCTTCTGGCGCGTGAGTTCCAGCGCTTCCTTGTTGACCTGCACATTTCTCTGCGCGACTTCCACCTGGCTCGCGGCGGCCTGCAAATCCAGGTAGGCGCTGCGGACATCGCTTTCGATCTGGCCCTTCAGATCTTCATACTCAGCGCGGCGCTGGGCGAGGGCGGCGTCGGATTGCTGAATGTCTCCTTCGGTTTTCCCGCCTTGCCAGATCGGAATTTTCAGGCTGGCCTGGGCGGTGTAGGTGGTCTCCAGTTGGTTGGGATTGACGCCGATTCCGCCGTAGTCGGCGGTGACACCGAGCGAAGGATAACGCTCGGCGCGCGCGGCGGCGTGGCCCCGCTCAGCGGCGCGCACCTGGGCGTCGGCGGCCTTCAAATCGGCTCGCTGCTGGAAGGCTTGCGCCAGCGCTTCTTCCACGGTCAGCGGCGCAGCGGGGGCGAAGGGCACTTCCTCGGAAAGATCGTATTGATCGTTTGCAGGCAGCCCGATCATGCGCGCGAGATTTATTTTTTGCTTGGCCAGATCGTTTTTGAGGGAGAGTAAGCGCTGCTGGTGGGTCAGCGCCTGCACTTCGTTCCGGTCGGCATCCACTTTCGCGATGAGTCCCTGTTCGAGTTGCTGCCTGCTCTGGTCAAACACGGCATCCGCGCTCTGCAGTTGCGCTTCTTCCGAAGCCACGCGCGCTTTCGCTGCAATCGTTTGAAGATAAGTTCCGCCGACGGCTAGGACGATCAGTTCGCGCGCGTCCTGCGCCGCATAACGATCGGCCCTGGCGACATCGCCCGCGGCGCGATAATTATTGATCGCCGCGTAATCGAAAACGGTCTGCGAAAGATGCGCGCGAAAATCGATGTAGTTGAATGGGCCGATCACGTCGGGAAGCGCGAACTGTGGAAAATTAAACCGGAAACCAAGCGCCTTCAAGTCTGTGGTTTGCACATTTTCATTGATGGTGCCGTTGAGATTCGGCAGCAGGCTGCTGCGCGCCACTTTGCTCAGTCCCTCCGCCTGGCGCGACGCCTGGGTCGCCCCCGATTGGCCTAGGTTATACGCAAGCCCGCGCTGTATCGCGTCGCGCAGGCCAAGCTTGCCGTTGAACGGCATGTTGGCGACCCCCGGAGTGCTTCCCGCGTACTGGCCTTGCACCTGCACGCTGGGGTTCAGCGTGTTCACCGTGGCCGTGGCGCTCGGCGCGGGCGCCTCGGAAGTTTTCACGCTGCCGTTCGATTGCGCCGTTCGCCCGGAAAGCGGGAGTTGCACGGCTTGCGCGCCCTGCGATTGCCCGGTAGGCGGGGGGAATTGCGCGAAGGCGGGTGCGGCGAGCATCAGCGCGGCCGCGAAAAGAGGCAAACGGCCGGCCCAGCGCTTGCCGCCCGCATTCGAGAAATGATTTGAGAAAAATCGAATTATTTCTTTTATATACATATGACTCCTCTATGAACCTGTGCGGCAACTTCAATTCCAATAGGCCAGCGGCTAAACAGGCTACGGAAAAAACCCCTCCAGAATTTTGTCATTCCGAGCGAAGCGAGGAATCTCTCTTTCTTTTCATGGGGCCAAATCGAAGAGAGATTCTCGCTTCGCTCGGAATGACAAAATAAACTAATTTTCCGCATCGACTAAAGCCGCCTTGATTCTGCGTACTTCACGGCACGGCTGAAGCCGTGCTCCACAAAGATCTGGCGGTTTGCACACAATCTCCTGAGCCGGGCTTAGCTGAGTTGTTTTCTGAATCGCCAGATACTGAACGAAACGAGGATGACGGTGAACGCCAAAAGCGCGAGGAAATTCGGCCATAACGTCTCGATCCCGCTTCCTTTCAACATCGCGCCGCGCGAGATCTGGCCGAAGTGCTGAATCGGATTGAATTGCGCGACAGGCTGCAGCCATTTCGGCATCGCTTCCACCGGCGTGAACGCCCCGGACAGCGAGGTGAGCGGAGGATTCACGAAAAAGAGCGTGAGCTGCGCCTGCCTCGCCGACTTCGTGAATGTAGCGATAAACGTGCCGATGCTGATTCCGCACAACAAGCAAAGGGCCGCGGCGGACACTACCAAAAATACGTTCCCCCGAAATGGAATTCCAAACACGGCGCGCATCATCAGTACCGCGAAGGTGCCCATCATGCACAGCAGTACGAAAAGTGGAAATAGCTTGGCGACGATGATCTGAGTGGTCGAAGCGGGAGACATCAGAAGTTGCTCGAGCGTTCCGGCCTCGCGCTCCTTCACAATCGCCGCGGCGGAAATGAGCGAACCGTTCAGGATCAGGAGCACGCCCAGAATTCCGGTCACGATAAACCAGGTGGGCTCGAGGCCCGGATTGTAGAGGTACGCGGGATGGATCAGCACCATACCGAGGCGGCTCACGTTGGGCGCGGCGATCTCCTGAAATCGCGCATGAATTCCCTCGCCCGCGAGCGTCTGGTTGTATGAGGCGATCACTCCTTGCGCGAATCCCTCGCCGATCGTGGCGGTGTTGGAATTCATGGCGTTCAGCAGCACCTGCACAGTGGCAGGCCGGCCGCGCTGCAGATCGCGCGCGTAGTCGTAGGGGATCACCAGCCCGGCATCCAGTTCGCCGTCCGCGATCTTCTTGCCCATTTCGTTCACGTCGAAATACGTGCCGGCTCCCCGGAAGGCCCTGCTTTCGGTCATGTTCGCGACGAGTTCACGGCTTTCGGGAGTTCGGCTGTCATCCACGACGCCGAGCCGCAGATTCGTGACGGTCGCGTTCAGAGCGAATCCGAAAAGGAGCAATTGCAGCGTGGGCGGCAGGATCAAGGAAATGGCCAGGCGGCGGTCCCGCAAAATCTGGCGAAACTCCTTGAGGATCAACGCCCGCATGCGATACCCGATAAATTTGCGAAGCTTATTCATGGCTTAATCCTTCAATTGCATGCGCCGCATGTTGCGCCACGCCATCGCGTAAAAAAAAGAGCCGATGGCTGCGATGGCCAGAACCTTGAGCCACACCGACGACCAGCCGCCGCCCGCGAGCAGCGCGTCGCGCACGATTTCAATGTAGTAGCGGCCCCAGACAATATTGGAAATCCAGCGAATGCCGGCCGGGATGTTTTGAATCGGGAAGAGCAAGCCGGACAGCATATACACCAGCAGGAACCCGGCCGTGGCCACCGCCTGCATCGCGGCCACCTGGCTGGGGATGGCCGCGCCTATCATGTTTCCGAAAGCCGTGACCGTGAACATGTACAGAATCGTGGCCACAATAAACGGCGTCGGATCTCCGGCAAAGCGAAGCCCGAATCCCATGAATAAAATCATCATCAGGATGATTCCCTCCGCCGTTGCCACGATCATGAAAGCGGCGATCTTTCCGAGCAGAAACTCATGTGCGGAAATATTGGAGACGTAGACTTGCAGGATCGTTTTCTGCTCGCCTTCCTTGGACATGGCCAGCGTTGCCAGCAGCGGCGGAAAAAGCGACATGGCCAGCACGTAGATTCCGGGGCCGTAAAATTTTTGCGACGAGCGGCTGGGGTTGTACCACAAACGAATCGCGGCATTGACGGGCTGGGGGCGCACCGCTCCCGCGTTTTCCGCGTTGTACGCGCGGACGATTTGCGCCGCGTCGCCCGAGATGATCTGCGCGGTGTTCCCGTCCGAGGCATCGACCAGAATCTGCACCGTGGCATCTTCGCCGCGGGCGATATGACGTCCATATTCTTCGGGGATGATCAACGCGCCGCGCGCTTTGTTGGAGGCGAAGGCCTCCTCCGGCTGTTTGTCCGTGGGCCATGAGGCGACGTGGAAGCTCAGCGACTGACGAAAAGCGTCCACCAGTTTCTGGGACGCCTGCGACTGATCGAAGTCCTGCACGATGATGGGAAGATCCTTCACGGTCAGCGAAATCGCCGTGGTTTGCAGCAAGAGCAAAATCACGGGGAGCAGGAGCGCCAGCATTACCGCCAGGCGGTCGCGGAGAAGTTGCGTCAATTCTTTCCGGGCTTGCGCGAAAATTCGCCGCATGATTTTGTCCTCTACAAGCCATCGCTTGGATGGGTTTTGTGGGCCGCGGCTTCGCAGGCTGCGGAAATACTCCCCCACCTTTTTGTCATTCCAAGCGAAGCGAGGAATCTCTCTTTCTTGTCATGGGCTAAAACCGAGGAGAGATTCCTCGCTTCGCTCGGAACGACAAAATTAACTATTTCTTCCGCAGCCTGTTCAGACGCGACATCTAGAGACCTAAAAAGCCAGGCCTTTAGCCCCTGGAGTCCTGCCGAGTTTGAAGGGCCGGCCATTTATGAACTGGTTCTAATCTTCCGCGCTGATCTTGCCGCGCTCGCGGGCCTGCTCGACTACGCTGATAAACACGTCTTCCAGCGAGAAGCGTCCTTCACGCGCCTCGATCACTTGCACTCCGCCCGCTTCAAGCCTTTCCGTATTCTCGCGAATCCCGGCGGCGACCTCGCTGTCCGTGATGACGTGCAGCCGTTTGCCGAATAGCGCCACTCGCCAGTGCTGTGTTTCCGACTTCAACAGATCGGCCGCGCGTTGCGGTTCGTCCACGCGAAACTCCAGCAAGTGGCCTTTCTGCTGGGCTTTAATTTCGCTCGGCGTTCCCTCCACCAGCAGCTCACCGGCCACCATAAAGCCCAGCCGGTTGCACTGCTCGGCTTCTTCGAGATAGTGCGTGGTCACCAGAACGGCGGTGCCCGCATCGGCCAGACGATTGATCATCATCCAAAACGCGCGCCGGGCCAGCGGATCGACGCCCGATGTCGGTTCGTCCAGGAACACAATGCCGGGCTCGTGCATGATGGCGCTGCCGAATGCCACGCGCTGCTTCCAGCCCCCCGGCAAACTCCGGGTGATCTGTTGTTCCTTGCCTTCGAGTCCTGAAAACTCGAGCACCCAGCGTTCCTTCTCAGCGAGCTGTTGCGGGGGCACTCCGTAGACTCCGCCGAAGAAATCCAGGTTCTCCGCGATCGTCAGGTCGTCGTAGAGCGAAAACTTTTGCGACATGTAGCCGATCTGCTGGCGGATTTCAGTGGAGCGAAATGCGCCGCGGCCGCCCGCAAGCTGCATGTTTCCCGTGGAGGCTTCCAGCAAGCCGCACAGCATCTTGATCGTGGTTGTTTTTCCTGCCCCATTGGCGCCAAGCAATCCGTAGATTTCGCCGTAGCGCACTTGCAGGCTCACGTCGCGCACCGCGGTGAAGGAGCCGAATCGCTTCGTCAGATGTTCCGCGCCGATAGCGATCTGTCCGCGTTTGTCCTTGTGGTCGCGGCGGGCGGGAAATGGCGTGTCCTGTGTCTCCTGATTAAGCGAGCGGAGCGTGGCCACAAACGTGTTTTCAAGCGTGGGTTCGTCCACTCGCACGTCATCAATTGGAATTCCCTCCGCGCGCATGGATGCCTCGATCTTTTCCTGCGCGTCTTCGGGCGAATGCGAGAGCAAATCGAGGCGATCTCCGAATCGCTGCACGTCAAAGATGTCAGCGTGGTCGGAAATTGCCCTTCGTATGGCGGGGAGAGCCTTCCGCAGATCGGGCGAGCGCAATTCGATTCGCTTCGCCCTCATATTCTCGCGAAATTCGTCCGGCGTTCCAATTTGCAGGATCTCGCCGAGGTGAACGAGTGCGATCCGATGGCATCGCTCTGCTTCATCGAGATACGGCGTGGCGATCAGCACGGTGAGGCCCTGGCCTGCGAGGTGCGCCAGGGTGTCCCAAAACTCCCGCCGCGATACCGGATCGACGCCCGTCGTCGGTTCATCCAGGAGCAGAATATCCGGCTCGGAAACAAGCGCGCACACCAGCGCCAGCTTTTGTTTCATGCCGCCGCTCAGCTGCGCCGCCAGCCGTTTCGAGAAGCGGTCCATGTCAAACATTTTCAGATAGCGGCCGCCGCGCTCGTCGATTTCCGCGGGAGGAACGTGCCGCAATTCGCCGATATAGCGGATGTTTTCAATCACGCTCAAATCGGGATAGAGGCTGAACGTTTGGGTCAGGTATCCGGTCCGCGCGCGCGCGTCCCGCGCCGGCTTGCCGAAGATCTCCGCCGTGCCGCCCGTGGCTTCCATCACTCCGGCCAGAATTTGAAAGGTGGTAGTTTTGCCCGCGCCATCGGCCCCGATCAGGCCGAAAATTTCCCCTCGGCTCACCTCGAAGGAAATTCCGCGCACGGCTTCAAGCGCGCCGTACCGTTTCCGCAGGCCGCGAACATCAATGGCGGCTGCGGAAGGCGCGGCGTCTCGCACGAGGAGATTTTCCCGGTCCGTGGCGGCAGTGTTCATTGCGCCGCTCGTTTGTGCGGCGGCCACTTGGTGCCGGACGTCAGAATTTCGCCGTCCGCGGGCATGCCGGGCTTTGCGAAGCCGATCCCCTGCGTCAATTGGACCTTGACGCCCACCACTTGTTTTACGCGATCGTCGCGAAAGTAAGTGTTTTCGGGAGTGAACGTCGCTTGCGGGTCGATTCGCAGAACGTATCCGTCCAGCGCTTGATTGGAGTTGGAGTCGAGAAAAACGTGCGCGGGCTGCCCAATTTTGACATTGCCGATTTCGCCTTCAGGAACAAAACCGCGCAGATACACTTTGGAGAGATCGAGCAGCGTCACGATCGCCGTGCCCGCTTGCACCACTTCGCCGGGTTCGGCGGCGCGCGTGAGCACGGTGCCGGAAAAAGGCGCGAGGACGGTCAAATCGGCCCGATCGGCCTCCGCCTCCGTAAGTTGCGCCTGCGACTGGGCGGTCTCCGCTTTCGCGGCGGCGATCGTCGATTGCTGCATGGCAATCTGCGCCTGGGTGCTGGAAACCTGCGCGTCCCGAATTTTTGGATTTGCCAGGTTTGCCTGTGCCATCGTCAGCGCGCCTCGGGACGATTCCACCTTGCGCTGTGAGGCAGCCACCACCGCAGCTTGCTGGTCGGCTTGCACCTCGGCCTGAAGTCCTTGCTGTGTGGAAGCGGCGCCGGTCTTCGCCAGCCGCGAGTAGGCATCGCGGTTGAATTCCGCGAGCCGCAGCGCCGCTTGTTGCTGCACGAGGTCCGCCTCCGCTGCCGTCAGGTCCGCTTGCGCCTGCCGGACGCGGCCCTCCGCATCCATCGTCGATTGGCCCGTCTCCAGTTGATTCTGGTGCAACTGCTCCTCGAGCACGGCGATCTGGTCGTGCGCGCCCTGCATTTTTGCCTGAGCGTCCGTGAGCGCGGCCCGCGCCGAATCTTCCCTCGCGCGCACCTGCGCGTCGTCGAGACGCGCGATCACCTGCCCGGCGGTTACGGTGTCGCCCTCGCGCACCGTGACCTCCAGAATTTTTCCGCTGGTTTTCGGGGCCACGGCGGAATCGTCGCCCTCAATCCGTCCGCTGAGCGCGATGATGCTGGTCGGCAGGTTGGGCGTGGCGAAAAATATCTTCCAGATCACGAATGCGGCGACGACGACCCCGGCGATAAGCAAAATCCGCACGAGGCGCGAACGCGGCGCTTTATTTTCCGCGGGTGGCGGCGCACTGAATGCCGCAGGTGGCGTGGTGCGCTGCTCCGCCCCAGAAGGCGCCTGAGTCATCGTGCCGGTTTTCGATTCATCCATGGCGTTTGCCGTGCCCCACTTTCTTCAAATACGCGAGCGAAAAATCCGCGATGTGGTCAGCGATGCGGTCCAATTGATCCGGCGTGAGTTTCAGCTCCGGCTGTAAACGCGCCAGCACCGGCTGGGAGAACGTGTAGAAAAGTATTTGTCCGACGATGCTGTTCACCGAGAGCCGCGTGGTTTCATGGTCCAGTGGCAACCCAATGATCGCGCCGACCGCTTTGCGAACACGCTCATAGATCGGCCGCATTCCTTCATCCACGACGCGTCCCATCGCCGGCGTGGGATGCGAGAATTCGTGCATCACCAGACGAATGTGCCAGTCCGGCCGCGGCCCGTGACACAGGCTCATCAGCCGCGCCCGGATCACGCCGCGGATGGTGCCTTCGGGAGAAAGGCTGGAATCGAGAGCGGCGCTCATCGCCGCCGCCTGGCCGGCCGCGCGCATGGAATGCCGCAACACTTCCGTGTACAGACCCATCTTGTCGCCGAAGGTGTAATTCACCGCCGCGACGTTCGCGCCCGCGCGGCGGCAGATTTCGCGGATGGTCGCGGCGCGATACCCGCGCCCGGCAAACACGGTGCCGGCCGCTTCAATCAGTTTGTCGCGCGTCAAGTCCTGGGCCTTGGGTTTGCCGCGGGGCCGGACGGGAGAGGGAATTCGCGTTAACGCATGGTGAGCCATATCAAACACATGTTTAAAACAACTGTTTGATTTTGTCAAGGACAATAACGCGACGCCTGGAAACGCCGGGGGGATGGCCCGTGCATGTCACGCAAGCGTCTGCAAATCGCAAATTCGTTTGTTCCTCGCGTGAACCGGGCGGGCTTTTCACAACTTGCCGTGGACCGCGCGAGATGTTCCAACGAACGCGCATGGCTGTAGTGGTGCATTACTCGCTGTGCCCGTCATGGTCCTTTGTGGTAGCTTGCGGCAGGCGAATGTTAAGTGGCCGGCTGAAAACAGATTCGCTCGGCCTCTCGCGACACGCCGGAGTTAGCTACTTTGTTTTACACTTCATGGACAAGATTGAAGGTCACGAACCTGACAACAAGTCCGGCCCGCAAATTGGGCCAGTCCAGGTCCGAGGCTTAACGTGATGAGGAGCGACGCTGCCGCCGGCGAATGGAAGTCTTCTGCAGCCCGATCCTGAAAGGACAAACCCGTGTCATTCCATCAGAAAAATCATGAGCCGCTCCCGTGGCATATAAGTTCACGCCGCAATTGGACGGATTGGTCCGTGCCGCTAAAAGTTCTAATGCTTGCGGTGTTGTTGATGCTTGCAGGCGGCCAAGCCCAGGCAGTCAACGAGGATGGCTCCATTGATGGCTTGAAGGCAAAATTCGTGGATGTCAACGGGATCAAGACGCGTTACTACGAAATGGGACGTGGCGAGCCCATGGTATTGATTCACGCCGAGGAAGGTTTCTCGGGCCACGCCAGTGCCAATTACTTCGCCAAGAATATCCCCGGCCTGGCAAAGCACTATCACGTTTTCGCGCTGGATCGGCTTGGCTCGGGGTTGACGGACAATCCCAAGACGGACAAGGACTACAACATCCATGCCGAGATGGATCACATCGTCCAGTTCATCCAAACTTTGAAATTGGGCAAGGTCAACCTGGTTGGACATTCCCACGGCGGCGGAATGGCGCTGTTCATCGCCATAGAGCATACGGACATCGTCAGAACGCTGACCATCATGGATAGCATCACGGCCGCGCCTCTCGGACCTGGCGTCCCGCCGGCCGAGAATCCGGTGCTCAAATGTCCGAAGGAGCCGGAGATCGCTTTCTGGAAGTGCCGGCTTCAGGCTCTATCGTATAAACCGGAGGCGAATTGGGATAACGAGTTCTGGGAAGCGGCGGATTATATGGCCGGGCTTCCGAAATCGAAGGAGGCTGAGGAGAAGGTAAAGGCAGGAGCCGGCGAGCGGTCAGGAACGACTCCTGTGGATTCGCCGTTCAATGTCTATAAAAGAAATTTGCTCGCCCGCATCCAGAATGAGCCGGACGTCCTTCCGTTCCCAGTGCTGATTATCTGGGGGCACGACGAACACTCGGTCCCACTGGCGCGGGGCCTGGCGCTATACGACATCATCGCGGTACAAAATCCGAAGGTAAGAATGATCGTGGTGAACAAAGCCGATCATTTCGATTTCCGCTTATACCCGGACGAATATAACGACCATATCGTGGACTTCATCGACTATTGGGAACACCAACCCGCGGACCCGGCGGCAAAGTCGGCGCAAGCAAGATAAATTTCTTTAGCAATTCAGCTCGATCGTGAAAATGACGGGTTTTTTAGAGGCCGCCCGCAGTATGGGCGGGCAGCAGTTGGTTCCTTTTCCTCATGATATAAATAGAGAATCAATCAATCGCGAAGCAGTAGAACAAGCCCGCCCCTCCCGTGCTCACCAGATTATCCTGACTGCAGCCTTTGGTCGCATGCGCGGAGTTCCAGGATCTGTTCCCGCCCCCGACGCGGTCGGAATGCCCAACTTGAGCGCTGCCTGCGCCGTTGCTGGTCCAATTGTTGCAAGTATGGTCCTGGCCGTCAGTATAGGCTCTGCCATCCGTCTGCGAGCCGGTCAACATATCGTGAGTGTTCGGAGTGTCCCCCACTCCATTCATCACTTGACTCTTCTCGTTCAGCGCCGACTGCTTGAAAAGATTGCTGCCGAGTCGCGCCAATTCAAGCGTGTCTCCGTGGAGGTCGGCTTGCCCTCGGGCGATTTGTTGTCCTCGAGAGTTGTACCAGGGACCTTGCCCGATTCTGTCGCGCGCGTTGACCGCCGGCTGACCGTCTTTGGCCTGCGTACTGAGGTACGCGCGCCAGGTGTGGTTGCCCGCCCCCGCTGTTGTGGCGAGCATCAGGCAATGCGCATCGGCTCCCGCCAGGCCGCCGAGATTGGCTCCATTGCCGATGCCTACGCTGGTCACGAAAAAAGTCATGGGGTGCCGCTGCGCTCCGCCCTGCTGCTCGCCGTCTTGTGCCACCGCCAAGATTGAAACGAGCAGCAAAGCCAACATAAATAGGAAAGCTTTAGATAGATTTTTTTTCATTCACCTCTCCTGATCTTAACGCCCTGATCCGCCGCTACCCGCCGGCAGCTTGGCGGTAAATCAAACGACAAATATTTGATCCGCCGCGATTTCAAATTGCAAAGGAATCCGTACAAGCCTTCAATTCGGGGCAAAGCAGTAAAACCTTCCCGCGCCATGTGTGGCCAACAGAGCCTTCTGGCTGCACCCTCGGGTTGGATGCGACGAATTCCAATTTCCATTGCTGCCGCCGTTGCGATCGGAAAAACCGATTTGCGCTTCTTCCCACGAGTTGGTTCCGAATGCCACGCCATCGGTGTTACTCGTCCAGTTGCCGCACGTGTGATCGGCCGAGTCCGCAAAAGCTCGGCCATCCGGCTGCGAGCCCGTCAGCATCTCGTGCTCGTTACAACCCGGCCCGGGGCATTTCGGGTTTTCACTCAAGCCCGGAACGATCTCGCCCTTCTCCGTGAGCGCGGTCATTTTGTTCAGATTGCTGCCGAGACGGGCCAGTTCGATGGTGTCCCCGTGCAAATCGGCAAGATCATGAGCGATCATTTCCCCTTTGGCGTTGTACCAGGGTCCTTGCCCAATCCGGTCCCGCGCATTGATCGCCGGCTGACCGTCCTTGGCCTGCGTGCTGAGGTATGCGTGCCAGGTGTGATTGCCAGCCCCCGCTATGGTAGCAAGCGACTGGCAGTGCGCGTCCGCGCCGGCCAAACCGCCGAGGTTCGCCCCTTTGCCCAACCCCACGCTGGTGACGAAGAATGTCATTGGATGCTGCGAGGCATTTTGCTGCGCGAGCGCCAGGTATGACCCGGGAAGTATGGCCAGAACGAATGTTGCAACGGCATATCGGGTCCTATTCATTTGTGGCTCCTGGGGATTGAAGGCGATGGCCCGCCGGGGCACCGACAAACCGGGCAGTTTGTTTGACGCGCAAGCATGAGTGCGTCGCGCAACCTCTTTCGGAACGGGCGGCCGGATCAGCGCGTTTTTCATCTCTCACACTGCGGGGCTAATAGCATTGTGTTTCATTGAAGTCAAGGAATTTGCCTTGACATTGGTTCACTCCAATGTAAGCCTCTGCCTCAAATTCATCAGGAGTGTCACAGATTTTTTATGTCGAGGGCTTTCGAAATCTGCAATGAATACGATTTGGTTTTACGAATACAGTCTAATTTCATTGCCCCGGGGAAAATCTTGGAAACTGCTGAAACCAACCCTGTGCGCGGTCCGTCTTTGTTGTAGGGATGGGGCTGTGCATGCCGGCAGGATCGTCGGCAAAACGATTTTCTCGCGGTGCATGAGTTCAATTGTGGTTTTCCAGGATTGTCGAATGAATCTTTCAGTGCTTTTAGCGGCGAAGCACAAATAGATTCTGAGGTCGTTGCGTAAACGGGCAGAAAAAAACGGGGTTTTACTTTTCTCATCGGGAATCTTTTCCAAAGCTGCTTGACGGTCAGGCGGCCATAGCAAGGAGTACTCGAATGCGCTCTATAAACAGATGGATGCTGTCATGTGCCTTGCTTTTCGGACTCTGCGCTAGTTTGGCGTTGAGTATTGCTCCTCCCGCACAGGCGCAGGATTCTCCCCGCTACAAGCTGGACGGGAATTGGCCCAAACCATTGCCCATTAACTGGACCATTATGGGTGTCACCGGCATGTTCGTGGACAAGAACGATAACATTTGGGTTCTGAACCGCCCCCGCGACTTGGACAAGACCATGAACTTTGCAACGCTCATCCCGCCCACTGCGGAATGCTGCGTGCCGCCTCCCGCGGTCCTGGAATTTAATGTCGAGGGCGACCTCCTTCGCTCCTGGGGCGGCCCCAACTATGCCCCGGGATGGCCGGTTTCAGAACACACAATTTTTGTGGATAAGCAGGGGAATGTTTGGCTGGCAGGCGCCAGGTCCGGGGACACGCTGCTCAAATTTACCGCGGACGGAAAGTTCATTTCCGAGTTTGGCCATCGCGGCCCCGCCGTCGAGCAACAGGACCAGCAGAAGCAGGATAATCAACAAACCAGTCTGCTCTTGCGCGGAGTCGCCGCGGCAGAACTGGACGAAGCGGCGCACGAGTTGTACATCGCGGACGGATACCTGAATAAACGCATGATCGTGTACGATTCCGATACCGGGGCGTTCAAGCGCGGTTGGGGAGCATACGGAATCCCTCTGGATCAAATCAATAACGATCCATTGCCGCCGCGCGTTCCAGGAGATCCGCCGGCGAAGCAGTTCCGCGAGCCCGTCCACTGCGTGCATATTTCAAATGATGGGCTGGTTTACGTCTGCGACCGCGGCGGCGACAGGATTCAGGTATTCACAAAGCAGGGCAAATTCTTGAAGGAATTTCCGGTGGCCAACAACAGCGGCAACAATACCGCGGGCTCGATTAACTTTTCTCCCGACCCGCAACAGAAATATCTCTACGTCGCGGACATGATGAACAGCGTCGTGTGGATCCTCAATCGCAACGACGGTTCTGTGGCCGGCAGGATCGGCCATGCTGGACATTTGCCGGGTCAGTTCCACAGCTTGCACGTCGCCACCGCGGACTCGCAAGGAAACATCTACACGGGGGAAGTCACGACCGGCGAAAGAATTCAAAAGTTTGTCCAGGCCAAGTGATTCTGGGAAGAGTTGGCTGGGTCACAACCCATCCGGGAGGAATAGCATGACACGCAAGCTGACGGTTATTTTCTACGCTGCTGTAGCTGTAATTTTATTTGCGGGCCCGATGTTCGCGCACCACGGGGCGGCGGCATACGATACATCGGAAAACACTTCGCTCAAGGGAACAGTAGTGGAATTCGATTTCATCAATCCCCATTGCCAGCTTTTTCTGAATGTCACCGACGACAGCGGCAAGGTCGTGAAATGGGACGGCGAGTTCACCAATCCCGGCACTCTGCACCGGCGCGGGTGGACCAAGGATATGTTCAAGCCGGGCGATCAGATTACGATGATCGGGAATCGCGCCAAGAACGGCGCCAACGTCCTCCGCGTCTTGAAACTCGAAATGGCCGACGGCAAAGTAATTACCGCGCTTGGTGCCGAGGATAATTGAGCCTCCACTGGCGCATCCGGTCTCTTCTATGAAGAGCCGTAAATAAATTCAGTCTTACGGAGTTGGAATCCCTTGATGTGCTTTATGCGCAAATACCTAATGTGTGCGGTACTTGGAGTGCCCATCCTGTTGGCCTCCTTTTCCATCGCGCTCGCTCAAAAGACCGGGCAATCGGAATCCCCAAAGCCGCAGGCGCCGCCTGCCGATTTGTCCGGGTTTTGGTTGATACACCCGCCCGCTGGCGCCGCCGCGTATTCCAGCTTTGCCTTTACCAAGGAAGGTCCTCCCATGACCGCGTGGGGAGAAGAAAAATTCAAGGCCGCCAAGCCCGTCTTTGGGCCCAATAAAACCACGCCCAAGCTGTCAAACGATCCGGTCTACGGCTGTTTTCCACCCGGCCTGCCTCGAATTTATCTTCATCCCAAGCCGATAGAAATTGTACAGCTGCCGGATGAATTGATCATGATGTATGAGTACGACCGAATCGTGCGCCACATCTATATAGACGGGCGCGCACATGATGAGTTTCTGGATCCTCCACTCTGGATGGGCGACTCCATAGGCAAGTGGGAGGGCGACACCCTGGTCATCGATGTGATCGGCTTTAACGATAAGACCTGGCTCGATCGGGCCGGCCATCCGCACAGTGACGCCTTGCACGTCACCGAACGATTGCGGCGGGTCAACCATGACACCCTCAGCGATGAAATTACGATTGAGGATCCAAAGGCCTACACCAAGCCCTGGACAGCACAAATTGGCTTCCAGTTGCAGCCAGCTCTGACCCTGGACTGGGAGGGCGTGTGCGAGCAGGAAAAAATGGCAGATCGCCAATAGGACCGGAGTTCCCGATTTGCGAAATTATTTAATGCGCTCGATTCTGTTGGCGGCGACGCTTGTGTTTCCGGCCGTAATATTTGGCCAGGCGGGTGAAGAGCCTAAGCCCTCAAAGCCCGATAAGATGGCAAGTCAGCAAGTAAATCCCGTATACGACTTGTCCGGCCCCTGGGGAGCGCGCGCCCCCGAAGGCAACGCTCGGAACAGCCCCTATGGCGATGGCGACGGCGGCTGGTGGAATTTCGCGCTCCGGCCGGACGAACCTCCGATGACCGCCTGGGCGCAGGCGAAATTCAAAGCCAACAAGCCTTCCTTCGGCCCGAACAGGGAGGAGAATTCGAACGATCTGGCCTACGGCTGTTTCCCGCCGGGGGTGCCTCGCGTCTATGCTGCCATCGCCGCTGGGATGCAGATCATCGAGCAGCCCGGCCGCACACTGATGCTCTTTGGGCAGAATGTGCGCCAAATCTATACCGACGGGCGGCCGCATCCGAAAGACCTTCATCCGCTGTGGATGGGCCATTCCATAGGAAGCTGGCAGGGTGATACGTTCGTCGTCGACACCATAGGCATCGATGACCGGACCTGGATTGACCGGATGGGCCACCCGCACAGCGATGCGCTGCACATCGTGGAGCGCTTTCGACGCGTGGCTTACAACACGCTCGAACTGGAGATTACCGTGGACGATCCAAAGGCCTACACGGCCCCGTGGACGGCCAACAAAGTTTTCCAGTTGAGGCCGCGCACGGTACGGGCAGGAGGGCCATCCTGCGAGGATATGTTTATTAACGAGGCTTTTGGGCTGAAGCCGATGTTACCCTCCAGGTAAGAAAAGAACAGGGTGATGTCTTTCGAATTTGCGTAATGCTGGAGTTTCCAATGCCTAGATTGATTTCTTCGCTTCTTCTGCTGCCGGCTGCGTTTGCGCTCTCCCTGGCGGCGCATTCTCAATCCGCCGCGCAATCCACTGCAGCACAGCCCGGAACGCCAAAAGTTCAGAATTCTGTTCCTCCCAGGAGTCTGTCGGGTACCTGGGCGCTCCGCGCACCGCAAGGCGTGCCCTGGTACAACTATGCGCTGATAGGCGAGGAACCTCCGATGACACCCTGGGCAGCGGAGAAATTCAAAGCCAATAAACCCTCGTTTGGTCCGCACCCGATTGAAGAGTCGAATGATCCGGCTTACAGCTGCCTTCCCAACGGTGTGCCGCGCGTTTATGCCGCCGTCCAGGCCGCGTTCCAGGTCGTCGAACTCCCCGATCGCATGCTGATGTTCTTCGGACGCAATCTGCGCCAGATCTACACGGATGGGCGTCAACATCCTCCCGGTCTAAAGCCCACTTGGATGGGGGACTCGATTGGAAAGTGGGACGGCGATACATTCGCCATAGACACCGTGGGCATCAGCGATGTCAATTGGCTGGATCGCATGGGCCATCCCCACAGCGACAAGCTGCACCTCATCGAGCGTTTCCGTCGTGTTAACGACAATACTATATTACTGAACATGACAATTGACGACCCGGTCGCCTACGCCAAAACCTGGGAAGCGACCGAGAGAACGTTCCGCTTGCGGGCCAACGCGCGCGCCGGCGAAGCTATTTGCGAAGATATGTTTGAAAACGAAGCGTTCGGCCTCCACCCGGTTTTGCCCTCCATGAAGTGAACCATCGTTTGGCAATCGGGAAATTTCCCGCTTCCTGCCTTCGCGAAATATTTGGATGTTCCCCTCACCGCGGCAGGTAAAAAAGAAAACCATTGACTTCTCTCTCTTACCGATGCTAAAGACGCGTCCATAAGAAGTGTCCTCGGGCCAGATTTTTCACTTAGAGCTTAAAAGGGGGGGTGTCCAATGAACCTTTCAGTGCTCTGCGTGTCAGGGCGTGCCAGGTTTACGAGTGGTGCACGGGTGTTGCTTTCCATCCTCGGGATATTGCTGATCTCCGCTTCGCTTTACGCGCAATCCAATCAAGGCCGCATTCTAGGCACAGTTCGAGACCAATCGGGCGGCATCATCGCCGGCGCCACAGTGACCGTAACGGATACGCTGAAAGGCGTCACTCGAACATTGACCACAGATGAGGCGGGAGAGTACTCCGCTCCGAACCTCGACCCCAGCACCTACAAGGTTCGAGTGGAATTCAAGGGTTTTAAGACCTACGACCGCGAAGGCTTGAATGTGGGCGTCGGCCAGGAAGCCAAGATTGACATCACCATGCAGACGGGCGAGCAAAACCAGACGGTTACCGTGACGGAGTCGATCCCGCTGGTGGAAACCACCTCGGCTACCTTGACCGGCAATATCGAAAGCGAGAAGATCGCGGACCTCCCGCTGAACGGCCGCAACTTCGTCAACTTGCTCACGCTGCGCCCTGGATTCGTCAATCAACCGGGCGGTGGCGGAGGCAATCAGTCCAGCATGGGCCTGCGGCCCGGCGATTCCATGTTCATGCTTGACGGCTTGAACTTGTATGAATGGGGCCAGGGCCAGCAGCTCCTCAATGGCTATGCCCCTGCCGGCGATGCGGCAACTCTCCTGCCCATCGACGCCATCCAGGAATTCAACATCCAGCAGAATCCCAAGGCGGAAGTCGGGTGGAAGCCCGGAGTCGCTATCAACGTAGGACTGAAATCCGGCACCAACTCCCTGCACGGGACGGCTTATGCCTTTGGCCGTGACGGTTCGTGGGACGCGTTGAACTACTTCCAACCAGGGCCCCCAGTGGCGGTACCGTCGCTGTCATTCGAACAATACGGCGCGACAGCAGGGGGACCCGTTTTGAAAGACAAGTTGTTTTGGTATGTTGCCTATGAAGCTCAGTTGCTGAACTTGGGAATCACCTCAGCGGTCCTAGAGCCTGTGGATACATCAATTGGGAAGGCAAGCCAGAGCATCGTAGATGCCTGCAACGCACTGCCGAGTGGCCGCGCTAGCGTCACCCCACTCAGCGCCACATTGGCGGGCCTCCCTTCCGGCAGTTGCACGCCTGTGCCCGTATCCAGTTCGGTCGAGAACGTGTTTCCATTCAACCCTGGGAACCAGTTCGCCAGCCTCGCCAAACAGGTCGTTCCTGGCGGACTGCAGGCGATGTCGGATGTGAACAATACGTATAACGGCCTCGCCAAAGTTGACTACCACCCCAATGATAAGAACACCTTGAGCGGCATGTTTTTTATCGGCGATGGCTCAGGCACTTGGAATGACAACCCATCGGCGATCGCTACGTCCTTCTATGAGTCTCTATTTCCCGTGAACGCTCGAGTAGGCTCGGGAAGCTGGACGTATGTTCCAAACTCCTCGGTTGTGAATGAATTCAAGGTAGGTTACACGCACTACCGGTTGCCGTTTTTCTCGGTCGACCATAACGCGAATCCGGATGCACCGTGGGGCCTTTCGAATGGCATCCCGACCGGCTACGCCATCAACACGGGCGTAACAAACCCTCTCTTTTACGGGTTCCCGCGTATCAGCGTTCAAGGATTCACGCTGCTCGGAGGCAACTGGCCCAAGATCGTCGGGCCAAATCAAAATGTTGAGATTCTCGACCACATTTCCTATCTACACGGGAAGCACGCCTTCAAGTTTGGCGGCGAATATACCTACGTGGAAACCACATCGGGCGCCACCAGTAACGCCAAGGGGAGAGTTAATTTCAAAAACACTAATGGTGGGCCTAATGCCCTCGAGAATTTCCTCCTCGGCAACGTAGGGTCAGGATCCTCCATCTTCGTGGGCAATCCAGTTCGGGATGTCCACACCAATCACATGGCCGGTTTCATCCAGGACGACTACCGGGCGACTTCGAGGCTCACCATCAACATCGGCGTGCGCTATGAACTGGGTACAGTTTGGGCGGATGCTAACAACCAGTTGGGCAATTTCGATCCCAACTCCCCAACCGGCTTTGTGCAGGTCGGCAGCGGGATTGTTTCACCTTATAACCCCGACCACCGCGATTGGTCACCTCGGGCTGGTTTCGCTTGGGACGTGTTCGGCAACCAGAAGACGGTGATCCGTGCGGGGGTCGGTATGTTGTATGAGTTCGTGCCCTCTTCCGCGTTCTTGAATTCCGGCGGTAACGCCGTGGGCCTCGGCAAGGTTCCGAGCGGAGCCGAAATTTGCCAGAACGGAACTTGCACGCCCGGCCTCGGCAACATAGCTGCCGCCACCGTCAACCCCGACCCAACAGCAATTCTGACGCCAGGGTGGCAGAACAACGGCCCGAATACTCCTATCTTTCAGGCTAGCACAGTGGCATGCGGGGATGGGACACCTTTCAACGGGAACGCAACCACGCCGTGCTCTACTGCCGCCTTCGACCGCAATCTGCGTGTACCCTATGTGGAAACTTGGAATATGGACATCCAGCACAGCTTCACGAACAACCTCTCTTTGGATGTCGCTTATCTGGGCAACCATGGAGTGAAGATCTATGGGACGAGAGACATCAACGCGCCGGCAGTTGGTGCCGGATGGGGCAATCCAGGCGTGCCGGGAAGCCCTGCCGGGATGTGCATTTCCAGCGCCACGGATACGACAGGCGGCTTTCCAACGCCGTTTGACAACTGCGGCCCGAACGCGGCATTGGAGGTCGGACCCTATTTCACAAAGTTCCCATTCATCTCTTACATCGACTCTCTATCGAACCAGGATAGGTCTCACTACAACGCTCTGCAGATCTCACTAACGCAGCGGACATCCCACGGCTTGTCATTCACCGCTTCTTACACCTACAGCCACGGCTTGGACGATGTTTCCCAAAATTTTGGGAGCTCGGTCCCGCTCAACAACTCGTTCCCAGATCTGAATTACGGAAACAGCGATTACGACATCCGCCATCGGTTCACCTTAGAGGTGACCTACGCCCTCCCCGGCATAAAAACGCCGGGACAGATCTTGCAAGGATGGCGAATCAATTCCATTGTAGCCATCCAGCCTGGGACACCCTGGTCTGTTCAGGATACGAGTAACGACTTCAGCGGGACCGGCGAGGGGCCTGGGAACCCCAACGCGTGGGGAGAAGCTTGGAACTTTAAAGGCAAGGCCAGTGATTTCACTGCGACCCCCAATGGAATTCCATTCTTCCCTGGTGGCGGTAATTCCGGCCTCAGCCCTCAAGACGCTCAGACCGCTGGCTATAGTGCCGCGAATCCTACGCTCAACTCTGCATGCAACACTGCTGCCACCGCCATGGGAACACTCGCATTGGCTTCGCTATGGAACAATGGTTGCTATGCGAATGGCAGTTCCGTGTTGGTTCCGCCACCGTTCGGGCAATACGGGACCGTTGGAAAGAACATTTTCCACAACCCGAATTATCGTGCGTGGGACTTTTCGATCAACAAGGAATTTAAAATAAAGGAACGATTTACCGCAGAGTTCCGCGCGGAGATATTCAATGTTCTCAACCATCCCGTCTTCGGGCAGGTGGACTCAGGGCACTTGGCCAACAACGATCCGTCCGCGGGCGTCCTTGGCCTAGCCAACGAAACCCCGGACGCAGCCGCCGGCAACCCGGTACTCGGCTCGGGAGCCGCTCGCGACATTCAGTTGGGCCTGAAGTTAATCTTCTAAGCTCAGCGGAATCGTCAGACCGGATCTTCAGTTGTTTGAGTATCGTCGCGGAGGTGGGCTAATAATATGCCCGCCTCTGACGGCCCCCCGTTTCGCAACGCTCAATCAATTCGACATTCTCCGGTGTAGAAAGCGCCGACGCCTGCGAGCCCACGCTGACGCCCTGATCTTTCTCCGCGCCGCCATAAACCACCGCACCCTCAGAAGTGTGAATTGCAATCAGCCCCGCCGAATTGCTTAGCAAGAGTGCGTCGACAACCATGTAAGCCAACCGATTCGTGTCACCAGCGCCAAGCAGATTTTCGCCGCCGATTTAAGCCTCTCCAAAATTTCATTGAAGGCAGGCTATGCGCATTCTCCCGCAGATGTTAAAATGCCGTCAGCATGTGAGCTGGATTTGCCTGGTGATTTCTCAGCGCTGGA
>Ga0210401_10001370_pt1 | contig 28368 bp, 31 predicted proteins | sample IncBWH32MmetaG_FD_150866 | JGI IMG/M metagenome (GOLD analysis project Ga0210401, IMG submission 150866) | Forest soil microbial communities from Barre Woods Harvard Forest LTER site, Petersham, Massachusetts, United States - Inc-BW-H-32-M | ecosystem: Environmental > Terrestrial > Soil >...
CAAGCCCACGCCGTCGGCAGCCGGCGGCGACGCCATTGCGCTGCCAAACCAACCCGAAGCTACGCAGCTCAACTCCCCGGGCGGCACGATTCGCGTTGACGTCAAACAGCTCGACAAATTGATGAACCTGGTGGGCGAGCTTGTTCTTACGCGAAACGAGCTCGTGCAGTTCGCGTCAGTCGACGAAAAAGCCGTGCCTCCTGGAACTTCGCAACGACTGAATGCGATCACGACCGAGCTCCAAGATGAAGTGATGAAAGTTCGCATGCAGCCGATCGACAGCGTCTGGAGCAAGTTCCCACGGCTGGTGCGCGACCTCGCGCTCCGCGCGGGCAAGAAAGTGCGGCTCGACATTCAAGGCAAGGAAACCGAGCTCGACAAGACGTTGATAGAGGCGATCACCGATCCCTTGACGCACCTGGTGCGGAATGCCGTGGACCACGGCCTCGAGAACCCAAGCGTTCGCATGGCCGCGGGCAAACCTGCTGAAGGTCGATTGGTGCTGCGCGCATCGCACGAGGGCGGACAAGTCCACATCGAAATTTCTGACGATGGCGCTGGAATCGACGTACATCGTGTGAAAGCGAAGGCCATGGAACACGGGCTCATCAGCCCGGAGCAGTCCCGCCTGATCAGCGATCCGGAAGCGGTGAACCTCATTTTTCTTCCAGGCTTCTCGACCGCCGAAGCGGTCACCGATATCTCCGGACGCGGCGTCGGCATGGACGTCGTGAAGACGAACATCGAAAAGATCGGTGGCGAGGTCAGCGTCGAGAGCCAGCTCTCTCTGGGGACCACGGTCAAGATCAAGATTCCGTTGACTCTCGCAATCATGCCGGCTCTTGTTGTTCGATCCGGCGGGCAGCGCTATGCCATTCCCCAATCGAGCATTCTGCAGCTGGTGCGCCTGGAAGGCGATGACGTGCGCCGAAAGATTGAGCGGATTCAGAACGCCTCTGTCTATCGCCTGCGCGAGCAACTGCTTCCGGTCGTCTGGCTGTCGGCAGAGCTCGCACAGAAGTCTCCGATCGAGAACGCGAAAGGCCGCGAGGGCAACGCTCCTGCCACCATCATATTCCTGGAGGCTGGAGAGCGTAGCTTTGGTCTGGTGGTCGATGAAGTCAACGACACGCAGGAAATTGTGGTAAAGCCGCTTGGCAAGCACCTGCGAGGAGCAGCGGTCTTTGCCGGTGCCACGATTTTGGGAGACGGCAAAGTGGTCCTGATTGTTGACGTCTTCGGTTTGGCTTTACGGGCGCACGTGGTTTCCGAATCGCGGGAACTCGAGACGCCCGAGAGAAAAGCTTCGTCCACCGAAAGTGCGCCGCAAGAGACAGAAACTCTGCTCTTGTTCACGGGCCGTCACGACTCCCAGATGGCGGTGCCGCTTTCCCAGGTCGCCAGGCTCGAAGAGTTCCCTTCTGCCTCACTTGAGGAGACCGCGAATTTCAAGTTGGTGCAATATCGCGATGGAATTCTGCCGCTGGTCGAAATCAGCGACCTGTTGCCCGAACGCCGCTCTCGACCGCGGGTCCCGGAGGGAGCCGCTCGCGCCTCCGACACCGTACAAGCGATCGTTCACACCAGAGACGGGCGGAGCGTAGGACTGCTGGTTGAACAGATACTCGACACGATCGAGCACAGCGCCCTCGATCGCCTTCCCGCAAGCCGCAAAGGAGTGGCGGCATCGGCGGTGATCGGCGGAAGAATCACTGAGATTCTGGACCTGGCAACGCTCTCGATCGATCTTCGCGATGAGATTCCGACGGAAACGAGGGTGTGAAGCTTGGACAAGAAAGAACAATTTACTTCGTTCTTCCTGGACGACCTTCTTTTCGGGATACCGGTCGAACACGTCCAGGAAATCGTGGGCGCCGTGGAGATGACGCCGGTGCCACTCGCGCCGCGGGCCGTAAAAGGCTTGATCAATCTTCGCGGCCACATTGTGACGGCGATCGACCTCGGGACCTGCTTGCGACTGGACGGTAGAGGCGAAGCCGAACCTTCGGTCAACGTGATCGTGAATCTCGATGGTCTTGCGAGCCTGGTGGTCGACCAAGCCGGGGAAATCGTCGAGGTCGACCCACGGTCGTTTGAGGCTCGGCCGGAAACCTTGCGGGGACCGGCGCGCGAGTTGATACGCGGGACGTACAAGCTCGAAGACAAGTTGATGCATGTGCTCGATCTCAAACGCACGCTGCAGCTGGGCTGATCGCTCCCGAGTGTCGGAGCGCCACGGGCCAGAGGAGAATCACATGTTCGAAAAGATGAAGTTGCGAACCAAGATGGTCGCCGGATTCGTTTTCGTTGCCATGATCTTTGCCATGGTCGGGATCGTCAGCCTGGCCGATATCCATCAGATCACCGAAGCCGACCGCAAACTGTATGAGGACTCGACCGCCCCGCTTCCGGAGCTCGCGAAGATCGGGATCGCCTTTCAGGGAATGCGGATCGCCTCCCGAGACTTTATCAATGCGGCGGGCGATGCCGCCAAGAGGTCTGAATTCGAACAGCAGATCCACTCGCGGGACAACGACCTGAAGGATGCGGCCGATCGCTTCCGCGGGCGAAATCTCTCGCCTGAAGCCACCAAGACATTCGCCGACTTCGAGCAGACGCACAAGGCCTACGAAGCATATCTAGCCCAGATTCTCGAGCTTGCCAAAGCAGGGAAGGACAGGGACGCGTGGGGAATCCTTTGGAGCGAGGGTTACGGGAACACGGCGGCGACCGAGCTCGGCCTGATCAGCAGGCTCGGGGACTTGGAAGTCGAGGACGCGAAGCAGGCGAGTGACAACAACACGAGCCTCGCGAGGACGTCAACGATCGCCGTGACGGCGTCGATCATCGGGGCGTTGCTGCTGGCGCTTGTCACCGGCCTTTGGCTCCCGTACTTGTTGACAAGGTCGCTTACACGCGGGATCGGGAAAAACTCTGAAGCGCTTACGGTCTCGTCACAACAGCTTTCCGCCATCAGCCATCAAATGAGCGCGAACGCGGAAGAGACCTCGACGCAAGCGAGTCTGGTCGCCGCGGCGGCCGAGCAGGCCACGCGGAACCTGCAAACCGTTGCGGCTGCGACCGAAGAGATGACGGCAAGCGTCGGGGAGATTTCCAAGAGCGCCAGTGCAGCTGCCCAAGTCGCGGGCCGCGCCGTCGAACGTGCCGAGGCCGCCACCGTCACCATGAAGAATCTGGGCGACTCAAGCGCATCGATTGGCGAGGTGGTGAAGGTGATTCACTCGATCGCGCAACAAACAAAGCTGCTGGCTCTCAACGCAACGATCGAGGCGGCGCGTGCGGGCGCGGCAGGAAAGGGTTTCGCCGTCGTGGCCAACGAAGTGAAGGAGCTCGCCAACCAGACAGCCAAAGCCACCGAACAGATCCATGAAAAAATCGCCGCCATCCTCTCGGGTACCGAAGGCGCCGTCGAGGTGATCGCCGAGATTCGCGGCATCATCGGACAGATGCACGAAATTTCGACGACGATTGCCAGTGCTGTCGAAGAGCAGACTGCCACGACCAAGGAAATTGCGCGGAACGTCAGCGAAGCCGCGCTCGGCGAGTCACAGGTGACCCAAAACATCACTTCGGTCGCCGAGGCCGCCAAGAGCACTTCGGTTGGCGCCCAGAGCACCCGTACTGCGGCGAGCCAACTGGCCCGCATGGCCGCCGACCTGCAGAAAGTGATCGGCGGATCCCAGAACGGAAACCACACAGGACAGAGTGGCAGCGACGACCGGTTCACCATGTCCGGCTCTCAGACGCTCTCGGGACGCAAGAGCCTGGAAGCAACGACGTAACCGCTACCTCGCGGCGATCGATACCGGACACCTTTGTTTTGCGGTTCAAGAGGATGTTATGAATGCGCTTGTCATCGATGATTCAAAGCCCATCAGGACCGTCCTGAAGGATCAACTCAGGAAACTGGGATTTGAGGTGGATGAAGCGGAAAACGGCCTTCAAGGGCTGGACCGTCTCAAAAAAAATGGAAACATCGACCTGGTGCTGGTCGACTGGAATATGCCGGAAATGGACGGCATCTCGTTTGTGCGCGCGGTTCGTGCCGACGCCACATATGCCGAGCTGCCGTTGATGATGATCACGACGAACGTCGAGCTTTCGGAGGTTTCCCGCGCGCTCGAGGCCGGCGTGAACGAATACATCATGAAGCCCTTCACCGTGGACATCCTCAAAGAAAAGCTGGAACTGCTCGGCTTCTCGCAGGACTGAACAAAGCATGGTCAAGCGGCGGATCCTGATTGTGGACGATTCTGTCGTCATCCGACGCTCGCTAACAGCCGCCTTGGCCGCCGAGCCCGATGTCGAGGTGGTTGGTACCGCTTCGAATGGCCGGATTGCCCTGATGAGAATTCCTATGTTCGACCCCGACGTCGTCGCGCTCGATGTCCATATGCCGAGTACCGACACAGCCGAGACACTGACCGAGATTCGCACGCGCCATCCCCAGGTTTCTGTCGTTATCCTCAGCGAACCCAGCTGGCATGGCTCGGCAGCGGCAACCCTGGATGCGCTGACGTCGGGCGCCGTTGACTACGTCACCAAGCCCGTGAATACGGCAAGGGAAAGTGACTTTCAGGCTTTCGGCCACGAACTGGTTTCCAAAATAAGGGCGTGTTGTTCGGACTCGATTCGGTCGGTCCCATTCGACCACGCCAACCTCATTCCCGACACGCAGAATTCAACAGCCGATGCCTCGGTGAAGCGAATCGACGTAGTCGCGATTGGCGTGTCCACCGGCGGTCCGAATGCCCTGATGGAAGTCTTGCCACGACTTCCGGCGAATTTTCCGGTTCCGGTGCTTATCGTCCAGCACATGCCACAGATGTTCACGAAATTGCTGGCCGAACGCCTGGCGGTCCACTCGAAAATTCGCGTCGTCGAAGCTCGTTCGGGACAGATCCTCTCGCCCGGAGGCGCGTGGATCGCACCGGGCGATCTTCATATGACTGTGGCGCGCGAAGGAAACGACGTTCGCATTCTGACGCATCGAGAGGAGCCGGAAAATTCCTGCCGGCCCTCGGCCGACGTGTTGTTCCGATCGGTCGCGCAGAACTACGGCTCTCATGTGCTCGCCGTCGTGATGACCGGCATGGGGAAGGATGGATTACGGGGGTGCGAACAGGTTCGTCGGCAAGGTGGCCAGGTTCTAGTTCAGGACAAAGACAGCGCAGTCATTTGGGGCATGCCCGGCTTCGTTGCGGACGCCGGGCTTGCAGACCGCATTGTCCCCTTGGCTGAATTGAGCTCCGAGATTATCGATCGGGTGCGCAGATACCGGGACGAGGAGAATTCCCCCGCCAGCCCTGTGTCGCGCACCGAATCTCGGAACGTGACTTGACCATGTCCATAAGAGCCACTGATTTCAATTATATCCGCGAGCTGGTCCGCGATCGCGCGGCGATCGTGCTCGAGCCGGATAAGGAGTACCTGGTCGAGTCCCGGCTCACCCCGCTTGCACAACAGGAAGCGTTTGTTTCGCTCGCTGCGATGATCGACCGTTTGAAAGCGAGCTCCTTTGGAGATTTGCATCGCAAGGTGGTAGAAGCTATCACCACCAACGAGACTTCGTTTTTCCGAGAAATGCGCACGTTCGAGTTGCTGCGCAAATCGATTCTCCCGGCCCTGATCGCTTCCCGGCACCAGCAGCGTTCACTGAATCTTTGGTGCGCTGCTGCCTCCTCGGGACAAGAGCCCTACAGCGTGGCAATGACCCTGCGGGAGAACTTTCCTCTCTTGGATTCCTGGCGCGTTACCTTTATTGCCAGCGACATCTCGCGGGAGATGATCGTCCGCGCACGGGCGGGCCGCTACAATCAGCTCGAGGTCAACCGCGGACTGCCGGCGCATCTGCTTGTGAAATACTTTACCAAGGATGGTCCGGTGTGGGAGATCAACCCCCAACTCCGCAGAATGGTGGAATTCCAGGAGATCAACCTGGTCGAGGACTGGCCTTCCCTGCCTCGCCTGGATGTCGTCTTTATGCGCAATGTCCTCATTTACCTGGACGTTGAAACCAAGAAAAAAATTCTGGCACGAACGCGGCGTTTATTGGACCCCAGCGGCTACCTCTTTCTCGGAGGAGCCGAATCCACGACGGCTCTGGACGACTCATTTGAGCCCGTGTCTCAGGGCGGCGCCACCTATTTCCGGATAAGGTCAGGATTTCCCGCTCCTCTTGCGCCGGTCGGCAAGTAGGGCGCGGCCCAGCCTCCCGCCGAGGAAGTGGGTACCAAGAACCCGATCTCGCATTCCGAAGACGCAGCGGATCGTCTGCAAACCAGACCGTTACCGAAGCGGCCGAACTTCACGGTGAGCATCAATGGTGGGTGCGACCCTAGGCGGATTAACCGCGATGGCGAGGATGGTCAGAAATCGTCTGTTCTTGTCGACAGTCGCGACTACGGCACGAACCGCCTAGTGAGGGAGAGCGAGGGTCCAAATTTCGAATTTGCTCGCCGCCGGTTGGTAAAGGCGGTAGACGAAAGCGATCGAATCGTCCCGAAGCGAGGCATCGAGAGCGAGAATCGCGGTATCGCCGTGCGTCGAAAGCGGCGTGGTTAGCTCTCTCTTGCTCGCAACGTTCAGGAGCCGAATGGCGGTTCCGGTGCGATCGGTCGTAATCAGCCACCGGTCATCGGACGTGAAAGCCAAAGAGTTCGGCTCGGCAGCGTGGATCGATTGGCCACGCTGGAGCTTTCCGTAATCGTAACGTGCGACTTCTCCACCGGTCACATTCCACACGAATACGGTGCCTTCCAGATTCGAAGCCGCGAGCCATGTTCCATCGTGAGAGAAAGCAACCGAAGTCGCAGGAACCGGAGAATTCCCTTCACCTGGAATTCCGACTTTCACAATCGGGATGCCTGCGTCGAACGTCCGGACCGGCTCGAGGAGCGGCATCTTCCAGAGTTTCACCGTACCATCTTGGCCGGCCGTTGCCAGCAGCGTGCCGCTGGGATCAAAGTCGAGTGTCGTGAGGACGCGGTTACCGTGAGGGCGCGACACGTGTTGAACGATGCCGTAGGTCGACAGATCGACTTCATAGAGACCTCCATCGGCTCCAACGACCAGGAAGTTGCCGAGCGGATCAAACTTCACCGATTTCGGCCAATCGATTCCTTCGACGGTTGTGAGCCGCTCGCCCGTCGTCGGATTCCAAAGCTGCAGGCGGCCGATCTGCTTGTTAAAACTTGAGACGCTGCTGGTTGTTGCAAGCACCGTGCTGTCCGGCGAAAAAGCGGGGGCGCCCAGCCACTCTTTGTCGCCCTCAAGGGTGTGCAAGAGCGCTCCGGTCTTTGGGTCCCAGAGCTGGACGATCTTGCTGTCGCTCACGGTCGCAAGGATGTTCCCGTCGGGCGAACGCGCGACTCCGCTGACAAGCGCGAGTTCGGCAGTGGGCGGAGGTCCCTGCAAGACAGCGGTCGCCAGTACCGTGACCGGACGACTCGTGCGCCAGGCAAAAAGCGCACACACGGCCACCAGGAGGAAGCCGCCCAAAGCGCCGAAGACGAAACCGCGCTTCATAAGGACATCGTAGCAGCCCGGTTTTAACTGTGATTGGTTCGCTTCGCGGGCGTGGGCGAGAAAATCAATATCATGGAGAGAACACGCCGGGCCTACGGTGCGCGAGCTTGTTGGCGGAGAACTGGTTTCCGGTCACGTCAAAAGGGCTGTGATTTTACGACGCAGCTTCTCAGGCGCGAGCGGCCGGTTGTTCTGGCGAATCCGGTACAGCCCAGCCATTGACCAGAGCCCATGGAGTCCGTTCCAGATGTTCGCTCACGATCACGCCGTTGCACGGGTGGATCCGGCGACAAAAGACGACCCTCGGGAAACCATCGCCCAGGACGTTGAGCCTCTCGACCAAGTTGACCGGGCATTTGGCGATAGAGTATCGTTCAGCGCGAGAAATATCGCCACATCTCTCGCGCACAAAAGGAGTCTCATGCCCAAAAAGAAGATCGATCCCCTGAACAAGAAACTCTACGGACCGCTGTCGGTGATGTTGACGGTCGCGGACGTGAAAGCAGCGGCCGCTTTCTATCAGAAAGCCTTTGGGTTTGAAAAACGAGGCATTATGGACGGCCCGGACGGCAAAGCAATTCATGCCGAGCTCACACAGCGCGGCACAACGCTGATGCTGTCGCCTGAAATGCCGCAGATGGGGCAGAAGAGCGCAAAATCGCTCGGCGGCTCGGCGACGACGCTGTATCTGTTGACCGAGAAGGTCGACAAGACGGTGGAAAAAGCGATCAAGGCCGGGGCCACGGCCAAGGGTCCGGTGATGGATATGTTCTGGGGCGACCGTTGCGGAACCGTGACGGACCCAGACGGCTACAACTGGATGGTGGCAACCCATGTCGCCGAGCCGACGCCGGCTGAGATGAACAAGAAAATGAAGGAGCAAATGCCCGGCCAGGCCGCCGCTGCCGCCGCAGCAGGCTCGCGATAAACAGCGCCTTCCTTAAATATACTGTTCTCGTGTTCACACGGCTCTCCAAGGCGCTCGTGCTGGCGGTTTTTTTCGCCGCCAGCGCGGCGTTTGCCTTTTGGTTGCGCCCTCTCGCATTTCTCAGCGTCCATTCCGATTTGACTCTGCGTATCTCGGGCGTCGAAAGCCGTTACGTTCTGGTGGACGGGATGCGGATCCACTACGACATCGAAGGACCCGCGCGCGGATCGCCCCTGCTGCTGGTGCACGGCCTCGGCGGACACGCCGAAGATTGGCAGAACCTGGCACTCCTTTTGACAAAGGCGGGATACCTTGTTTACATGCCTGACCTGGTCGGTTTTGGCCGCAGCGACAAACCACAAGACTTTTCCTACTCGGTCCCAGACCAGGCCCGGGTTCTCGCCGATTTCTTGGCTTCCTTGCATGTAGGAAAAGCCGATGTCGCGGGATGGTCGATGGGTGGCTGGGTCGTTGAGCGCATGGCGTCCGAGCACCCTGAGCGTGTGCAGAAACTCGTGCTGATCGACAGCGCGGGATTGAACGTTGCACCAACTTGGAACACGAATCTGTTTGCACCGACCACACTCGCCGAATTTGCAGAGCTTCAGGCGTTGCTTTCGCCCCGCCCACGGCAAATTCCCAACTTCATCGCGCGAGATGCCGTTCGCAGATCGAAGAACAATGCCTGGATCACTCATCGCGCACTCGGCAGCATGCTCAGCGGGCAATACACGAGCGACACATCGTTACCCCAGTTGCGCATGCCTGTTTTGATCGTATGGGGAGCCCAAGACAAGATCTTTCCGCTCGCTCAGGGCGAGAAGGCACATGAACTTGTCCCGCAGTCGGAAATGAAAGTGGTTCCGGGTTGCGGGCACCTGGTAGTCACCGAGTGTACGACCGAAGTCGCCGGACCCTTGGTGAACTTCCTGGGACACTAGGGCCCCGAGACATCGCGGCTGCTCTTGCCGGTACAGCGATGAGAGAGCTACAACGAAATGTATTAGGAGACTGGTCTGAGCGTCTATACCGAGCCGCGCGAACTCCCTCTGAAGAGCTGGGGAGCGCGCAAGCCGGCGTGAGCTGACGCCGTCTCTCCACGCGGAACACCCGCTCATCGTCTCAGGATTTTGGCGCGGCCGCCGCAATCTCGGCCACTGCGCCGATCTGCTGCAGAAGCCCGAGGCGATCATTCTGGAGCCAGGCGCGTGCCAACTTTCCGTCTCTAACTTCATAGATGACAATTGCACTTTGCGCGACTTTCTTACCGCTCGGTGGAAATCCCGCGAACAAACCCAGATTCGTTCCCTCCATTTTCCAGCGCGCCACAACCCGGTCACCTTCTGCGATCAAATCTTCGATGGTGAAGCGAAGATCAGGAAATCCCGCGCGCACCATCGAAAGGGTTTGTGCGAAACCACTCGGCCCTTTCTCGCCCCGCGAGCCGACAAAATCCGGGTGCATAAGTTCCTCGATCAGTTCCAGTTGACCTCCATTAATGCAGTCGCGATACAGGCGTTCGACGAGCTGCTTGTTCGACGCCAGACTATGGTTCATTTGGTCTCTCCTTGATCTAACTCATTTGCTGTGTCAAACGACTCTTGCGATTAGCGAAAAGCCTCCGCATTTTCTTTTGCCCACGCGCCGAATGTAAGACCGGGCCGCCCCGTAACTTGCTCCACGGTGGGTAAGACCTCGGCCGCTCTGCCGCTGCGGATAAACGCAGCGAAAGGCAGCAACGCGTCGATGAGAAACACAGGCATCCCTGACTGCTCCATTCCCTTCCGAGCGGCTTCATCGGAAATTGGAACGTATTCAATCGGCCGCCCGACGGCCTCAGAGAGAATCCGGACTTGTTCGCCGATCGTCAGAGCTTCGGGTCCTGTGAGATGGTAGGTCTTCTCCTGGTGGCCTTCGGCCGTAAGCGCGCAGACGGCGACTGCGGCAATGTCGCGGGGATGAACCGAAGGCAGTCTTCCGTCGCCGTAATTTGAGAAAACTTTCGCCTGGCTGCGAATCGTTCCTCGCCAGTGCAGCGCGTTCGACATGAACCCTCCAGGCCGCACGATGGTCCAAGCGATTCCGGATTCCTGGATCGCTTGCTCGCCTTCTTCATGCCATTTCCGGATCATGTTCTTGGTTTCGCCATCCCCGCCCATCGCCGACAATTTTACGATCCGGCGAGCGCCCGCTCGCTTGGCCAATCCGGCGAGACCTTTCTCGTGGACACCGGTTTGCGGTCCAAACGTAAGGGAGAAGATTTTCTCCACCCCATTGAGGGCAGCCTCGAGCGTCCTCGGGTCGTTGAAGTCTCCCTTCACAACCTCTACGCGAGGATCGAATTTCGCGCGCGAGGGATTGCGAGTCATGGCGCGAACCTTAACTCCATCGGCCAGCAGTTTTCCCACAACTTCCCGCCCTACGGTTCCGGTAGCTCCTGTAACCAGAATCATCTACGCCTCTTTCCGTTTCGCGTTTTTCCATGTGCTAGAACCAGCGTACGACCTCAAGTAAACTTGAGGTCAAGAGGAAAATGCGATGAAGGCCGAAGGAAATCACCCACATAAAGAGATGACCGTCGGGCAGGTCGCGGCGCGCAGCGGCGTGGCGGTCTCGACGCTGCATTTCTACGAGTCCCAAGGCTTGATCAAGAGCTGGCGCAGCCAGGGAAACCAACGCCGTTATGCGCGCGAGGTGTTGCGGCGGGTTGCCGTAATCAAAGTGGCCCAGCGGACTGGCCTCCCGCTCGCTTCTATTCGAAGGGCTCTCGCCTCACTGCCGAACGGACGTACACCGACCGCAGACGACTGGGCCAAGCTGTCCGCCAAATGGAAGGCCGATCTGAACGACCGGATCGCCCGGCTAACGCGGCTGCGCGATCAATTGAACGGGTGTATTGGTTGTGGCTGCCTCTCCTTGGGAATTTGCCCACTTCGCAACCCCGGGGACAAGTTGTCCAAACAAGGGCCGGGGCCAAGGCTGCTCGAGCCAACCGACGAGTCTGGTCGTTAGCGCGTAGTGGCGTTGCGTTTGTCGACGTCGAGAGTTCAACCGGCCCTGCCTTTGCGCGAACAGGACGTAATCATCAAGGACCCTGATACTCTCGGCGGCACTCCCGTTTTCTGTGGAACACGCGTGCGCTTGAAGAATCTGCTCGACTATCTGGAGGGCGGTCACACGCCTCCTGAATTCCTCCGTCAGTTCCCTACCGTGATACGAGATATGGCGATCCAGGCGCTCGAAGAAGCCAAAGAATCATTGCTCGCCAGAATCGCGTGAAACTCGTGCTCAACCAATGCTTTCCGATCGATTTCAGGATCGACCCAAATCGATATGCCTCGTCGCGTTGATCCTGCTTGATCCCACCACAGAAAGAGGGGTGTTAGAACCTCTGCTGCAATGGCCAGAGATGCGCAAGTGGACAACGCTCTGTTTAGAGAGCGATCGCGCTGCAACTGTCTTGTATCTGGTCGCGTTCGCAGTTGCCTCAAAATTTTTCCGCGGTGATTACAGCGCACTGGTTTCGATGCTTCTACTCGCGTCGTGGTTCGTCGCCGCAGCCAGTGCGTTTCGGGGTGCAGGCGATCAGAGGAGGTAGGGCACCAGAGCGGCGGTCTGTCGGGAATAGGTAGCATACGTCTCCCCAAACTGGGAGCGCATCCACTCCTCCTCCATGCGGAGCTTGAACCAGTACACGAGGAAGATGAGCACAATAACGATGAACCCGCGAACTTGGGAGATTGCAATCGCCATGCCAAGAAACCCGATCAGAATGCCGGTGTAGATTGGGTGACGGACCACCGCATAGGGACCGGTGGTGATCAGCTCGTGGCCCTGCTTAATGGTGACCGAACGACTCCAGTTTCTGCCGAGGTGCTCGCGCGCCCAGACGGCGAAAAGAATGCCGGCAACGGTGAGGGCGGCTCCCAGCCAGAAGGGCCAAAAACCAGACGGCCAGAGCTGGCGGTAGAGCCAGGGCAGCGGGATGCGAGTTGTCGAGAGCAGGACGATCGCGATCAGGAAGGTGAGGACGCGGAGGATGCGCGAGACTGAGGGCTCGAGACGCTGGGTGGTTTTGGTATCGACGGCTTTGATTTGCCAGTAGATAAGGAAGGCGATCCAGACCACGGGAAAGAAAGATTCGTATAACCAAAGCATGTGGACCTCCGGGTGCTAAAAGGGCAACGTCAGCGAGCACCAAACATTTCCTAGAAGCGGCATGGATTCGCTCCGGCGCCGCCGTAATATGAAGATGGAAGATGGCCAGAGTACCGGCCGCCATCATTCGGCAATTCGTGGGTCACACATCCGAGAGTATGACAGGACGCTATACGTGCGAAATTCCGCTTGAAATGCTTGGAATTGTGACCCATTGCGACCCAAGCAAGGTCAAAGATAGTTTCGTAAGTGCCGTTTGGAGCATAAGTTAGATCAAGTGCGGGCGCAGTTCAATGGCGGAATAGAAGCTTCCCAAGCTTTCTCTAGCACACCTAACTTGCTGAACTGGCGGCACTTACTTCAGCGAAAAGTTCGTCAGAATTGGAAAATAGTGGAAAATGGCGGGCACCGTGCCCGTATTTCGTCTCTTGTGCTAACCGCGCCGACGAGGAAGGCATGGACAGCTCCGGAATCGCCGCGGAAATTCGCAAGCCAGTAGAGTTATGAGGAAATCACTTTCGGTAGGAACTGCTAGAAGAGGCCGGTCGACAATTCCCTCCCTGTCTTTTGCCAGCTTTTCACGGTCTTTACCGCGCAATCCTCTAGTTCGGCGAGTACGCTCTGGAACGCACTAGGTCTCACCCTGCATTGCCTCCGCGAGGAGCTTTTGAAGGACTTTATTTAATTTAGACATTTCCTTGTCCAGTTTGTCGAAATCCTTGCGGACTCCGAATGTGTCCAGAAGCTTTTTCGGCGTGATCGGATGAAAACGAAGTAGCGGGGTTTCGACAACAAACTCAGTCGAGAGGGCATGGCGTAACCAGTCAATCTCCAACCTTTCGCGAAACTGTTTCAGCTGAAACGGACTTCTAATCTGCGCGATCAAATCTTCCGGGCTTGGGCTCTTACCCGACCAGATCCGGGTGAGCGGTGCTTGTACGACGACTCGATTGTCCGGAGACTGTTGGGCAACACCGACAGCCCCATCGGAGAGGAACCGGAGCAGCGCCGAAGCATCATAGAAGCGGGCGCCTTCGAGTTCCTGCGGGAGACTAAACGGCTGCGCGCTAACTACGACAGGATGAATCTCTTGCCAATCGTCTCTGCAGAACAAGCGGCTGATGATCGAACGGTCCGATGCGAAGTGAGATGCCACCGTGGTCACCTGCCGCGCCGCGTTGATCATATCTAGCCAGAAGTAATACGACAGGCGAGGCCGGGACGTCGGGAGAAAATCGTTTTTGCATTCAAGAACAAAAAGATGTTTCCCCCAAAGCACGGCGGCGTCACATTCGTATTGCTTGTGTCCGTAATGATATTTAAAGCCCTTCACCGGAATCTTGTGTTTCGCGAAAGCGTCTCTGACGGTTTGCTCAAAAACAGAGCCCTTAGAGTCAAAGCTGGCGTGACGGGAACCTAGTTGCGAAAGCACGATCTCAGCGACATTGGCGTTCGCAAAGAGGGGCGCAAGAAACCAATGGCGGCCGTCAGCGTCCGCGAGAACCGGAGCATCGTAGAGATCACGCGTTCCACGCTGAAAAATTATAGAGTCGATGAAATGTTGTGCACGGTCAGAGCTAATCCCTGCGCGTTCAAGCACTCTTCGGAAATCGGGCAGATCGAGCTCGATGAGGTCGAGCATCTGGGTGATACCATCCGGATTCGCATAGCATCGGAGCGTGCAATAGCACCGAGTCCATTCCAACAGTGTGAGGCCGTCGAAGGTCCTCGATAGTTCTTGCTGCGAGATGTGGTGGGCCATTTCCAGAAGCATGATGGTCTGCGCCTCATGTTCGGAGACGAATGAATCGGGTGCTGATCCGACCGGGCCGTTATGGATGTTACGAATGCGGGATTGCAGTTCGCTGTAGCCGCGCAGGTTCATGAAACTCTGAAGCGAAGCTTGGGTCAGCCTCTTTCGTGCAACGATCTCCCATTGTTGCAGACCAAAATCCAGCTCAAAGCGAACAGCTTCTGACTCGATGACCGTACCGTCCTCGGAGGATCGAAACAGACCGCGTCGCTCCAATACCTGGCCGCCGAAGAACCGGAGGTGTTCGCTCGCATCGTCGACTTCGCCCCAGCAATGGGCGAGTAGACTGTTCAGGCCCGAGCGGAAAACGATCTCTTCACTCACGTCAATCTTGCTCGGCAGGACCACTTTCTTTCCGGAAAACCAGTTGTTTTCGTACGCCAGCATGAGGACGGTTAAGGCGAGATGCCGCGCAACGCCGGTAATGACGGAGTCCGGGTCAATCGGCTTGCCAGTAGGGCCGGTAATGCCCCAAGGATTGGAATCAAGGAACCAAACGGTCCCCTTGCCTTTGCGGTTCGCGAGTGCGTCCGCAAGTTGTTTGTGCAGATGCTTGATCTCCTCCACCAGGCGAGCGACGGCCGCCCAAGCCTGTTCTTGAGCGGTGTGAGCTGCCATCACGCACGTCTTTAGAGCTTTCCTGATCTCCGCATAGCATCGTTCGATGAGCGCCGCGTCCCGAAGATGTTCGTCCAGCAGCTCTCGGCTCTTAATATCTCCCGATGTCGCAAGCCGTTCCCGGAGTTGACGCAAGAGGTCGTCGCGCCGAGCGACGTCCTCTTGCTGCTGACGGTGTTCGATCAGACAGCCTGAGTGGATGGTGTCCTCTAGAAGAAATCGGTCTACATCTGCCCGGGGTTCGTTCGAGCCGTCCAGTAACTTCCGTATGCGGCTCCAATCCCTTGATTCTAGGGCGCGGCGCATCTCCAGTCGATCGTACATAACACTCCCCCAGACAGTGCTTAAGCTTAAGCACTTTCAAACAGTGAACCTCTTTCGACACAAAGATGAGAAGTTGTGCCTAACTCAACTTTCAGTCGCGCGAGAAATAGGCCTCAATCCAAAATTCCAACGTTGCGTCGTGGTAGTTGGCGTCGCCGATCACGGACGATCTCATTTCGTTTCGATAGCGATCGCGCAAGACGTTGGGATCGAGAGAGCGCGCCTTCGCTATGTGTCTTACGTCCTCACGGTCACGATCTGCGTTCCTGGTCAGCTTGGAAAGGACCAAATCATAGGGGTCGGGGACGAACAAGCGCAGATTTTCGAAATGACCAGCATAGAGTTCAGTGAGTCGTTCATCATACCCCTCGGGCAACGACGCCACTCCCGCTCGCTGAAGGTGCAATTTGTGTTTCCGGGCAAGAGCAGCCCCTGTCCGGCAAGGGTCTCCAATTCCGCGGCACACTGATACGGTTCGATCGAGAAATAATCAAGATCGTTGGTGCTTCGAGGAAGACCGTAGGCGGCGACGACCGCGAATCCGCCTATGCAATGCAGTTTGACGGGTTCGGTTAGAAGTGAATCCAGATCTTCGAGGAATTCCTTCCAGGGAGATGCAAGCTCACGCAACATAGCGAAGCGATTCGGGACGCAGATCACTCAAGAGATTCCACTGGCGTGCTTGTTCGGAACGATGGGACTCGAGCCAACGGCGCTCGGGTTCGCTGAGTTCCCGGCAGAACGAGTCTTCTTTCGCCAGCTTGCTCCCCGCCAGCTCCTGCTCAGGCTTGGCAAGAGTCTGGTTTGGGCTCGCGAGCCTTGCCAATGTCACACAGAAACCCAAACGGTTTTGAAGATTCTTGAGCCGTGCCTGTGGGACCAGCCAATCGAAGTCCATATCCGGGTAACGGAAAACGAGCCAAGGAAGACCCTCGACGACCCGAGCTTCCAAGTTGCGACTCGCAAGAACTTTCAACAGAAACGTAGCTGGGTTCAGCTTCGTTCTCCCTCGGCGGAGATGCGCAAAACCGGGATAGGCAAGCGAGGCAAGCTCGTGCGCGGGATCGTCGGAGGCTGCGACTGCGTCGGAAACGGGCAGCACCGTCGGTGATACCCCATATTCGTGCATCAGCTTTCGGCCCAGTTCGAAAGATGGCTGACGTTCGCCTTTTTCGAGCATGGACAGATAGGCTTGGGTCACACCCAAACGAGAAGCAGCCTCTTGCTGCGTGTGGCGGCGCCGCAGCCGAGCCTCTTTTAGCTGGGTTAGATTCATGGCTACTTTATAACATATGCCTGTTATATCCGTCAATGGCCGCAAATACGAGTCCCAGCGGATCAATCGATCAGTCCAGTCGGCTCAGTCAGGTCAGATGTGGGCAGAGGTACATCACACCTCTCGGTGATAAAGGTGATTGGTAACGGCCGCCTCGCGAATCACCATGCCCTTGCGTTCTCAGAAACTCGCGTTCGCACTTCGCAGCCCATCGAGAAGTTGCATCGCGCTCGCCGTCCGCTCAGAAACGTGCCTTCGCAACGCTCCTTCGAGAGGAAAAGCAAATGACCGTGGAAGCCCAAGGGCACAAGCGCGAGGTACCCCTTCCAGGATTTCGGCAGCGGAAAAGCGTAGTTCCCGACCGAAGGCAACCTGGAGCAGAAGAAGGCCCGCGTGATAAAGATCGACACGATAATCCACGGGACCAAACTGTTGAGGGTCGCGGGCCTCAGGCGGCAACATCCAATCGGCACGCGTATTGGTTGGACTCAACTCGTGGAATAACTTCGCCACACCCAGATCGCCGATCTTGAACTGGACGGTGCGCGGATCGACGCGGCCCAACCACTGCGCAGGAATCGAAGCGAACACGTTCGCCAGGTGGAGATCCTGGTGAGAGTACAGTTGGGAATGCAAGTAATCGAGCGCCGTGAGAACACCCTCCGCGACAGGCGCAACCCAACTCAAACCGTTCCGCCCAATTCTCGGCAGAATTTCGGCGAGCGAACTCGCGCAGCGCTCCATGATGAGGTAGAACGTATCGCGGTACTCGAAAGCATCAAAGACACGCACTACGCACGGATGACCAAGAGCTTCGAGTTTTCCGAATTCTCTCTCCGCGGCGGCCTTCACGGCCTCGTAGGTGCCGTTCGGTTTCAAAACTTTCGCCGCCAATGCGTAGCGCGAGCGATCCGTGCAGCAGAAGACAACGCTGAAGGAGCCTTCGCCGATCCTTGGACCGAACTGGTAGGCATTGGGGTATCGCGGGCTCGGGATGATTTCGCCCGGTCGCGGAGCAACCGCCTGCCGAAGTGGCGGCCCTCTGGGATTAGGTTGCGAAAAGAGCGATGCGAAGAACGACATTCGACCGGCTTCCCGATCTTTATTTTTTCGTCCAGCTAGACTTCGGACATATCAAGTCTTCGAAATCTCCACAGCAGTTCATTCGTTCCGATTCGCTTCTGAATGCACTCGACGAGCGCTAGGTGGCACCGCTTGTACTTCAGGGAGCTGCCACACGGGCAGAAATCATTGCGCCCCACTCTTTGGTGCTTGACGATGGCCGGAAATAGGCGGCGTGCTACATCGGCGCCGACGCCAAACTCCTCCTCAATGAATTCGCGAAAACCCTTTGGACCGTGATCGTACGCCGGGCCAGGCCATTTCCCCGTCAGGTCATAGGCCAATTGCCGATCGAAGAAGAGAACGACCTCCAAAAGAAACGTGCGCAATGCGTCGGGATCGCCCTTGGACCAGCGGCTCTTCGGCGGTAGCCACAAACAACACTGCCCTTCACCGAAAAGATGCCGATCCACCAGCTCCTTGCCCGGCCACTTCTTGAAATGTTTCTTGGCGTCGAACGCGATTGGCTCAGTGCGGGGATAGTCGGGCGGAAATTCGATACGAACCGCGACGCGGGTCTCGATTCCGCATTCGGTAAGGACCAGATCGCCTTCGAGAAAGGCGCGTTTCCGCGATTCGTCGAGTCGAAACGCAAGCGTCGGGGTGATCTCGGCAGCAATCGCGCGATCGCGCTCCAGGCGTGCACCCCCGTCCGCCTGATACCACGGTTTACTCACACCACGATCTGGACGGAAGAACACGGGCGCCACTGGAACCCTCTCGATGGTCGACGGATACTGTCTTGCTGCTCGTCCGCACGGCAACTGCGCCGCCGGCCGAATACGCCGCGGCCCGCGCCAGTCGCCCAAATGTATCGGCGTAAAGGCTTTTTGCGACGTAAAATTTGCGGACTTCGTCGAGCGCAAATCGCTTTTGCAGATCGGCATTCAAGAGTTCATAGCAGTCGGGAGTCAAACTGCTCTCCGTGCCGTCCGATAACTCCTGAATGTGCGCTGCCCGTTCGACTCCCAAACCGATACAAATCCGATCGCGTTCGCCGCGAGTCCCGGTCTTTGAAACCAGCGTCGTGTCCAGATCGATACCCACCGCAAGGCCCAAGGCCTTTGATTCGGGCAATACCGTGTGGAGAACATAGTCCATCGAAGACTGCAATCCCGCCGCAATCTCCACTGCCCTCTCGGTGATGCGGGTGTCGTCGCTCTGCGGCAAGTGCACCAGCGCCTGGACACGGTCGCCCTGATACTGAATGCGCAGCGCTTCATAGTCGGTCTTGACGACCCTCGCCAACTCTTTGCGAATCGCTGGATTTTTTCCCAACCCGCGAACAGGAAGAGGCCAAGAACCAAAAGGCGGTCAAGCTGCTTCGTGCGGCGAACCAGCTCCATGAATCCGATGTCGACGAGCTTCGCCGCTGGGCGGAATATCGAATGGCGCGGCACGCCTACAAATCGAAGAAAAAGGCGCGTGCACCCAGCAACGAATGACACGATCAGAATATTACGAAGCGCTCAAGAACCTAGCGCGCGAAAAACGCGCACAGTACGGGTTCGTGACGGCTCGTGTGCTTCGTTCCGATCTTCGGCGCATTTATCGGAACGAAGGCATCGGGATCGACCTGTGGCCCTACAAGTTGCGCCAGCTGCGGGGAGCCTACGTCAACGATGATTTGGGGCCAAACGTCATGCTGGCCAAGGGCCTGCCAGCCGACCCCATGGTGTTCACGATGGGCCACGAACTCAAGCACCACTTCGTCGACCAAGAGCTGCCGCTCTCCTATTGCGATCCGTCGAACGAATCCGACCCCATCGAAATCGGCGCGGAAATCTTCGCCGCCGAACTGATTTATCCCGAGGGTGACTTTGCAAGAGATTTGGAAACTCGCGGCGTCGCCCGTGGAAAGTGCGTACCCGAGGACATCGTCCGGCTGAAGAATGACACTCGGACCACACTCAGCTACGCCGGCTTGGCCAAACGGACGGAATTTCTGGGTTTCGCGCCCCGGCATTCACTCGACCACATCCACTGGAAGATTCTCGAAGAAGAGATCTACGGAGAGCCTCTGTACAAGCGAATTCGGCGTCAACGGAAACGTTAGCAGCCCTGGTTGTGCTTCATCGCATCGGCGGCAAACCCCACTTAGAACGGCTGCTTCCAACTCATTGATTCCGCCACACCGAATTCGTTGGTGACACCAGTCTCCGACCTCAAATACGACACAAACAGGCAGATCGTACCAACTGCAGTGATCGACTTTCAGAATGTCCCGACTTGGGGCCGGGCGGGAGATAAGGCTAGAATCGAGGGAATGCACAACGAAGGAAAACGCGTGGGAGTCGCGATCCCGTCTGACTCATTCCGCAACTTACTCGATCTGCGCAACGAGTGTCTCGTTTTCCGGCCGTTTCTGAACGAGATCCTTCAAATTCTGGTCGTGCTTGACGCATCCGCCGTGCAAGCGGAGCTTCGCTGGCGCCTACGCTCACGAACGAAGCCGGATGCTCGCACCAGCCTCCACGAAGCGATTGAGTCGGGCGCTGTCCGCGCGGTCGCCCCCCTCTTTTTGAAGGTGGAGGTTGAAAAGTACATTCCTTTGATCGCGAACGAAATTGGCGTGTCCATTGAACGCGTCAACGCCGAATGGCGGCTCATTCAGCTCCTCATTCTGTTCTATGAGCCGACCGGCGATCCGAGCCGCTTTGGATTGGTTGACCCGAAAGACGCGGACTATGCTTTGACGGCCAGAGAGCTAGACGCCGATTTTGTACGCACAAACGATTCGCACTTCGCAAGAATGGGTTTACCCGTTATAGGACCTGAACTGGATGCAGTCCTGCGCGATTATGCCCGTTCGACCAGCGTGTTTGTTACATTCAAAGTCGGATCAGCTTTCGTGCTGACAATTGGAGTCGAAGCGCTCGTCGAGACGCTGCGAGCGATTGCCGCCTGCATTCGCAGCCTGCCTCCGGCGGTAAAGGCTCTCCTGATCCTTGGTGTCAGCTTCGCCCTTTTCCATCCAAAGTCACGTCAGATGCTTTCCGAATCGTTCAAAGGATTCTGGGAGCGTCTGCGAGGCATGCAACCTGTATTTGTTTCCATTGCCGGTCCGGTGCTCGAGCAATTGGCCGAAGCCGCCGCCACATCTCACAGCACGCGCAAAGAAATCGGATCGAGATTGCCGGCTCGGACGAAACAAACCGCCCTTTATCATGCCTGTCTGATTTGCATTCGAGCAGCGAAACCTCTCTCCACCGCCGAAATCACTCGCCGCATTCTCGCGAACGGATACACGTCCCAATCCAAGAGCTTTCGGTCTTACGTGCGCCGTTTGCTGCGGTCGGATCGCCGTTTCGTCGTCAGCCCCGATGGGTTGTGGAGTCTTCGCTCCGCGGCTTAGTCTCGGGCTCGGCGATCAGACGGAGCCACCTCGGGGTCTAGCCGAATATCAGTGGACGTGTTTTCTTGGGTCGCCAAGACCCCTGTCGAACAGAGCCGCCGCCCTCCCGGAAAAGCAGCCGGTCGCTTCGGGAGCAGAAGTCTCTCGCTCTTGGATGCCTCAAAAAAATGGGGCACAAAACGAGAAATCAAATGCCGCACCTCAACGAAGGGGCGCACGTTCTGCTCGAAGGGAGCCCCGTCAGTTCGATCTATGCGGTTTCCAACGGGAAGGGCAAGAATTCCAAACCCTCGGGAAACCACCACCCAAGACGTTCGGCTGGTCGAGTAGGTTGGCCAACCGTTTGGCCGACGGTGCCGATTTCCTGCCAAGCGAGCCGAGAACAACGCTTAGGTGGGCGACGAGTCGTTGCAGTTACGACCTCACACACCGGGCGCTCGTCCCACGCCGGCTACTTCTTGGTGATCTGTGTGGGATCGGTTGCCACGATTTCAGGCGCGCCGCGGTAGCTCGAGATCGTTCCCGAAACGCAGACGTCGGAGTCCGCGTATTTCGTCTCGGGCTCGCCGAACTTCGCGCGATCGCTCCCCCAGATCAGGACTGTGAAGGCCGAATTCGGGTAACGGCCATCGAGATCGAGAAACGTGGGTTGGCCTTTGGTCTTATCCGCGTAGCGCGTGCCGGATACGTGACCGCAGACAATTTCTTTTTCGCCGACGTGGTTCTTGGCTTCTGCTGAGGTGATCTTTCCCGATTGGCTCGCCGGGGAAATTCCAGGCAAAAAGAATAGCAACGCGACCGCAACACCAAGAGTTTTCGTGCTCACGAGTTTTCCTCCTCTTTCGAACCCTTTCCATCGAGTGGGCTCTCAAGGGTTCCAATAATATGTGCGTCCCGGCGGCGCGGGAGGTTTCGGCGGGCGCGAGGCTTTGGGGGCTTTCGGCACCTTTGGAGCTTTGGGCGGCTTGGGAGGTTTCGGAGCGCCACTCGACTTTTTGCGCAGCTTCCACGTCATCGGGAACCCCCTTCGAAAACCTCACGAGAACTCTCAACGAGGTTCGCTCGGCGTTTGCCGAAGAGTTTCACAGTCACGGCGTCGCAAGGGGCACTTTCGACCTTGCGCTCTCGATAGAACTCGAAGTCAAACGCAGTCTCGAAGGCTGTTCGTAGCTCGTCGGGCTTCGGCAGTTCACGGTAGTTGCCGCCTCGTGCCGAGATGGTTTCAATGAGCAGACAGGCGCCGGCCCCGAGCGATCGAGAGAGTAACCCAAAGAGCGACGGATGGAGAAAATCGACCATAAGGGCGCCACCGATCGTACCCGGTTCAAACGGCCAGGGATCGGTGAGCAAATCCATCTCGACCAGCGTCAGCAGGCCGGAAATCTTTCGCGGAAGGCGTTGGTTCTTGAGGCGGCCTAGGTCCCGGTCGATACAGATCACCCGGCACCCCAGCTCCGCCAGCGGAATTGCGTTCCTTCCCGCACCGCAAGCAACGTCCAAGATCGGGCGAGCCGATGCCGCTCGCGCCATCTCAAGCGAGAACTTCCTCACCAGGGGCGAAGCCTCCGACCTCAGAGTGTCTGCCACGAGCATTCGCTATCCGGGAAACGGCGTGATGTGCTGGCTGTGTTTATACATCTTCGACGAGGAAAAGAAACCGCCGCACTCATTCTTGCGCGCGCACGGTGCGCAAGATTCCAGATACTCGTTCTTCCAGTCGCTGATCGAGCGTCGGTAGTTTCGTTCGACGTCGCGGTTCACGACGCACAGCTGGTGGTTGTAGACCGAAGCGTTCATTCGGTAGGAGTTGAGCACCGCGACGGCCTCGCTCAACACATCCTTATAGTCGTAAGGATCGATCCAGACCAGTTCAAGATTCGCACGCGTGAATCCGGTGATCTCCAAACCCATCAGCGCGACGTGATCGACAAACAAGAGATTCCGCGCCAGAAACTCACAGGTTTTGACGAGCCGGTCGATCGTCTGCTTGTGCAAGACGACACGAATCTCAACTTTCTGCCCGAACCGTTTCAGATTCAAAATCCCCTGCACTGTTTCGTCAAACGCTCCCTCGGCCTGCACGACGTAGTCGTGGCGCACGGGATCATCCGAGTAAATCGGAATCCCGAGCAAGCAATCGTGATGCGCGACCTCGGCGAACGTTTTGGCAAACTCCCGGTCCTTGAAGCGACGGCCATTGGTGAGGATATCGAGCGATGTGTGCGGCAGCTGCGCCTTCATGTGCCGGACGAGATCGATCAAACCTTGGCCATAGAGCGTGGGCTCGCCGCCCGTGAATCCGATTCGTACCGTGTCGCTTGGAATCAAACTCACCAGGTCAAACGCCCGTCGCAACAAGTGCGAATCGTCGGGTGTCTTGGGCGGCTGCGAGCACATCAGGCAGTAGTGGTTGCACTGTTCGGTCAAAAGGATCGAGTTGTGTGGTGAATGTTTTCGAAAAAGCGTATGCAAGAAGCCGCGCGCGCTGTCGAGGAAGACAATATCGCCACTCGCCAGATATGCGAAATGCTCAGGGAGTCGATAGAGCCGAGAGTCGCGCGGCCAAACGCCTGGGCCCGTGCTACGCACGAGTTGCGCGGCGTACCCCGTCCGATCGACAGGACCGTCAGCCAATAGCGCAAACCGGTTGCGGATCGCGACGGGGAGCGACGGGTCGGTCGTGATCGTAAAGAGCGCGCCCGCACCATCTTTGGGTGGGGTAAGCGGTTCAATCGGTCCGCTGAGCTTTAACATCGATTGGCCCATCCGAGGAAGAGTTTCCGAACGAAGAGGTCCGATTCCATCCGTCCGATCAAGTAGCGAAAAATCGCCATGTTGCGCCGGCAGAATTCAGACTCTGGCTTGCGCCCCACATAGTCCTTATATAAGGCCCAGTGGAGGACCGGGTCGGACCCGCAGAAGGGCTCAAAAGCGCAGTCGTGACACATCGGACTGCTGTAGGCGAAAGAATCCTGCAAAGGCTCAAGGAGCTTGGGCGAAAGAAAGATGTCCTCGTAGGAGTGCTCCTGCACGTGGCCCAACCGGAATTTCTCATCGCCCATTTCGGCGAGCATCCGGCTTTCATCGGATGCATAAACGTAGCCGTTGTAGTTGTAGACGACTGCACCGATCCCGATCCCGGCGGGGCTCGTTAGATCGACGTAACCAGGATCACGGCTGGTGAGCATCTTCGTGAGGATGGTGCTCGCGTAGAATTCACGGAACGGCAGGCCTTGGCGGTTCAAGTCGATGATGTATTCGAGGCCCTCTTTATAGAAGTCAACCCACCGGTCGGTGTTGTACTTGAGGTAGGACTTGGTGCGGATCGCAAACCCGTAAGGAGAAATCGGCCGCAGGAAGATTCCGGAAAATTCCTGGGCCAGATATTCGTCGATGATCTCTTTCACTCGGCCGAGGCTCGCTTCGGTTGTAGTCATTAATGCCGAGACCCTGTTCCGGCCGAGCGCCGTGCGCACCGCCTTGATTCCTTGGATCGTTCGCTCGTAACTGTCGTGGCCCGGCCGCGGGCGGTTGCGGTTGTGCAGATCGCGCGGACCGTCGAGGGACGTGGAAATGTGGATATCGTGCGCGGAGCAAAAAGCGAGAAACTCGGAATTGATCAAAGCGAGATTGGTGGCGATGACAAATTCGAGTTGCTTTGGGCCGCGGCGCCGCTCGGCTTCCAGGACGATCTGACGGATTAAATCGCCATTGAGGAGTGGTTCCCCGCCCTGGAACTCGATCTTCATCGCGGGCGAGGGAGAACGGAGAGCGAGGTCAAGAGCCCGCTCGGCGTCGTCCCACGACATGTCGAACTCGCGCTTGTTATCCGATTGGCGCGAGACCTGGCAGTACTGGCAGCTGTGCTCGCAACGCAGAGTGACAACGAAGATGTGCAGGCTCGTGAACTCGGCGAGACGCTCGTAGCGCGTGCGCAGTTTGATGGCAAGGAGGTCCCGCGCGATGGAGGTTGAGTCATCGGTCAGGAAGTGCCGAGCGCGCAGTTCGACGTACCAAGGATCGTTCGTCGGGAGTTCGTGCCGGATCACTTGCGGAACCACTTCTTTGGGAAGAACCAGGAACTCGCCGGCGAGGTTGGTGGCGACGAAACGCTTGTCATCGAGCTCGGTAAAGCGGAAAGGCAAGAGTTGGTATTGGGAAGAGCGCGGCCGGTAGGAATCGATCGAGTGAAACTCACTCATCGGCGATAAGACCTGTTTTCGAAAAGGCGTGCGCCAGGATCAGATTTCGAACGGGTTCGGTTTCCACTTTGAGCCGTAAGCGAAGATCCTGGTCAAGTACTTCCTTGCGCAAATTAGAGGTGAGAAGCTCGGCGGCGGCCGGTGAAACGCTTTCGTCAAACGAGAGGTGGCACACGACCTTGCCACCATCGAGTTCTATCTCGGGCGAAAAGCGATCGAGGAGACGGTAGCAAGCGGCCTTCACGGCATCGAGTGAAAACACCGCGGCGTCAAAAGTGATTTCAGCCTTCATGGCGAGGAACTCCGATCGGTCGGGCGAACAATCGCACCCGAAGGCGACTAGCTACTCGAACGGTGCGAGGTGTGGGAAGAGTGTGAACTATGGGACGAGTGCGAACCATGCGAGGTATGCGAAGAGTGCGAGGAATGCGACTGATGCTGCGCGTAGAGCAATCCTTCGCCTGAAACCTTGAGGAGCAGCGTGTGCTCTTCGCCGTTCTTGACGTAATGCTGGACAAGGCCTGAGTCTTTCGCCGCCGTTTGCGGATCCGCCTGTATCTCGAGGTTTGCGGGCGGCGGGACGACGGGAAAGGCCTTGGCAGCGCCTCCAGCCAGAGCGCTGGCCGCGATGCCGACCGGAATGAGGAACTTGTAGGGTTTCATGAAATCACCCTCCAGAAATCGATCAAGATCAAGACCTGTATACCGCCGCGTCACGTGTTTTGTCCAGAATAATCCTTGCCGTTTCACCGCGAGCCACAACCGCAGTTATCCATATGGCAAAGACGGCCCGAACTCCGCGAACGCCCGAGAAGATGGAGAAACGTCGCGCGGGGTACATTGCTCCTAGCGCATTGCAGAGTTGAGTATCGTTGTTCGATGGACGATCCCAGTGACGGAGCCGGGTTGCAAGAGTGTGCTGCTGGGACTGATCGACCGACAATTAAAGTTAAAGCCGGCCAGAGCGAGTCCCCTGCCTAGTGAGCAGGGGGCCCTCAGCAGCACGGACTCGAGAAATTTGCGTTCATCCGTGAACCCGTGCAACCAAGACTTATCTAGATATATCTTGACGGGGCGAGATTCTCCAGTATAATCAACTTGTCAGGAGAAACCGGCTATGGCAAAGGAAGCACGAAAGCAGGTGGGGCTCAAGATGCGCGCCGCTCTTTATGACGACCTCACCAAACTGGCCAAGGATAATGGCCAGACCACTACTTATGTTTTGGAGCAGGCAGCAGAACACTACATTCGGTTTGTGGCTCCCACACAGAGTGTGGTGCGTCCTGAGATCATGGCCCATGTGCGACGGTCGGTGGAGAAGAACCGAAAGCTACTCAAGCTTTTGGCTGAGTAGATGCCGCCAAGAATTTACCCGACCGTAGCGGAGACAATCGAAGCTCACCGCCTGCTCATCGATGAATTCGGCGGACATCACGGCATTCGCGATCCGGGATTGCTCGAGTCCGCCGTTCTCCGGCCCCAAAACGGCTACTATAGCAACCTCATTGAAGAAGCATCCGCTCTGATGGAATCTCTCGCCAATAACCACGCCTTCATTGACGGGAACAAGCGAATCGCTTTCGTGATGACCGATGTTCTCCTTCGACTTAACGGCCATTTCCTGGCCGTTGAGCCCCTTGAAGCTCACAAGCTCATTACGGAAGCGCTGGAGAAAAATGAGTTTCGCTTTACGCTGATTCGCGATTGGATCGCTTCCGCCGCGAAACCGCTGACTGCCGAAGAGTAGCGTACAAGGAGTGCCAGGCGAACTATGTGAGCGGCAACGACTATTGATCTCAAAATAGAGGAATTCTGATTGTGATAACGCGATACCAGACATCGAGCTGGATGTCGCTTGCCGGCATTGCGAAGCCCTTTTGATGTTGTAGAAGAATTCTGAAGGCTCGTCCGTGCGTGATCGGCAGCATAGGAACAACGAGAATCGGAATGAAGTGGGCAGCTCCTGGTTGCCCCGCCGACACCGTATTCGTTGGGGCAAGTTTCACTTCGGGATAGACAGTCGCGACGGATAGATCGGAGGCGAGACCCTGAGTGTCGCAGACTACGCGACACGCGACTTCGTCGCTGCTTGTTCCGCTTTTCCTTCCCGCGCAGTCGGCTAATCGAAACATCGGGAGTGGATATTTCGGCCAGTTTGGTTACTATGGGTCAACTTTCGAACCAGGAGCGTATATGACCATCGCAACCGTCGCGACAAAGTGGACACTTAAGGGCACCGGATACGAGTTCTGTAATTGCGACTTCGGATGCGGTTGCAACTTTGGCGGCTTCCCCAACTCGAAGGCCGGCAGCTGTCGGGCCTTTGTGGGGCTAGATGTACAGACTGGATCGTGTGCCGATGTCGATCTCGCTGGTGTCAAGTGCGCAGCCATTGTTGCTTGGCCTAAGGCGATTCATGAAGGCAATGGCCAGTGCGTCTTCGTCGTGGATCCTTCCGTCACCGATGAGCAAATCGAGATGCTCGCTCAGATCTTTACAGGGAAACTCGGCGGCATGCCCTGGGAACTCCTCGGGCCGACCTTTGAGGTAAAGGGACTGGTCAAAGCCAAGATTTTGATCGAAGGGACTGGTCTGAAAAGTGTATTCAAAGCCGAAGGCGTCGGCGAAGGGCGTGGCGACACTTTCAAGAATCCCGTCACCGGTGAAGATCACTTTGCCAACATCGAACTCCCCGACGGATTTATCTGGAAGAAAGGGCAGTGCGGTCAGGGAACGTTCGGCGTCAGCGCAGGCGGGGTTTCGATCGAATCGACGAAAACCAATTGGATTCTTTACGCCTTCGACTGGTCGAACGGATAAGTTTCCCATGGAGGCAATGCTTCGAAGGCAACGTTTAATCGTAGGTCTCTGTTTGGCAGTGCTGGCAGCTCTCGCCTGGTTATATCTTTTTCACTCCAGAACGACTATGGGAGACACGGCGGGCACGACTATGGCCGGCATGGATATGTCGAATATGAACATGCCCGGAATGGTCATGCCCGGAGCAGAAGAGTGGAATTTCAC
>Ga0210401_10001371_pt1 | contig 28346 bp, 24 predicted proteins | sample IncBWH32MmetaG_FD_150866 | JGI IMG/M metagenome (GOLD analysis project Ga0210401, IMG submission 150866) | Forest soil microbial communities from Barre Woods Harvard Forest LTER site, Petersham, Massachusetts, United States - Inc-BW-H-32-M | ecosystem: Environmental > Terrestrial > Soil >...
GCCAAACTGGAGGACTGCCTGGCCTTTGCCAATCTTGCGGCTGCTTACTCGTTGACCAAGGAGGGCGGTACAGAAGCGTTTCGGGACCGCAGCGAACTCTTCCGCTTCCTTCGCGAGCAATGGAATTTAATGGGAAGAGGAGCGTTGCCGGTAAAGGGTTAAGGCTGGTTCTCCCCCGGCCATTCGCAAGGGCATCGCTCAAACTCCGTCGTTCTTTCGGAACTTGTCGGCGACCGACTGAGGAAGGCTCTGTTCCAAGCGCCGTGAGAGCCACTCTTGCAGTTCGGAGGTCAGGTCGGAAGAAAGGGACGTGAACTGCAACCCGAGGTAGGTCGCGTGGCACCAACAGATCGTGGCGTCGACCGCGAATGGGGTTTCGTGACCGGGAAGCGTGAACTGCACCTGGACTTTAGTGCCCGGTCCGAGCGAGACGGAGGCGGCGATTGCGAGGCCGCCTTCGCTGATGTTCACAGTGCGGCCATGTATCTCCGGCGTGGGAGGCTTGCAGATCGTAGCCGTAATCTCAACCGGGCAGCGGAAGTAGCGTCGCCGCTCCCGCACAATCAGGCCATAGGCAACCTTCAAACTGCGGTCAATCGAAGTCAGGGAAAGAGGTCTGCTCAGAACAAAATTGGAACCTGCCTTGAATGCACTGGCGGTTTCAGCATCGTTGCCGCTGATGGTGAATATCACGGCGGTTCGATTCGAAGGGGAGAGTCGTACTTTTCCCAGGACTGCGCTGGCCTCACCTCCGACTTGGAGATCAACCATGATGGCTTCGAATTTTCGCTGGTCCAAGAGCCCCAGCGCCGTGTGGACGTCCGGGCATATCTCTGGGGACATCGCGAGTTGGCGCATCGATTCGCTGAGTTGCTCGATCGTGGCCGCATCGTTCGAAACAAGCAGCACGCCTCCGACGGTCTCAGAGGGCGAGGGTGCGGCGGCATTCGCGTTACTCATGCCAATCAACCTCCTAGCTGCAGGAATTCAGGTGCGGAGCGTGGACGCCAAGGCTTAGAAGGTCGGCTGGAGTGATTCGCTGCCGGGCTTCCGATTGTTGGGTTTCGCTTGCACGCTTGAACTTGCTTTACCCGAGCCTGCCAAATCGTTTGTCTAACATTGTCGCTGATTTCCCGAAGAATGCGGCATCTTCTTTTCAAGGTCGGTGGCCCGCGCGCCTGATTGTGCCGCTCAGTTTTCCACAGCGACTGGTCGAGATTCTTTAACTGCAATGTAACATTCCTGTGCTATAAAAACCGCTTCCATCCACGGGAGGCTTTACCCATGAAGTCTTGTCGCCTGTCGGTCGCCCTTCGTCCCTCTACGCTTTTCAGCTTCGTCCTAGCCGCGCTTCTGACCTTCGCACTCGTGCCGCACCTGGCTTTCGGCCAACAGACGCTAGGTTCGCTGAGCGGTACGGTAACAGATCCGAGCGGCGCCGTAGTGCAGAAAGCTACTGTCAAGATCCGGGATGTGGCCACCAACCTGGTAGTGATGGCGGAGTCGAAAAATGACGGCTCCTTCAGCGCTGCCGACCTCCCCATCGGCACCTACGAGGTTACTTTTACCAAAGACGGTTTCAAGACCGCCGTCTACAACCAGATTCTGGTGCAGGGCAATCGGACGGTGACGCTGAACGCCAAGCTTCAGCCTGGCGCAGTCGCTTCCGAGGTAACAGTCACTGCCACGCCACTTCTCAACGCGACGGACACCACGACTGGCTACACTCTTGACGACAAGCAAATTGCGGAAATACCACTGGGCACCGGGAGCTTTACCCAGGCTGCCATTCTCAGCCCAGGCGTGAGTGCTGACTTTCTAAATACAGCGGGCACAAATGCTGGCTTGGGCAACCAGGCTATTTGGGCGAACGGGCAACGCGACACGAGCAACAGCTTCACTATTAACGGCGTCTCCGGAAACAACATTTTTAATGGCAAATCCACAAGTCAGGTGACTTCGGGCCGAGTGGCTGTCAACATCGGCGAGGGCGGCAACGGTCAAAGTAATCCGAGTGGCGAGATTGTAACCAGCACATCCGTCTACGGCGCGATCGGCCAGGCGCTTCCCAGTCCGCCCCCGGAAACAATTGAGGAACTGCACGTCAATTCGTCGATGTATGACGCGTCGCAAGGGGCTAACAGCGGCGCCCACATCGAACTTACGACCAAGTCCGGTACCAACGCGATCCATGGCGGAGCTTATGAATACCATCAGTCGACCGGCTGGAATGCTAACCAGTGGTTCTATAACCACTTCGAACTACCAAGACCGCACATGAACCGTAATGTGTTTGGCGGTTACCTGGGTGGTCCGATTATGAAAGACAAGCTTTTCTACTTTGTCTCTTATCAGGGTCAGCGCGTCGCCGACCAATTGCTGGGAACATCCCTCGTGGCTGTGCCTCCGGATCTGACCGATGACCGCAGCGCCCAAGCTCTGGCGAATGTTGCCAACAAGGATTTCGGCCCGTGCGGCGGGGGCGGCCAACCCGCCTGCATTTCGCCTGGTCAGATTACGCCGCAGGCGCTAGCGTTGTTGCAGGCCAAGGCGTCGAACGGAAGCTACTTCATTCCGAGCGCAGAGACTGACCCAACAATCCTCGCCAACCTGCAGAATAATTCCCGGACGGACGCCATCGTCCAGGGTCCCGGTTCGCTCTTTGTGGCAGATCAGGTAAATGGCAATATCGATTACTTATTCAGCGCCAAAGATCGCCTGGCAGGGAAGTACTATTTCCAGCGCGACCCCAATACCACGCCGTTCGCGAACAGCCAACTGCTTGGGTTCCCCCAGACCATGGATGCCGGGAGCCAGACGTTCTCCCTCGACAACACGACCGCGATAACACCAAATTTGACTTGGGAACAGCGCTTTGGTTTCATTCGCCAAAAGGCCTATGCCAATCAGAGCCAATCGATCAGCCCAGCGAGCATTGGGATGAATCTTCTAGGGATCAATCTTTTTCCTCAAATAAACCTGAAAAACGCGGACAACGTTACCTTCAATGGTTTATCGATCGGTCCGGCCAGCAATTTCGCTAACGCCGGCATGTTCCAAAACAATTTCGAGGCATCCAGTAATCTCAAATGGGTACGCGGCCGGCACGCGATATCCACCGGGTTCAATTTCGACTACACCCAACTCAACGTGATCAACAAGAATAACGATCTGGCCAGCGTCACCTTCAACGACTTCCCCGGTTTTTTGCAGGGTCAGTTGTGCGGACCCAATGGGGCTTCTTGTGGCAGCCAGTCCCCCACGGAGCTCTTGAACGGTGCCAGCAATCGCCACTACCGGACGAAGCAGGCTGGGGCATATGTGCAGGACGATATCCGCCTGAGCTCGAATTTTACCCTCGACGTTGGTGTGCGATGGGATTGGGATGGGCCGCTGGTGGAGGAAAACGGGCTGCTGACGAACTTCTACTCGCAGAATTATTCCTACAATGTGGCGTCCGACACGATTAACAATATCGGCCTGGTGGTCGCTGGAAATAACCCAACGTTTGGCACCAAAGGCGTGAGCGCTTCGACCCTTACCGGAAGGCAATGGGGTTTCGCGCCACGAATCGGGTTCGCTTACAGCCCGTCTTCGCTCAACAATAGTGTGGTCATCCGGGCTGGATTCGGCATGTACTACGATCGTGGAGAATACTTTGCTGAACTTTCTCCGCCTGCCGGCGGAGGCATTAGCGGGCCGTTTGGCGTAACCGTTGAACAGCCCTTTGTGGTGCCGTTCTTCGCTCCCCCCAGCGCCACTTTTGCGAACCCGTTCGGTACCACGCCTCCGCCTCCGCCTCCGCAAAATCTTTCGGGAGTTGCAGGTTTGGTTCCGAACGCGGCCCAGCTCATTGCCAACACTACCCCGTACTGTACGGCAAACAACCTCTCCGGCTGTGGACCACTGGTGTTCGGAGGTTACGATCCCAGAAATGTTTTGCCTTACTCCGAGAATTGGACGTTCGACATCCAATGGCAGCCCCGCAATACACTCGTATTTAGCTTGGGCTACGTCGGGAACCACGGATCCCATGAAGTGATTCCGCTTCCATTCAATCAAGCTCAAATCGCCACCCCGCAGCATCCCCTGCTTGCCGGAGGGCCCAACCAGCAGATTTACTCTTACGGATACAACGTACCCGGCGTCGCCGCCGAAAATGTCTCCTCACTCGTGGAGGGCTTTGCTACAGGCAATGTGGCACTGCGCGCGCCTTTCCTGGGATACGACCCCAATTCGGATTTCAACCGGACCGTCGGTGTTTCTAACTACGACGCATTGCAAGTTCACGTGGATAAGCGTTTCAGCCATGGCCTTCAGGTAACTGGTTCCTACACCTATTCGCATACTCTCGATGAGCAAAGCGGGCTGGGGCTTTTCTACAGTGGGAACGACCCCAACAATCCCAGCTCGTCTTACGGCAACTCGGACTTTGATCGCACCCATGTTTTCAACGTCAGCTATCACTATGAATTTCCAAAAGCAGCGAACGGGAGCGGATGGGTGAAACAGGTGGCGAACGGCTGGGGGCTAAACGGGATCATAGTGTTGCAAAGCGGCCAGCCGTATAGCGTTATCGATTTCAGCGGAGGCGCGGCCAGCATCTATTGGGGCGGCGGACAAGATCTGGTTACGAATCCGATCGTCCCCGTCGGCGGCTTCGGCGCCACCGCGAGCAATCCTATACTTCAGGGCACAACCGGTGTGAATGGGAACAAGCCCGTCCTGAATGCGGCGGCCTTCGGGATTCCGACTCCTTATACGCCGGGCACGAATGGCGTGCCACCGTGCGATCCAAAGACTGGCGTCTGCGACACGTTTGAGAACGGTTATGCTTCAGGCGGCCGCAACATCTTCCGAGGCCCCTTCCAATCGCGTTTCGATTTCGGGGCATTCAAGAATTTCCAGCTGACGGAACGATTCTCGCTGCGCTACGATGTCAACGCGTTCAACATCTTCAATCACCCGAGCTTCGACATTCCCAGCAACAGTGTCAGTTTCAACCCGGGTTTCTGCAACCCGCCGTCTCCGAGCTTCTCTTGTTCACCATTCGGATATTCATTCCCGCCATTCGGGAACTTGGGCCAGCTCCAGCACACGATTGGCAGCCCGCGTTTCGTTCAGATGGCGTTGCATTTGCAGTTTTGAGGCTGAAATCAGTTTTGGATAAAAGCACGCTGGTTGGAAATTGATTGAAACTGAAACCACCTACATACGCGAGCAAGCTGGTTAGCAGCGCCTTGATCGCCCTGTTCTGGTTCCAGAGCGTCAATGGTTTTGGGTGGGGCAACGAAGGACACGAATACGTCAATCGGGTTGCTGCTGAAAAAATCCCCGCCGAAATGCCTCGCTTCTTCCGGCATTCAGTTGCGGAGCTGACCTACCTTGGCCCCGAGCCCGACCGCTGGCGAAGTCCCTCGGAGTACGCTCTCAAGAATGCGCAGGAACCCGACCACTACATTGATCTCGAGCGCGTTGCGTGGCTCGATCCCCTTCCGCAAGGCCGGTACGAGTTTTATCGCAAACTTTACGAAAAGCGGGCGGCAACCGCCGCTGCCGATCATCCCGACGATTACCTTCCGGAGCACGTGGGACTTCAGCCGTACATCACGATGGAAATTTTCGGACGGCTAAAATCGGCTTTCAAGGAATACCGACATCTTCGTGAAGTCCATCAGCCAACCCCTCCTGTGGAACACGCGATAGTCTTTTATGCCGGGTGGCTTGGGCACTACATAGCAGATGGTTCCCAACCGCTGCACACCACGATTCATTACAACGGCTGGATCGGACCGAACCTCAAGGGCTACACCACGGAGCACGGAATTCACGCTAAGTTCGAGAGCACCTATGTGGCGCAGAATATAACTGCCAAAGATTTTGCGAAGTTCGTGCATACTCCCGAGCGCCTCGCCAATCCGTTTGCGGATTACATCAATTACCTCAGGGATTCGAATCGGCAGGTTGAAAATGTTTATGCGATCGAGAAAGCCGGTGGTTTCAATGGCAAGGGTTCCCCTGAAGCTTTTGACTTCACGACCCACAGACTGGCAGCCGGCTCTCAGATGCTGTTGGATCTTTGGTATACGGCCTGGCTTGATAGTGCGATCAGCGCGGAGTCTGCGCCGGGCTCGACCGGGGCTCAGCCCACCAAGTAGCCACGGCATTTGTCTGCGCCATGACGAATCATAGAGACCCGGTCCACCAGTGTTTCGCTTTACCTCAATCAATGTGCTCACCCGCCTCGAACCCTTCTTCAGCCATGGGCAGCACGTCGCGCTCGCGAGCCACCCATACATAGAGCGTAGGCAGCAGAAAGACGCTCATGATGAGGGCTGCGATCAGGCCGCCGACGATCACGATCGCGAACGGACGCTGGGAATCGGAACCAATAGCGTGCGAAAGCGCGGCTGGCAGCAGTCCTAAAGTTGCCACCAGCATCGTCATCATGATGGGGCGCAGTCTAAGCACGGCACCTTCAACCGCGGCGTCCTCTAGGGAAAATCTCCGCGCTCGAAGCTGGTTGATGTATTCGAGCATGATGACTCCGGTTTGCACGGACACGCCGAACAGCGCCAGGAAACCAACGCCCGAGGAAACACTGAAGTTGGTGCCGGTGATCAGAAGAGCAAGCAGGCCGCCGATGGGTGCGATGGCAATATTAGCCATGATCAACAGCGCCCATTTGAAAGACTTGAACATCGTGTACAGGAGGATGAAGATGATGAGGATAGTGATTGGGAGCACGATGAGCAGGCGCTCGTTCGCTCTCTTCTGGCTGGCATATTCTCCTTCCCAATCGAGAGTGTATCCGGTGGGTAATTTGAGCTGCTCGTTTACCTTTTTGATCGCTTCTTCCACCGTGCTGCCGAGGTCGCGACCGCGGACGCTGTATTTGATGGCAACATAACGGCGATTGCCTTCGCGATAGACTTCCGATGCTCCATCCGTCACTCTGATCTTGCAGAGCTGCGCAAGTGATACGCGTTCTCCCGTGGAGGATAGCAGGCGAATCCTTTCGATCGCGTCCTTTGTACTCCTGTATTGGGCCAGGTAGCGCATCGCCAAATCGTAGCGCGCCTCTCCCTTGAGCACCTGGGTGAGCGCACTGCCTCCAACCGCGGTCTGGACCGCATCCTGCACGTCGGAGACGTTAATCTGGTAACGAGCGGCTTGCTCACGGTCCACAGACACGTTCAGATTGGGCTGGCCCAGCACCCGAAAAACTCCAAGATCCTCAACGCCTCTGATTTTGCGCATGATGGTGACGATCTCATCTGCTTTTTCCTCCAGAAGTTTGAGATCGTCACCGTAGATCTTGGTGGCCAAAGCCCCCTTCACTCCGCTCACAGCCTCTTCCATATTGTCTTCGATGGGTTGAGAAAAGCCCCAGACGACGCCGGGAATTGTGTCGAGTTCGCGATTCATGGCGGCGATCAGTTCGTCTTTGTCCTGGTGAAAGACCGGTCGCCAGTCTTCTTTTGGCTTGAGATCAACGAAGAATTCGACGTTAAAAAATCCCGTCGTATCCGTGCCGTCGTCCGGTCGCCCGACTTGGCTGGTGCATTGCGGGACCTCGGGGAAAGCGCAAAGCATGATTCGCGCCTGGTTCGCGACCCTGATGCCTTCGTCTGGCCCGGTGCTGGGCGCAAGCGTGCCACGCACCCAGAGCGCCCCTTCATCCAGGTGCGGCAGAAATTCAGAGCCAATGATCCCACTGAAGACGAGGTACGCTCCGAAGGCCGCCAGAAGCGAGCACAGGCCGACGGTGACGACACGATGGCGAATGGCCCACCGAACCGCGATACGATATCGATCGATGACGAAGTTCAGCACTGGGTTGTGCCATTCCTTCGCTCCTTTCGCGAACGCGAAACTCGCCAGCACGGGTGCGATCAAGATCGAGAACAGCAAAGCCCCGAGCAGCGCGAAGGCCACCGTCCACGCCATGGGATGAAAGAGTCGCCCTTCGACGCGCTGCAGCGTGAAGATGGGCAGATAAGCGGTAATAATGATGGCAATCGCATAAAACACGGGCCTCTGGACTTCGTGCGAGGCATCACTGATGCTTTCGCTGGGGGTTTTGGAATCTGCGTTCTTGCGGCTTAAATGGCGAACGATGTTTTCAACCATGACCACCGCGCCATCGACTACCATGCCAAAATCCAGCGCACCCAGAGACAAGAGGTTTGCAGGAATGTGTCTCAAGTCCAGGCAGATGGACGCAAACAACAGGGAGAATGGAATCGTCGCCGCAACAATCAGCGCTCCACGGACATTGCCGAGAAACAGGAACAAGACGGCTGAAACCAGGATCATCCCTTCCGTCAGGTTGTGAAGCACCGTATGGCTGGTGAAGTGAACCAGATCACTGCGATCGATGAACGGGACAATCTTCACGCCGCGAGGCAGAATATGATTGTTCAGTTCTTCCACTTTATTGTGGACGCCTTGCAGGGCCGTATCCGCTGCCGCGCCTTTGCGCAACAGCACGATACCTGAGACTACATCGTCGTTGTCGATGATCTTTCCGTCCTCGCGGTGAATGGCTTTGGCAAACTGTCCCAGCCGGATTTTTGGGCCTTGCGAAATCACAGCAATGTCCTTCATCCGAAGCGGCGTGCCATTTTTGGCTATGATGACAGTCTCTGCGATATCTTGGGATCGGTCGACCAGGCCGAGGGCACTCACGTTGATTTGCTGCAGGCCTTCCTGGATGAAGCTTCCACCGGCATTGACATTGTTGTTTGTGAGTTGTTGCTCGATCTGCGCCAGGTTCAGGCCGTAGGCGACGAGTTTGTTGGGGTCGACGCGAACCTGGTATTCGCGGGTGGGACCACCGAAGCTGGCGACGTCGACAATGTCCGGGACGGCTTTGAAATTCTTTTCGATGACCCAGTCTTCAATCGACTTCAGTTCCATGGGGTCATATGCCGGATTGGTGCTGTGCAGGGTGAAGAAATAAATCTGCCCGACGGGACTCCAGTCCGTGCCCATTTGCGGCACTACGCCCGGCGGTAGGGTGACTTGGCTCAGCCGTTCGAGAACCCGCTCGCGGTTCCAGTCACTATCCGATTCGTCGTCGAAAATAAGCTTTAGGTCCGAAAGTCCGAAGAGCGAGAAAGAACGCAGATGCACGACATGCGGGATGCCGTTCATCACGATTTCGAGCGGAATCGTGACCTGCTGTTCGATTTGTTCCGCGGAAATCCCCGGCCATTGTGTAATGACCTCGACGTAGTTGTCGGCTACATCCGGATAAGCCTCAATGGGAAGGTGGCGGAACGCAACAATGCCAGCAGCAAAAAGCAGCAGGGCAAACCCCAAAACGAGCAGGCGGTTGCTGAGAGCAAAATCAACGACTCGACGAATCATTTATTGCTCCACGGTGTTTTGCAGTACTAGTGCATTCGAAACCACCTGGACTCCGGGCTTAAGCCCGGAAACAATCTCCTGCATATTGTCGGGAAGCATGGTTCCGGTGACCACTTCCAGTCGCTTGAAATGCCCCGCGCCTATCGGGGTGTAGACCCACTCGCGATCATGCAGGTGCAGAATGGCGGTCGCGGGAGCTGCCGCCACCGTTTCCGCTTGTCTCCCATAAAAGGTTGCAGTAACGAACATTCCAACGCGCATCAATCCCGGGTTTGGGACTTCGATTCGAACCTTCGCCGTACGGATATTGGGATCAAGAATCGGCAAGATGTTATCGATTCGACCCTTCAGGACCTTGTCAGGGTAGGCGATCAGGCGGATGTCCGCGGATTCGCCAACGTGCACGGCGTCGAGATCATTTTCATAAACGTCGCAGATGATCCAAACATAAGAAAGATCAGAAATTGTGAACGGGTTGGGCGAGCCCAGTCCTTGGACACCGGCCGCGTTTGTAACCTGCTGGTCCGTAATGATGCCCGATACGGGTGCGAAGATATCGACGATCCCCGAAGGGTGGTCTTTATCGACGCCGAGAAGCCCCAACTGTTCGGTTGCCGCATCCAGATCTGCTTTGGCGTCCTGTGCGGTGTCTTCCGCTTGTTCGAGGGCGCTCTTGGCAATCGCGCCTTTGTCGAACAGGATCTGGTCCCTCTCTAACTGTTGGCGAGCCAAGCGCTCATCGTTCACGGCCTTCCGATATGTCTGGTAAGCTCCGGAAACGTCGTTGCTGTGGACTCTTAGCAAGAGCTGGCCTTTTTGCACCATATCGCCGAGCCTGGCCTTGATTTCAACCACCCGGCCTGAGGCTAACGAGATCACAGGCACAGCACGGGCTATGTCGGGCTGGACGGCACCGGTGACATTCAAGGCGGGCACCGCCTTATACTCAACCGCTGTCACCAAGGGAAACTGTTCGGGGTGGTCCACCCTGAAATTGTTAGCATCCAGGTCGGGCTCGACGCTGGCCGGAGGCGGGGCCTCGACCTTAAGGTCCGCCTTGGTTTCACCGCAACCAAGCAGGAGTAAGCCCAAGGGCAAGCAAAGAATTGCCGCCAGGATCAAGCCGATATATTTCGTTGTCATTGGATTACCTCCCGCCCCACTGCCAGATTCAACTGGGCTGCAGCCGTTAAGTAAGAGCCAACTAAATTCAAGTAGGCGAGTCCCACCGTACGGTAGTCACTTTGCGCATTCAAGTAATCGAGCAGCGATGCCCCGCCGCGCTGGTATGCAAAGAACACTGTGTCGCGGACTCGAACTGCCTGTTGCAGATATTTCGCTTTGTAGGGCTGCAGCAGGATCACATTGCTGTTCAGCATCGCGTAGGCGGAATCAACATCGCTGAACATTTGTGCCTGGGCCGCATCGAGTAACCTCTGATTCCGGTCGATGTCCAGTTGCGTGCGCAGCTTCTCCCCTTGATTCCTGTCAAAAATCCGCAGCGGGATGCTCAGGTTGAAGCCAATGTATTGATCGATGGGAGGGTTGCGTCCGACATCGAACCCAAAGGTCGGATCTGTCGATCCATTTGCGACAGCAAGTTTGTGGTCAGTCTTGGCTTTTTCGACCGCCTGGACTCCTGCCTTCAAATCAGGGCGTGTGTCCAGCGCAATTTTGCGAAATTCGTCCAACGGCAAAATCTGGTCGCTGAAGTCGAATGGGCCAGTCACATCGAAATGTTCGACCGGAGTACGATCGTTCAATAGCGTCAGCAGTTGGATCTTTGTGGTGCGAAGGTTGACTTCCGCTGTCTGCAAATCGGATTCGTACTGGACGCGCTGGAGTTCCAATCGGTCGAGGTCAATCTGTGCGATGTCGCCCGCCTTGAATCGTTCTCTGCTGACGTCGAGCACGTGGTCATAGTAGGCCAGATTGTCTTTCGCGAGCTGCAAAACCGACTTGGCCTGCAGGGTTTGCACGAATGCCCCTCGCAAGTTGAAGAGCAGCGTTCTTTCCAAATCGGCTTGCTCGGACGTGGCGATGGCTGTCGCGTTTTGGGCGCTTTCGAGCCGTAGTTCACGCTTGTGCTGCCTCTCGTGCAAGTAGCTAATGGATGCCACGGGTAACAGATAGGCAAAGGGACCGTGAGGCGGCCCTCCCGGGAAGGGATCGATCTGGTCGGCCGTCAACGTAAAATTCGGATTGGGACGGAGATAGGCGGTGATTTCCTCTGCCTTGGATTCGCTGATATTGAACTGGCCCGCCAGCAGCGTCGGGTTCCGCTGTTCGAATTGTTGCCGCACCTGGTCCCAGGTCAAAGGCGCCTGGGCCTGCGCTGGCGGGTATCCGCTGCTCAATATCAGAGCACAGCACATGCACTGCAGCTTTCGCATCCATCACTCCGTTTTTGCACCGAACACTCCCGGTTAAGGGCGCGGCAGCTTCTTTGTTTTGCGCATTCTGCGGCCAGAGGTTTGATTTCCCGAACGCCTCTTGCGCGACCCAACTTTGCGCAGACGAGACCTCAGCTCGTTGAAGCCCGTCGCCACCGTCACGAAGTACAAGCAGAGTGCAAAAACAGCGATCACGCCTAACACGTAACGGTTCAGTACGTCGAGATTCACTGGTTACTCCGAGCCTGCGGTTCGGAAACCGTGGCCGCTTGTCCATTTTTCTTGGAGCTTTCTTGGAGCTTTCCTGGAGCAACACAACTCCCCGGACTCCTGACACTGGGTCTATCGCTTGTGTATTCTTAATTTCTGGTTTGCGGAAGACACTCAAACGGTATCGGCGGGACTATTTCGATTGCCGGAGTCGGTGCACCTTTCCAATCGCTTGATTGTGGTCGCATGAACGATCGGAAACACGCTGTTATTTCGACTAACCAGGATTAATCTTTCGATTGTGCGATTCGACTCTTGGTGCCAATCGTTTGATTGGATTTGGGAAACACCGTCTGTGATGGGATAATCGCTCGCTTAATTGAAAATCCATGTTGAACTTAGAATGGATATGGGAGCCGCGGAACCGGACGCTCGTCCTGCTCGCCAGCGTAAGCATTATTTTTGGCATCGCTGCCGTGGACTGGTGGACCAAACCATATGTTTCTTTGGGCTTTCTATATTTATTTCCCATTATGCTCGCGGCTGGATTCTTGCCGCGCTGGGGAATCGCGTTGATGGGTTTAGGGTGCGCGCTGCTGAGCGAACGTTTCAGCAATCTGGATCCAGCGGACGCTCCCATCCGTTTGAGTTTTGAAGCCCTGGCACTCGTCGGCTCGGGACTGTTCATCTCCGAAGTCCTAAGCAACCGTCGGTTGAGGTTGGCGTCCCAGGAGCGATTGCGCGTTTTGGTGGAAACGAGTCCAGCAGCTATCGTCACGGTGGACGAGCATGGCTTCATTGAACTCGCGAACCGTGCCGCCGTCGAACTCATGGCTCCGCGGGACGGGCATCTGCTCAGACAGCCCATCGCGGCATTCTTGCCCGAGCTGCATCACGCATTGCGATGGGAAGAGGGACCACAATTCAGGACATCGATGCAATGCCGGGGCCATCGAGGAAACGGGGAGTCCTTCCTGGCTGACGTCTGGTTCTCCAGTTACAAAGAAGGGCCGACCCCCAAACTAGCTGCTATCATCGCCGATGTCACCGAGGAACGGAGCGCGACCAAGGAGTCAGCTTCTGTTGATCCTAATCTGCAGGACAGATCTCCATTGAACAATCGTGAATCGGATGTGCTGCGCCTCCTGGTTCAGGGCTTGGCTAATAAGGAAATAGCATCGCGGCTAAACGTGTCAGAGAGCGTAGTGAAGAATACGATCCAGCAACTGTTTGCGAAAACTGAGGTGCGCACTCGGAGCCAACTGGTTCGGGTGGCACTGGAGTGCTACCGGGATCTTCTGTGACCGCTAACCTCTAGTCTCCTAACCTGGTCTGCAGGTCATGTATTGCGGCAATCCAGTCGTTCAGACCGTCAGCTTCCAACCACAGGTCTTTCAGTTCAGAGTTTCTCCGCACGCGGTCTAAGGCTCGAATTGCCAGAGCCTTAAGCTCGGGGGTCGTCGCCTGTCGATTTCCTTTCGTCCATTCGACAATTTCTCGCGGTACCCCCGCGGCGGAGGAACCGTTCAGAGCGGCGATCATCTCAGCTGCCGCGACGGCGACGCTTGCGTCGGGCGCCTCAAGATAACCGGGATTGTTGGCGGCATGGAGGAATATCTTCGTCAGATCATTGGGGGTGATTGCGCCCAGTTTCGCAAGCCAACCCGCGGCGTCGTCATTCTCAAAGCTTCCAACACCCCACCTCCCCACGCAGCCTCCTCCGCGGACGATCCTGCTTGGAAGATTATAAGGCCATGATGCGTGAAGGTGGCCCCACCTCAGGCGGAGGCTGCAAGTCGACGTAGTCTAACGGTTTCGGCCTCCCCTGATCATTGACTTTCGTGCCGACGGGCCTCGTACCAGAGCGCGAGTTCGACCCGGTTCCAGAATCCAAGTTTGTCGTAGATGATGCGAAGATAGTTTTTCACGACATGCTCCGTCGTACCGATGATCTCGGCCACTTCGCTATTCTTGAGTCCCCGGGCGACCAGTTCTATGACTTGCTGCTGGCGCGGGCTGGGGAGGCGGGATCCGTAGAGATCGCCTGCCGGCATGGCGCATCCGATTTTGAGGGTTTGCATAGAGTGAACTCCTGAATTCAGCCACGCGCACGCGATAGCTTGAAATGAATGTTCCCGAAGCTTTGAGCAGCATTATTGCGACGGAGGCCTTCGCGGCCTGGTGCATCAGAAGTGGCGGCGGAATCGCGGCTCGCAAATCTGCCACCGACAAACTTCTCGCCCCGAAGAACGGCGTTAACAGAGGTCAATAGCTCGCTTCCGGCGTCCGACTTGACGACATACGCAAATGCGCCCAAGCCGAGAGCTTCTTGCACCACATCAGCAGAAGACTCTTGGCTCAGGAACAATATTTTGGAGTTGGGGGAGAGCTGGCGTATTTGTCGAGCGGCTTCCAGTCCATTGAGCTTTGGAAGGCCGATGTCGAGCACAATCAAGTCTGGTTGGAGTTCTTCGGCTTTTTGAACCGCTTCCAAACCATCTGACGCTTCGCAGATCACCTGCACAGTCGGCAGTTCTTGAAGTACGGACGCGACAAAACGCCGAAAAGGTTCGAAATCGTCTACCACGAGAGCACGGACTGATGATGTTGCCAATAAGCCTCCGCTAGTCAAAGTTCAAGCCCGAGTCACTGACTGGCGGTGCTTAACTCACGACTGAATAGGATTACATACGGGAACGGTTCGGTCGTTGCGCGAGGGCAATCTGGTGGTTGCTCCGGATCAGTGTGCGAGAACACCATGGGAGGAAAAACGTGGCCAGCTTATTCCCTATGACAGGATGAGTCTGCATGTCGGAATCGAGATACGCAAAACTGCCGGCTGGGAAATCTGCCATCTTGCTTTCGTTAAAGTGATTTCTCCCATGCCGACTTTAAACGTCCCCAAGATGACGGTGACGTTTTCCCTCCGAGGGTGCCAATGGGGCGCGATCCAGTATCCGTCAGGCATCTTCAAACGCACGGTGTAATCACCACCAGGGGCTGCCGGGATGCCCTCGAGAAGAAGCCTATGGAGCCGCTGATTTTCGTGGTTAGTCGCAGAGAACAGCTGGTTTCGCGCAGGGACATTGACACGAAACTTTGGCGCTCCAATCTTTTTATCGATACCGAACCAAACATCAACAACATCGTGCGAAAAATCCGGACGGCTCTGGGCGATAACTCGACCAAAACTGCGCTTCCTGGAGACCGTGGTAGGAAAAGGGTACCGATTTATCGGCCCGGTTCGGGTGATTGATGCTTGCTACCCGAACTGCCAACTTCGAACATCGTTACCCAATTGGGATTGAACGGGAGCGTTCGTCCGGGTGGGGCGAGCGCTCGTCACTCGCGGTGCTGCCATTGTTTCTTGTGGGGACTGTCACCGATGATCAGGGCCTTGGGTTTGCCGATGCACTGGTTTCGTGCCTTGGAAATCTGCAAGGTGTGGACGTTTTGCCGACTTCGTCGGTACTGAATCTGCCGACGGAAGCGACGGCTTCGGACATTGCCTCACGCATGGGTGTCCACTTCGTGGTCCACGCCGCCCATTCGGGAATCCAAAGGGCAGCTGCGTGTTTCGTTGGAAATGTTTGACACTCATTTGCAAAGCCCTTGCTTCACACGGAAATGCGATCCCGACGTGAACCGTCTCTTCTACTTCGAAGAGGAGATCGCCAAGCAAATCGCTGGCGCATTAAACAGGCCGTTGCGTCTACCGGAGGTCCAGCGTCGCCCCCGGCACAGCAAGGACCCGCTAGCTGATGCGGAATTCATGCGCGGCTACAGGCTTAGCTCGTCCGGCGATCCCGCGCTGCTGGACGACGCGGCCCAGCAACTGATCAACGCGGTCACTCGAGATCCCGCTTTCGCCCTCGCTCATGCCACTCTTTCGATTGTGTGTACCACTCGTCACTTCGAGTTCGATCCAGCCGCCCTGTAGCTGGAGAATGCGGAGTTTTACTGCCGTCGCGCGCTGGAAGTGGATCCGGATTTGCCCGAAGGTACGTCGCCAATGCTTTTCTGTTATGGGGACCCTCCAAGAACTTTCGGCATCTTGCGGCGATTGCAGAACTGCGGCGGGCACTCGAGCCGAGAACCCAGGCAACCAGTATCCTCACTATTTTGCTCCGTAGCCGGCCATGATGACGAGGAATTGGAAAGAGGCGAAAGTTCTGCTGAATGAAGCGCTGCGGGTGTTGCCTGAAGAACCACTCATCATCAGTCTTCAAGGTGGGTTTTATGCTTTGACTGAAAGACTGAACCCGCTCTGGAGTGCCTGAACCGGGCTTGCGCCAGCCCAAAATCCTTTGGACATGCTCACCCCACCTACTATCAGGTCGCTTGCATTCTCGTGCTGTTGGGGCGCCCAGAAGCGGCTTTTGAATGGCTGGAGAGGAGTGTCAGTACCGGATTCGCGTGCTGGCCGTTTTTCGTGAAAGACGCTGGTCTCGAGAAGCTGCGCGGTCTTCCCGAATTTGAAGTCCTGATAAGTTCTTTGCAGGCGAAGTATCCGGACCATCTGGGAATGCTTTAGCCTTGGCGCGACGCATGATTGAGAAATCTGTTCGCGCGAGCTGGTTTACGCGTCGGTTTTTACAGCAGGTACCGTGGAACTGATCAGTTTAAATTTGGGCTCTCGATCAACCGCGGCGAACAATTCACTGATGACCTGCTCGTCGATTTCACCCGCCTTCTCCAAAACCACAGGAAAGCGAACCATAACCTCAAGGGCCGAAGTCGTGAAGTGAATGCGAACCCGCGGCTTCAGTTCCGTTTCTGAGATCGAAGACAAGGTCATCTCCATCTGTCTTCGCTGCCGCTCCAATAGGTCGCGGTAGTGAGCTAAGGCGGTGTTCGCAGCCTCCTCCAGCCGGCTACGGAGGAGCCGGTAATCAATTTCTGGCGCAAACTGCAGCGAGATCTCGTGCCAAGTGAAATTCGTTCCCGGAATCTGCTTAAAGATCGCGGATGTCGACTGAAACACCACAGAATTCGAGAAGGCTACCACTCGGCCGGTAGGCACAGCATCCGCCCCCGCGGTGCTCAGTTCCATTAAATGAAATCGCACCAGTCCGATCTCCGCGACTTCTCCATTCACCGACCCTGCCTGTACTCGATCTCCAACCCGAATGCCGAATTTTCCGATCAGAAAAAAGTAGCCCACAATCGACACAATGACGCTCTGCAAAGCTACGGCGACACCCGCCGTGATGAGTCCCGCGAAGGTCGCCACCGCCCCCAATTCCGCGACAAAAGCGAATATAAGAACGATCCCAGCCGCACTCCAAAGCACGATCCTGCGGATCAGCAAGAATTGGTAGCGACGTCGCGCGTCGTGTACGTAACGAAAGATCGCTTTTCTCCAGATCTCTCCGATGACAAAGACAGCGCCCAGCACTATCGCCAAGCCCGCTAGCCTGACGAGCAAGCTTTTTATTTTGTCCTTGAATTCACCTGCAACATCGGCCTGCCAACTGGAAAGGCTCCTCTTATAGAGATCGAGCAAGATGGCTTGCTTCCCCAGTGGAGCCAGTGTCGCTGAAAGCTGCTTATACTCGGCGGTGAGAGCGTCTAATTGCTGCCTCTCTTGGGCCAGCCCCTTTTGATCGCTGGTGTCGGCCTGCTTCGCCAACTGGTTCCCGGTCTCAATCAGTTGATTGAAACGACTGAATAGAGGGGACCGAAGCTGTTTGGAACTCTGCTCCAGGGCTTCGGTTGCGTGGATCTCGTTGACCAGAGTGCGGCGCTTGCTCGAGAGCTGGAAAAGCTCACCCGCAAGCGCCCACATGTTCGCACTCGGTAATTTGTTGATGATGTTGCTAGCGACTGGACTGGGCTGCTGGTTCACAGCGGGAGTGTTTTCGCTGCCGTTGGCATTGCTCAACGCAGCCGGTAGGCTGCGAGCCAACTCTTCAATTTGGGATCGAAGTCCAACGGTTCCGCTCGCGGTCGAGGCCTCATTCAGGAAATCCAGCATGCTGTGCAACCCCTGTTGGCGGGCCTGAAAGAGTGTCAATTCGCTTTGGGTTTCAGAAAGCTGCGCTGCGATGTGGCTACGCTTGCTTGCGGGCGCTTTCTCCAACCCCTGTTTAAGCGACTCGACCTCACTTTGTGTTTGTTGGACTAACTGATCCGTCTCGGCTGCCGTCTGGACCAGACTTTCGTACTCGGACAATGCGCCGCTCGGCTTCAACGTTTCATTCGCCTTCGACCGTTTCGCTAGCCGCTGTTCCTCTTGTCGGGCGAATTCAAAAGCCAGCCGGACGACTTGGTCAGCAATCCGTCGATTGTCGGCCATGAAGGTTAAATCACTTGGTTCCGTGGCCAAATGCTGCTCCTGCTGAGTTTGACGGTACCAGTCGATGGCCTGAGTGAGAAGCGGGATGATTTGGGATCGTACCGAGTCGTTAGAGGTAGCGCTTTGCGCCACATAAGCCCCTGCGGCACCAGCCAAGAGAAGGGGAATCAGGACCGACTTTATCGAGTTTCCAAAAAGAGAAATAATGCCTGGTTTTCTGGCGGACGTTCCACGCTTCGGTGTGTGACCGGCTCGGCAAAGGGTTTTGGAATGTTTGCTCCGTGCGGAGATGTACGTGGTCGACACTGAGTTTATTTTAGCGCGAGCAAACGCGACGCAGTTCGCCGATTTGCGGCATTTTCGCGCGCTAGGCGAGGATGTAAAATAGGAGGAGTCGTGCCGCTTACCCCTTTCTCATTTGCCCCGAGGACCGTCTCTGGGCAATCTCCGCCCGTGGTCGTACAAAGGCGTAAGCAATAGTGCCTACTGAACTCCTCCCAGGCAACCTTAGCCACGATAAGAACAACAAAAAAGGTAAGGCGTCTGGCCAGTATTTTGGGGGAATCGTGAAGCTGAAATTACTTGCATTTTTTGTTATGTTCGCATCATCGTCGGTGTTTGCCACGTTGCTAGCGGGCGCAGGGTTTACCAACATTTCGTCAAAAGACTTGGGAGTTCTGCGGAAAGATGCGACTCTCGCCCTAAGATACAATCCGACAATTCGAACGCGCACTCATCCGAAACGAACCGCAACTATCAGACCTGCAAAGTGGGGAGTTGTCTCGTCTCAATTCGGCAGTCCGAGCATGCTGAACGGGGTAGCGAATAAGGGGATTGGCGCGGCCGCAACGCGCTCCATGCCGTCGATGTGGCAGATCAGCAATCAAGTGGCATTCAATACTTGGCTTCATTACCATCCTAGCCCGAACAGCGCGTGCCAGGATGACGGCTACTCGAGCTTCGGCGCGAACAGTACTAATGAAGTCAGTTGTGATCGGCGGTTACAATCCAGAATTTAGCAGCGTCAGCGGTGCTGTACGCGCGGCGGGGTTTGATACTGGTCCCCTGCATGATGAGGATCCCGTCGACTTGGACCAAAATGGGGAGGAGGATTACTATTTAACATCGGCCTCCTTGCCTTGTTGGCTGCAAAATCTAGAAAACAAGAGATCTAAATTTTGACTATGTGCTAGATCTTTGTTTGCAGGCTTACACGCAAAATCTAGAGAACATGGGACTTATCGCTGGAGCCTATGGCTCGCGATCCCGATTTGGGATTGGGATTGGAGAGCCGTGAGCGAGCGGGCCAGCTTCAGCGGCCAGATTTTTCAAGGATCGCTTGTTATCTTCGAGATAATGCTATATCGATTGATGTTATCTACTTTGAGGATTCCGGTCAACAGAAAAACGGGACTGCGCGCCGGGTCAGCAGGCACGCACCCACCCACATAAAGGTGGCCAGCCACCCACGAAACCCCAAGCTGGCTTGATGTCATGTAAATTTCACGTTTTGCGTGACGCAGGCGGAGATATAGTTTCCCTTCCAACTCGATGTCATCCGGGGAATCTCGGGTCAAACAAGAAGGAGCTTCACACGAAGAACACTCTCATCTGCAAGATCGTCGCCTTGGCTGTCGCCGTATCGCTGTCCGCCACGTCGGCCCTGGCCGGAGGCTCGGACGCTTTCAGCCGTCCGCACCGCGGAACGAACTGGGTTGTATTAACGGGTGGCAGCCTCTCCATCTCGAGCCACGAGCTGGTTGGCGCATCTGGGCCGCTCGGCTACTTAAAGGTTTCGAGCAAGGACACGGCTGCCTCTGCCGATGTGTTCCTGGGTGGTACTGACCTGGAATACGGCGCCGTCGCGATGGGCAACGTAGCCGGAGGCAATAACGCCTTTGTGAAGATCCAGGCAGCGAACGGTGCTGGCATGTTCGACCACGGCGCCTTCTATACTGGCAATGATGGCAGCGGCGTTTACTTCGCGCCCTCGAGCCCCGTGCCCAGCCTGGCCATCTTGGATGTGGTCTTCTGCGGTACCACCGCGACCATGAGGATCACGAGTGCGGCCGGCGCGGCTGTAAAGATGCGCCGGTGGGCGGGGTTCCCGCCTCTGAGATGCCGCATGAAAGGGACCTGTCTCTCGTGAAATAAGTGAGACATCTTAGGCGCCGCCATATTCAGGTGAGACTGTCAACGCCAGAGTAAAAATGCATCGTCTTGCCGGAGCAAAAGTACATGAGTGGAGCTGGCCAGAAGCTCCCCGATCGGGGGCCTTTCTGGCGTTTTTGGGTAAGCCTTAAGGGACTGTCGTCGGTCCGGCGTGTCGGCGCTCAAATACACGCTTAACAAGCACGTTATAGGTGGCGCTCGAATTGAACGGTGGATCGAGATTTAGTCCTCAGGACGATTATGCTTATGTCTACGGCTACATCCGGAGGCTCTCCGATCGCTACCTCGTTGAAGGCTTGAAGTGACTCGTTGTCTGATGTCGTCGGACTGTTAATTCTCCTAGTTGTGCCCCTTGCATATTTCGACTAGACAAAACAGGGTAGGAACAGGTTCTCGAACCTGACGCTAAATTGTGGCTGTAGGAGTGCTTGGCCCTGTACAAGGGCACAAACGCGCAGGCTGGTTTTGCTCCGGCGAGTCGCGCACAACCGATGGAAAGGATGAACAACTCATTATGATGCGAACATCGAAATCGATGATGGTATGCAGTGCAGTGCAGTGCTGTTTGTTAGTCGGGTTGGCCTTCGGCGTATCGAACGGCGAGAAGGCTAAGGTTAAGGGTGTCATCGCCACTCGAACTGGAGAGACTGTCGTCTTGGCCACTGATGCCGGAAACGTGACCGTCGTTCTGAACGATGACACCAAGGTGCAGCAGCCAAAAGGGCTTGGTATGCGCAAGAAGCAAATGTCAGTCACAGTCCTGGTCCCTGGACTCAGGGTCACAGCCGAAGGCGTCGGCGATGCGCAGAGCAGGGTGGTGGCCAAGTCCATCACGTTCGACGCGGACGATCTGCAAATGGCCGAAGCCATTCAAGCTGGCTTGACGCCGACCAAGCAGGTCGTCCAGACCAACACCGGGAATATTGCGGCGAACAAACAGGCTACGCAGGCGAATCAGCAGGCAATTCAAGCTAATTCGGCAGACATCTCTGCGAATCAAGCGGCCACTTCGGCCAATCAGCAAGCCATTTCAGCTAATCAACAGCAAATCCAGGAGACCACCAAGCGATTCTCCGAGTTGAGCGAGTATGACACTAAGGCCGACATTAGCGTCAACTTCGCAGTCGGAAAATCAACAATCTCGGCGAGCGACAAAGCCGCTCTCTCGAAGCTGGCGCACGACGCTGTGGGCACGACCGGCTACATCATTTCCGTAAAGGGTTTTGCTGACTCCTCGGGCGCCGCCGCCATGAACCAACAGTTAAGCATGGACCGCGCGCAGGCGGTGATTGCTTACCTGATCCAGGACGGCAACGTACCCGTGCGGCATATCGTAGCGCCCGGAGCGATGGGCACGGCTGATCCAGCTGCGCCCAACGAGACGGCAGCGGGCCGAGCCGAAAACCGGCGCGTCGAAGTCAAGGTCCTAGTCAATAAGGGGCTGGCTGGACAGTAAGCGAGTTTCGACTTCGCGCAGTTAACAAAGCGAAATCGAATTAATGCATAGGACGAACGATACAGAATACAAGCACGGGCTGGTAGTTTTGGCAGTTGAATTGACATGCCGGCGCAGATAAGTTTGTTTCCGTTCGTCCTTTCGCGTTCGCCCCACCTTTGCCAAGTTGTTCGGCGGGGGTGGGGCGAGGTTTTGGTTGGAACTCTTTCAAGGGTTCGCGCAGCATCAGCTGCTCCGCCTGCTTGGTTGGGCCTGGATAAGCGCGACTCGCGGACCTTAGCCGGTCTTCTCGCTTGCTGCTTCCGGCGGAGGGAAAATAAATCGGCGTGGAGATTTCAGGAAGCTCAGGGCTGTATATCGCATTAACCTGAGTTGGTCACGCCGCGGCACACCGTAGGCCTTCATGGCGACCGCAGCCCCAATCGAAAAACTGACGCCCAGATTTAGAACAAATGTCACCGCGATTCCGAACAGTGTGTGGATGAACCAGCCTTTGTACATCCACTCTCTTCCGAAACTGGCCGCCGCGAGTGCCAGTGTGCCGGTTGAAAGCGTCACGTGGCGGACGTCAAGCGGGATGCCGAAAAATGCTCCCACGACCGGAGTGAATCCCAGCAAGTAGCCAAGCACAATGCTGGTAGTCCAGCTCGACAGATTGGCATTCACTGTGTCTGCCAGCCGCTTCATCCGTTCATACCCCAGTTTCCGGCCCAGGGGATGTTGGGCGATGGCCGCGGGAAGGTGATTGTAGGTAGCAAAGTTCTCGAACCAGCCACCGGCCAGCGCTGAAACCCACAGGATCACACCAGTAAGCGCGGCATAAATCATGGTCCCGGAAGCCAGGGGGTTGAGGGTGTGGTAAACGTATTCCGCGCTTGGAGCTTCCAGGAAAGGACGCGAAAAAGCCCAGACCCACAAGCGGGCAAACAGCACGCATCCCACGCCGACCGCCAGAAGATTTCCGGCCGCAGACGCGAGCTGGCTGCGCGTGATCCGGCTGATGAACTCCGCCAGTTTCTCCAGCCTGGTTCGCCCGCGGGTGACGCGCACGATGCCCGCAAAAGTTGCGGCTGTGACCGAGGGTTGCTTAGTAGCAAGGGCAAGATGAAAGTGCTGCAGCACCAGGAAACTGACAGCGTAGTTTGTTCCTGAGGCCATTCCTTCGAGGAACAACGGCAGCTGCGCCTCCACGACCCGCATTTTTATGGCTGCGGTCAGCACGGTGAGCAACCCACCGCCCAACGACGCCTTCCAGATCCCCCGGTATTCACTCCGCGAGTCGGCGATGTAAGGCTCTCCGGCCTTGCCCGTGCGCTCGACCACTTTACGCGCCATGAGCGCGGAATTTTCGCGAAACAGCGCGCGTAGGCTCATGTCCCTGCGCAGCGCCCTCATAACATCGTCAAGCAGGCGCTTCACCGCCTCAACCGACTCGTGCCTCTCCGCGACAAACAAAACCTTGGCGATGCTCTCCATCCGGGAGATGGCCATCTCAATCGTTCCCATGTCAAACACCAGGGAAGTACTGACTCCAGTGTCTTCCAGGCGGAGGTGCACGTACTGCATTTCCACGCGGCAGCGCTCGACATGCCCGCGCCAGTTTTCGAGCGCGACCGCGGCGCCACCCTGCCGCACGAGTTCCACGGCGGTTTGCTGAAGTTGGTAGAAAGGAGAGTCTTCGATGCTGCCCGGGTGACTGCGGTGGCGCAATTCAGGGGACAGGCCGATCCCCGCCACGTGCACGCCCAGAAGGTAGAAGGCCTGCGTCAGGTCTTCACGCTGCTGCGCCCACGCGTTCGCGTCACTCACGGGCGACAGCAAGCGGGCCATGCGCTCGAAGTCTTCGTCGGGAAGACCTATCAGGCGGTCAATGGATTCGCTTGTGGGGTAAAGCCGGAGCACTAACTTGGAAAGGTCAGTACTCTCGCGCGCCGAAGGCAGAACTCGCTCGATCAACCGCCGCCACGCTTCCGATAACAGGCCTTCCCGCGGGTGCAAACCCGCCTCCGCGAACAGGTCGACCGAACGAATCTCGGTTAAGATCTCCCGCATTCGGCGCTGAAACCAGAAACGCAGGTCGCTGTGCGACTCCATGAGGGCCAGGAGCGCTGCCAACCGCGTCATACCGTCGCTCGTGAGCGGGGGCTGGCTGATCCAGTCTTTCAGCTCTGCAAAAGCGTCCAGACGCGTAGCCAGGTCCGTGGCACGGATGAAATCCGCGAGGATGGAAGCCAACCAGTGTCCCCCGCGTTGCGCTCGTCTTCCCGGAGGAAAGAAGCTCAGGACCAGTTCTCGTATCTGTGGTACTGATGACGCCGTTACATCAGCAGGAGTTTCGTTCTGGAGTCCAGCAACCGACGGCGTGGTACGCCCATCGCTACCGTCCAGTTTATCGAGGATGCTCTGGGGAGGCGTGTCGCCGACGGATGGATCGGAATCCGGCATGTCGCGGACATCTTAGGTCGCGGTGCGAGCCAAGTCAACGAAGCTATTCTCGCCGATCAGGACTTAGCGCGTGTCCGACACAACCCACCGTCGCAGCGGTGGATACCGCCGAGAGAGCTTAACGATGGTTGGTTGCAACCGGTCTGGAGAATCGTGCGCCCACCAGGTGAGTCTTTCATTCTTCTGCGTGGATTGGCTCGGCACCCTCCCTGAAGCCAACCCGGCTATTGGGATCAGCCGGCCTTGGCCAGCTCGACGACACTTGCGAGCTCCTCGTATTCCTCCTTCGTTAACCGCAACGAAGCCGCCCGAATGTTTTCCTGCAGATGCTCAACCGAAGAAGTCCCCGGAATGGGCAGCATGATTGGCGAGCGCTGGAGCAGCCAGGCTAGCGCAACCTGCAGGGGAGTGCTGTGGTGTGCTTTCGCAACCCGATTGAGGATCTCGCCAGCCACCTTGCCTGCCCCGAGAGGAAACCATGGAATGAAGGCGATTCCATTTCGCTCACAATGGTCCACGACATAATCCCATTCACGGTCAGCGAAACTGTAACGGTTCTGCACCGAGATGATGGGAACAATCTTGCGTGCGCGCTCAATGTGTTCCCGCGTGACGTTTGATAGCCCAACCAAATGAATCTTTCCTTCTTTTTGCAGCTCAGCCAGAGTCTCGACCGACGTCTCGAAAGGCACGACGGGATCGGGCGCGTGCAATTGATAAACCTCGATGCGATCCAGGCGCAGCCTCTTGAGACTGCCTTCAATCGCGTTGCGCAGATGCGCGGGACTTGCGTCGTGCGTCCACTGATTCGGTCCCGGACGATTCCATCCGCCCTTGGTGGCGATAACAAGATCCTTCGGATAAGGAAAGAGCGCCTCGGCGATCAGCTCTTCGCTGACACCCGGCCCGTACGAATCAGCGGTATCGATGAAGTTGACGCCAAGCTCCACGGCTCGGCTAAGAACCGCTAGCGCTGCCTTCCGATCTTTAGGCGGGCCCCAAATACCGTCGCCGGTGAGGCGCATCGCGCCGTACCCGAGACGATGGACCGAAAGTTGACCGCCAAGCGAAACACTTCCCGCCAGACGTGCAGAGACTTCTTTCGTGCTCATAGTTGCCCTCCTATAGTCTTTATTTTATACGGAAATATTATGGCGCAAATCCTTCTACGCTGTGGGGTCCCATCCGTTGTTTCGTGAAGGACGTGTTTTTCCATATGCCCGGATTTCAGCCACTTTTGGAGAATGGCTCGATCAAAACTGCGCGTTTAGGCCGTCTGCTTTTAGGACGGTTCACGACAGCCGGATTCCTGATGTAACACTTGGGTGCTGAAACGCACTATCAAATGTGCGGTGTCGTGCAGATCGGTTCCATCGCAGGATAGGAAGCCAGCCCAACACCGGGGAGGTTGAGATGTTTGCCCGCAAGGTTGCTGTGCGCCTGAAACCGAACTCACTGACGAAATTTACGAATCTCATGGAATGTGAAATCCTTCCCTGGCTGCGACAGCAAGAAGGTTTCCTAGATTTGATCACCCTTGCTGTCCCCGATGGCAGAGAAGTCGCAACAATCAGCTTCTGGGATCACCAAGGGAATGCCCAGGCTTACAATTCAAGCGGTTGTCCAGAGGTGTTGAAGATTCTGGGAAAACTCTTGGACGGGGCGCCTTACATTAAGACGTTTGATGTTGCGGGCTCGACATTTCAACGGGTCGCGCTCGCGCGGCCACCCGAAGCAGAAAATCTGGTTCGAGAGACTGAGGCTCGGGAGTGTTTTTGAGTGTCGATGCCGAAAGGTGGAGATCGCGCGCCTCGAGCGCGGCTGTGAGGGCGCGTGGGATTCCCGTCTTCGTTCTAATCGAGGGGTTATAGGAAGCGAAATCGAGGATGGGCCGGGCGATGCTCTACGATGGCGATCATAAAGTGTAGAATGCCGTTCGGCAGGGAGGATTCTCTGGAGGACCACATGACAAGACGAATTCACATGAGCTTCTCAATACCAATTGTTTTTCTGTTGGCAATCGGGGCTAACGCAGCCAATTTGATCAAGAACGGCAGCTTCGAAACACCGCTCGTGCCGGTTGGAAGCTATGAAACCTTCTCCACTGGACAAACTTTTTCTGGCTGGAAGGTGGTGGGAGCGGCCGGAAACGTGGGCATAGTGAGCGGACAGTTGACTCAAAACGGGTTCAGCTTTCCAGCCGAAGCGGGTAAGCAATGGCTAGATTTGACAGGGCTCAGCAACACGCGTACAGGAGTCGCGCAAACCTTCGCCAGTACACCGGGCAGGGCGTATACGCTTACGTTTTGGGTGGGCAATGTCTACGATCCCCAAGGAATCTTCGGCGTGAGCAGCACCGTAATTGTGAGGGTTAACGGAAAGCAGGTGTACAAGGCTACGAACTCACGTGGCAAGGGAAAAGCGACCCAGGTCTGGGAGAAATTTGTAACCACGATCACAGCAACATCCTCGAAAACCACGATTGCTTTTATCAACGATGATCCATCGAATGACACCGAGAATGGATTGGATGCCATCACAGTGGTTCCGCTAAACGATTAACAGGCTCGCGAGTGTTTCTGAGTGTCGATGCCTGACATCGGTTGGTTTCCGGTTCGTTTGCGGTTGACCTCCCAAAAAAGTCAACCGAAGTCAACGGGTATGCGCGTCTTTGCCGCGTGGCTACTGCTCCTGAACGGGCGGACGCAGCCCTGGCATTTTACTCCAACCCGCTAGCTCCTAATCGGGACTTGGCGATTTTCAACTGAAAACAATGAGCTAAACTACTTCTCAACCGTCCTGGTCATCGAGAAGAGTCGTTACACTCACAGGGTCGAATCGCTGATATGCCGATTGATCGCGAAAACCGAGGCGTTCGCTTATCCGGGCAGCCTGACGACCAGCTTCGCCTAATCATTGACAACGTTCCGGCTATGGTCTGGACCGCACGCCCAGATGGTTTCTGTGACTTCATCAACTGGCGCTGGCTCGAATATACCGGACTGAGCCTCGAAGAGGGACTGGGCGCGGGCTTTGTCGCAATGCATCCCGAAGACCGGCCTCAATTTCTCGCTCAATGGGAACGGGCGGTTCAAACCGGGACGCCGCTGGAGCGCGAAATTCGCCTGCGCCGGGCCGATGGAGAATATTGCTGGTTCTCACATCGCATTGTTCCATTTCGAGATGATTCAGGAAATGTCCTGAAATGGATCGCCTCGGTTACGGATATTCATGCGCTAAAACGGTCCGAACAGGCGCTACGGCAACAAGAACAGACGTTGCGTCAGAGCGAGGCGTACCTGGCGGAAGCGCAGAGGCTGAGCCAAACCGGCAGTTGGGCCTCGGACCCTACGACCGGTGACATCAGATACTGGTCGGAGGAGTGTTATCGCGTGCTGGGTTTCGACCCGCATGGGCCGCCACCGCGATTCGAAACCTTCCTTCAGCGTATTCATCCAGACGACCAGGCTCTGGTCCGGGAACAGTTCGAGAAAGCCATCCGCGACAAGTCAGATTACGAACTGGACTACCGTATCGTTCATCCGGACAAAGGGGTCAGAGACATTCACGTCGTAGGCCATGCGGTCCTCGACCGCTCTGGCGATTTCGATGAGTTCGTGGGGACCGTGATCGATATCACCGAGCGCAAGCGTGCGGAACAGGAACTCCAGCAACTTGTGGATCTCGTTCCCCAGATGAGTGCGGTGCTGGGACCCGACGGCAAGTGCATTCACGCAAATCGGATGGCTCGGGAATATACAGGTCTGACACTTGAGGAGTTTCGGTCCCTGGACGTGATCCGCAGGGCAAGTCATCCCGACGATGTGGAGAGGGCGAGAATCGTACGCGAGCGTGGGCTTGCCGGGAATGAGCCGTTTGAATTTGATGCAAGAGTGCTTGGAAAAGACGGCATCTACCGCTGGTTCCTGTGGCGGTACAACCCCTTGGTAGAGGAAGGCCGAGTCAGAAGATGGTACGTGAGCGCAACGTAAATAGA